>Ga0207702_10002117_pt1 | contig 19113 bp, 17 predicted proteins | sample KBSCornC62_FD_184302 | JGI IMG/M metagenome (GOLD analysis project Ga0207702, IMG submission 184302) | Corn rhizosphere microbial communities from Kellogg Biological Station, Michigan, USA - KBS Corn C6-2 (SPAdes) (version 2) | ecosystem: Host-associated > Plants > Roots > Rhizosphere > Soil ...
AAAGCGAGCCGGTGATCGCGACAAAAGGCTCGTCTTTGCTGTCGTTTAACGCTGCGGACAAATTGGCGGCCGCTGTGACAGTTGCGACGGGATTCGCGGAACGGAAGGCGTTGGCCAGCTCCGTCGTATCGGCGGTGCGCTCACTGGCAACCGGCACGGTTATAATTTTTGCAGACAACGGTGCGAGCAGGCGGCAAATACCCGACCAATTCTTGTCTCCCAACGCACCAAAGATGAGCAGCGGACGCGTTTGGGGGAAATCGTTCTCCAGCGCGGCGCGCAACGCTTCCGCTCCGGCCAGATTGTGCGCGCCATCGAGCAGGATTTTCTGGCCGTTGGGCTTTTCGATAAGCTGCAGCCGTCCCAGCCAGTTTACGGTCGCCAGCCCCGTGCGGATGTGTTCATCGCTGACGGGAATTTCTCTTTGCAGAACTTCCACCGTAGCCAAGGCAAGTGCCGCATTGAGTTTTTGGTGTTCGCCAAACAGGGGCAGCGAAGATGGAAGATGGCAGGTGGAAGATGGAGCGACGCGGGTCAGTGGTGCGTTGAACGATTTGGCAGCCTGTTCAATCACCGCCAAAACTTCCGGCTGCGCCGCCGCCGTCACCACCGGCACGCCGTGTTTGATGATGCCCGCTTTTTCCGCCGCGATTTTCTCCAGCGTATCGCCCAGCCATTGCTCGTGATCAAAGGCGATGTTCGTGATGACGCTGACGAGCGGCGTGACGATGTTCGTCGCGTCGAGCCGCCCGCCAAGGCCAGTTTCCCAGATGACCAGGTCGCATTTCTGTTCCGCGAAATATTTCAACGCCATCACCGTGGCGAATTCAAACAGTGTGGCTTCGTGTGCTTGGTTGGCGTGGCGAATTTCCCTGACTAGCCTCACGATTTCGCTTTCGGGAATCAACTGCCGGTTCACCTGGATGCGCTCGCGAAACGAAACCAGATGCGGCGAAGTGAACAGCCCGACGCGCAATCCAGCCGCGCGGTAAATGCTTTCCAATATCGCGCAGGTCGAGCCTTTGCCATTGGTGCCGGCGACATGGATGAAGCGAAGTTTCTCCTGCGGATTGCCAACGAGGGCCGCCAGCCGGCGCGGCGTCGCCAGCCCGAAATTCGCGCCAAACATCTGCAGGCCGTAGAGAAACTGGATGGCTTCGGCGTAAGTCATGTGACGCCGCTCAATTCACAGCGGCTTGTGATGGATATACTGGTGCGCGGCGGCGATGAAACCTTTGAACAGCGGATGCGGCTGGTGCGGCTTGCTCAAGAATTCCGGGTGAAACTGGCTGGCGATGAAAAACGGGTGGTCTTTCAGTTCGATGACTTCGACGAGCTTGCCGTCGGGCGAGGTGCCGCTGAAAACGAAACCGGCTTTCTCAAATTTCTCGCGGTAGCTGTTGTTGAATTCGTAGCGGTGGCGATGGCGTTCCTGAATGACGAAGGAACCATAAAGCTGCGCGGCTTTCGTGCCGAGCGCCAACTGGCAGGGCTGCGCGCCGAGGCGCATGGTGCCGCCTTTCTTCGTCACTTTCCGCTGTGCGTCAAGCAGGGCAATGACGGGATGCGGTGAATTTTCATCGAACTCGGTGGAGTGTGCCTTCTCGAGTTTCAAAATGCTGCGGGCGAATTCGATCGTCGCGATCTGCATCCCGAGGCAGAGGCCGAGATACGGGATTTTATTTTCGCGCGCGTATTTAGCGGCGGCAATCTTGCCTTCGATGCCGCGTTCGCCGAAACCGCCAGGCACACAGATGCCACCGATGCCGTGCAACATTTTCTCCGCGCCGAATTTTTCGATCTCCTCCGCGTCCACTTGCACGATCTCCACGCCGCAATCGTTGCCGATGCCGCCATGGATGATCGCTTCATAAACCGACTTGTAGGCGTCCTGCAGGCCGATGTATTTGCCAACGACGCACACCCGCACGCGGTGTTGCGGCGCGATGAGCTTGCGGATGATCTCCTGCCAATGCGCCATCTTGGCCGGCGGCGTTTCCAGATGCAGGATGCGGCAGACGAGGTCGTCGCAACGCTCGCGCTGGAGCATGAGCGGCATTTCGTAAATGGAATGATCCACGTCCTTGGCCTCGATGACCGCCTCGACGGGGACATTGCAAAACATCGAGATTTTCTGGCGCAGTTCCTTGTCCAGCGGCTTTTCGCAACGGCACGCGATGATGTGCGGCGTGATGCCGATTTCACGAAGCTTGGCGACAGATTGCTGCGTGGGCTTGGTCTTCAACTCGCCCGCTGCCTTGATGAAGGGGACGTAGGTGACGTGGATAAAACAGGTGTTGCCGATGCCGGCTTCGAGCGCGAATTCGCGGATGGCTTCGACGAACGGCAGCCCCTCGATGTCGCCGGTGGTGCCGCCGATCTCGGTGATGATGACGTCGGCCTTGGTTTTTTCCGCGAGGGCGTGGATGCGATTTTTAATTTCGTCCGTGACATGCGGAATCACCTGCACGGTCTTGCCGAGATATTTGCCCTCGCGCTCGTTGTTGAGGACGGTCTGGTAAACCTGGCCGCTGGTCAGGTTGTTCATCCGCGTGAGCTTGGTGCTGGTGAACCGCTCGTAATGGCCGAGGTCGAGGTCGGTTTCCGCGCCGTCGTCGAGCACATAGACTTCGCCGTGTTGATACGGCGACATCGTGCCCGGATCCACGTTGAGATACGGGTCAAACTTTTGCAGCGCGACCTTGAGGCCGCGATTTTCGAGCAGCGTGCCGAGCGCGGCCGCGGTCAAACCTTTGCCGAGCGAACTCACCACACCGCCGGTTACGAATATGAATTTCATCTTAAATTATTTTTTGCCACAGATGGCCACAGATGAAACACAGATTTTAAAAATGCAAACACAGCAAAATTTTTATCTGTGTCCATCTGTGTGAATCTGTGGCTAAAGTTTTCTTAAAATCTCTTCCACCCGCGCCACGTCTTCCGGCAGGTCCACGCCGATGCTGTCGTAATCCACTTTCACGACCGCGATGCCGATGCCGTTGTCCAAGGCGCGCAACTGTTCCAGCTTTTCCGCATTTTCCAGCGGCGACACCGGGAATTTCACCAGGCGCAATAGCGTCTCGCGCCGGTAACCGTAAATGCCGAGATGCTTCAAAAAAGGAAACGCCGCCAACTGTTCGTTCACCGGACGGCTGGCGGCATCACGCAGATACGGAATCGTGCGCCGGGAGAAATATAATGCGCGACCGGCGGCGTTGACAACGACTTTTACGACGTTCGGGTTGTCGTATTCAGAAAGATGCTTGATCGGCGTGGCCGCCGTGGACATTTCATTCTGCGCAAGTGCGAAAGCGACGGCGTCAATCACCGCCGGATCAATCAGCGGTTCGTCGCCCTGGATGTTCACCACGGCCGTGCAATTGCAGCGCTCCGCAACCTCGGCGATGCGGTCGCCGCCGCTCGGATGTTCCGGGCGCGTCATCTCCACGCGGCAGAAATTTTGCGCGACCTCCCAGATGCGAGTGTCGTCCGTGGCCACGATGATTTCGCTCAAGGACTTTGCCTTTTGGCATTGCTCGACGACGTGTTGGATGAGCGGCTTGCCCGCGATGAGATGGAGCGGCTTGCCGGGGAAGCGGGTGGAAGCATAGCGCGCGGGGATGATGCCAACGATTTTCACGCGGCGTATTAAGCCACAAATGAAGTCCGGTTGAAACACCGATTTTCCAAGCCGCCGAGTTTGGTGAATTTTATTTTGCGCCTTCGACCGGTGGCGTTTCCGGCGGCTGGCTTTCCTCCGCTTTGGGCTTGGGCTTGCGATGGATTCTCAATTCAGCGCCGAATGCTCCGCGTTCACGCCAACCTAGATAGAACGTGATCCACTTCCGCTCATAGGAAACGAACGGCAACAGCACCAGGATACGCCGTGTGATGGCCACGTTCCAGCCGCCGTTTGGATTGGAATTGCGCTCCGGATACCGGCCGCAGCGCACGATTTTTTTATCCGCCACGCCGATGACGTAGAAACAAAAATTGTGGAACGGATTCCGGAAACTCCATTTCGTTTCCCGGTGCGGGTCGTCGGGCCGATACCATTTTGGCGGGGTGGGTTCATCGGCGTTTTGCACCCACCAGATCGGGTTGAGTTTGTTGTAGAAATGGATGGGCGGCAGGTTGGTTTTGGGCGTGAAGTGGACGCAATGCCAGGGAGCGATGTTCGTGGCGGCGGGCGGCAACTTCATCGGCACCGGCTTGGGCTCGTGGGCGTTGCGCTGGGCAAAAGCCGCTGCGCCGCTGGCAAAAAAACAAATGGCAGCGATCACGAAACCGGGAATTTTTCTTCCAGCGAACATGATTATGGATGGCAATCAGCCGACGCTGGGCCAACGAATCGCTTCAAAATCAAGCGTGCGGGCAGGATTCCAGAACTGTTCATGCCGTTCATTTAGCCACACTCGGAGGCGCTGAAGCAAGTCGCGATGGCAACCTGCGCTTGGCGGAAACCCCGACGAACGCCAGGCAATTCAGTGGTGTCTTTTTGCCAAGAATCGTCCAGCGGGCTGGCGGCGGTTTCGCTAACTGTGTAAACGTCAGCTTAGTTGATTGGAATTATTTTCAACGGGCAGAAACGTGATTCAAACCGCATTCGCAAATACTATGAGCCATTCCGGACGCACTAAATCCAACCACTCCAACCGCGCCATGCCGGCCAAGGGCGTGGACTGGCTGAACAACCCCATCTTCAACAAAGGCACGGCCTTTACCGAGGCGGAGCGTGATGCGCTCGGACTGCGCGGCCTGTTGCCGCCGCACGTCCAGACAATGGATGAACAGATCCAACGCGTGATGACCAACTTTCATAGCAAATCGAGCGACCTCGAACGCTACATTCAGATCGTCGGTTTGCAGGATCGCAACGAGACCTTGTTCTACCGCATCCTCATGGATCATCTGGAGGAGATGATGCCGATTATTTATACGCCGACCGTGGGCAAGGCCTGTCAGGAATACGGCCATATCTTCCGTCGCTCGCGCGGCATGTATATTACGAGTAGCGACCTCGGGAAGGTGGAGAAAATTCTCCAGCACTGGCCGACGCGCGATGTGAAAGTCATCGTCGTCACCGATGGCGAACGCATTCTCGGCCTCGGCGATCTCGGTGCGTCCGGCATGGGGATCCCCGTCGGCAAGCTGTCGCTCTACACGGCCTGCGCGGGAATTCATCCGACGCAATGCCTGCCCATCACGATTGACGTCGGCACGGACAACGAAACTTTGCTCGCGGATCCGCTTTACATCGGCCTGCGCCAGAAGCGCGATCGCAGCGAAACTTACGACGCGCTCATTGAGGAATTCATGGTCGCCGTCGAAAAATTGTTTCCCGGCGTGCTCGTTCAGTTTGAAGATTTTGGCAATCGCAACGCCTTCCGCCTGCTCGAACGCTACCGCGACCGCGCCTGCACGTTCAACGACGACATCCAGGGCACCGGCTCGGTCGCGCTGGCAGGAATTTTGTCCGCGTTACGCATCAGTAATCAGAAACTCGCGGATCAACGGGTGCTGTTCCTCGGCGCGGGTGAAGCCGGTATCGGCATTGCCGACAACATCGTCGCCTGCCTCATCGAAGAAGGGCTCACGCCGGCCGAAGCGAGAAAACGCTGCTGGTTCGTGGACTCGAAAGGTCTCATCGTCAAAGGCCGCGAACAGCTCACCTCGCACAAATTGCATTACGCCCACGACCATGCGCCGTGTGGCGATCTGTTCTCGGCCGTGAAATCCATCAAGCCAACGATGTTGATCGGCGTGTCGGGTCAGGCGAGGACGTTCACGCCTGAAATCATCCAGACGATGGGCGCCAACAACCGGCATCCCGTCATCTTTGCGCTTTCGAATCCCACGTCCAAAGCCGAATGCACCGCCGAGGAAGCTTATACCGGCACGGAAGGCCGCGCGGTGTTTGCCAGCGGCAGTCCGTTCCCGGCGTTCGAGATCGGCGGACGCAAGCTCATTCCGGGGCAGGGGAACAACGCCTACATTTTCCCCGGCGTCGGCCTAGGCGTCGTTTGCACCGGCGCCCGCCGCGTGACCGATGCCATGTTCATCAAGGCCGCCCGCACGCTTGCGTCGCTCACCCGCGATGATGAGCTTGCCGAAGGCCGCGTTTATCCGGCGCTCACGCGCATCCACGAAGTTTCCCTCGCGATCGCCATCGCGGTGGCGGAGGAAGTTTACGCGCAACATCTGAACAATCTGCCGCGTCCCGATGATTTGCCCGGCTATATCCGCTCGCAGATGTTCCGGCCGGAATATCCCGACTACACCCGCGTTTGACGATCCGGGGATTTTTTTTTCCAACCACGGATGGACACGGATAAACAAGGATGATGAATTAAGTCTTTGGCTGGTGGGGCGAGCGTCCTCGCTAGCCATCGCCAACCAGCGACTGACGGTTCGCCGGGAGTCTCGCCCCACCAACCTTCCCTGATCCGTGTCCATCTGTGTCCATCTGTGCCCATCCGTGGTTGATAAATTCAGTTGATGGGTCTGTTCAGAATCTTCCCTGCCGCCGCCAATTCCCGACGCCCTTGTTGCTTTTTGCGTTTTGCGGACTATTCTTTGCCTCTTAAATAAAACATGAAAAGGACAGAAAAAACACCAGTGGATCCCGAACTGACACGGCGCATCCAGGAACTCATCAAATACAAAGGCGGCGGTTACAATGAAGACGGCGTGGCCGACATCATTGAAAATGCCCTTAAAATCCTCAACGACGTCAAAGACACCGGCGACGTGCGCGTCATCCAGACCACGGTTCGGGAATTGCGTTACGCCTTCCGCGTCTTTGCCCCATATAACGACAAACGCAAAGTCACCATCTTCGGTTCCGCGCGGACGAAACCCGATTATGTCGAATATTTGCAGGCCGTCGAATTCGGCAAGAAGATCGTCAAGGCCGGTTACATGGTCATCACCGGCGCCGGTCCCGGCATCATGCAGGCCGGACACGAAGGCGCGTCGCCCGAGCACAGCTTCGGCGTGAACATTCGCCTGCCGTGGGAACAATCCGCCAACCCCGTCATCGCGGAGGACAAGAAGCTCATCACCTTCAAATATTTCTTCACGCGCAAACTCATCTTCATCCGCCACTCGGATGCGATCGTGCTATTCCCCGGCGGATTCGGCACCATGGACGAAGGCTACGAAGCCATCACCCTCATGCAGACTGGCAAGAGCCAGCTCATGCCGCTCGTGCTCGTGGACAAACCCGGTGGCACGTATTGGAAGACCTGGGACAAGCACGTCCGCGAACATCTCCTGCGCGACAAGCTCATTTCGCCCGATGACCTGAACCTCTACCAGATCACCGATAACACCGATGAAGCAGTGAAAATCGTTAATCGCTTCTACCGGAATTTCCATTCCACACGGTTTGTGAAGGATCTCTTTATCATTCGCCTCAAGCACGCGCCGAGCGAATCCTCCATCGCCGCGATGAATGAAGACTTCGCCGACATCGTCATGGAAGGCAAGATCAAGGCCATCCCGCCGACGCCCGAGGAAGTGGAGGACAACGACCGCCTCGAACTCGCGCGCATCGCCTTCAACTTCAACCGCCGCGACTACGGCCGGCTCCGGCAGTTGATTGACGTGCTGAACGGCCTGTAAACCGACAAACTCAAATTAAAACAGCATTTGCCCAAGATGATTTCATCTTGGGCAATTTGCTTTGGTGCGGATGCTTCAAAGTCGTTGACGAAATCCGTTTGGTTCGGGCGAACTGAGTTGGCGGTGTTTCGGAGTCGTGGCGCGACGGAATGACACTAGCCCGGCATTTTAAGACAGAAAATGATTTCAAGTCCCGGAGGGACGACTGGGCTTGCCAAAACAAAATGATTGATGATGTTGGTGTCATCGGGTCGTCCGTTCAGCCGTTCCTGTGGGACTGATGGTCATGCGCCTAACATCCGGCGTTCAAACGCCGGGCTATTGTCAGATTGTCCCGCAGGGACAAACCACGCGCTTGCCAGCCAAATTTCATCGGCCGGCCAGCTTCAAAATCCGTTCCGTCGGCGGCTTGGTCTGGCCTTGCCGCTCAATTTCATCTTGCGCAGGGCAGGGTGGTTGTTACGATTTGACCCGATTCATCCGCCAGTCCGGCGGGTTTTCTTTTTTAACCAGCACCATTTTATTCTGTGAAAGTATTTAGCGGAACCGCCAACCAGACCCTGGCCCTCGCCATCTGCAAATCCATCGGCTGCGAACTCGGCAAGATCAACATCACGCCGTTTCCCGATGGCGAGACGTTTGTGAAGATCGAGGAAAACGTGCGCGGCGAGGATATTTTCATCATCCAGCCCACGTCGCCACCGACGAATCACAACTTGATGGAGTTGTTCATCATCATTGATGCGTTGCGCCGGGCGAGTGCCATGCGCATCACGGCGGTGCTGCCGTTTTACGGTTATGCGCGCCAGGATCGCAAGGACCAGCCGCGCGTGCCAATCACGGCGAAGCTCGTTGCGAACCTGCTCGTGGCGTCCGGCGTGAATCGCGTGCTGACGATGGACCTGCACGCGCAGCAGATCCAGGGGTTCTTCGACATCCCGGTGGATCATCTCTACGCCGCGCCGGTGATGTATGACTATTTGAAGAAGAAAAAGCTGACGGACCTCGTTGTGGTCAGCCCGGATGCCGGCGGCATCAAGATGGCCCACGCGTATTCGCAGACCTTGAACGCGGAACTGGCCATCGTGGCCAAGCGCCGCAAGAGCGCGACGGAAGTGGAATCCATGGCGGTCATCGGCGAAATCGAAGGCAAAAACGTCCTGCTTGTGGATGATTTGACCGAGACGGCGGGCACGTTGACCTCGGCGGCGGCGATCTTGAAGACGAAGGGTGCCAAGAGCGTGATGGCCTGCGTTTCCCATGCGTTGCTCAATGACACGGGCATTGAAAGATTGCGAAAATCAGTTATTGACGAATTGATAACTACTGATACAGTCCAACGCCCTGCGATTGACGGTGTGAACATAACGACGTTGTCAGTGGCGGGATTGTTGGGCGAGGCGATCAAACGGATCCATAGCAATTCGTCAGTGAACTCACTGTTTGAGTTCAAAGGCGGTAGGACCAGTTGAGAGAGCTGTCCGCAAGAACAATTTACTAAAATGAAATCAGTTCCATTAAAAGCGTTTCCGCGCACGCTCTTGCAGCGCGGTGCAGTCAAAAAATTGCGCGCCTCGGGCCGCGTTCCTGCGACCATCTACGGTCGCCAGGCCAAGCCGCAGAACCTCGAAGTTTCCTCCGAAGAGATTTCCGACCTCCTGCACCACTCCGCATCGGAAAACCTCCTCGTTGATTTGTCCGTGGAAAACGATGCCCGCGCCAAGCGCCTCGCGCTCGTGCAGGAAGTCCAGCATCACCCGCTCAACGGTCACGTGCTCCATGTGGATTTCCACGAAGTCGCCGAGAATGAAAAAATCACAATTTCTGTTCCTGTCGAGACGAGCGGCGAAGCGGCTGGTGTCAAGACTGGCGGCGGCTCGCTGACGCACGTTCTGTTGAAACTCAAGGTTCGTTCGCTGCCGAAAGATTTGCCGGAGCAGATCACGATTGACGTGACCGCGCTGGAAATCGGCAAGTCGGTTCACTTGGGCGAAATCGTTCCGCCGGCTGGCGTTGAAATTTTGGGCGACAAGCACCTCACGGTCGTCGCTGTGGCCGCTCCTCGCGCCGAAGAAGAAGTGGTGGCTACGGCTGCTGCTCCGGGCGCTGCCGACGTCGAAATGACGAAGGAGAAGAAGGAAGAAGGCGCCGAAGGTGCCGCACCGGCCAAGGGCGATGCGAAAGCCGCCGCCGGCGACAAGAAAGCCGAAGCCAAGCCCGAAGCGAAGGCCGAGAAGAAGAAGTAATTTACGCGGCGAAAGCCGCCCCCGCGCATGGAGCCGATGCACCTTATTGTGGGGCTGGGCAATCCCGGCGCGGAATACGCCAGAACGCGTCACAACGCCGGTTTTCTCGTCGTCGAGCGGCTGGCGGAACACTGGAAAAGCGGTTGGGCGAACGAGCGCAAGTTCGTTTCCCGGATCGCGAAAGCCGAGCGCAGCGGACGGAAGGTTTTGCTGTGCGAGCCGCAGACGTTCATGAACTTGAGCGGCGAGGCGGTCGGGGCGCTGGTGAAATATTATCAGTTGCCGATCGCGCGGGTTTTGGTTGTCGTGGACGATGCGGATTTGCCGTTTGGCGAAATCCGGTTGCGGCCTGGCGGTGGCACTGGCGGGCATCACGGACTGGAATCTGTGACACAGCATCTCGGTTCAAAGGAATATGCGCGGTTACGGGTCGGCATCGGGCGCAAAAATGAAGTGCGCGAGATCACGAACCATGTGCTCGGCAAATTTGACGTGACCGAGCAGGAGTTGTTGGAAAAAGTTTTGAGCCGGGTGACTGGCCAGATTGAGTGCTGGTTAAGTGACGGTTTGCAAAAGGCGATGAGCCAATTTAACGGGGCGATTAGCCCCACGAACGAAGATACAAAAAAGTGAAACGATACGAAGGTCTGTTCATCTTGAACCTGGCAGGACGTGAAGAAGGCGTGAAAGACGCCCTCGACAAGATTTCCACGGAAATCAGCACCGCCGGCGGCAAAATCGAAACCGTTCAGAAAATGGAGAAGAAAGCGTTTTCCCGCATTGCGGACAAGCGCCACAGCTCCGGCTTCTATGCGAACGTGATTTTTAACGCCACGCCCGCCGTGGTCCACTCGCTCCAGAACAAGTTTGACCTGAACCCGGATGTGTTCCGCGTTCTGTTCACCGCATCACCGGAGCCGAAACCCGCGAAATAATTTCCGTCATGGCCAGCTTCAACAAAGTCATCCTCGTAGGGAACCTGACGCGCGATCCTGAATTGCGCTACACGCCCAAAGGGACGGCTATTGCCAAGATTGGTCTCGCGGTCAACCGCGTCTGGACCAACGAAGCCGGCGAAAAGAAGGAAGAAGTCACCTTCGTGGATGTGGATGTTTTTGGCCGCACCGCCGAAAACGTCGGTCAATACATGCGCAAAGGCCGCCCGATCATGATCGAAGGCCGGCTCAAGCTCGACCAATGGGACGACAAGGCCACCGGAGCCAAACGCAGCAAGCTGGGTGTCGTGGCTGAAACCGTTCAATTTCTCGGCAGTCCCGCTGGTGAAGGTGGTAGCGCTCCCGCCGCCCCGCGCGCCGCTCGTCCGGCTGCCGCTGCTCCCGCTGCTGAACCCGTCGAAGGCGACGGTCCGCCGGAAAGCGACGACGTTCCATTCTGATTGAGCCTTGGCTCTCAACTATCAACTTTCTAACTATCAACTTATTTTCGTATGGCAAAAACTGAAGTTATCCTCACTCACAGCATCGTCGGCCTCGGCGGTGAATCCGATCAAGTTCGCGTCGCCGCCGGTTACGCGCGCAATTATCTTTTTCCGCAGCGCCTCGCCATCCCGGTGTCGCAGGCGAACAAGCGCCATTTGGAAGCGCTCAAGCAGAAGCGCGCCGAGCGCGAAGCGCATGAGTTCAACCACATGACCGATCTCGCCAAGGCGTTGCAGAAGCTCGTGTGCGTCATCAAGGTCAAGACTGGCGACGACGGCAAGCTGTTCGGCTCCGTCACCAGCGGCACGATTGCCGACGAACTCAAGCACCAGTTCGACATCGCGCTCGATAAGAAGAAAATCCATCTCGAAAGCGCCATCCGCACGCTGGGCGAATACGAAGTGGAATTGAATTTGCACGCCGAAGTCAAAGGCACGCTCAAGGTGCGCGTGGAAAGCACCACGCCCATCGCCGCGCCGGCCGAAGCGGGCGTCGAAGAGAAGCCCCGCACCGAGAAGCGCGGCAAGCGCATCGAAGCCGAGGCCCCCGCTGCGGAAGCTAAGCCCAAGGCTGAGAAAAAAGCCAAGGTTGAAAAGAAAGCCAAGGCGGAATAAAACCACTTTGATCACCAAGCCACGGAAATTTTTCCGTGGCTTTTTAATTTTCAGCGTCAGTTGGCCTGATTTAACTTTGATAAATCTTGCCTTCGGCTGCTGATTCCCTAAATTGTCCGACCGATTTTTAATTATGCAACAGAACCCGTTCCCTCAAATCTTGGCGCAAGCAACGACCCCCGCTGCGGCTCCGCAGTCAAACCCGATCATGGCGTTCCTGCCGATGATTTTGCTCGTGATAGTTTTCTATTTCATCCTCATCCGTCCGCAGCAAAAGCGCGCCAAGGAACAAAAGAAGATGCTCGAAGCCCTCAAGTCCGGCGACAAGGTCATCACCTCCGCTGGCATCATCGGCGAAGTCATTTCGGTGAAGGAGCGGACCGTGTCGCTGCGTTCCGCCGACGCCAAAATGGAAGTCACCAAGGAATCCGTCGTCGCCATCACCGAACCCAAAGCCTAAACGGACATGAAGCAAAATAATTTCGGGCGGTTTCTCCTCGTCATCGCCATCATTCTCTGGTCGCTGTATATGGTTTACCCGCCGACGTCGCGGGACCTGGTGCAGGAGTTTTCCAAACGCGCCATAAATCAGGACACCACCTTCAAGGGCATCCTTGAACAAGCGGCGGCGCTGCAAAAGGCCGGCACGAACAACGAATTCATCGCGTTGCAGATGGCGGCGGGCACGAATGAATTGCAGAAATACTTTCCGTTCTATCCCGCGCAAAACCAGATCCACCCGAATCTTTACATCCTGAACCACCTTCAACGTGACTCGTCTGGCAAGATCAAGCTCGGCCTCGATTTGCAGGGCGGCACGTCGTTCTTGATGAGTCTGGACACGTCCAAGTTGGCCAACACCAACGAAGTCGGTAGCGCACTGTCGCAGGCGATTGAAGTGCTGCGCAAGCGTATTGACCGCTTCGGCGTCGCCGAACCGATCATCCAATCCGCCGGCGGCAATCGCATTCTCATTCAACTCCCCGGCCTTTCACAGGCCGACAAAGACAGTGCCAAGCAGCAGATCCAGAAGACAGCGTATTTGGAATTCCGCATGGTGCATGACAACAGCGATGAAATCATTCACAACGGCGACCCGGTTCCGCTCGGGTATGTTCTATTGAAGCATGTCGAACAGTTGCCGAACAACCAGACCCGCTTGGACCAGGCCATCGTCAAGAACAAGGCGGAGAATGGTCTGGAAGGCGATATCGTGAAGGAAGCCTACGTCAGCCGGGGCAATTTGGGCGAATTGCAGATTGATTTTCGCCTGACCGATGACGGGGCGAAAAAATTTGGCAAAGTCACGCGGGAAAACGTCGGCCACCGCATGGCCATCGTCTTGGACGGTGAATTATATTCGGCGCCCAACATCAACAGTCCGATTGAAACCGGCAGCGGCATGATCTCGGGCAGCTACACCGAAGCATCGGCGCGCGAGCTGGCGAATGTGTTGCAGAATCCGCTCAAGGCGCCTTTGATTCTGGACTCTTCCTATGACGTGGATCCAACGCTGGGCAAAGATTCCATCCGCAGCGGCGTTCAGGCCTCCATGTGGGGCGTCATTTTCGTCGCGGGCTTCATGTTGATCTATTACCGATTGGCCGGTCTCACGGCGAACATCGCGCTCATCACCAACATCATCATCTTGCTCGGCGTGATGTGCTCCATCGGCACCACGTTCACCTTGCCGGGTATTGCCGGTATCGTGCTCACCATCGGCATGGCGGTGGATGCGAACGTGCTGATTTACGAGCGCCTCCGTGAAGAGCTGGCTAAGGGCAAGACCCTGCGCGGCGCGATCGAGGCTGGTTACGCCCGCGCGTTCGGCACGATCTTTGACTCGCACGTCACGACGCTGATTTCCTCCGTCATTCTGATTTACATGGGCACGGGTGAAATCAAGGGCTTCGGTGTCACGCTGACCATCGGCGTGGCGGCGAGCTTGTTCACGGCGCTGGTTGTGACGCGTTTGATCTTCAACTTCCTGCTCGAGCGCAACCTGATGAAATCGCTTTCCATGTTCCACATCATCACGGCGAGCAAGGTGAATTTCATGGGCATGGCCAAACCGCTGTTCATCGTGACGTGGCTGTTCGTGGTCGTATCGCTTGGCTTCGGCATCTCGCGCGGCGAAAAACTGTTCGGCGTGGATTTCCTCGGCGGTGATAGCACCACTTTCAGCTTCGTCCAGAAGCCGGCAACGGAAAATATCCGCAAGGTGCTCGACGGCATTGGTGAAAAAGACGCGCAAATCCAATTTCAGAGGGACGTGGGCGCCGGCACCGAATCGCTGCGGATCACGAGTTCCATCAACACCATGGACAAGGTCCAGGCGGCGCTGGCGCAAGGTTTGCCGGAGGCGCAATTCAAAATCCAATCAAGCCAGCAGGTCGGCGCCACTCTCGGCAAGGAGATCCAGCAATCGGCCATCGTCGCCTCGCTGCTCGCCATGTTCGGCATTCTGGTTTACGTCGCGTTCCGCTACGAATTTTCCTTTGCCGTCGCGGCGGTCATCGCGGTGCTGCATGACGTGCTGTTTGCGATCGGCGCCTACTGTATTGCCAACGCCGTATCCGGCCGCCAGTTCAACGCGACTGTCGTGGCTGCGCTGCTGACCATCATTGGCTTCTCGATCAACGACAAGATTGTCATCTTTGACCGTATCCGCGAAGACCTGAAGCTCGGCGTGCGCGGCACGTTCCGCGAGATCATCAACCAGGCGCTGAACCAGACGTTGAGCCGCACGATCATCACCAGCGGCACGGTGTTTCTAGCCACGATGTCGCTATTCATCTTCGGTGGCGGCGTCATCAACGACTTCGCCTTCACGTTCCTCATCGGCATCCTGGTTGGCACCTACTCGTCCATCTACATCGCGAGCGTCATCGTGTTGTGGTGGCACAAAGGTGAACGCCCGAATATTGGCAGCGGGCCGCAGGTAGCCGTTCAGAACGTGCCGGTCGCGAAATAAAATTCTCGTCCCATGTTTGGCCTCATCGAAATCACCCCGTGGCATTGGGCTGGTTTCGTTGTGTGCGTCCTGTTTTTTCTGGCGTTGGACTTGGGTGTATTTCACCGCGAGTCCCACGTCGTTAAATTCAAGGAAGCGATGGGCTGGTCGGTGCTGTGGGTGATCTTGTCTTTTGTCTTCGGTTTGTTCATCGCTCCGGCGTTTGTGAACGGCTGGGCACGGCAGGATTCCCTCGACTTCATTACCGGCTACATCATCGAGCTGTCGCTCTCGATGGACAACGTCTTTGTCATCGCGCTCATCTTCACCTTTTTCCGCGTGCCGGCGCAGTATCAGCACCGGGTATTGTTCTGGGGCATCTTGGGCGCGCTGGTGATGCGCGGCGCGATGATTCTGGCCGGGGCGGCGCTCATCGAACGGTTCCAGTGGACGCTCTACCTGTTCGGAGCCTTCCTGGTTTTTACCGGCGTCAAGATGTTGTTCGCCGATGATGAAGGTGTGGAGCCGGAAAAAAATCCCGTCATCCGGTTGGCGCGGAAAATTTTCCCAGTCAGCGACCAATTCCATGGCCAGAAATTCCTGGTTCGCGTCAATGGCCGCACGCTGCTCACGACGCTGGCGCTGGTGTTGATCATGGTGGAGACCACGGATTTGATTTTCGCGCTCGATTCCATCCCGGCGATTTTCGCGGTGACGACAAAGCCCTTCATCGTTTTCACCTCGAACGTGTTTGCGATCCTTGGGCTCCGCTCGCTGTATTTCGTGCTGGCGGGGGCGATTGAATATTTCCGCTACCTGAAAATCGGCCTGTCCGTCGTGCTCATCTTCATCGGTGTGAAAATGCTGTTGGCTCCCCATGGTCATGGCCCGGAACCGCACAAATGGTTTCAGGTGGAAATTCCCACGGCGACTTCGTTGTTGGTTGTCGGCGGTATTATCGCGACGTCCATTTTACTTTCCATCACCGCCACGAGGCGGGAACAAAAAGCGGCGCAACGATCGGATAAATGAAATTCCGCTGGTCATTGGCCACGCCGCAACCGCTCCTGGCGGAGACCCTCGCCGCACAATTAAAAATTTCCCGGCTGCTCGCGCAGTGCCTGTTGAACCGTGGTTTCAGTGACGCCGCCGTCATCGAAAACTTTCTTTCGCCGCGCCTCAAAAATCTGGCTGATCCGTTTCTGCTGCCGAACATGGCCGTGGCCGTCGAGCGCCTGCTGCAGGCCCATGAGCGCGAGGAAGCGCTGGTCATCTTTGGCGATTATGACGTGGACGGCGTGACCTCGACCACGCTGCTCTTGGAAGTTCTGCGCAAGCTGGGCTGGCGGGCTGAGTCGTATCTCCCGAACCGCATGGACGAAGGTTACGGCTTGAGTCGTGATGGCGTGGAAAATTGCCTAAAAAAATATCCGGTGAAGCTGCTACTCGCCGTGGACTGCGGCTCGACGGCGGTGGAAACCATTGCCTGGTTGAAGGAGCGCGGTGTGGAAGTCATCGTTCTGGATCATCATCAAGTTTCCTCGCCACCGCCGGATGCCGTCGCTTTGGTGAATCCCCAAATCGCTGTCAGTGGCGAGTGTCGCGTGGTGAGTGATGAGGGTGTCGCGCCCCTCGTCATCCGTCACCCGTCATCCGTCACCCGCTTCACCGAGCTTTGCTCCGCCGGCCTCGCGTTCAAGCTGGCACACGCGCTGGTGAAACGCGGACGCGAAACCGGCCTGCCCGGCGCGGCGGAATTTGACCTGCGTCCGTTGCTAGATCTGGTCGCGCTAGGGACGATTGCCGATCTGGTGCCGCTCACCGGTGAAAACCGAATTCTCGTCACCGCTGGATTGGAACGCCTCAACGTCACGCAGCGTCCGGGAATTCTGGCGTTGAAAGAAGTCGCACAATCGCCGGAGAAACTCGGCACGCACGATGTCGGTTTCCAACTCGCGCCGCGTTTGAATGCCTCGGGCCGGCTGGAAACCGCCGAGGAATCGTTGCGTTTGCTGCTGGCGGAAACCATGGAGGAAGCCATGCCGCACGCGCAAAATCTGGATGCGCGGAACCGTGAGCGGCAGACGATAGAAAAATCCATCGTCGAACAGGTGCTCGGCGTGGTGCGCTCGAAGTTCGATGCGCAAACGGATTTCGTCATCGTCGAAGGCCAGTTGCTCTGGCACATCGGCGTCGTCGGCATCGTCGCATCGCGCGTGCTGTCGGAATTTTACCGCCCGACGTTGATCATCGGTGGCGACGGCGATCAGTGGCGCGGTTCGGGGCGTAGCATCGCGGGTTTCGATCTCGCTGCCGCGTTGCGTGAGTGCGACGATTTGCTGGTGAAGCACGGCGGCCATGCGATGGCGGCGGGATTGACGATAGCGCCGGATAAAATGGATTTGCTGCGGACGCGCTTGAATGAGTTGGCGAAACGCGCTTTGAGGCCGGAAGATTTGCAGCCGCCACTTCGCCTCGATGCGGAGATCGCGTTGGCTGGCTTGAATTTGAATTCGCTGGCGGAGCTGGAAAAACTCAAGCCGACCGGGCAGGGGAATCCGACGCTTCAATTCTGCGCGCGCAATCTCACTCACGCGCGCCCGCTCCAACGCATGGGCGCGAAGAAGCAGCACCTCAAACTTTGGGTGACGGACGGCAAGGTCACGCACGAAGCCGTCTGGTGGAATGCCGGGGAGGGCTCGCTGCCGGTGGGGAGGTTTGATCTGGCTTTTGCCCCTGCCGTGAATGAATTCAACGGCCGGACCACAGTTCAATTGAAGGTCTTGGATTGGCGAACCGCTGAAAACCCCTGAAAATTGACTTGCCAAAACAGTCTTTCTGGCTAGGATTGCACCGTCTGTAAGATAAATTGACCTTTCGACCATGGTAAATCTTCAAGTGAACTCCGTTCAGTGATGATTTGAAACCCGGTAGTCGGGAACAGACGAAAACGGTTAAATTAAACAGCAAATCATCAAATGAGCACAAAATTGTTTGTGGGAAATCTTTCCTTCAACACCACGGAAAACGACCTCAATGAGGCGTTTGCCGCCCACGGTTCAGTCGTCGAAGCCAACCTCATGATGGACCGGATGACCGGCCGCTCACGCGGTTTCGCGTTCGTCACCTACTCCACTCCTGAAGAAGCCCAGAAGGCCATTGAAGCCATGAACGGCGCCCAACTCGACGGTCGCGCCCTGACGGTCAACATTGCCCGTCCGAAAGAAGAACGTCCCCCCGGTGGTGGCGGTCGTGACCGCGGTCCTCGCCGTGACTTCGGCGGTGGCGGCAGTGGCGGTGGCTACGGCGGTGGTGGTGGTCGCAGCGGTGGCGGTGGCCGTGACCGTTATTAATTTTTAAGAATCACAGGCTGGGGCGGCGTCTTGCAAGGCGCCGCCTCATGCCATTTCTACGGAAAACTTGCATGGAAGAGCACATCGAAGTTGAAGGCCGTATTTTAACCGTGCTGGCCGGAACCATGTTCCGTGTCGAACTCGACAACAAGCATCAGGTGCTGGCAACCATTTCCGGCAAGATGCGCAAACGCTTCGTGCGTCTCACCTCGGGCGACCGCGTCAAGATGGAGATTTCCCCCTACGATCTGAACAAGGCGCGCATCGTCTGGCGGATCGGTTGAATTTTGCTTCAGGTTGCCGGTTAAAAGTTGCAGACTCCGCGCATCGCTTTTGCGGACGCAGCTTTTAACCGGCAACTTTTTTTATTTTACCATGAACGCAGCCATCATCGTCGCCGCCGGCAAAGGCACACGCATGGGGGCGAACATGGACAAGCTGTGGCTCGAAGTCGCCGGCCGCCCCGTCATCGCCCACACCTGGAAACGCTTCAATGACGCGGCGTGCGTGGATGAAATCATCCTCGTCATCCGCGATGGAATGCAGCCGCACTTTACTCAGCTCGCGGAAAAATTTCAGTTTCAAAAGCCATTTCGCTTCGTCGTCGGTGGCGCAGAACGGCAGGATTCCGTCTGGAACGGGCTGGCCGCCGTTTCATCCAAAACCGAGATCGCGGTCATCCAAGACGCCGCGCGTCCCTGCACGACGGAGGAGTTAATTGCCGCGACGATTCAGGCGGCCAGGGAAACCGGTGCCGCCGTCGCCGCGCAGCCGGTGACCGACACCATCAAGGAAACGGTGGACGGCCAGATCATTTCCCGCACGGTGGATCGCTCGAAATTGTGGTCGGTGCAGACGCCGCAGACGTTTCAGGTGGAC
>Ga0207702_10002125_pt1 | contig 19057 bp, 12 predicted proteins | sample KBSCornC62_FD_184302 | JGI IMG/M metagenome (GOLD analysis project Ga0207702, IMG submission 184302) | Corn rhizosphere microbial communities from Kellogg Biological Station, Michigan, USA - KBS Corn C6-2 (SPAdes) (version 2) | ecosystem: Host-associated > Plants > Roots > Rhizosphere > Soil ...
CGAGAATGACGAACCTCTGGTGTTCCGGTTGTCACGTCAGTGGCAGCGCCGGGTAGCTATGTTCGGAAGGGATAAGCGCTGAAAGCATCTAAGCGCCAAGCCCATCCCAAGATAAGATCACAATGCGTAGCAATACGCTAGAAGGTCCGGGTAGACCACCCGGTTGATAGGCCAGAAATGTAATTACGGTAACGTATTCAGTTTACTGGTACTAATGACCTTCTTTGGATTATGCATTCCTTAATATTCGAAGGCGTTTATTTTACCTCCTTACGAAGCAAATATATATAACACCTTTCTGTAACCAATTGCTGACCGCAAGGTCGGCTCAAATTCCTGGTGATTATATGCCGGGGGTTCCACCCGTTCCCATCCCGAACACGGTCGTTAAGCCCCGAGCAGCCAATGGTAGTAGGACGTTAGGTCCCGCGAGAGTAGGTCGTTGCCAGGTTATGGCCCGAGTGCTGAAAAACAGCGCTCGGGCCTTCTTATTTTACGGACTCGGGCCGCACCGGATCTCAGCCCCCCGCAAGACCTTATCCGAACGAGCGGTCAAATGCGGAGGGTTTCCCCTAGTGCAACTTCGTGACAACCCTTCTACCAAATAATTTGGGGTTTGATAGAATGTTGTGCACTCCTCGCCTGGTCGGTTCCAGAGCAAGAGATGCCTTTAACCCCATGAAAACGATTTTGGCCATTTGCGCCTTCTCCGGTCTATTAGCGACCGCTCACGCTCAGCTTTCGTACGTCGATTGGACGTCCGCCTCCGGAAACAACGTTTATGGCACAATCACGCTTTCAGACTCTTCCGTTATTTCGGTGCAGTTCACGGGTCCGACCGCTTTCGTGCAGTTAAATGGCTCAGGCACTGATTACTGGCTGCCCAACGCGCCATATGATGTGCTTTCAAATCAGCCTCCGTCTAACGACCTCATCGCACTCAGTTCCGCGAACAGTAGCTTCTCACTCACTTTCTCGGCTCCCGTCAGTGGTTTGGACTTCTTATCCGTCAGTTTAGGCCAACCTGGCGACCCGGTCACCTACACGTTTGATCACAACTTCACCGTCCTGGATTCGGGTGCAGGTTATTGGGGCGGCTCGAATTACACTCAGCCAACGTCCGACTCGATTGTCGGCCGCGAGTTTTCCGGCACCCTTGGCTTCAGCGATGCAGAGATCACCTCTTTAAACTGGACGACTGATAATGCGGAATATTGGCACGGATTCACCGTAGCCGTATCCAGCACTCCAATACCTTCCAACCCCGGGGCTGTTCCCGAGCCGGCGACCTACGCGTTGTTTGGCTCCCTCGGACTGCTGGGTTTGGCCGGCGCGCGTCGTTTTCGGCGGGCCTGATTTTTTTCAATCGTTTCAGCCGCTCCTTGATGGGAGCGGCTTTTTTTTGCGCCGGCTTTTCAGTTCGACGAGACGCGGGGCGCTCAGTCTAGTGCTCGGGGATCAGGAAAACAAATCGCTGTCTTGGAGTGCGGTCAGATCCGGATCCGTTTTGGCGCTTTTCAAAAACTGTTCGTCCAAAGCGATCGCCTTTTTCACATAGGCTTTGGCTGCTGCTAAGTCTCCGCGTTGGCATGCGTAACATCCGAGATTGAATTGGATCTTCGCTTCATTCGGATGAAGTTTGACGGCGGCGAGCAGAATATCTTCTGCCGCCTCCAGGCTTTCGGCCCGCCGTGTGGCGTACGCAAAAGTGATCCACCACGCCGGAATCGTAGGCTCTCTTTGGCAAAGTTGCGCCGAAACCTGCCTCGTCGAAGTCCAGTCGCCTTGCTCGTGGTACAAGCAGAGCGAAACTTTTAATACTTCGCTCTCTCCGTGCCTTCCGGCGTCGATCTTTGCAAATTCTGCAGCGGCGGCTTCGAGCATCCCAAGCTCGAGGTATCCACGAATATGAGACAGCCGCCACTTTAACTGCATAGCAAATCGTGCGCTGACAGGTCTTAGGCTTTGGGCGGTTGACCGAAATGTGCCCGATGTGTCGCGTACGCCGCGGCATCGGAAAGCATCGCTTCAATCGTGGCGGCCAGGGGCTGGATCTGGACAAGCCCCGAAAACACCGCCTTGTCGCCAATCTCGTCTTCGAGAACAAACGCGGGGCGCTGCGTGATCTGATGCTGGTGAAATTCCGCCGTCGACGCTGCGACGCGGTCACGGACGGCTTTGGACTCCGCTGCGGCTTTTAGTTTTGATAGATCGATCTCGCTCGCCGCGGCGGCCACGTTCAGTGCGTTCGGAAGCAGGCTCAGTTTTTGACCTTCGCGCAGAGCCGCGTGCATAAGCGCAAGGCGAACAGTGTCGTCTCCTTTTCCGAGCGATCGAGCCGCCTCCGCGACGATGTTGGGATTGGCATAATCACCTTCGCCAGCGACGTCGACCCAGCCAGAGTTCAACATGAATGGCGACTTCATGATCGTCCCGCTTCGTTGGTAGAACCAGTCGCAGAGTTCGCGAGATCTCGGAAAGTCCTCTTTGCGCATCAATGCAATCTTCCAGTCAAATTGGACGCGGCCCTCGAAACGTTTTTTCAACTCTGACCAGGTCGGCTCCGCCCAGTAACACCACGACGAAAAAATCTCCACGTAGTAGGTGACTTTCATGGTCGCAGAGTGGAACGCCCCTCGGTCAATCGGTCAACGCGTTCTCTTGAAGCAGGGGATTCTTCACGGCACCGACGCTGCGATGCGGGGTAATTTGCTCTTGTGTTCGCTCGGCGAGAACGATGGTTAGGAGTCATGGCGACCGCGTATACCGAAGCGAGCATCAAGACTCTTTCATCGACCGAGCACATCCGTTTACGGCCCGGTATGTACATCGGACGACTCGGCAACGGCACCCATGCGGAAGACGGCATCTACGTTTTGTTAAAAGAATCCGTCGATAACTCGATCGACGAATTCACGATGGGGTTCGGCAAGCGGATCGATATTGAGCTCACCGACCGCAGTGCGCGCATTCGCGATTTTGGCCGCGGTATCCCGCTCGGTAAATTGCTTGAGTGCGTTTCGGTGATCAATACCGGTGCGAAGTACGACAGTGAAACGTTCAAAAAAGCGGTCGGTCTGAACGGCGTGGGGCAAAAGGCGGTCAATGCGTTGTCGCTTGAATATCGCGCTCAAGCGATTCGCGACGGGCAGACCAAAATCGTCGAATTTAGCCAAGGGAAGTTAAAGAAAGACTCGAAGATCACGAACGCTCCTTCCGGTGAGAAGAACGGCACGATCATCGAGTTTACCCCAGACGAAGCGCTCTTCGGAAAGGACTTTAAATTCCGGACGGAGTTCGTGGAAGAGATGCTCTGGAATTACGCATTTCTTAACCGCGGCCTGACCCTCACATTAAATGGTAAAGCCTTCCGTTCGGAAAATGGCCTGAAAGATTTACTCGCGCGGAAACTGACCGGCGAGACGCTCTATCCGATCGTGCACCTCGAGGCCGAAGACATCGAGGTCGCGATGACCCACGGCGCGCATTACGGCGAAGAATACTACTCGTTCGTCAACGGTCAGCACACGACCATGGGTGGCACGCATTTGGCCGCATTTCGCGAAGGCATTGTCGCGGCCGTGCGCAATTTCTTCAAAAAAGAATACGACGCGGCCGATATTCGGCAGTCGATTATCGCGGCGATTTCGGTCCGGGTGATCGAACCGGTTTTCGAATCGCAAACGAAGACGAAGCTCGGTTCGAATGACATTGGGCCGAACGGTCCGACGATTCGCGGGTTCATCGGCAGCTTCCTGCAGCAGCATTTCGACAACTGGCTGCACCGAAATCCCGAGGCGGCCGAGGCGTTAAAGCGCAAAATTGAAGATAGCGAACGCGAGCGCAAGGAACTCGCGGGTATTCGCAATCTCGCGCGCGAGCGCGCGAAGAAGGCTTCACTCCACAATCGCAAGCTCCGCGATTGTCGTGTCCATCTGGATACAAAGGACAAGCGGGCCGAAGAAAGCACACTGTTTATCGTCGAAGGCGATTCGGCGGCGGGTTCCCTGACGGCTTGTCGAGACGTCCAGACGCAAGCGGTCTTTGCGTTGAAGGGGAAGCCGCTCAACACCTTCGGTCTGACGAAAAAAGTCATCTACGAAAACGAAGAATTTCATCTCCTCCAAAGCGCGCTCAACATCGAGGAAGGAATTGAGGGTCTTCGCTACAATCGGGTGGTGATCGCGACAGACGCGGATGTCGACGGCATGCACATTCGACTGCTCTTGATTTCCTTTTTCCTGCAGTTTTTCCCCGAACTGTTCACCAATGGACATCTCCATATTCTCGAGACGCCTCTCTTCCGCGTTCGAAACAAGCGGGAGACGATTTACTGCTACAGCGAAGCGGAAAAACAGGCCGCGATGTTCAAGATCGGACAAAGCGCCGAGGTCACTCGGTTCAAAGGGCTGGGCGAAATTTCAGCCAGCGAGTTTAAAGACTTCATTGGGGAAAATATCCGCATCGAAAAAGTGACGCTGGATCACCTCCAGAACAGCAATGAACTCCTCTCGTTTTTCATGGGGAAGAACACGCCAACGCGTCAGGAATTTATCATTAGCAATCTGCGTGTTGAAAAGGATTTGGTCGAAGCCTGAGACGGAGAGTCGGGAGCGCGCAGGGCCGTTTAACGGCATGAGAGTGAAACGCCGTCGTGAGAATACTGATGTCGGCTCGATCCAGGCGCAGCATCGCGTTCTCGTGAATGCGGCTGCATCTGACTAAAAAAAAGGCGAGCCCAGGGAGTGCTCGCCGAAGATGCAGAGGGTGGCTTGTCTTATTCGACGATCAGTTCGCCCTTCATGCCAACGGCATAGTGGCCTGGGAAGGTGCAGAAATAAGGATAGCTGCCGGCCTTTGACGGCGCGGTGAATGTCACCGTTTCAGACTCACCGGGACCGAGCAGCTTCGTGTGAGCGATGATGTCGCTCTTATGGTTCTCGGGAATATACTCAGTCGCGCCGGCCTGCAGAGAATCTTGGATGAACGCTGCGGCGAGATCGTCGGACTTCAATAGCACGAAGTTATGCCCCATCGCCGTTTTTGGCAGGGTGCCGACATTCTTGAAAGTCACGCTGACGGACTGGCCTGCTTTAGCGTGAATCTCCGTTTGAGAATATTTCATCGTGTCATTGGCCGTCAATTCGACGGTCCCGGCCGCGGCTGTGTCGCGTGGCGTGGCAGCGGCAGGCGTGGTTGCGGCTGCGGCCGTTGCCGTCGAGCTGTCGGCGAAGGCCGAGAGCGCAGCGGATGCGGCGATGATCGAAACAAGAGCGAAACGATGGGATGATTTCATAACGAAAAGATTGTATCTATAAATGAGATTGGCGCGACGGCCATTTCCAAAAAATTGCGCAAAAAGTGATAAGGGCGCGTCGTAATGATTAGCAGCTTCTCTAACGCACCGCCGAATCGGTATTCTCGAAGAGAAGCAGGCGTGAGGACTTATTCTCTAACTCCGATTCTACTCTCACCAGTTGAGAGTAATCCGTGCTCGAAACGATCGCCGGCGAACGTTCGAGCGTATCGGTGATGGTCAGATGTTCGCCCGTCCCTGATATCTCGATAGAGTATTGTCCGGCGCTGGCGGCATTTTCTTTGATGCGCGTGCGCGGAGCAATGAGGAGATGGCGGAATTCCGGGGGAAGCTGAACTTCCGTTCGAACAATTTCCTCGTGCCGGTTCGAAATCAACAAGGGCAGCGCGCGCTGGTCCGCATAGATGCCGAACAATCCCGGGTGGGCTGGCGTTTCGAAATAGAGATAACGGCCGTCGCTGACCGCGTAGTGGTTGAGCTCAACCGCGAAAGTTTCCGTGCCGGGATAGGAATCGAAGTCGGTTTGGAGCGGTGCGATGGCATGCGCACCTTGCGCGACGCTGCTCACGAGCTCTTCGAAATAGTGCTTGCGCTCTTCGGGCGGGAGTTCGGCGAAAAACTTCTTTTTATCGCCCCAAGTTACGCCGTAGTAGCGGCGAACGATTTCTATTTTCGCGTGGCCATCCTTATCGATCACGAGCCGGAAGACACTTTCCGTTTTGCTCGGCGCATCATCCGAAGCGCGGACGGTTTCGTAGGCGCCGTTTTCGGCGAGAACCGCGATATCATTGTCGTGCGGCGTGGCTCCAAGATGAGAGTACTGATCCGTGTCGTTGAGGTAGTAACGCGTTCCGTCCGCATCGACCTCGATCAATGGATCGCTGAAGTCCTCCGGTAGCGGAAGGGCTTTCAACGAAGCCGAGATGGCCGAGATATCAGGTAGTTGGGAAGCAAATACAAAACGGGCTTGATAACCTGCTCCGTTCAACATCGCTTTGAGCAAAATGGCGTGATCGGCCGAGTGACCGTATCCATCTTTCAACGTCACGTCGGCCGGTGTTAATTCTCGCAGCGCGAGGTCGGCGAAGCTTGGGCCGGCGTAACGGACCTTCCGATCCACATAGTTTCGAATCGCGGTGATGGCCTCGGCTTTGGTTTTGGCTGAGGCAGTTAGCTGCTTACCGAGCGCGGCGGCTTCGCTTGCGCCGTTGGCTTTGGCGGCGAACGCCGTTTGAATTTCTCGCCAATACTCTTTCGGCGAGCCGACGAAAAACTCTACTCCGGTCTGATAATTCCAATCGGGCGGCGTGCTCGGTTCGTCGGGTAAGGGAGCCACATTTTTCGCCGTCCACTCGAAGATCTTGCGTCCATTTTCATTACGCGTGCTGGTGGTCAGCAGTGATTTCATCCCGCGAACATCTTGAAGAAACGGCAAATCTTTCGGAATGCTGACCCGTAGCGTGCTTTCATCGCATGCATCTTGGACCTGGAAGCTCTCGAAGCGCGCGATCGAAGAGGCGTCGTGAATTGCGACCTGATATTCGACGTCGATGATGGAGCCGATGTCCACGCCGGGTAAACTGAGGACCAAAATCTTGCCACCGGTGTAGCGCTTGGCGGACGAGTTCCAACCTTCATCCATGCGATTCATTTCCTCCGGCGAGATTTCGGTTTTCTTTCCGGTTTTGTCCGTGACGGAGGCGTGGAGCACTTTCACGTCCTCGATCGAAACGTTGTAGGGCAGCTTGAATTCTGCGTCCCGTTTCTTGCCGCTGTAGGTGAGAACGAGCTTGGTGAATTTCACATCCAGGACGGCCGCGTGCTCATCTTGCACGGTGAATTCGCGATCCATTTTCAGGTACCGGGAATCACTCGTCGGCGTGGGAAGCTGTCCGACTGCGGCTGCGCTGGCCGATGGTGCGGTCGACAGCGTTGTTTTCAGCAAAGGCGCCTTGCGGTCGTCCTCCTGCATCGCAGTGAGCGTGCTTTTCAGGGTGCTGTATTGCGCAGGACTGAACTCGACCGATTTGAGTGTGAATTCGCGCGAAGCAGTGATGCGCCCGTCGGTGAAATTCGCCGAGCGATCATAGCTAAAAAATGCATCGTGTTGCGGGGACGCACTTGGAAGCGAAAGAGCTCCCGTGTATTCCTTCGGAACTTGCAGCGAGATATCTTCGTGCAGCCCGCATGCGACGTAGGTCTGGAGCGGATACTTCCGCTTCTCCAAGCTTGCTCCGCCAAAGGTGTAGTTGACGATGCCGATATCTTTGCTGATCCAGGGCAGCGTCACGAGCGCTTTGGAATCACCGAAGGCGACGATGTCGGCAGCAGAAAAATCGAGCGTGACTTGCAGGCCGGACGAGGTGTCTTGCAGGTTTTCCGGAAGGATTTTCAACGACTTTAAAACGGCGCCGGGCACGGCGCGCTTGAGGTGGCTTTCGAAAAATCGCCAGCGGTCGTCTGCCTTCATTTGCGCAAAGGCGCCGCGATAAAGATTGTCGTTCACGCCATTGAAAAACAGCTCGGCGTGGGCGTCGACGGCGCCCGACACACTCAACACGCCGGTTGTTTTGACTCGCATCATGCTTTCTTCGGGATCGTTAACCGGCGTGGTTTTTAAAATTTCCCCTTCAGGCCGGCAGACGAGGTAGCTCTGATTTCCTTCGAGCGAAGGCAGCAGGTCCTGCGTGTTTTCGTCTGTCGGATCCATCAGAAGGTAGTTCGATTTGCCGAGATCGACGCTCGCGATCTCGTGGTTAAAAAACGGATTCGGTACGTCCTGATCTTTCTTTTCACCGTAACTCACGAGCACCGGATAGGCGGGGAGGCCGGCGGTGCGCAGCATAGCGACGAGGAGCGCGGCTTTGTCGCGGCAGACGCCGTATTTCTTAGCAAAGGTGAGTTTAACGTCGTGTGGTTCGTAGCCCGGCAGATCTTTTTCGGGCGTGATGCCCATGTAGCGGATGGTTTTCGAAACGTAGTAGAACAGGGCTTTGATCTTTTCGAGGTCGGTGGTTTTGCCCGCGATCAATCGCGCGACGGTCCGATTCAGATCGTCGTTAGCGGCGTTCAAGTGCGGCAGATCGAGATTCCAGGCCCATTTTGAAATCGTATCCCAATCGGGCGTCGTGCTGATCGACAGACGTTGGAGCACGACGGTGGCGGGCGGCATGGAGGGCTCATCGTACATCCGCGGCACGTGATTAACCTCCCAATGGTAGACCAAGTCGCGACCATTGTTTTCGGTGCGCGTCGAGGCGACCACAGTGCCAGGGACTTCGTTGCGCAGGCGAATTTGTTTCAAAGGCTTCGCGGCGGGTGCGTGCACCTCGAGCGACGAGTGGCGGATTTCGCCAGTGCCTTCGAAGATTTCGTCTTCGGCGTATTCGCCTGGGATGAAGGCGCGGTCGGTATTGGTGCGGATGACTGAGTGAACGATTTCGCCGATTTCCAGATTCGGGATATTCACTTCGAGAATCCGTGAGTTCGGATCGAAGATGTTCTCCTCCATCTGACTTTGATCGATACTTTCCTTCGAGTTCGCCGGAATATCGACCGGCACGATTTCACCGTTGGGTTTGATCAATTCGAGCTTGGTGACTTTGACGGTGTTATAGGGCAGTTGGAAGTTGAGTTGAAGGGAGCCGTTTTTACGGCGGCCTTTCTCCGTCAAAATTTTGGTGAAGGTTTCGTCCTGCGCCTCTGCGATGCCGTCTTCATGATAAACGCGCATCATCTTCTCATCGACGATCACCGTGTCGCAGTTTGGGAGCGCTTCGAGGGTGATCTCGCGAGCGGCCTTGAGCGTCGCGTTTAGATCGAGTTCATCCCAGAGAGCGCCATCGTAAACGTGCGGGTGAGCCGATGTCTCCGCGACGGGCGCAGCGGTGGGTGGAATGACCGCGGCCGCGATGGAATAAACGGAGAGCGCGCTCACCAGACCGGCGAGCAAGGCGGGAATTTTCATGGGTAAGGAGACAACGGTTTGAACCGATTATTCCGTCGAAGTGAAGGAACGGGCGCGGCGGCTGACTTTGGGCAGGTCGGAGGCGGTCTCAACCTGAAAACGAGGAGGGCGCCTTTGGGTTGAAACCAGGCACACCGATCGGAGGCGGCGTGGGCATCACTTCGCGCTAGCCGCCTGCGAACGAATCCCGGTCCTTCCAAAATTCTGGTGAGAGGATATAATAAACCACGCTTGCCCTCCGAGGCCAACCGCGCTGAGTTGCTGTTTTCCGCCTCGGTGCGGCGATAAAATTCTTCGATGGCTAAACGCAAGACACCCAAGACGTCTGATCAACCTGAGTTGTCCCTGTCGCTGACGGGCGAGACAGTTACGCCGAAAGAGACACCCGACGTTTCGGCGGCAAGTGAGCCGATCCTGCCGGTGGTGCCTCCGGCCGCGATAGCCGGCGGAGGAAGCGGGCGACCTCCCACAGAAGACAGTGCGCCGCTGGCGCGGAATTATCGGTCGTGGTTTCTTGAATACGCCAGTTACGTGATTTTGGACCGGGCTGTCCCGTACATCGACGATGGTCTCAAACCGGTGCAGCGCCGCATTCTGCATACGTTGTTCGAAATGGACGACGGGCGTTTCAACAAAGTCGCGAACGTGGTCGGCGCCTGCATGCGGTTTCACCCGCACGGTGATGCCTCGATCGAAGCGGCGCTGGTCGGCATGGCGCAGCGCGGTCTGTTAATCGAGCCGCAGGGAAATTTTGGCAACATCCTCACGGGCGACGGTGCGGCGGCGTCCCGTTATATCGAGGCGCGGCTAACTCCGTTTGCGCGGGAGGTCGTCTTCAATCCGAAGACGACTGTTTGGCAACTCAGCTATGATGGCCGCTCACGCGAGCCGGTGACCCTCCCCGTAAAATTTCCGCTGACGCTGGCGGAAGGCGCCGAGGGCATTGCCGTCGGTCTGTCGACCAAGATTCTGCCGCATAATTTCAACGACCTTTGCCGGGCGTCGATCAATCACCTGCAGGGAAAACGTTTCCGCATCGTCCCGGATTTCCCAACGGGCGGCATTGCCGACTTCTCGGAATACAACGACGGCGAGCGGGGCGGAAAAGTAAAGGTGCGCGCGAAAATGGAAGCGCGCGGCAAATACCAACTCGCAATCACAGAACTGCCGTACGGGACGACGACCACGTCTTTGATCGAGTCGATCCTGGCCGCCAACGCGAAAGGCAAAATCAAGGTCCGTCACGTGGACGACAATACCGCCGACAAGGTGGAGATCCTCGTTCACCTTCCGCAGGGGGCCGACGTCGATCAGGTGACGCGTCAGCTTTATGTCTTCACTGACTGCGAAGTGACGATTTCGCCGGCGGCCTGTGTGATCGAGAACGACAAACCTCTCTTTCTCGGTGTATCCGAAATTCTGAGACGGTCGACGGACAAGACCGTCGCGCTGCTGAAGCGCGAACTGGAAATCAGGCTTGAGGAACTCGAGCAGCAGTGGCACTGGGATTCGCTGGAACGCATCTTCATCGAAGAACGGATCTATCGTCGGATCGAGAAATCCGAGACGTGGGAAAACGTCCTCAGTGAAATTCGCGAAGGCCTGAAGCCGTTTATTAAAACGCTGCGACGCGAGGTGACCGAGGAGGATATCGTGCGGTTAACCGAGATTCGCATCAAACGGATCTCGAAATACAATCGCTTCCAGGCTGACGAGCAGCTCAAGAAAATCGAAGCCAACATCAAGGAGGTTAAGCACGATCTCAAGCACTTGAACGACTATGCGATCAAGTGGTTTGAGATGCTCGCGGAAAAATTCGGCAAAGGTCACAAGCGTCGAACGACCTACGACGAGATCGAGCAGATCAGCGCTTCGGAGGTGGTCTCGGCAAATCAGCGTCTTTATGTGAATCGTGAGGAAGGTTTTATTGGTTTGAATTGGCGTCAGCACGAATTCCTCACGGAGTGCACGATTCTTGACGATGTCATTTGCTTCATGGGGGACGGCACGATGAAGGTCGCGCGCGTGGCAGATAAAGTTTTCATGGGCCGCGATATCATCCGTTGCGCGGTTTTGCCGAAGGAAGGGGACAAGTCTTTTTACACGATGGTGTACCAGGACAAGGAGAGCGGAAAAGCCTTTGCGAAACGCTTCCAGGTTGGCGGCGTGACGCGCGAAAAACTCTATCCGTTGGCGGGGAGCGAAGGCTCAAAGGTCGTGTTTTTCGACGTGGCGAAATCGGAGAAAGATTTGCCGAAGAAGATCGAGATTTCGCTCAGCGGTCGCTCATCCGCGCGCGTCAAGGAATTCGAATTCGACCTCTCAGGATTATCCGTCGGCAGTCGTAGTGCCAAAGGCATTACGGTGACGAAGTATCCGATCAAGTCGGTCAAGAAAGCCTGAGTAGGCCTGTGAGCGCGGGCATTCTTGTCCGCTCCATTGACTCACAACCCCGAGGGTGAACTCGCTTTAAATAAGAGCGAGCTTCGCTCGGACCTTGGGTTGGCGGACAAAATGTCCGCGCTCCCAGGGGGAGGAGATTACCCCTTGGGGGTCGTGGTGGCGGGCGCGGGGGTGGGGGCCGGCGCTTGAGGTTTCTCGAATGGCCAGTGATGTGTTTCGTAGGCGTAGGCGCCGAAGCCCGCGATCACCAACAGGACGAAAAGAATAAAGAGCGCGCGATTGCGCGCGGCGGCTTTGTCTTTGAACGGATCGTCCAGACGGTGGATGGAACGCGGGGGGAGCTTCGCTCGACGGGTGAGCGAGGTGCCGAAAGGAATGTTGATCTTCACCCGCGCGTTAACAGCCCATCCGGTGGCGTCGAGGATCGGGCCGATCGTGCGTTGGCGAAGTTTGATCCAAGCGATGATTGTCGATGGCAATGAAATCACGAGGATGAGGCCGACAATGACCAGCGGAAACTCCCACCACAGCAGTCCTTTGAAGAGCCCGAGAAAATAGGCAAAGGCGGTGCTCAATGCGCCGATCGCTACACCCAACGCGGCGACGGAACCGACGTCGATCCGCTTCGGTTGCTCAGCCGGTTTCGGCGGCGGTTCCGCGGTGGTGGCAACCGCCGCGACAGAAGCGAGTTTGGCATCCGCACTCGTTTGCGCTGCAGCCGCGCGTTTGGCGACTTGCTCACCAATAAAGCGAACGAATTTTTTATAGGGAGACCAGAATGCTTGCCCGATGCTGATCGGGTTATCGATGATCTTCGTGATGGTCGCATCCCAGTCGCGGCCTTTGCGATCGTAGAAGAGGCCGTTGCGCCCAGCCATGAGGTAATCGTTATCACCTTGAGTGAAACAGGCTGCGATTTTCGCCGTTTCGCTCCCGCGCTTGAGGTCGCAGTACGCAATGTAACTTTTGCTCAAGCTCGCGAGAATCGAGTGGGTGTTCGGGTCTTCCACTCGCACGCAAAGATTGCAACTGCGGCTATCGAAATAGAGGGTGCCGGCCTGAAAGCTAGCGAAGCGATTGGGGTTATAGAAGTCGGCGAAGTTAACGAAATTGCGCAGCAGCGTCCCCAAGTCTCGGTAGTAGCGAGCCAATTTCTCGACGTCGGTCACGGCGAGAGCCTCGGGCTCGAGTGCTTTGTCTTGCGCAATGAGTGCGGAGAGTTTCGCGCCCAGATCGCTGGTCACGACTTCCTGGATACGTTCTGCTCCAAAATCACGGATTGGTCCCGTCGGTCGGGCCGACTGCCAGCCTTCGTACGCAGCGAGGCGGTCCTGCGCCGTTTTCCATTGCTCGACGGTGAGCGTGGTAAGCTGATCGCCAAAAATGGGGATCAATAGCGTCTGACGAAGGGCGTTGATGCGCTCGACCCAGGCTGGGTTGATGTCGCGAGAAAGCGGCAGCGCGCGATTTGCCTCGATTTTCGCCAAGGGAAAAGCGGAAAGCTCTTCGGAAGTGACGGTCAGGTCCTTGGTGGCAATCGCCAGGTAATCGGACTCTTGCCGATTCAACGCGGAGAGCGCTCGGGTGTCGAAGCTGGCGAGGCTCGCGCGGGCGAAAAAGTCGTTTACTTTGCTGCGCACACTCGCGAGAGCCGCACTGGCGGCGGAAAGCTCGACACCGGGAATTTGAATATCCGACGCTTGCCCCTTGGCTCGCCACGCTTCATGCGCAGCGACATCGGCGAGAAATTGGTCGAGCTTCGCTTGGTTGATGCCAGCTTGCCCATTGCGGTCGTCGACACCGCCGTACTTCGCGGTGATTTCGGCGATCAGCGCTTTCTCTTTTTCGGTTGATCCCGAGGCAGGAGTGATGACGCCGTCGCCGTTGAAGGCGGTGTTGGCGAAAATCTTTTTCGGATCGGAGGCGTCCGAGGCGGCGACGAACTTCTCTCCCGTGCGGCCAAGGCTCGCTTGGATTTGTTTGATGGAAGAGAGAACCGTTTTCCCTTCGGACGTGGCGTCGTTGATCAGCTCGATGGGTAACGCCGCTTTCGGTTCGATCAGATCATCGAGATTTTTCAGGCGAACAGCGCACCACTCGATCGCTTCAAGAATTTCCGGGACGCGGATGCGGCCATTCTTATCCGTGTCGATTAGCTCAAGCGTCCGTTCATCGATTTCGAGCCCTTTGACCGGGCAGCTCAATGCGACCCACAGTTTCTGATCGAGGTATTTTAAATTGAGCAAGTCGCTCCCGTTTTGAATGGCGACTTGGTCGAGTCCGCTGATGCGGTAAAAGGTCCACGTGTGATCGATCGCAGATTTGTGGTGAGCCATGACGGGCGGAAGTTGAGTGATGCCAGCGGCGGTAAGACCATCAGCTTTGTGACCGGACGGAGCGGAACAACCCAAATCGACGGAGGAGGAACCACCGTAGGTCGCGAAAAAAACAGGATTCGCCAATTTCCGTTGCCCGGAAAAAATCCGACCCCGCAGACCGGGAGATTGCCCGGTGCCTCGCCAGGAGTGATTGCGTTAAGCTCTTCACCTGCTACCCAAGAACTCGCACTCTCCAGTGCTCGGGTGACCGGGGAGGCTGTCTAACTCAAATACCCTCAACGCGACTTGAAACGTCCTTTTTCTATCCTGCTGATCGGTTTTCTGGTCGCTGCGCTCGGCGCGCGGGAGGCTCGGGCGCAGCTCACCGTTTCGGAACTGAAGAGTTATTCGCTTGAGCAGTTGATGGGATTGGAAGTCACCTCGGTTTCGCGCAAGCCGGAGCCTTACGCGGAAACTGCGGCGGCGGTCTCAGTGCTGACGGAACAGGATATCGACGAGGCTGGATCCCAGACCCTGGCGGATGCGCTTCGCTATATGCCAGGAATGGAGGTCGCGCGCGTCGACAGCCGAACCTGGGCAATCTCGTCGCGCGGCTTCAATGCCAGCGCGTCGAACAAGCTGCTCGTCATGATCGACGGGCGGACCGTTTACACCCCGCTGTTCTCCGGAGTATTTTGGGACAGCCAGGACACATTCATGCCCGATGTGGACCGGATCGAAGTGACTCGCGGCCCAGGGTCAACGATGTGGGGGGCGAATGCCGTGAATGGCGTCGTAGCGATCACCACCAAGGATTCGCGGTACACCCAGGGCGGCCTGGTCACGATCACTGCGGGCAGTGACGAACCGGGTTTTGCGAGCGTGCGTTACGGAGGCCAGTTTGACAGCGGCAAGTATTTTTACCGCGTCTATGTGCAGAGCTCGCAACGCAACGATCTGCCGACAGTGACGGGCAATGCGGGCGGTGATGGGTGGTCGACGACGCAAACAGGTTTTCGCATTGATAGCGCGATGCCGGCCGATGAGGGCAGCCTCAGCTTTTCGGGCGACTATTACAACGGCCAGGTCGGCACGTCACCGGGTGAAAACGCGCCGATGTCGGGAGGGAATTTCACGCTGAATGCGTCGCGTGTGCTGAGCGACGACCTCGTTCTGAGCACGACCAGCTATTTCGATTATGTTTCCCGCTCTGTTTTTCAACAGTATGGCGAGACCCAGCGTACTTACAATGTCGATACACAACTGCGCTACGCGGGATGGCAGCACCACGATATCATTGCGGGGATGCAGTTTCGAAATTCCTCTGATGATACAGACGCGGGGGTTTTGACGACGTTTTCGCCGTCGAAGCGATCGATCAACGAAGGCAGCGCTTTCGTGCAGGACGAGATGCGTTGGAAAGACGGTCGTTACGGGCTGATTGTCGGATCCAAATTCGAGTATCACCAGTTTTCCGGATTCGACGTGGAGCCGAGCATTCGCGCGGCATATCATGCCGGCGGCAGCACGTTGTGGGCGGCGGTCTCGCGCGCGGTGCGCACTCCGAGCCGTTTCGACGAAGATGTGGTCGTAGGCGTGCCGCGATTCCCGATCATCGCGGGCAACGAAGATTTTAAATCGGAAGCGTTGACCGCGTATGAGCTCGGGTATCGCGCGCAAGTGACGAGCGCGTTCACCTGGGATACCTCTTTATTCGTTAATCGGTACGACGATCTCCGCAGCCGCGAACGGGTGCCGGGCAAGATCACGTCAATGTTGGAAAATAAACTGAACTCACGCAGCGTGGGCGTCGACGTCACGGCGAAATGGCAGGTCTGCTCGCGTTGGCGTTTGCAGGCGACGTACACGCATTTGGCCGAGAATTTCTCGCTCGATCCGGGCAGCACCGATCCAACGGGTGGATACACGGAATACGATGATCCGAAAAACATGGCGTCGTTGCAGTCCTCGCTGCAGGTGACCCCTGCGCTGCAATGGTCGTTTGGGGTCCGTTACGTTTCGTCGCTGCCGAATCCGGCGCAGAAGGCGTATGTCACGGCAGACATGAAGCTCGCGTATCGATTCCGCGGTCGATGGGAATTCGATTTGATCGGACAGAATCTGCTGCAGAAAGATCACACTGAATTTGGGGCGGGCAACCCTCAGGCGCGCGAGGTTCCTCGCGAAGTTTACGGGAGCGTGATATGGCAGTTCTGAGCCTCCGGAGATTTTTTCTGGCGTGGCTCCTTGGGCTGACGCTGGTCGGTGCTCAAGTGGGAGCGACCGGCACACACGGGTTGTCAGAACAGGAACTCAAAGCGGCTGCGTTGTGTCAGGTCGTTCACTTCGTGCGCTGGCCGGCGAGTTCGTTTCTCGAGTCGTCGGCTCCGCTCGTGATCGGAGTCTATGGCCCCGATCCGTTTGGCGGCGTGTTAGACGATTTGGTTCAAGGCGAAAACGTCAGCGGGCATCCGATTAAGCTCGTCCACTGTTTTACTCCGGAGGCGGCTTCGAATTGTCACGCGGTGTTTATTTCGTCGAACGACCTTCGCACCGCCGATCGATTGGTGCATGAGCTGAGTTCGCGAAGCGTGTTGACGGTGACAGATGGGCAAACGGTGGAGTCGTTCGGCGCCGTGATTGCCTTCACGGTGGAGAATCATCGCATTCATATTGCGGCGAATCTCGATGCGGCGCGGAAGGCGAATCTGACCTTGAGTTCGAAACTGCTGCGTCTTGCACAGGTGCGGAAGGATCAGCCGTGAGATTCGCCGATTTGCCGATTCGTCGAAAGTTGCTGACCATGGTGTTGGTGATCACCGTGGTCGTGCTGGCGGCGTCGGCGGCGGTTTTGGTGGCGTTCGACGTGACCTCGTTTCGTCGGGATTTGGTGCGTGAAGCGGGCACGCTCGCCGAGGTGATCGCGGCGAACAGCAGCGCGACCCTCGCTTTCAACGCGACGGACGACGCCACGGATCTTTTGCAGACCCTCGCGGCGGAGCGCAGTGTGACGACGGCGGTGATCTACGACTCGGAGGGGAAACTTTTTGCCGCGTATGCGCCGCAGTCTTCTCCACCGCCGCGGCTCGATCCCGAGTTGGAAAAATTGACCCACGTTTTTCGTGACGGGAATTTGCTCACGAGTCGTCCCATTCAACAAAACGGAAAATTTCTCGGGACGCTCGTGATGTACACGGATCTTCGCTGGTATAATCAACGCATTGGTTGGTACGCGCTGGTGGGCTTGGGTGTGGTGGCGTTGGCTTTTGGCGCGGCCACCCTGTTCTCCAAGGTGCTGCGAAAAAGCATCACCGGCCCGATCGACGAGCTTTCCCGCGTGGCCGAATTGGTGTCGGCAAAGGGGGAGTTTTCGACTCGCGCGCGCAAATTTGGCGACGATGAACTCGGTGCGCTGACTGCGGCGTTCAATCACATGCTCTCGCAGATTCAGTTGCGGGAAACGGAACTCCGCGAGAGTGAGGCGCAGCGTTTGATCGCCTTGGAGGCGGCGCGGTTGGGAACGTGGCGGTTCAATCGGGCGGCGGACGCGGGCATGCGCGACGCCAGTTTGAACACGCTGCTCGGCCTGAAAAACGTGGAAACTTCGCTCCATGCAGACGAGTGGTTCGAGTGCGTTTTCCATGAGGATCGGTTGCGGGTGCGAGACGCATTTTTGCAGTCGCCCAAAGCTCCGACCGAAATCGATCTCGAGTATCGCATTTTGCGGCCGGACCAAACCATCCGCTGGGTGCGTGATCGCGGGCGCGTCATTTCCACGGAAAACGGCCGCGCCTCGCTCCTCGCCGGCGTCGTGATGGACATCACCGAACGCAAAGCGTCGGAGGCGGAGGTGTTGCGTCTCAACGCGGATTTGGAACGGCGCGTGATGTTGCGCACGGCTCAATTGGAGGACAGCAATCGGAATCTGGAAGCGTTCGCGTATTCAGTTTCCCATGACTTACGAGCGCCGTTGCGGATTATTTCCGGATATTCCGAAGTGCTGCTCGAGGATCGCGGTGAAAATTTGCCAGCGGATCACAAACTTTGCTTGGCGCGGATCGTGGATGGTACGCGCAAGATGAACCGTTTGATCGACGACCTCCTGCAATTCTCGCGCTTGGGCCAGCAGCCGATTAAGCTCCAGCTCACCGCCTTCGATAAATTAACCGACGAGGTCGTGAGCGATCTGGAACGAGAGATCGGCGCGAGAAAAGTCGAGTGGCGACGTCCGCCATTGCCGGAGGTGCAATGCGATCCGGGACTGATGCGGCAGGTGATGACAAATCTGTTGTCGAATGCGCTGAAATATTCCCGCCCGCGCGATCCGACGATTATCGAAATCGGTGCGACCTTGAACGACGATGCTTACACGTTTTTCGTGCGCGATAATGGCGTCGGTTTCGACTCGAGCGCGAGCAGTCGGCTCTTTGGCGTGTTCCAGCGTTTGCACAGCGCCCAAGAATTCGAAGGCAACGGCGTCGGCTTAGCGACGGCTGCGCGCGTTGTACGTCGCCACGGCGGTCGCATCTGGGCCGAGAGCAAGCCGGATCAAGGCGCGACGTTTCTATTTACGCTGCCCGTGACACCGGAAGTTTCGCCGGGGTGAGTTACGTCTCGATACGCAAGATTAGGTGGTAACGGCTAGATGTGAGCGCATCGGCCCAAACGGATTCAGCGGTCTGCCCTGGGAGCGCGGACATTCTGTCCGCCAACCTAATTATTGTGAGCGAAGCTCATGCTTTTTCAAAGCGGCGAGCTTCGCTCGCTTAGAAACGACGGCGGACAGGATGTCCGCGCTCCCAGGGCAGTGTTTCTTGAATTTGTCACAGGAAACGATGTCGAGGATTTCTGCGGGCGAAAAATCACTCCGTTCCAATTGTCTCCCGCGTTCCCCATCAGAATCGCGTGATCTTCTCCAATTCGCGATAACGCGCGTCCACCGTTTTCCGGCCGCCTTTGGAGAGACGATCGACGCTGAAACTTTCGACGGTGAGGCTGGCGGCGGCCGTGGCGTAGGCGACGGCTTTTTTGAGTGCGGCGAAGTCGGTGCGG
>Ga0207702_10002126_pt1 | contig 19056 bp, 13 predicted proteins | sample KBSCornC62_FD_184302 | JGI IMG/M metagenome (GOLD analysis project Ga0207702, IMG submission 184302) | Corn rhizosphere microbial communities from Kellogg Biological Station, Michigan, USA - KBS Corn C6-2 (SPAdes) (version 2) | ecosystem: Host-associated > Plants > Roots > Rhizosphere > Soil ...
AATTAGCAGCACCCGCATCCGCGGATGTTTAGAGGCCGGCCAGATTGAGGAGACCAATGCGTTGCTTGGTTACACCTATTTTGCCGAAGGCCGTGTCACACCCGGCAAGGCGCTGGGTCGCGAGCTTGGTTTTCCGACCTTGAACGTACCCTGGACGCCAGAGCTGCAGCCGAGATTTGGCGTCTACGTGATGCTCGTTTCAGGGCCGAAAGCGCCGGGGCGTTTTCAGGGCGTCGCGAATTACGGCCTGCGTCCGACGGTGGAGCAGAGCAACGACCCGCGAATTGAAGTTCATCTCTTGCAGGCATGCCCCTTTGCCGGCGGAGATGTCGTGAAACTGGAGTGGCTAAAATTTATCCGCCCCGAAATGAAATTCGGGAGCGTGAATGAACTGATGGCGCAAATCGGACAGGATCGGGCCGAAGCCGAGAAATTTTTCCGCGAGTAAAAGCGCGGGGGCGCTTCCTTCTCGGCGGGCCGTTCGCGTTTGAACCTTAAATCTGCGGTCCGCTTGAGGGATTGACGGTCGTCGCTGGCGCTGGATTTGCAGGACTAGCCGCGGCGGGAGCATTAGCGCTCGGGCTAGAGCCGCTAGAACCATTCGTCGTGCCACTGCTCTTCTTCTTATGCGCATTGTGCGCATGCTTATGTTTGTGATGATGAGGGGTGTGTTTACTCGAAGAGCCGTTCGCCGAGGAGGTGGGAGTCGTGGCCGAACCGGAAGCAGCGGCGGTTTCGGCGAAAGCGGTAGGAGTGGCGATGGCGAGCGCGAGACAAACGGTGGAAATGAGTTTCATGGTATTAAATTGAGACAGTAGAATTCGGAAGGTTTTGGTTCCGGTTATTGGTTATCGAAAATGGCCGAAATCGGCACGCAAACCGCCGACCTGTTTTAGCCGTGTGCGCCCATTGCAAAGCGTCAAGCGCGCAATGCAAAAATATCTCGTCATGGAAAACTGAATACGATCGGTCGAGTGAAATCGGCGCCACAGAACACGGCCTCTGATTGGACGTGCGATGACTCATCGCCTTTTGCGAGGCGAAATCGATTTCAGCTTTCCGCGATGGATTTCACGTCAGGCCGCTTCACGGCGGATGCCTCTCGTTTGTTCCTATTGCCTTGGTCGCTCTCATCGCGCTTGCGCAAACGTTAGGATTTTGAGGCGATGGGACCTCTTCCCCGAACCTTTACTTTCCACTTATGGCCCTCTTCATCGGTATCGACTCCGGCACTCAGAGCACCAAAGCGGTCGTTCTCGACCTCGACGCGAAAAAAGTCATTGCGGACGCACGCGCGCCGCATCGCTTGATCGATGGCCTGCCTCCCGGTCATATGGAGCAGAATCCGAAAGAGTGGGTCGACGCGATGGTCAGCACCATCCGCGCAGCGGTGGCCAAACTCTCCGCGGACCAGGTCAACCAGATCCGGGGCATCGGCATCTCGGGCCAGCAACATGGCTTCGTCCCCCTCGATGAAGCTGGCGAAGTCATCCGCCCGGCCAAGCTTTGGTGCGATACGAGCACGAGCGAGGAGTGCGCGATTTTAACGAAGAAAATCGGCGGTGAAAAAGCCGCGTTGAAAAAAGCTGGTCTGCTCTTTCTGCCCGGGTTCACCGCTCCAAAAATTCTTTGGTTGAAGCGCCATGAGCCAGCAAACTTCAAGCGACTCCGGCACGTGTTGCTACCGCATGACTATCTGAATTTCTTCCTCACGGGTCGTTATTTCATGGAGTATGGCGACGCGTCCGGCACCGCGCTGCTCGACGTGCGTCGCCGTGTCTGGTCGAAAGAAATTTGCGGATTAATTGATCCGAAATTGTTGAGCTATTTGCCGGAGCTGCATCCTTCGCACGAGGCCGTGGGGACACTGCTCCCCGCCGTGGCGAGCCAGCTCGGACTGCCCGAAAGCGTGGTGGTTAGCGCTGGGGGTGGTGATAACATGATGGGCGCGATCGGCACGGGTAACGTGAAGGCGGGCGTCGTCACCGCGAGCTTTGGCACGAGCGGCACGATTTACGCCTACGCAAATGAAGCAATCGTCGACCCCTCCGGTGAAATCGCAGCGTTTTCTTCGTCGACGGAAGGTTGGCTGCCGCTGCTTTGCACGATGAACGTCACGACGGTCACGGAGCAGGTCCGCCATCTTTTCAACCTCGATCATACGGCGCTGGAGGCGGCGGTGAGCGCGACGCCTCCCGGTTCGGATGGCCTGGTGTTGGTTCCATATTTTGCCGGCGAACGCACTCCTAATGTGCCGGATGGCACGGGCGTTTTGCTCGGGTTGACGACCAAGGCATTCAAGAAAGAGCACCTCGCTCGCGCGGCGATGGAGGGGGTTACACTCGGGATGAATTATGGTCTCCGTCGTTTGGCTCAGCTCGGGGTGAAAGCGAAAGAGATTCGAGTAACGGGGGGTGGCGCGAAGTCCGCGGTGTGGCGCCAGATGATGGCAGACATTTTTGGCGTGCCCGTTGTCGGCATGGTCGAAGACGAAGGCGCGGCTGTCGGCGGCGCGCTGCAAGCGGCCTGGTGCGTGGCCCGTTTGGGCGGTCGGAAAAAGGCGAAGGTCACCGATTTCACCGATGGCGTCGTCCAGATCAACGAAGCCACGCGCTGCCTGCCGAACAAGAAGAACGCGGCGCACTACCGTGAACTCCAGCAAATCCAGGATGAGCTTTCGATCGCGCTGCGCGGCGTGTTTACCCGTCACCGCGCACTATTGAACGCGTAAATGCAAACTTGCCCGGGGTATTCCCCCTAATTTTTGGGGGAATGGCGGTGTAGTCTTCTTTGCACTACATCGGCTGCGTCAAATGTACGAAATAATCTTCATGGTTGCGCTGCATTCGACACTTGCGAACGTGGCGTAGGACTATTTGTTAGGGATGTGCGTTGCGCGCCCCTACGCCGTACTTTCGCCGCCCCAGTTTCGGCTGGCTGCGTCGCCATATCGGTTATTTTGGCAAACGTGGGGCGTGGTTGTCGGGTTTGATCCATGCTATTTCTCCACGTCGAAGATAATCCGCAGGATGCCGAGCTGGTGGGGATGCTTTTGGAGCGCCGCTGGCCGGGCTGCCGCATTGAGCGCGTCGACACCCGCCCGGCATTTCTCGAGGCCGTTCGCCGTCTCGAACCGCAGTTGATCCTTTCGGATTTCTCCCTGCCGTCGTTCGATGGTTTGAGCGCCTTGAAACTGGCGCGAATCGAACGGCCTGAAACGCCCTTTCTGTTTCTCTCCGGAACGATCGGCGAGGAAATGGCGGTTGAAGCGCTCCGCAACGGAGCGATCGATTATGTTTTAAAAGATCGGATGGGACGCTTGGTGCCGGCGATCGAGCGAGCGCTGCTGCAGTCCCAAGAAGAACGGCGCCGACGCGAAGCGGAAGCGGCTCTGCACGACGCGCAGGAGCGCTACCGGCAGATTACGGAAAACGTGGCCGATTTGATCGCGGTCCTCGACCCGCAAGGCCGGAGAATTTACAACAATCCCGCGTATCGCCTGATTCTGGGCGAAGGTGCCGAGTTGGAAGGGACGGACGCTTTCACCGAGATTTTTCCAGAAGATCGCGAGCGGGTACGGCAAATTTTTCAGGAAACCGTCCGCACGGGTACCGGCCAACGGACGGAGTATCGTTTGATCGGGCAGGACGGCGGCGTTCGTTTCATCGAGTCTCAAGGCAGCGTCATTCGCGATGGAACAGGCCGTGTCATCAACGTGCTGGTCGTGTCGCGCGACGTGACTTCGCGCAAACAGGCCGAGACCCGCATTCGCGAACAGGCCTCGCTGCTGGACAAGGCGCGCGACGCGATCTGCGTCGTCGATCTTGGCCACTCAATCACCTACTGGAATGCCAGCGCGGAAAACCTGTTCGAATGGACCGCAAAAGAAGTCGTGGGCCGAGCGATCGAATACTTTTTCTTTCAACAGAATCCTGAGCAGGCCACGCAGGCGTTTGCGCAATTGCTCGCTCAGGGCAGTTGGGAAGGCGAGATTGCGACGGAGACGCGAACCAAGCATCCGCTGACGCTCGAGAGCCGTTGGACCCTGGTGAAAAACGAGCGCGGCCAACCCCAATCGATTCTCCTCATCAGTACGGACATCACCGAGCGAAAGCGTTTGGAAACTCAGTTTCTGCGGGCGCAGCGAATGGAGAGTATTGGCACGCTTGCCGGCGGAATTGCCCATGATCTGAACAACGTCCTCACGCCCATTTTGGTGGCGTCGCAGGTGCTCCAAGCGCAGGCGACGCCGGAGGATTTAGCGATGCTCGAGACGATCGAGAAGAGTGCGCTTCACGGCGCGGCCTTGATCAAGCAAGTGCTGCTTTTCGCTCGCGGTGCGGAGGGAGAGCACTCGCCCCTGCAGCCGAAGCATCTCATTGTCGAGATGGAGAAATTGATGCGCGAAACATTGCCTCGAAAGATCGAGATTCGCACTAACGTCGAGCGCGATCTTTGGCTGGTGAAAGGCGATTCCACTCAGCTCAACCAGGTGTTGATGAATCTCTGCGTCAACGCGCGGGATGCGATGCCGGAAGGCGGTGTGCTGGAGGTGGGCGCTTACAACACGATAGTGAAACCGGAATTTCAGGCTGCGCATCCCGAAGTGCGTGCCAACCAATGCGTGGTGCTGACCGTGTCGGACACAGGCACGGGAATTCCGCCCGAGTTGTTGGATCGAATCTGGGATCCGTTCTTCACCACGAAGGAGATCGGCAAAGGGACAGGGCTCGGGCTTTCGACGGTGCTCGGCATTGTCAAAGGTCACGGGGGTGCCGTGAACGTGACCAACCGAGACGGGAAGGGGACCTGCTTCGAAATTTTTCTGCCGGCCTTGCTGACCGATAATGACCAGCCCGTGCCGCCGCAACGTGCGCCGCTACCGCGCGGCAATGGCGAGGGTATCTTGGTCGTGGATGACGAGCCCTATATTCGCGAGGTGATCGGCTCGATGCTGCGCTATTGTAATTTCCACGGATTTTTCGGCTCGAACGGGCACGAGGGCGTCGCCTTGTATCAAGCGAACCGCGACAAGATTTCGCTCGCCCTCGTCGACATGATGATGCCCGGGCTGGATGGCGAGGGCACGATGCGAATGCTGCGCAAAATCAATCCCTCGATTAAACTTTTGGCGATGAGCGGCATGCTCGAGAACGCCGCGATTACACCCGGATCAGCGCTTGAGGGCGTGGAGCTTCTTCGCAAACCGATCGCCGCGGAGACGCTGATGAAGACAATCGTGAAGACGCTGGGAGCCTGTAAGGTTTGAACGCCGGTCGGCTTCCTGAGAGAAGGTCAAATAATGAGACGCTCTAGCGTCTTTCCCACTCTTCGGAGCGCGGACATCCTGTCTGCCGACTCATTGTCGAGCGAAGCTCGTGACTGGGAATATTAGCGTGAGCTTCGCTCACTTTTAAATAGTCGGCGGACAGGATGTCCGCGCTCCGAGGGACGGCTCCGCGGATCACAGTTATCTTGAAAATACTTGGAAGGCGGCGCCGATGAGGCCGCATCAGGCGAGTTCAATTTCTCAACGCCTATCCTTCGCGATGGGACGTAGTAAGGGAGGACGAGATTTCAAGCCGCGTTCGTGAGAACGCGGGCCCTGTGCGTCGCTACCGCAAAATCCGCCCGATTTTCTACTGCTCCCGCTTGGACATGCGGACATTCCTGCCCCTCACATCAATCAACTCGCGCGGTCACAGCTTGACGGTCTTCAACTCGAACTGCATCCGAATCATGGATGCGGATTATCGACTGTCACGTTCATCTCTATCCGCCCGCGCTCAACGCGGCGCCGAGCGAGTGGGCGCGCTCAGCGGGTGAGGCACATTGGGCGCTCCTTTGCGCGCGCGTGCGCAAAAGCGGGCGCGCGGTGCAGGGGTTTCCCAGTGTCGATGGACTTTTGCGGGCGATGGATCTTGCCGGCGTGGAGCGAGCGATCTTGCAGGCTTGGTATTGGGAAAAGCATGACACCTGTCGGATGCAAAATCGATTTTACGCGGACTGCATCCATACGCACCCCGATCGACTCTCTGCCTGCGGAACCTTTCACGCCGCGGCTGGAAAAAATGCGGTGCGGGCGGAAATCGATTGGTTAGCTGAAGCCGGTTTTGTGGGGCTCGGTGAACTCTCTCCGCACTCCCAGACTTTTTCCGCGCAAGATCCGGTTTGGCAAGACGCCCTCGAGTATTGCGGGCAGAAGGATCTGCCCGTTTTGATTCATGTGACGGAGCCAAATTCAAACGCGTACCCGGGACGAGTGCTCACCGCGCCGCAAGACTTCGTCGACTGGGCGAAAACATTCCCGGCGACCACCTTTGTGCTGGCGCACTGGGGTGCTCGTTTGCCTATGGATCCTGCGCTCGGAGACGAGATCCGGCGCTGTCGCAATGTGTTTTTCGACACTGCGGCATCGCCCCTTCTCTACGACCCAAGCGTCTTTGCCGAAATGATCTCGGCGGTGGGGGCCGAGCGGATTTTGTTCGGCTCGGATTTTCCGCTCGTGCTTTACCCGAAGACGGAGACGGAGCCTTCGATCGCGTCGTTTGTGGCGCAGGTTAAGGCGTTAGGATTGAAAGCATCGGATATGGAGCGGATTTTTAGCGGTAACGCTAAATACGTCTTTTCCCTTTGAGATCAGCCCCCCCCCGCGGAGCTTGGACCGGCATGGCTCACCTTTGTCCGTTAATGCGGAGGAGCTACAAGCGAACGATGAGCGATCGCGTTCTTGACGACGCGAGACCTGGTGGTTGAGGCACAGATCGCATCGCTGCGCACCTTAACGCGCGGACCTGAGTCACCGGCTCAACGAAGGTTTCGCATCTCACCGCTTCAAGATCCACGGAATGACCGAGCTCAACGGGTCGCTCAGCACGATCTGCAACGCCGTGGTCAAACCCGACGGCAACGTGATCGGCAGCACGATCGTCGCGAGCCCGGCGAGACTCACTGGCGTGTTTAATTGCAACAGCCGTTTGCGATTTTCGTCGGTGCATTCCGTTTTGCGAAGAGCGGGGAATGGCGTGACCGGAAGGACCAGAAAATCGTAGCTTTTGAAGAAACGCGTCCAGACGTGCTGCAAAAGAGTCCGTTGGGCGGCGGCTTTCTGCTGTTGTTCTGCGGTCCAGTTGCGCCCTCGATCGATCCGGTTCCAGACCGCCGTGCTGTAATGGTGGCGATAAGCGTCGAGCCACGGTTGATGCACCTGATAGGCTTCGATGCTTTGCAAGATCGCGTAGCTATCTTCTGCGCCTTTGAATGCGTTCGTTAAGTCGCGAGCGATCTGAGGATCTGTCCGGAAAGCCCATTTTTCCGCAGCGCCGCGGTAGGCTTTGGCGACGTCCTCATCCGCAGTAAGTCCGAGCGCCTCGAAATCCAAAAAACATCCTCTTGGCGTACGATCGGGCAGGGTGGTGCGTCCAACGAGATAGCGATGCGCCTGCAAAATATCCTGGCCAGTACGGGCGAACCAGCCCGCGGTGTCGAACGACGGGGCGAGGGGGAAAGCATCCGCGATCATCGGATGATGGGCGGTCGTGCGAAAACCATACAGCCCGCAAAATGCCGCCGGCACACGAATCGAACCGCCGGTGTCGGTGCCCACGGCGAACGGTACGATGCCGGCAGCAACCGCGGCGGCTGAGCCGCTACTGGACCCTCCGGATGTGCGGTCCGGATGGAGTGGGTGCTCACAATGTCCGAAAAAATCGTTTTCGCCCGTGAGTCCGTAGGCGAACTCGTACATCTGCGTTTTACCCGCCAGCACCATCCCGAACCCTCGGAGAGCGTGCGGCAATTTGCTGTCACGCGGCTGCTGCGGGAGAATGCCGGGTAGAAAATTCGAACCCGCGCGGAGCGGTTCGTTGGCTAGGAAAAAAATATCCTTGAGCGCGTAAGGCGCTCCAGCGAGAGGCGCGATCGTGTTCGCCACACGTTCAAACTGCGCGATTAATTGGGACTCGGTTGGCGTTTCCACGAAAATCGCGCGGCGCTGTTCCGGCGACACGGCCGACTGCAAACGATGGAAAAGTTCACGTCCCGCGCGGGTCGGATTCTGCGAGGAGAGACTTTGCCACTCGCCCAACGTTTGCGGTGGAGTTAACGAGGCCATGGGCGGGTGACCCTTGCGGGTGCGACGGCGCAGTGCAACCTCTCCCTGAGCAAACTTGATGTGGCGCGACGACCGCAAAAAGTTTTGCTATCGCGCGCCTTTTTCCGCACCAACCGCCCATGAACCCAGAAGCCAAAATCACTGAACTCGGTTTGCAACTTCCGCCAGCTCCCGCGGCGCAAGGCAGCTATGTTGCCACCGTCCAAACCGGCAATCTGCTTTATTGCGCGGGGACGATCAGCCTGAAGGATGGCCAGATCAGCCACGCGGGCCAGGTCGGCAAAGAGCAAACGGTTCAAACCGGTTATGAATCCGCGCGTATTTGTACGTTGAATACGCTGGCCAACATCAAAGCGGCGGTTGGGTCGCTCGACCGTGTGGCGCGGGTTGTCTTCGTTTCCGGTTTCGTCAACGCGATCAGTGGGTTCGCCGACAGCCCGGCCGTGATCAATGGGGCGAGCGATTTGCTCGTGGCGGTTTTCGGCGAGGCCGGCAAGCACGCGCGTGCAGCCGTGTCGGTCGCCGGTTTACCGAGGAATTCCACCGTGGAAGTTCAGTTGGTGGTGGAGTTGAAGCCTGCCTCGGCTTGAGGGAGACCAGTGGTTCGCCTTCGAACCTTTTTCCCGGAGCGGGCCGGCGGCGATTGCAGCTAAGAATTGTCCTTGCGCTCTTTGGCTGGGGAAGTTTGGTTCTGCGGACACTTCTGGAGAGGTGCCTGAGTGGCCGAAAGGGACGGTTTGCTAAACCGTTGTACGGGTAAAACCGTACCGGGGGTTCGAATCCCCCTCTCTCCGCCAGTCTTCGCCCAGCAAAACGCGGACGAAGGCTGTTCCGCCGAAGCTCGCAGAGCGTAGGCGGACGCGTTGCACGCCGAAAGCTTCGACTGGGCAGGCCGACACCGCAGAATCGGTGGACCGATTCTGTAGTTGTGGAAGAGAGAAGGGTGGTGTCTGAGATTCTCTCCCCCCTGGGAGCGCGGACATTCTTGTCCGCCTTTTAGCTGAGGCGACCGAAGGCTCGCACTGAAGTTGCGCGCCGAAGGCTTCGACTGGGCAGGCCGACACCGCGGGATCGGTGGACCGATTCTGTAGTTGTGGAAGGGAGAAGGGTGGTGTCTGAGATTCTCTCCCCCCTGGGAGCGCGGACATTCTTGTCCGCCCTCGAGGTGATGCGACTGAAGGCTCGCGCTGAAGTTGCTCGCCGCAGGCTTTGATTGGGCAGGCTGATACTGGCAAAATCAGTGAGCGATTCTGTAGTTGGGAGGAGCGAAGAGTGGTGTTTCGGATCGCCCTCCTTGGGCGATCACTCGCGTCTCGATGGTTTTTTCTCGCCCCCTGCCTCTCGATTTTCGCTCCCTCCGCCTTTGCGTTGGCGCACGGCGTCGCGGAGGATGAATTCAATCTGACCGTTGATGCTGCGCAATTCGGCGGAGGCCCAGCTTTCCAAATCGGCCCACAATTTGGGGTCGATTCGGAGGAGAAAAGCTTTGCGGTCTTCAGCGGGCATGAAGCGGACAGAGCGCGTTCACAAGGCGCGCAAACTCAATTGTACAACGTGCCGGTGTTGATCACCGGATGGGCTTCCGATTCTCCGCAAAGCACGACGAGTAGATTCGAAACCATCGCGGCTTTCCGCTCTTCGTCCAACGCGACAACCTTTTTTTCGGACAGCTCATGGAGCGCCATCTCGACCATGCTCACCGCGCCCTGGACGATCTTCTTCCGCGCGGAAATGACGGCCTCGGCCTGCTGGCGGCGCAACATTGCTTGCGCGATTTCGGGAGCATAGGCGAGGTGAGTGAGCCGCGCCTCTTCCACCTTCACGCCGGCTTTGGCTAACCTCTCTTGCAACTCGAGGGTGAGCGCACTCGCAACCACATCGCCGCCGCCGCGCAAGGTCACTTCGTTGGCTTCGCCATCATCATAAGCATAGTTACTCGCGACGTGACGGACGGCCGTCTCACTCTGAATTTGAACATAGGATTCATAGAGTTCGACGTCGAAAAGCGCCTGCGCGGTGTTTTGCACGCGCCAAACCACCACCACGGCGATCTCGATCGGATTACCCCGAAGCTCGTTCACCTTTAGTTTTTCGCCATTCAGATTTCGCGCGCGGAGCGAGATGCGCACTTTGCGTTTGAATGGATTTGTCCAATAAAAGCCGCTTTGCCGCTGCGTTCCGGTGTAGGTGCCGAAAAGCACCAGAACCATGGCCTCATTCGGTTGCACCGTAAAAAAGCCGCTGGTGAGCAAAATCGCGGTGAGGAGCGTGGCCGGCGCGAGCACCGCCATCATCGGTGCCGAAATATAACCGTGGGTTGCGGCGATCACAGGAACCAAAATACCAACCCAGGTTAGCAAACAGAGGACCAACATCGGGCCGCCCGGCAGCGAAGAAGCGGATTTTTCGGCTGTGGGCGTATGATTCTGCGGTGTGTTCATGGGAATATCGGAGTGATATCACTTCGATATTTAGAAACAAGCACAAACGGATTGGACGAGCGACTCCTCAGGGATTGCCTCGGTGTGGGCCGGGATGCAGACTGTTGCTCATGGCCGACGAAAACGATGAGGAGCGAAAGTACTACACGCTCAAACCGAAGTCGTTTGAGCGGGTTAACCGTCCCGTCCACGAAGAGCCGCAAGGTCCGATCGATGTGGGTGCGATGTTGCAGCAAAATCTGGCCGCCGACACTTCAGCAGCGCCGCTGCAGCGGATCCAGCCCGTGATCTCGCCGAGTAATCCTTCGCCTCCCGCATTGCCCGTCGCGCGACACGGTTCGCGTCGGAGAAACGACTATTGCACGACGCTAGCGTGCGCGGCCTGCGTTCTGGCCGTTCCGGCGTGGCTGCTGCGGGACAGCGATCTTGCGCTGATTGGCATCGCCTCGGCGTTCGTGCTTTTCTCCCTTTTGATGGCCTGGATTTTTTGGGGTATTATGGATCGGTATTGAGGGCATGTGGACGGACGTTCCCGGTTTTGCGGAGATCATCGTTCGCAGGACCTCCGCTTAGGGAGTGCGGTGGCACGACACCGCTTTCAAAGGCGAGGCCACGACTCGCCTTCCAGCGACGATGCTGACGGAGCGAAAGGTCCCTCTACGCGTCCTCCGCTCGTTAACTGAAACGGTGTGCCCGCGCCGCCCCGATGCGCGTGAGCCCATCTTGTCGAGTTTTCTCGAACCGTTTCTAGTCTGCTTTCCAACGCTCCCAAAATGATCGTGTGGGGCGTGCACTTGCCGAATGGACCGTGCAGATCAGGTTGTGCGGATGACCGACTTACCCCGACATCCGACTGATTTTTCACCACCGCGAATTTCTGCATTTCGCCGCGCGGCCCGCTTGACGCTGCCGCAGTTGTGCATCGCCTTCTTGCTCATGATCGCCGCTCCTCCCTTCGCTTCCGCCGCGCCGACTGCGTCAGGACGTTTATTGGTGGCGAACAAGGGCGATCATACGTTGAGCGTGATCGATCCCGAGTCGGGCAAGACGCTCGCATCCGTTCAGGAAAACGGCATCACCGGTCACGAGGTCGCTGCATCGCTCGATGGCACCCGCGCTTATGTTCCCATTTATGGCAGCGGTGGGGTCGGGGGACGAGGCACCGACGGAACGCTGCTTCGCGTTATCGATATCGCTCGCGGCGAGATTGTCGGCACCGTGGATTTCGGCAAAGGAGTCCGCCCGCACTGCGTGAAAGTCGGAGCCCGAACGGGCCGGCTTTATGTCACGACGGAGCTGCTGGAAGCGATTAGCGTGGTCGACCCTGATTCTCTAAAAGTGATCGGAACGATTCCGACGGGCCGCCCGGAGTCGCACATGCTCGCGCTATCCTCGGATGAAAAACGTGGCTATGTGGTGAACGTCGGTTCCGGCACCGTTTCGATTCTCGATCTGGAAAATCGGAAACTTGTCGCGGTCGTGCCGGTTTCATCGGATTGCCAGCGGATCGCCCTTTCGACCGATGGGCAGTGGGTTTTTACCGCGGATCAAACTCAGCCGCGTATTGCCGTAGTTGATACGGCGAAACACGTCGTCGCGGATTGGATCGCTTTGCCTTCGGTCGGCTTTGCGGTGACAACGATGCCGGATGGCAAATCACTTATCGTGGTGCTGAGCCACGCGAATCAGATCGCGATCGTGGATTTGGTCTCGCGCAAAGTGGTGAAGACGGTCGATCTCCCGCGCGCGCCGCAAGAGGCGTTGGTGCGTCCGGACGGCGCCGCGGTCTATGTTTCTTGTGATAGCGCGCAGCAGGTTGCCGAAATCGACCCCAAAAGTTGGGCCGTGCGTCGATTGCTGCAGGCTGGGCCGGTGGCAGACGGGCTCGCGTGGGCTCAGGCCCCTCGGCATACGGTCAAGTAAAGTCGGTTTCTTCCTCGCCGTTTCCTTGTGTTAACAAGCGAGTTTGCTCCGCTTCCAACGCACGAAATTTTTTCCCCCCATGAAACTCGCCCTGTCGCTTCCACTCGCCCTCGCCCTCGGCTGCGCTGCCCCTGCGGCTGCCGAAACGCCGATTTCGAATTTTCACGAATGGGCGCTTACTCCGCCGATGGGATGGAACAGTTGGGATGCCTTTGCCACCACGCTGAACGAAGCGAAGGCGAAGGAGCACGCCGACATCATGAGCGCCGAACTCGCTCCGCATGGTTGGAAGTACCTCGTCGTCGATATTCAATGGTACGAAGGAGGGGCAACCGGTTTTGAATATCATGCGGACGCGCCGCTTACGATGGACAAGTTCGGACGTCTCACGCCGGCGTTGAATAAATTCCCCAGCGCTGCGCACGACGCCGGCTTTAAACCACTCGCCGACTATGTGCACGCAAAGGGATTGAAATTCGGCATTCATCTGATGCGCGGGATCCCGCGCCAGGCCGTCGAAAAAAACCTTCCGATTAACGGTACGGTCTACACTGCCGCGGAAATTGCCGATAAGGTGAATGTTTGCGAGTGGAACAAGGACATGTATGGCGTCGATATGAAGAAGCCCGGCGCGCAGGCCTACTACGATTCGGTCTTCGCGCTGATCGCGAGTTGGGGTGTAGATTTTATCAAAGTCGACGACCTCTCCCGTCCTTACATCCGCAACGAACCCGAGATCGAAGCTATCCGTCAGGCGATCGACAAAACGGGCCGCCCGATGGTCTTGAGTTTGTCGCCCGGTGAAACCGACATCAAGGCGGCGAAGCACGTGGTCGCTCACGCCAACATGTGGCGCATCTCGGACGATTTCTGGGATCACTGGTCCCTGCTCGAAGCTCAGTTCAAACGTCTCGACGACTGGAGCAAATGGCGCCAGCCGGGTGCATGGCCCGATGCGGATATGATCCCCATCGGCACGATCGAGCTAGGGCGCAAAACCTGGTTCACCCCCTCCGAGCAGACCACGCTGATGACTCTCTGGTCGATTGCGCGTTCACCTCTGATGTTGGGCGCGGATTTAACCAAACTCGATCAGCCAACGCGCGCGCTGATCACGAACGACGAGGTCCTTGCAGTGAACCAAGCCAGCACGAACAATCATCAACTGTTTCGCGATCACGAAGGGCGGATTGGCTGGATGGCGGACGCACCGAAGAGGAAGGGGAAGTATTTGGCCTTGTTTAACACCCGAGATCCTTGGGTGTTGAACGAATCGAAACGCCTTTGGCGCAGTGAACCGGTGGTCCAAGGCGGGCCCAAGGAGTCGGTCGACTTTCGTGTATCGACCAAAGGACTACAAACGGTCGTGCTGGTCGCCGACGATCACGCCTCGACCCGTTTTTGGTGGCCCTCGCTTTTCCGTAACGTGCACTGGGTTTTTGCGGATGGACACGAAGTCGCTTCGGATCGCGAATACGGCAGTCATGGTGAACGCGTGAACGGTTTGCCCGTTCCGGAAGGCGCGATTGCGGTCCGTGGGACTGCTTGGCTCGATAACGCGGCGAAAGATGATCACAAAGGCGAAGGCCTGGTCTTTGAAGCCTACGGATTTGCGGCGAACGACCTGGTGAAAACCGGCCAAACCGTGCCAGTCGACTTGAGCGATCTCGATTTGGGAAAACGCGTCCACGTGCGTGACTTGTGGCGGCATGAAGACGTGGGAACGTTCGAGAAGAGTTTTTCCCCCGAAATCGAGTGGCATGGTGGCCGGTTATATCGGGTGTGGAGCGAGTGAGTCGGTTGTAGGAACGCTTTCCAATTCGAGCCCGTTCCATTTCGAAATCGTCTGTGATAAGGAGTGCGGAGCCCTCGTCGCCACCTTCGGCACAAACGATAAGCGCAACTGTGGGGAGATAAATTTCCCCGTCAGATGATGACTTGTCGCCGCGCTCCGGCTGCGGGAGAAGCTATTTTTCCCGCACGGATTCTAGCCGGGGCGCATAAATCCTCAAAATACTTCTAAGGCTTTCGGGTTTGGCGTGTCTTGTTTCCTGAAGTGAGACACGCTTTTACTTATGAACTTCCGTGCACTGTGGGTTGGCATTGCTCTGGTTATTCTCACGGTCTGTCTTGGTGCTGAACCTGCCACGATGAATTGGAAAGAAATCGACGACGCGCTGGCGAAAGGTCTGCCGAAGACGGCGATAGAAAAACTCGAACCGATCATCCCCGCGGCGATCGCCGAAAAGAATTACGCCGTCGCGATCCGGGCGCTGGTTCAGAAAATTAACTTGGAAAGTGGTCTGGAGGGCGGTGGCGCCGAAGAACGAATTGCGCGACTCGAGGCGACCATCGCCAACCAACCCGAACCGATGCGGCCTGTGCTGCAAACCGTATTGGCGGAGTGGTATTGGCAATATTTCCAGGAAAATCGTTGGACCTTTGCCCAGCGCACGCAGCAGGTTGGTGACGTATCCGGCGGAGACCTACGCACGTGGGACTTGGCCCATATTCTGGGAGAAATCGATCATCGGTTTTCGACCGTTTTAAACGCGCGGGAGACGTTGATAAAAACTCCCATTTCCGACTACCGCGCTTTGCTCGATCCGGGATCTGCGCCGGATGAGTATCGACCCACCTTGTACGACTTCATCGCGCACGAGGCTTTGCGCTTTTATCAAACCGGCGAACAGGCTGGTGTGAAGGCGGAGGACGCGTTCGAGATCGAAGCCAAGGGACCTATCTTTGGTTCACGCGAGGAATTCTTGGCCTGGAAGCTCGACGCCTCGGCGCTTGCCTCGCACCAAGGGAAGGCCGTGCAGCTTTATCAACAATTGATGCTGGCTCATACCCACGAGCCTGCGGCGCAGGCCGATCTTAATCTAGCGAGACTGGTTTATGGCGGTGAAGTCGCGGTGGGGCTCGATCGCACGGCGCGATTCACGGCCGCGTTGGAGCAATTCGTGTCCCAGCACGAGCACGAGGAATTTGCTTCGCGCGGGTTGGCCAAATTGGTGGAACTGGCGACTTCGCAATCCAATCTCGTGCTGGCGCATAAACTCGCGGAGCGAGGTTGGAAGGCGTCGCCGCAAAGTATTGGAGGTCGCGAGTGCCAGGCGAAACTGAAAGAGATCGAGTCAAAATCGATTTCGATCCAGTCGGAGTCGGTTTGGAACGCACCATGGCCGGCGCTCGCGGTTCATTACCGCAATCAGAATAAAATTTATTTCCGAGCGGTGGCGGTGGATTTTGATGCGCTGTTTGCAAAATCTCGCTGGAATGGGCGTCTGCCGATTGAGGAGCGCCGAGACGTGCTGCAGAAAACGCCAGTACTGACGTGGTCGGCCGATTTGCCCGTCGCGACCGACTACGCGGAGCACGAAGACAGCGTTCCGGTCCCGACGACGTTGCGGCCCGGTTTTTATGCGATTGTCGCGAGCGCGGAGCCCGATTTCCGCGATGAGGAAAACTGGCTCAGTCTTGCTCCGGTTTGGGTCAGCGACTTAGCGCTGGTGGTGCGCAATGAACTGGCGGGTACGGTTGGCGGTTTCATCCTGCGGGCGCGCGATGGTTTTCCCGTTCAGGGCGCACGCGTGCAAACCTGGACGTTGGATCGGCGAGGTTCGCCGCGCGAGGGCCGCGAACTGACGACGGATGAGAATGGTCATTTTCAAACGAAGGAAACAGATCGGCAGATCTTCTTCGTGGCGGAGAAAGACGGACAGCGGATCGCGAGTGCGAACTACACTTATAATTTTAACCGCGAGGATGAGCCACGTCGGCAGACTCAAACGGTCTTTTTTCTCGATCGTGCGATCTATCGACCGGGTCAGACGATCAACTATAAGGGTATCACGCTCGAAGGCACGAAAGGCCGATTTCAACCCGCAACAAAGCGATCGGTGACCGTGGTGTTTCGGGATGCGAACAATCAGGAGGTCGCCAAAATCGATCTTGTTACGAATGCCTATGGATCGTTCAACGGCACCTTCATCGCACCAAGGGATCGTTTGCTCGGAGGCATGTCCTTGGCGGTTGAAGACAATAGCGGCCGCGCATCCTTTCGGGTTGAGGAGTATAAGCGTCCTAAGTTTTACGTCGCGATCAAAGCGCCGGCCGAGGCGCCAAAACTCGACAGCGAGGTCTCTGTTGTCGGGACCGCGACCGCGTACACCGGAGCCGCGATCGGCGGCGCGCGTGTGGCGTGGCGGGTGGAACGGGGGATCTCGTGGCCTGGATGGGCGTGGTGGTATGGGAATTCCGGTGGAACGAGCGCGATTGCGCACGGAACCGCGACGACCAATCCCGATGGCACCTTCACCGTCCAATTTCTGACGCAACCTGATCGCGCCGCTTCCTCCGAAGGCGAACCAGCCTTTACGTATCATATTTATGCGGATGTCACCGACACCAGCGGCGAAACCCGTTCAGCCGACCGTATGCTGACCGCGGGTTACACGGCGATGCGCGCGGAGATCGATGCGAGTGAGTGGCTCACCTCAAACACGCCGACGAACCTCGTGTTGAAAACGACCTCGCTCGACGGCGAACCCACGTCGGCCGCAGGTGAACTGAAAATTTACGAGGTAGAACAGCCGGCCCAGGTGCACCGCTCCGTTTTGGAAACCGGTTACCCCCGTCGCATGGCGGGTTCGCCGCCGAAGGATTCCGTTGAAAACTGGCCGCTCGGACGGAGTGTGACTACGAAGGCTTTTCGCACGGAGACTGCCGGAAACACCTCGGTCGAGATTCCTCGGCTTCCAGCGGGATTCTATCGCGCCGAGCTGACGACGAAGGACCGTTTTGGCAAAGCGGTCACGGCGCGAAAGACGTTACAAGTGCTCGATCCTCAGGCGCCGCGGCTCGCGCTAAAAGTGCCGAACGCCTTTGCCGCCCCATCGTGGAGCGTGCAACCCGGCGAAAGGTTTTCGGCTATTTGGGGAACAGGTTATTCGCAAGGTCGCGCGTTCGTTGAGGTGTCCTGTGACGGTCGCATGTTGCAGAGTTACTGGACGACCGCGGATCGCACGCAGGCGATGATTGAACAGCCCGTCACGGAGGACATGCGTGGCGGTTTCACGGTGCGCGCGACTTTTGTCGCGGAGAACCGACTCTATGTGAACGAGCGCACCGTCGACGTGCCTTGGACGAACAAAGAGCTGCATCTCCGCTGGGAAAGCTTCCGCTCTAAACTGGAGCCGGGCGCGAAAGAAACGTGGAGCCTCCGAGTCGATGGTCCCGATGCCAAACGCGCCAGCGCCGAAATGGTCGCGACCCTTTATGACGCGTCGCTGGACCAATTTGCAGCGAACACGTGGCCAGCCGGGTTCAACGTCTTTCGGTCCGAAGAGAGCAGCCTGAACACGGTTCTACAGAACCAGCAGGTCCCTTTTCAGGAGTTCCAGGATTGGAACTCGGGAGCGATTTTCGTTCCGGCCTGGACTTACCGGCACTTCCCAGAAGCGTTGATCGAAAGTCCGAACGACCAGGTTGTCTTATCTCCATTCGAAGTTTCTTCGTCATCAGATCGTGGATACAGGGCAAGTGAGACGCTGGCCGGCAGTCGAGTCGCAGGAAACTTCGACATGATGAAAAAGGAAAGGATGCCCATGGCCAGCCGCGCGCAGTTGGCGCCCGCGGCCGCGCCAAAAGCCATTTTTCCGGAGTCTGCGAAAACTACCAACTCGCCCGTCGACCTGAGCCAAGTTTCCGCGCGCAAAAACCTCAACGAAACCGCGTTCTTTTTCCCGCAGCTCACGACCGACGATCAAGGCGTGGTCCGAATTCAGTTTACCATGCCGGAGGCCTTGACCCAGTGGAAATTCCTCGGCTTCGCCCACGACCGTGAGCTGCGCTCGGGGTTAATCACGGATACGGTTGTTACGAGCAAGGATTTGATGGTGCAGCCGAATCCACCGCGCTTTGTCCGCGAAGGGGATCTGATCGAATTTAGCGTCAAGGTCAGCAATCAATCGGACGCCGAACAAACCGGTTCCGTTCAGCTTAACTTCGCCGAAGCATCGACGCTCCGCCCCGTCGATCTAGAGCTGGAAAATTCTCATCCTCAACAGACCTTCACAATCCCGGCGAAGCAGTCGAGGAGCTTTGCCTGGAAAATCAACATTCCGGAGGGACTTGATTTCCTGACCTTCAAAGCGGTCGCCGCGTCTGCGCGCGCGAGCGACGGAGAAGAAGGCTATCTGCCGATCTTGAGTCGGCGTATCCTCGTGACCGAGTCGATCCCGATTTCTGTCCGGGGTCCGGCTGCGAAAACGTTTTCGTTCGATAAATTGATCTCATCTGGCTCATCAACGACGTTAAAAAATCAAGCGTTGACCGTGCAGATGACCTCGCAGCCCGCGTGGAATGCGGTCCTCGCTCTGCCATACCTGATGGAATACCCGTATGAATGCAGTGAGCAGCTTTTCAACCGGTACTACGCCAATGCACTCGCTGCCGCGATAGCGGATTCCGATCCGAAAATTCGCCGCGTCTTCGAGCAGTGGAAAAATACCCCGACGCTGAAAAGCCCGTTGGAGAAGAACGCCGACCTCAAATCCGTTGCGCTCGAAGAGACGC
>Ga0207702_10002127_pt1 | contig 19055 bp, 17 predicted proteins | sample KBSCornC62_FD_184302 | JGI IMG/M metagenome (GOLD analysis project Ga0207702, IMG submission 184302) | Corn rhizosphere microbial communities from Kellogg Biological Station, Michigan, USA - KBS Corn C6-2 (SPAdes) (version 2) | ecosystem: Host-associated > Plants > Roots > Rhizosphere > Soil ...
CCGTACCACGAGTCCGCGCGGCGGGAGATCGAGTCGTTCGGCGGCCGCGTCGAGAAGTTCGTTGGGGACGCGGTGATGGGCGTCTTCGGCGCGCCGACCGCGTACGGCGACGACGCCGAGCGCGCCGTGCGTGCGGCGCTCGCGGTGCGCGACTCGCTGCCCGAGCTCGACCTCGAGATCCGCATCGCCGTCAACACGGGCGAGGCCCTGGTAACGATCGACGCGCGGCCGGAGCACGGCGAGGCGATGGTCGCGGGCGACGTCGTCAACACGGCCTCGCGGCTGCAGCACGCGGCGCCGGTGAACGGGATCGTCGTCGGCGCCGAGACGCACCGGCTGACGCGCGACGCGATCGTCTACGAGCCGCTCGAGGCGGTGGTCGCCAAGGGCAAGGCCGACACCGTTGAGGTGTGGCTCGCGGTGGAGGCGTCGACGCCCGTCGGCGAGCGCCGCGGCGCCAGAGCCCCGCTCGTCGGGCGCAGGCGTGAGCTCGAGGTGCTGCGCGGGATCTGGGAACGGACGGCGGCCGAGCGTAGGCCGCACCTCGTCACCGTCCTCGGGCAGGCCGGTGTGGGCAAGTCGCGCCTCGCGACCGAGTTCTCGGCGACGGTCGAGACGCTCGGCGGCCGGACGATCCGCGGCCGCTCGCTCCCGTACCGCGAGAGCAGCGCGTACTTCGCGTTCGCCCTGCAGGTGAAGCAGCTCTGCGGGATCTACGAGACGGACACGCGCGAGGCCGCGCTCGGAAAGCTCGGCGAGCACGTGGAGGCGCTGCTCGGCCCCGGAGCGGCCGGCGAGGTCACCGAGCACCTTGCGATCCTGCTCGGGCTCGACCCGGAGCACTCGGTCGCCGACCGCGAGACGCTCTTCTTCTCGGTGCGCGTCTTCATCGAGGCGGTGGCGCGCGACGGGCCGACCATGCTCGTCTTCGAGGACCTGCACTGGGCGGACTCGAGCCTGCTCGACCTGATCGAGCTGCTCGCCGCGCGCCTGCGCGACCTGCCGATCCTCGTGCTCGCGCTCGCGCGGCCGGATTTGCTCGACGCCCGGCCGGCGTGGGGCGGCGGGCTCGCGCAGTACAGCGCGTTGCCGCTGGAGCCGCTCTCGCCGGAGGAGTCGCGGGTGCTGGCCGGCCACCTGCTCGCCGGCGGGGCGACGGACGCCGTGGCCGCGAACGCCGAGGGTAACCCGCTGTTCATCGAGCAGCTCGCGGCGACGATGCTCGAGACCTCCGCCGGCGGCAGCGTCTCGTTGCCGAACTCGATCCGCGGCCTGCTCGGGGCACGGCTCGACGCGCTGCCGAAGCAGGAGCGCTCCCTGCTGCTCGACGCGGCCGTCGTCGGCAAGACCTTCTGGCGCGGGGCGCTCGAGGCGATGGGCGACGGCGAGGAGCTGTCGGAGCTCCTGGGCGCGCTCGAGCGGCGCGACCTCGTCCGCCGCGACACCGTGTCCGGGTTCGAGGGCGACCAGCAGTACTCGTTCACCCACGTGTTGATCCGCGACGCCGCGTACGACCTGCTTCCGCGCGCGCGGCGGCGCGAGCGGCACGCGCAGGTCGCGCAGTTCTTCGAGAACGTCACCTCGGAAGTCGGCGAGGCGACCTCCGCGAAGGCGCGCCACTGGCGCGACGCCGGCGAGCCCGAGCGCGCGATCGAGCACTTCCTCGCGGCCGGCGGTCAGGCCGAGCGCGGCTGGGCGAAGGAGCAGGCCGTCGCGCTGTACCGCGAGGCGCTCGCGCTCGTGCCGGAGGGCGACGGCGCGCTCCGTCGCGAGGTCACCGTGAAGCTGGCGGTTGCCCTCCAGGCCGAGTACCACATGACGGACGCGCGGCTCCTCGGCCTGGGCGAGGGGTAGGGCTCAGCCCGGGAAGTCCGCCGGGCTGACGTCCCCGGCGATCACCTTGAGCAACTCGATCTCGTGCTGCCCAAGCTTCGACGAGTGGTCCAGGATCGCCTGCTCGTCGGGTGCGGCGTAGACGCAGTAGGTCCGAACGACGCCGTCGTCGTCGACGACCACGTGGCTGTGCTCCCAGGTGATCTCCGGGAACTCGTTCTCGATCGTGACGCGCGACTTGCGCCCGACCTGGGGCATCTGGCTTTCGGTGACATCGAACTTGCGAACGATCAGGTATCTCGGCATGTGTCGATCCTACGCGGCTAGGCGGCCGGACGGATGTTCTGGTTCACGTGGAAGAGGTTCTGCGGGTCGTACTGCGCCTTGATCCGCGCGAGACGGGAGTAGTTGTCGCCGTACGTTGCCCGGACGCGCTTCTGGCCCTCCTCGCCGAGAAAGTTGACGTACGACGCGCCCGCCGAGTACGGGTGCAGCGCCTCGAAGTAGTCCACCGTCCACGTCCTGATCGCTTCGGCGTTGGCCGGGTCGGGGTCGACCCCTGCGAACACCGCAGCCCAGTTCGCGTCCCGGTACGCCCAGGGAGTGTCGGCCGGGCCGACCCGCTGAGGCGCGCCGCTCGTCGGGTAGAGGTGCATCGTCGATTTCCAGGTCGGAAGCGCCGTCGCGAACTCCTGGTGCCGCTCGATCGCGGCGTCCGAGATCTCCGTGACGAAGTCGCCGCGCCAGTACCACTGGTCTCCGGCCGGGTAGACCGGGTCGAACGCGCCCTGCAGCGCAGCGAACGGCACCGGCTGGACGCCGTCGAGCAGCAGTCCCGGCTGGGCGCGCGCCTCGGCCAGCACCTCGGCCGCCTGCTCCGCGGGGCCGGTCCAGCACCAGATCACGGCTGCGACCTTGAGCAGGTGGAGTTCGTCCGGGAAGGGCGGGGCGGGCGGGACGCTGAGGAAGGCGAAGAAGCCGCCGAGCTCTTCGGGTGCGTCAAGGATGAACTCGCGGTACCAGCGCAGGATGTCGCCGGCGCGCTCGAGGTCCCAGAACATCGGCCCGCCGACGACATCTCCGACCGGGTGCAGCCGGGCCGTAATCGAGGCGACGACGCCGAAGTTGCCGCCGCCGCCGCGGATCGCCCAGAACAGGTCAGGGTGCGTCGTCTCGTCGGCCTCGACGACGCTCCCGTCGGCGAGCACGACCTGGGCGCCGACGATGTTGTCGATCGAAAGCCCAGCCCTGCGTGTCAGGTGGCCGACACCGCCGCCGAGCATGAGTCCGCCAGCTCCGGTGCTCGAGATGATCCCGGCCGGAGTCGCGAGACCGTGCGCGCCCGTTGCCGCGTCGACATCGCGGAGCAGCGCGCCGCCGGCGATCGTGACGGTGCGGGCCTCGGGATCGACCTTGACCCCGTTCAGCGCCGACAGGTCGAGCACGAGCCCGCCGTCGACACTCGCGAGGCCCGCACCGTTGTGGCCGCCGCCCCGAATCGCGACCTCGAGGCCGCTCTCGCGGCCGAAGCTCACCGCGGCGACGACGTCGTCGACGTCCGCGACGCGCGCGATCAGCGCCGGCCGCTTGTCGATCATCGCGTTGTAGAGGTTGCGCGCCTCGTCGTAGTCGGGGTCGCCCGGCCGGACGAGCGCGCCCCGCAGTCGTGCGGCGAGGCCGTCCGCGTCGATCTTGGTCTCGGTCATGTGCCCATTCCTTCCCTAGTCCGCGAACACGGGACGCAGGTGCGCCGCCGGTTCTTCCCAGCCGGTCGTACGATGGAGCCCGTGGAGCGGTTCGACGCGATCGTCGTCGGCGCAGGCCCCGCGGGCTCGACCGCGGCGCTGAGGCTGGCGCGCGAGGGGGCGCGCGTCCTGCTCCTCGACCGCGAGCGCTTCCCCCGCGACAAGCCGTGCGGCGGCGGCCTCACCTACCGCGCGGTGCGGCAGCTGCCGGTCTCGGTCGAGCCGGTCGTCGAGGACACCGTGCACCGCTTCGAGCTCGGCTTCCGCTACGGGCGCCGCTTCGAGCGTCGGAGCGAGTCGCCGATCGTGCTGATGACGCAGCGGCGGCGGCTCGACGCGTTCCTCGCCGAGCAGGCGGCCGCGGCCGGCGCCGACTTCCGCGACGGCGTCCGCGCGACCGCGCTGGAGCAGGACGACGACGGCGTCACCGTCCGCTTCGACGGCTCGGCCGCCACGGCGCCGGTCGCGATCGGCGCGGACGGCGTCAACGGCCTGACCGCACGGGCGCTCGGTCTGACTAGCGCGAGGTCGCACGGCGTCGCGCTCGAAGGGAACGTCCCTCATCTACACGCGCGCGAGGACTACCGCGGGCGCGCGGTCGTCGAGCTCGGCACCGTTCCCGGCGGCTACGCGTGGATCTTCCCGAAGGGCGATCACGTCAACGTCGGCGTCGGCGGGTGGGAGGCCGAAGGCCCGCGCCTGCGGGAGCACCTCGAGCGCGCGTGCATGGGCTACGGCCTCCCGGCGGAGCGGCTCGAGTCGCTCCGCGGCTACCGGCTGCCGATGCGCTCGGCCGGCGCCCGCTCGCGCGCGGGGCGGGTGCTGCTCGCCGGCGACGCGGCCGCGCTCGTCGACCCGCTCTCGGGCGACGGGATGTACGAGGCCTTCGTCAGCGCGCGGCTCGCCTCCGACGCCGTCCTCTCCGGGAACCTCGACGGCTACGAGCCGGCGCTCGAACGGGAGCTCGGCCGCACGCTGGCCGCGTCGTGGAAGGCAAAGCTCGCGCTCGAGCGCTTCCCGCGGCTCGTGTTCGGCGTCGCGCGGCTGCCACTCGTGTGGGGGTTCACGTCCGCGTTCCTGCGCGGAGAGCTCGCGCACCCGGACGAGGCGACCGGCCTCGTTCGTGCGCCGCTGCGGCTGGTCGACGTGCTCGGCCGTCGCTCAAGCGCCGCCGCCTAGCTGCCGATCTGCTCTCCGTGGACCTGAATGCGGCACTGGGCCGCGCCGTGGAGCTCGGCGCGAGCGACATCCACCTCAAGCTCGGCCAGCCGCCGGTGCTGCGGCGCGACGGCGAGCTCGGCCTGCTCCCCGACCACGGCCCGCTCTATGACAGCGACCTCGAGGCGACGCTGGCGCTCGTCGCGGACATGACCCCTGCGAAGCTCTCTCACTTCCTCGAGACGGGCGAGCTCGACATCGCCTACACGGCGGCCGGGCTGCCGCGCTTCCGCGTCAACGGCTACCGCCAGCGCGGCTCGATCTCGTTCGCCTTCCGCGTGATCCCGAAGGACGTCCCGAGCTTCCAGCAGCTGCGCCTGCCGAAGGGCGTCGCCCGCCTCGCCGAGGAGCACCGTGGCCTGATCCTCGTCACGGGCGCGACCGGCTCCGGCAAGACGACGACGCTCGCGGCGGTGATCGACCACATCAACCGCACGCGCCGGCAGCACATCGTCACGATCGAGGATCCGATCGAGATCCTGCACTCCGACCACGGCTGCATCGTCAACCAGCGCGAGGTCGGGCTCGACACCGATTCGTTTCTCGCCGCGATCCGCCGCGTCCTCCGCCAGGACCCGGACGTGATCCTGATCGGCGAGCTCCGCGACGCCGAGACCGCCGAGACCGCGCTCAAGGCGGCCGAGTCCGGCCACCTCGTCTTCTCGACGCTGCACACGATCGACGCCGCCGAAACGATCGGCCGGCTGGTCGAGTTCTTCCCGGCGGAGAAGCAGGACCAGATCCGCTCGATCCTCGCCGGCGTGCTGCGAGGCGTGATCAGCCAGCGGCTGCTGCCCCGCATGCAGGGCGGCCGCGTCGCCGCGGTCGAGGTGATGGTGAACAACTCGCGCATCTCCGACCTGATCCGCGAGCACAGGGCGGAGGAGATCAGCGACGCGATCGCCGAGGGCCAGTTCTTCGACATGCAGACCTTCAGCCAGGCGCTGATCGAGCTCGTCGTCGCGGGCGAGGTCGATCGCGAGACGGCGGCGAACGCCTCGACGAACCGCCACGACTTCCTCGTCGCGCTCGACCAGGCGCTCAAGCGGCAGGCCGCGGGCGTCGAGAGCGACCGGCCGGTCTCCGAGCGCGAGCCCGACCCACCGCCGCCCAGCGCGGGGCCGATGCCCGGGCTGCGGATCGCCGGCGCGCAGGACGGCTGATGAAGCGCCTCATCGCTGCGGCCCTGGCGGCGCTCGCGCTCGCCGCTCCAGCAGGGGCTGACATCTTCCGGATCGTCCCGACGGCGCCTGCGACCTCGCCGGCGTTCTTGCCGAGCGCCCAGGCGCCCAACGCGCCCGGCTCCGTGGTGGTGACGCCCGACCTGCTGGTGCCGCCGCTCGTGCCGCAGACGCGAAGCTACGACCAGCTGCTCGCGCTTTGGCAGCGCGACGGCACCCTCTACGGCGTGCCGTGGCAGGTGCTCGCGGCGATCAACAAGGTCGAGTCGAACTTCGGTCGCAACATGGGCCCGAGCTCCGCGGGCGCGATCGGCTGGATGCAGTTCATGCCGTCGACCTGGGAGCGCTGGGGCGTCGACGCGAACGGCGACGGCGTAGCCGACCCGTGGAGCCCCGACGACGCGATCGCGGCCGCCGCGCGCTACCTCGCGGCCTCGGGCGGCGCGACCGACGTCTCGCGCGCGGTCTTCTCCTACAACCACGCGCAGTGGTACGTGGACGAGGTGATGCAGCTTGCACAGCTGTTCGGCAACGGCGGCGTGGACGCGACCTTCAGCCTCGATCGCATGCAGGAGTCGCTCGACCAGGCGCGCGAGACGGTCGTGCGCGCGAACCAGAAGCTGCTGCGGGCCGAGCGCGACCTGCGGGCGCTCAGCTCGCGTGCGGACACGCTCAGGCAGCACGAAGCGTCGTCGCAGTTGCTCTCCGACCAGCTCTCGCTCGACCGGCGCGCCACGCAGGTGGACGTGAGGCGCGCCGCGGCGGAGGCCCGCGTCAACGACCTGCGCAGCAAGCTCGAGCAGGCGCAGACCGACCTCTCGCTCGCGAAGGACCGCTCGCTCTCGTCGTCGTTCGCACCTGCCGCGGGCGCGATGCTCGCTGCGCCTGCCTACGACGGGCAGTACGTCTTCCCGGTCGGCGGCGGGCCGTCGCTCGTCTCGGTCTCACACCACCACCACGACTACCCGGCGGCCGACATCGCCGCGCCGGAAGGCACGCCCGTCTACGCGCTGGCCGACGCGACCGTCGTGCGCTCGTGGAGCTACCCCGACCCGCGCTGCGGCATCGGCCTGATCATCGACACGGCGGACGGGCAGGAGTGGACGTACTGCCACCTCTCGTACCTCGACCCGACCGTCAGCGCGGGCGCGCAGCTTCCGGCCGGCACCGAGGTCGGCCTCGTCGGCATGACGGGCGACGCGACGGGCCCGCACCTGCACCTGCAGCTCGACCCGCAGACGTCGTACCCGCAGCTCCAGCCCTGGTTCCAGCGCTTCGCCGGGATCGCGTTCCGCTGGCAGGACGCCGGCCCCGCCGACTCCGGTGGCCGGACCGGAACCGGCCCCGTCTTCGCCGTCGTGCCCCAGCAAGCCGAGGGATCGAGTGGACCGGTCGTCCTCTTCACCCGGTAGGGGGATGACAAGGCGGCTGCTCGCTGCCGAAGGGGTCAGCATGGCGTTCCGGCTCGCCACGCTCTTGCCGCGCGCGGTCATCGTGGCCCTCGTGTGGGTGCTCGGCACCGCGGCGTTCACGCTCGCCGCCGACAACACGATCGTCGGCGCCGCGAAACCGAACGCTGCGGCGGTGCCGGCCGCGCAGCCGGAGTTGATCGTGCCGTCCGTCTCGGGCCAGGCCTACGTCTTCGCGAAGGGCATCCTCGAGGACGCCGGCTTCGCGTGGCACGTCGCCGGCTCCGTCCACGGCTACTCCTCGAACCGCGTCGTCACGCAGAGCCCGGCCGCCGGGACGCGCGTGCTCGACACCGGCGCGCCGACGGTCACGCTTCGGCTCGTGCGCGGGCCGTACGACCAGCTCGGCCGGCCGGCGGACAACTCTCCCTACAGCGGCACCGCGATCCGGCTCGCCGGCCTCGCCTCGGTGACGAAGCCGGCAGCGAAACTCAAGGCGAAGCCGAAAGCCCGGCCGGTGACGAAGCCGAAGGCCAAGCCCGTCGCGAAGGCGAAGGCGAAGCCGACGACGAAGCGCGCCGCGCGCCCGCCGGCGTTCAGCGTCCAGGGCGCGCCCAAGGAGCCGCTCGACGAGATGCCGCTGACGGCGCGCGCCCAGCGGCTCGAGACGTGGGTCGCCGGCAAGCCGAAGACGCCTGCGAACGTCCAGCACTGGCTCTACCAGCACGCGTGGATCGTCACAGGCGCGCGCTTCGGCTGGTGGCACGGCGCCGACGCGCTCGAGACGCTGATCCGCATCGACCAGCGGGTCGAGCGCGAGTGGGGCATCGGCGCGAAGAGCGAGTCCGTCGCCCGGGCGGCGCTCGCCCAGGTCCGCCGCCAGTCGCAATGAGCCGGCTCCGCTCCGAGCGTGGCTACACGCTCGTCGAGATGCTGACGGTGCTCGTGATCATGGGCGTCGTGATGGGCGGGCTGACGACGGTGTTCGTCTCGGCCACGAATTCCGAGACGGACATGAACAACCGCTTCCAGGCGCAGCTGACGGCGCGCCTGGCCCTCGACAAGATGCGCCGCGAGGTGCACTGCGCGAGCGTCGCGACGCCGACGGGAGTCAGCTCGTCCGTGACGATCACGCTGCCCTCGTACTGCAAGACCGGCAGCGGCTCCGTCACGTGGTGCACGCGCAGCGTCGCGACGAACCGGTACGCCCTCTACCGCGTCGCCGGCACCTCGTGCACCGGCGGCGTGCTCTGGGCCGACTACCTGACGCCGTCGTCGTCGGCTGCCGTCTGCAGCGGCGCGCTCTGCATCTTCAACTACACCGCGCAGTCGACGTCGTCGCTCGCGAAGCTCAGCGTCGACTTCCCGGTGAACGTCAAGCCGTCGAAGACCGTCGAGCTGTACGAGCTCAAGGACGACATCGTGCTGCGCAACAGCACGCGCTCCTAGCGGCGGTTCCCCTCGTTCGAGGGAACGGCGCGGCGCCGCGCGGTGCCGATGGTTGTGACATGCGGCGTTACTCTCGCCTGCGCCGGCGAGTTCGGTCCGAGCGCGGGATGGCTCTGGTGATGGCGATCGGGATCATGGCGGTCCTCGGCATCGCCGGCACGACCGCCGTCGCGTACTCGACGTCGGCGACGACGGAATCGAGCCAGACGCAGTCTCGCGCGAGCGCGTTCTCGCTGGCCGAGGCCGGCATCAACAACGTGATGTCGATCCTCGACCTCCCGACGAACAACGCGCTCGACCCCGACGTGCTGCCGAAGTGCACGAACAACAACACGAGGTACTCGGACCCGACCGCCGACCGCACGTCGACCTCGACCTGGCTGACGGCCACCGTCGACGGCGGCACCGTCTACTACTGCGGCACGCTGGTTCGCGCGAGCGCGCTCTGGTACGTGACCGCGATCGGCTCGAAGCGCAACCCGAACGCGTCCTCCAGCACCGTCACGAAGACGCTCGAGGCGACCGTCACGGTGACGCCGTCGCTGACGCAGCCGCTCAACAACCCGGTCTGGGACTACCTCTACGCCGGCCACACGGGCAGCACGTGCGACCAGTCGCTGAACAACAACATCACCGGCTCGTCGCGGATGTACGTGGCGGGCAACCTGTGTCTGAGCCAGAACGTGAACCTCGCGCAGTCGACGGTGATCGTCGGCGGCAACCTGAACGTCGCGAACAACGCGTCCGTGGGCGCGAGCACGAGCATGAGCACGCGCGTCGAGACCTACGTCGGCGGGAACTGCCTCTATGCGACCGGCACCTGGGCGACGTGCACCGGCAACCAGGACGCGAGGCACGTCTACAGCAAGCTCTCGGACGGCACGACGATCGCGGTCAACCACACCGCGCCTGTGATCGCGCCTCCCGCCGCCGACTTCGCGACCTGGTACGAGAACTCGATCCCCGGCCCGTCCCAGACGTGCACGACCTCGAGCGGCACGCCGCCCACCTTCGACACCAACTACCCGAACCGCGACAACAGCGTCTCGAGCGTCGTCGACCTGACCCCCAACAGCTCGTACTACTGCCGCGTCGGGCCGGGCGCGAACACGACGCTCGTGAGCGCGATCAACGCCACGCAGACGACGATCACGGTCAGCTCCGCGGCGGGCTTCCCGACGTCGGCCTTCACGATCCGGATCGACGACGAGTACCTGAATGTCACCGCCGGCTTCGGCACGACGACGTGGACGGTCACGCGCGGCGTCAACAGCAGCACTGCCGCCGCCCACGTCGCGTCGCAGTCGGTCGACTGGACGACGGCGCCGAGCGGAATGATCGCGTGGAACAACACGACGAAGACGCTGACGGTCAGCGGCACGATCTACATCGACGGCAGCGCGAAGGTCTCGGACGCGACCGTCAACACCTACAACGGCTACGGGACGCTCTACCTCTCAGGCACGTTCCGCGTCACGGGGACGATGTGCGCGGCGGTCGTCAGCGGGGCGTGCAACTTCGCCGGCTGGAATCCCGACAAGGACCTGCTGATGATCGTCGCGAACGGCAACGGCGGCCAGGTCAACCCCGGCGACAGCATCTTGATGGACAACAACTACACGTGGCAGGGCGGCCTCTACGGCACCAACGCGGTCGAGTTCGGCAACAACGACAGCGTCGACGGGCCGATCGTCGGCAGCCAGATCCTGCTCTCGAATAACCTCGCGACGAACGCCTTCCCGCTGATCAACGTCGTCCCCGTGGGGATGCCGTCGAATGCGGCAGTGTACGCGCAGCCGAACCCGCCGCAGGCCTTCAGCGGCTGAGCGTCGCTGCCGATAGAGGCGTTGTGACTCTCGGCATCGTCGCGTTCTGGCCCGCGCTCGCGGTCGGCAGCTTCCTGAACGTCGTCGCGGCGCGCGTGCCGCTGCGGCGGTCGGTCGTGCGGCCGGCGTCGGCCTGTATGAGCTGTGGGCACGAGCTGGCCTGGTACGACAACGTCCCGGTCGCCTCGTGGCTGTGGCTGCGCGGCCGCTGCCGCGCCTGCGGCACGCGCATCAGCGCGCGCTACCCGGCCGTGGAGCTCGCCACCGCCGCGCTCGTCGCCGGGTGCTTCGTCAAGCTCGGCTTCTCGGGCGAGGCGTTCCTGGCCGCGTTCTTCTGCGTCGTGCTCGTCGCGCTGAGCGCGATCGACCTCGAGCACCGGATCGTCCCGAACCGGATCGTCCTTCCGGCTGCCGTCGTCGTCCTGCTCGCGCAGACGGCGCTGAACCCGAGTCCGGAGTGGCTGCTCGGAGCACTCGGCGCCTCCGGCTTCCTCTTCGTCGCCGCGCTCGCCTACCCGGCCGGAATGGGGATGGGCGACGTCAAGCTCGCGCTCCTGCTGGGCGCGATGCTCGGCCGGCTCGTCGGCGTCGGGCTGATGCTCGGCATGGTCGCGGCGCTCGTGCCGAGCGTCTTCCTCCTCGCGCGCCATGGCTCGGCTGCCCGCAAGATGGGCATCCCGTTCGCGCCGTTCCTCGCCTTCGGCGCGCTCGTCGCGCTTTTCGCCGGGCAGCCGCTGCTCGACGCTTACCTGAGCCGCTTCTAAGCCTTTTCGGCCGTTCTGCCGATACCTCGTTCGAGGGATCCGATGGACCTGAAGCGGCCCAACAAGCTGAGGCTTTCCGGCGAGTCCGGAGCCGACGAGGCGTCCCCCGTCGACGCCGGCGGCGGCCTGCGCTCGCCCGGGCCGGCAGTCAACGAGGTCGCCGAGCTCGTCGCCGACCTGGTCGAGGCGACCGGGCTCGTCTCGGTCGACCGGCTTGCGGCGGTCCGCGGCCGCGTCAGGCAGGGCGGCTCGTTCTCGCAGGCGATCGTCGACGAGGGCGTGGCCACGAGCGAGGGCCTCGCGCGCACCCTCGCCAGCCGCTTCCAGCTGCCCTTCATCGACCTGCCGCTGATCGGCGTCTCCGAGGAGGCGGCGCGACAGGTTCCGACCCACGTGCTCGAGCGCGTCGTCGCGGTGCCGTACGAGCTCGAAGGCGGCGCGCTGCGGGTCGCGATCGCCGACCCGGGGAACGTCCACGCGATCGACGAGCTGCGGCTGGCGACGCGGTTCGCGCTCGAGCTCGGCGTCGCCGCGCGCGAGGACATCGAGAGCGAGATCAAGCGGCTGATGCGCGCCTCGCAGGCCGCGAGCGCCGTGCTCGACGACGAGGAAGGGCTGCTCGCCGACGCAGCCGAGGAGGAAGACAGCGACGACCTCGAGGTCGAGGACGGCATCTCGGACGTCCCGCTCGTCCGGCTCGTCAACTCGATCATCTTCCAGGCCGCCGAGGACGGGGCCAGCGACATCCACTTCGAGCCGCAGGAGGACTCGCTGGTGGTTCGCCTGCGGATCGACGGCGTGCTCCACGAGGTGCAGCGGATCCCGCGGCGGATGATGCCCGGCGTCACGACGCGGCTGAAGGTGCTCGCGAAGCTCGACATCGCCGAGCGCCGCAAGCCGCAGGACGGCCGGATCTCGCTCAACGCGGCCGCCGCCGGCCGGATGCTCGACATCCGCGTCGCCACGCTGCCGACGGTCGAGGGCGAGGCCGTCGTGATGCGCCTGCTCGACAAGTCGAAGCGTGCGCCGACGCTGCAGGAGCTCGGCCTCTCCGACGAGATGCGCGCCAAGATGGAAGGCCTGATCCGCCGCCCGACGGGCGCGATCCTCGTCACCGGCCCGACGGGCTCCGGCAAGTCGACGACGCTGTACGCGGCGCTGACGGAGATCAACCGGCCGGAGATCAACATCATCACGGTCGAGGACCCGGTCGAGTTCCGGCTCAGCGGCGTCAACCAGGTCCAGATCAACCAGCGCGCCGGCCTGACCTTCGCGGCCGCGCTGCGGTCGATCCTGCGCTCCGACCCCGACGTGGTGATGGTCGGCGAGATCCGCGACGGCGAGACGGCGAAGATCTCGATCGAGGCTGCGCTGACCGGCCACCTCGTCCTTTCGACGCTGCACACGAACGACGCCCCGGGCGCGCTCACGCGCCTGAACGAGATGGGCGTCGAGCCGTTCTTGACGGGCTCCGCCGTCTCGGCCGTGCTCGCGCAGCGCCTGGCGCGGAAGCTCTGCACCCACTGCTGCGAGATGTACACGCCGACGACCGACGAGATGATCAAGGCGCGCGTCTCGCCCGATGTCGCGGCTGCGGCAGACGGCGTCATCTTCTACCGGAAGAAAGGCTGCCCCCGCTGTGGCCAGACCGGCTACAAGGGCCGGATCGGCGTCTACCAGCTGCTTGTGATGAGCGAGAGCCTCGAGTCGCTGGCCGCGTCGAAGGCGAGCCGCGAGGAGCTCGAGCGCGCCGCGATCGAGGAAGGCATGCGGACGCTCTGGGACGACGGCCTCGCCAAGGTCGCGTCGGGCCTGACGTCGCTGGAAGAGCTCGCTCGCGTCACCGTCTGACGGTCTAGACGCACCGAGCTCCAGCGTGAAGGCCTCGGCCGCAGGCCGAGGGTCTGCGCGGGCTTCGTTATGCGGCTTGCACGTCGCAGCCGAGGTACATCAGCGCCTCGACCGCTTCGGTGACGAACGCAGTCGCCTCTCGGGCATTTACGAACGTGTACGGGCCGGGGCGTTGCGGGTGCGCGCTGCCGGCCGGGAAGACCTCCGCTTCGACGACGCACGAGTCGCCGTGGTCGACCGCGCGGATGACGGCGATCGACCGCCCGTCGCGCCGCGCGTGGCGCACGAACAGCTCGGCGCCGCTCACCGTGCGAGCGTGACCGCGTTCGCGGCCGCTTGCGCGACCGTGTCGCGGTCGGCGAAACCGTTGAAGCGAACGAAAAGCGTGCTCGGCCGCTGGAAGACCAGCACCGCCGGTCCGTCCAGGACGCGGTCGGCCGGGGTCGGGGCGCCGCTCAGCACCGCGCTCAGCGGAGAGACGATCTTGTTGTCGGCGACGTTGAACGCGACGAAGCCGACGTGTGCGGCCTGCGCGCCGTGCTTCGCCTCGGCGGTGGCCATCGTGTCGACGCCCGAGTCCGGCGTGTAGAGCGAGACGACCACGACCGGGTGCGCGCGGAGCGCCAGCGCGAGCGCCGACGGCATGCCGTCGATCACGAGCGGCGTGTGCGCCTTCGGCTTAGCGGCGACCGCCTTCGCCTTCGGCGCTGCCTTCACGGCCGGCTTCGCCTTGACGGCCGCCGGTTTCTCGACGCGCACGACGTGCTTCGCGTGCACGACCTTCTTCGGGGCGGCCGTGACGTGCTTGGCGACCGGGTGCAGCGGCTTGATCACCGGCACAGCGGCGCTCGAGGAGCTCTGGCCGCGGCCGAGGAGCAGGAACCCGCCCCCGAGGGCGAGCACCGCGACGCCGACAGCCGCAGCGAGAACCGGAAGACGTGCGTCCAGGCTCACACCGTTTCTATCGGCAATGAGAGGCGGACGCTTGACGGGCAAAAACGAAGGGCGCGGTCTCCCGCGCCCTTCGGCGATCGGCTGGTGAGCGAGCCCTAGCAGCTGCCGGGCTTGATGTCGGCGCCGGGGCCCGACTTGTGGTATTGGACCGTTCCCGGCGACGTGTTCACGATGCAGTACGTCGTCGAGTTGGCGACCGAGATCTTGATGTTCTTGATCCCGGCGTCGTACGAGGCCTGCAGCTTGGTCAGCGTAGCGCCCGTGTAGCCGGTCGAATGGTCGGCGTTGTACGCCTCCATGCCCGGCACGGCCGCGCGGACGTTCGCCTGCGCCGCGGACTTGTTCGCCCGGGTGCGGAAGCTGAGGTACGACGGGATCGCGATCGCAAGCAGGATCCCGAGGATGATGATCACGACGAGGAGCTCGATCAGCGTGAAGCCGCGATCGTCGCTCGTCAGCCGCTGCCGCAAATTGTGCATTCGACGCTCCTTCGGATTGGGAACTGCGGTGGCGCGGACTTGATCGGCTTCCGATGACGTGGGCCGCACCCCCGACCGGGGGATGCCGTCGGGAACGCGATCAGCGTCAGCAGCTGCCGGAGGTGATGTCGCCGGACGGGCCCGACTTGTGGTACGTGACCGTCCCCGGCGAGGTGTTCTGGACGCAGTAGCCGCCCTGCGTCGCCGCGCGGATCGTCACGTTCTTGATCCCGGCGTCGTACGAGGCCTGCAGCTTCGCCAGGTTGACGCCGACGTAGCCGGTCGCGTGGTCGGCGTTGAACGCCTCCATGCCAGGCACCGCGGCTCGGACGTTCGCCTGCGCGGCCGACTTGTTCGCCCGCGTGCGGAAGCTGAGATACGACGGGATCGCGATCGCCAGCAGGACGCCGAGGATGATGATCACGACGAGGAGCTCGATCAGCGTGAAGCCCTGCTCACCGGCCGCTCGGTCTCTGGAAAAGAGGGGGTTCATTGTTCGTCTCCGTATCGGCCGGGACGACCCGGCCGCGCTAGGGAACAGAAAGGGCGCGGTCTCCCGCGCCCTTTCCCAACCGTTCGAGTGCCGTCCTAGCAGTGACCTGCCTTGATGTCGGCTCCCGGACCGGACTTGTGGTAGAAGACCGTGCCCGGCGACGTGTTCACGATGCAGTACGTCGTCGAGTTGGCGACCGAGACCTTGACGTTCTTGATCCCGGCGTCGTACGAGGCCTGCAGCTTGGTCAGCGTCGCGCCCGTGTAGCCCGTGGCGTGGTCGGCGTTGAACGCCTCCATGCCCGGCACGGCCGCACGGACGTTCGCCTGCGCCGCGGACTTGTTCGCCCGGGTGCGGAAGCTGAGGTACGACGGGATCGCGATCGCAAGCAGGATCCCGAGGATGATGATCACGACCAGAAGCTCGATGAGGGTGAAGCCCTCGTCGCGCCGCACCTGGCCGAGTCGGTGCGTAAGCCTTGCAGTCATGCAGTGTCCTCCTTGAGGGTGCGCGCAGATGTGAACGGTGCGCAGATGGCCTGCCGGCTCTATCGGCGGCGGGATGTCCCCGAGCGCACCCCCCGAAATGGTGAAGTGCAACCGGCGGGACGACGCCTGCGTTCCGACCCTCAAGTCACCCAATGACGCTGCCGATAGCGAGGCTGCGGCAATGGCGGACACTCTGTACTCGATCGACGATCTGCTCGAGCAGATGGTGGCGCGGAACGCGTCCGATCTGCACGTCACGGTGGGCGCGCACCCCGTCGTCCGCGTGCGTGGCCGCCTGGAACCGCTCCAGGAGATCCCGCCGCTCACGCCCGACGTGACGCAGCAGCTGCTCTACCGGATCCTCTCGACCGAGCAGCAGAAGCACCTCGAGGTCGACCGCCAGATCGACCTCGCGCACTCGATCCCGGGCCTCGCGCGCTTCCGCGTGAACGTGTACTGGCAGCGCGAGGCGCTCGGCGCGGCCTTCCGCCTGATCCCGACCGAGATCAAGACGCTCGAGGAGCTCGGCATCCCGACGGCGCTGCACTCGCTGACCGACAAGCCGCGCGGTCTGGTGCTCGTCACCGGCCCGACCGGCTCCGGCAAGTCGACGACGCTCGCGGCGCTGATCGACGAGATCAACCGCAAGCGCGCCGAGCACATCCTCACGATCGAGGACCCGATCGAGTTTGTGCACCGCCACAAGCGCTGCGTCGTCAACCAGCGCGAGATCGGCGTCGACGCGACCAGCTTCGCCGAGGCGCTCCGCGCCGCGCTCCGCCAGGACCCCGACGTGATCCTCCTCGGCGAGATGCGCGACCTCGAGACGATCTCGACGGCGCTGACCGCGGCCGAGACCGGGCACCTCGTCTTCGCCACCCTTCATACGCAAAGCGCGCCTGGGACGATCGACCGCGTGATCGACGCGTTCCCGGCGTCGCAGCAGGACCAGATCAGGATCCAGCTCGCGGCCACGGTGGAGGGCGTCGTCACCCAGGCGCTGCTCCCAACGGCCGACGGCAAGGGCCGCGTACCCGCGCTCGAGATCCTCTTTCCGGACGACGCCGTGCGGAACCTGATCCGCACCGCGAAGGTCGAGCAGGTCTACTCGGTCATGCAGACCGGCACCGCGCGCGGGATGCAGACGATGGAGCAGTCGCTCGCCGACCTGACCCTCCGCGGCGTGATTTCGTTCGACTCCGCGCTAGCGCGCTCCAGCCGGCCCGAGCAGCTCTACGGCCTGCTCGAGCGCGCCGGCTTCGCCGCCCCCGGCGAGACCGCTCGCGCCGCGACCCTGCGGGTGGCGGAGGCCTAGGCATGCACTGGAACGAGCAGAACGACGAGCTGCGCCCGGAGTTGCCGGTCGAGGAGACGCAGGAGGTGACGCCGGAGCCGGCCTCGGTTCCGGCGCCGGAGGCGGTGCACGCGCCAGAGCCGGCGTTCGAGCCGGAGCCCGAAGAGAAGACCTCGCTGCTGAAGAAGGAGCTCTCGTTCCGGCGCAAGCCGAAGCAGCCGAGCGAGGCGAAGCCGCCCAAGGCGGAGAAGGAAAAGGCGCCACGCGAGAAGGGCTCCGGGCTGAAGAAGGAGCTCAGCCTGCCGTCGTTCGGCCGCCGCAAGAAGGGCCCGCTCGACGAGGACCTGGCGCCGGACCCCGAGCCGAAGCCGAAGGAGCCGCGCAAGCCGCGCGCGCGCAAGGAGCGCTCCGCAAAGCGGTCGAAGCGCCTCGTCGGGCTGAAGATCGGCGGCTCGCAGCTCGCGGCTGCGCGCATCGTGAACAACGGCTCGCCCGAGCTCGTCCAGGTCGCGCGCGAGCCGCTCGGCCACGGCATCGTCGTCGGCGGGGAGCTGCGCGAGCCGGAGCTGCTGGCCGAGGAGCTGCGTGCGTTCTTCCGCAAGCACAAGCTGCCGCGCCAGGGCGTGCGGCTCGGCATCGCCAACAACCGCATCGGCGTCCGCATGTTCGAGATCGCGGGGATCAACGACCCCAAGCAGCTCGAGAACGCGATTCGCTTCCGCGCCCAGGAGGCGCTGCCGATTCCGATCGAGGAGGCCGTGCTCGACTACCACGTCCTCGGCGAGCGGACGGACGACGACGGCCAGGTCGTCCGCAAGATCCTGCTCGTCGTCGCGTACCGCGAGCTGATCGACCGCTACGTCGCCGCGTGCAAGAAGGCCGGCGTCCGGCTGGCCGGCATCGACCTCGAGGCGTTCGCGCTCCTGCGCGCGCTCGGCGAGCCGCTGGCCGACGAAGCGCCTCCGTCCGACGCCGCGCTCGTGGTCGTCGCGATCGGCCACGACCGCTCGACCTTCGCCGTCTCGGACGGCCGCGTCTGCGAGTTCACGCGCGTGCTCGACTGGGGCGGCGCGACGCTCGACGTCGCGATCGCGCGCGAGCTCCACTGCGCGCCGTCGGAGGCGGAGCCCGTCAAGCGCGACCTGACGCTCGCCGCCCCGAACGTGCCGGAAGGACTGACCCAGGATCAGGCCGATCGCGCTCGCGAGGCCGTTCGCCGTCAGCTGCAGACCTTCGCGCGCGAGCTCGTCTCCTCGCTCCAGTTCTACCAGAACCAGCCCGGATCTCTGGGCATCGGCGAGATCGTGATCACCGGCGGCACGGCGCACCTCGGCGGCGTCGCCGACGAGCTGCAGCGGCTGATCGGCGTGCGCGTCGCCGTAGGCGACCCGCTGCTGCGCGTGAAGCTCGGCAAGAAGCTCCGCGAGGCCGACGAGCAGCTCGGCTCGCTCGCCGTCGCGATCGGCCTAGGGATCGAGGACTGAGAGACGTGCGCGCGATCAACCTGCTCCCGAAGGACGACGCCCGCCGTGGCCCGCAGAAGCGCCAGTGGATCGTGCTCGTACCGGTCGTGCTGGCCGTGCTGCTGACCGCCGTCTTTTCGGCGATGTTCCTCTCGGCCAGCGGCAAGGTGAAGGACAAGCAGTCCCAGCTCGCGCAGCTGCAGGACGAGCTGCACGCGATCCCGACGCCGAACGCCGACAAGGTCAAGACGCAGTCTGCGCTGGCGGCCGACAAGCAGGCCCGCGTGACGGCCCTCTCCGCGGCGCTCTCCCGCCGCGTCGCCTGGGACCGCGTCTTCCGCGAGCTCTCGCTCGTGCTGCCGAACGACGTCTGGCTCGCGACGATCTCTGCGAAGGCGCCCGTGCCGTCGTCGGTCGCGATCGCACCACCCGCAGCGGCCGCCGGCAGCGCCACCGCCGCTACCGAGTTCACGCTCGACGGCTTCACCTACTCGCACGCCGCCGTCGCGCGCCTCTTGACCCGCCTCGCGGTCATCCCCGACCTCGTCAACGTCCAGCTCCAGCAGAGCACGCTGACCAAGCTCGGCGCCGCGCAGGCCGTCCACTTC
>Ga0207702_10002134_pt1 | contig 19036 bp, 6 predicted proteins | sample KBSCornC62_FD_184302 | JGI IMG/M metagenome (GOLD analysis project Ga0207702, IMG submission 184302) | Corn rhizosphere microbial communities from Kellogg Biological Station, Michigan, USA - KBS Corn C6-2 (SPAdes) (version 2) | ecosystem: Host-associated > Plants > Roots > Rhizosphere > Soil ...
GGGGTTGCGGTGTATCCGTAGGCGTGCAATGCGGACCTGCCTCCGTCCATTCAAGTTTGTCCAGGCAAAGCTCCCGTTGAGTCATGCCAACGTCCCAGGCATGATAAAGCACGTATTGCGTGTGCCCATCAGGCCCGGTGACAATCGAGTGATGGCCCGGACCACGAACGTGACCGGGGATGCCGCTTAACACGCGGGCGCGGTCTCCACCTTCGCTGTAAGGCCCGAGTGGATTGTCAGCCACAACGTAATCCACGCCGTAACGTGGGGTCTGCCAGTTGGCCCCGCTATAGAAGCAATAATAGCGACCGGCGTGTTTGACCACGCAGGGGCCTTCGATGGTATGCCAGTCAAACGTCTGCCCGTAAACGTCCATCCGCCGATGCGCTTCATACAACGTCCAGTCGTGAGTCGCACGCACGACGACACGGCAATCACCTGCGAGCGCGGTCATATTGATCAGGCGGTCAACCACGATGGCCGTGCCCGGATGCACCTCGGCGGTAAAGTTGGTAAAATTTCGGGCGTAATAGAGATACCACTGACCGTCGTCATCGTGGAAAGGAAAGGGATCAATCGTAAATCGGTTGGATTCACCATCCACCAGCGGCTTGCCAACATCATTGTAAGGCCCCTCCGGTCGGTCGCTAACCGCAACCCGCAGCGCAAATTTTTCCGGCTCGATGCCGCCCTCGCAATAATAGAGATAGTATTTGCCGTCGTTCGCGGCCAGTTCGGGCGCCCAATACTGGCGCGCGGACTCAGGAAAGGGCGGGTTCAATGCGCCGCCGAGCTTCTCCCAATGCACCAGATCACGCGATTTCAGCAGGGTGAAAATTCGGCCGTCGGGAGTCCGTTGATCGCCGGTGGTCCCCGCCGCGTAATAGTAGTCTCCATAGCGAATGACCGATGGATCGGGCATCAAGCCCGCATAAACCGGATTGGTGTAACGGCCGGAACTCGCTCCTGCGTCACCGCCGATAGTTGGCGTGATCGTCAGTCGGGAGAAGTCTGCGTGCGAGTCGTCAACGCGCAAACCGACGGAACCTGAAACAAAAGTAGAGTCCGTCGCTTGCACGAGCAATTTGCCATTGAGACTGGCTTCAAGGTGACTGCCAATTGCGCTCACCGTGAGTTCCACCGTCGAATTGACCGGCACCGACACGGGCGCGGATGCCAGCTCGTGCCATTCGGAACCGTCCGTGTAGCCCAGAATCGCCCGAGATTCGCCGGGCTGTATGCCGGCGAAATAGCCGCGCTGTGCATTTTCACCCACGGCGGGATACTGCACCCGGAATAACACCCCCATCGCTCCTTTGGTTTCGAGTGCCTGCATGTGCGCAGTGGCGGAGAAATTCGTCCACTTTCCTCCATTCAAGACCACCTTCTCGCCGGAGCGATATCCATTCGCGGGATCCTTTGGCAGTTCGCCCAGATGCAAAGCCCCATCATGCACCGACATCATTTGGTGGTGACCGTAATACGACCAATGAACCAGGTCCGCCGAAGTGCCAAACGGATAATTTTTCGGGCCACTGATCTCCGGACGCTGCTCGCCGGACGGCACGGGCAATAACTGGTTTGGCGCCACCGGCTCGCCAAATACCGGCCGGCCTTTGGTATCCCATTGAAACGGTTGGGCCAGAACGTAGCGGCGCCATCCGTCTCGGGAATCTTGCTTGGCATGATAAACCAGCCAGTCCTGCGTGCCGTCGGGGGATTTCACAAACGAACCATGACCGACGCCATAAGTCCGGGCCGACGATTTAAAGACGGGCTCGGGAAATTTGGTCCAATCACCCGGCTTCAGCGGGTCACCACCCGGCCGCAGTTCGAGCATTCCCAATTTGTAACTGGTTTGCCACGAGCCGCTGCAAGAGTAAGCGACAAAAGTCCGCCCATCTTTCTGCAGAACTTCTGGGGCCTCGTTCAGTCCGCGTTCCCCGATTCGTTCACCAACCCGCTCCCAGACAAAATCATCATTGGCGCAAAGCCGGATGCGAGCCGTGCCCATTGTCAACGGGTCCTTCATCGGTGCGATGTAAAGATATTGGATATCGCGCTCGTCCGGCCAGCCCGACCAGATGGCGTAGTGTTGGCCATTCAATTCAAAGACCGTCAAGTCAATCGCCCACCGGTTCTCGCTGTGCAGATCGGAATTGTCGCCCGTGTAGAGCGGCCCATGCAGTGAATAGGGGCCAAGCGGATCTTCGCCCTCCGATTTCAGCACCCAAGCTTTGTGGTTTTTGTTCTGCCCATCCGAGGCGGCGAAATAGACATACCAGTGGGCGGCGATGTGATGTAATTCCGGCGCCCAAACCTCGCGCGACGCCGGCCCGGTCGCCGGGGCGGTCCAGACAATATGCTTTGGCCCAAGCTCGGTAAGCTGCTCCGAAATTTGGATGCTGATGGCACGATTCCCTTCCGCAAAACACGCGAGATAGCGACCCTGGTCCTGAGTGATCCATGGGTCGGCCTGCTCATAAATAGGATTGGCGAACATGGCCGGAAGATTTTCGGCGGCGCAATTTGATCCACCCAAGCTGAACAAGATCCAGCAGAGTGCGTTTAGAATTGCCGACGACCAGACGAATTGGATCGAACCTCTGATGGTCGGACGGGGCATCAGTAATTTGAGAACATTATTCATGGGGAATTTCATGGGAGCTTCAACCGGTAAAACTGGCTCGTGTTGGTCATTGGGAAGTGGACGCCGAGCATGCCGTTAGTGGAAATGATTGGCACGCCCAACTCGGACCAGACGACTGGCGGGGTCAGGTTGGTCGTGAACTCAAGCGTCATCGGCGCAGCCCAGCCGGGCCAGAGTATCTCCAACTCGCCATCGCTTGATCCGATATCCATCGTCGGCTGCACGAAGCTCGCCGTGTAACTGGCGTTGGTGGTTGGAACGGTGAGGTAGTGTGATTGCGCACCACTATCGGACCAGAGCACGAACGGAAAATTGGTGCCCCCTTGGAACTGCGGCGACGGCGTCCCAACCATCCGGCTCATCCCGGCGACAGCCACAACCGACGTCGAGGCAGTCAAGCTCTGGCCATCCAACGTGATGTTCAACCCTGGGGGCACGGTGGCAAAACTTAGAAGGCTGGTCCGCGGCTGCACATCCGCTGAAATCGTTTGCTGATTATCATTGGTGTCGGTCACGGTGAGATTGATGCGGTAAAAAACATTTGTGATCGTTGCCGCATTGGTCGGAACGAGATAGGCACCATTGGTAGCGCCGGTCCACGGGCCGAAGGCGGCATAGGTTAGTCCGTTTGAATGCAATTCGCCGCTCCACAAAAATGCGCTTGGTGCCAGCATGGCACCTGAATAGTCCCTGGCAGACCCGACGAACCCAAGCGAAGTTCCGCCCGCGAACTTGGTTGTATTGGTGGGTTGAAGAATGATTGGTTGCGGCGCCACGAGTTCCGCGCGGGACAGCACCCTTGAGTTCAAACGCAGCGCGCTCAGCCGCCCGTCAAAATATGGGTCCGCCGAAAACTGGCTCCGCCCCAATACGCAGTTGGTTCCGGCAATGTCGGACGGCAACAGATTGACGCTGTTATTGACGGCCACCGCATCTCCGTTCAGGTAAAGAATGCCTTCACGTCCGTTCAGCGTGACGGCGACGTGCACCCACTGGCCGATAGGGAGTGGTCCCGGCGCATCAATCGTCCGCTTGTAGCTGGCATAATCCGGCGTGATCGCACACTGCAGCTGGGTTGAGGTGTTGCACGGCGTAAGATCGAAGAAACAATTGTTGTTCTTGCTCAAATCAAAAATGCGTTGCCAGTTGCTGCCGCCGTTCCATTTGACCCAGCCAGAGACCGTCTGCGCCGAGCCAGCTCCGGTTGCAAGTTTCACGTATTGCTTGGATGCCGATGACAGGTTCAGAACGTTTCCGCGCGTCGGGTCGTTTGCAAATGAGGCTCCGTTTACGAGCGTGCCGTTGAAATTGTTGCTTGCGTCCAGAGCATTGCTGGTGAGCGGATAGAACGAGGACCACGCATTCGAACCAGCTGTCGCCGAGACATACACGCTCACGAAATTGGTCGCCTTGCGGCCGAGATTATCGGCAGCCGTCAAGACGACACGATACAAACCATTCGTCACATTGGCCGGCACGGTATAAACGCCTTCACTTATACCGGCGACCGGGCTCATCACCACATTGGTCGCGCCACCGTTTATGAAGTCAATCTGCCAGGTCAGGTTGCTGGCAGCCAACGGCACACTCATGAAGTCGGTGGCGCTGCCGCGAAAACGGATTACGCCGCCCGGCCAACACCCAGAACCATCCGTTGGCAGCGAGATGGTGGGCATCGGCGCCACAATTTCCGCCGCTGTCAGCGCGCGGCTGTAGGCACGGAAACTCGCGTATTGGCCGTTGAAGTAAGGATCCACCGCGAATTTGCTGCGCCCGAGATGATTGGTCTGTGGCGCGACGTTCAAGGGGAGAACAGTCATGCTCCTGTTGGTGGCAACGGCGGCGCCGTTGACGTAGAGTATCCCCTTCGCGCCATCGAGCGTGACCGCAACGTGCGTCCAGACATTCGTGGGCAGCGGTTGGTTCCATTGCAACGTCTGCAAATTGCCACCCGGATTGATATCGAGGCGCACGACGTTGCCGCTGGCTGACGGGGTAAGCATCACGGTCTTCGACGTATCGGTGCCGAAATCAAAGATGCGTTGCCATTGGCTGCCGCCACGCCACTTCACCACTGCCGCGAAGGTTTGCGCATAAGCCACACCGGGAGGAAGCCAGGCGTATTGGTTGGTGCCGTTGAGATCGAGGACGTGACCGTAGGTGGGGTCAATCTTTACCGACGCGCCATTCAGCAACAGGCCGGAGTATTGGCCGTTCTCGTCACGCGCGTCGGATTGGAAATCGTAAACGGCCGACCAGCTGTTGTCGCACACCGGCCAGCCGTCAGCGGTCCACGATAGTGGCAACATCGCAAAGCGTGGCGTTCCGTAAGCATTATACCCGGAGTCCCAGGCATTGGCGTCGTAGTAATGGTGCGTGAGAAAGAGCATTCCCCCGTCAGACAAAATCCCGACATGCCCGGGGCCGGCATATTTGCCCGAGGCACGCATGAACAAGGTGCCGCCGCCGCTGACCATATTCACGCCGTTCTTATCCAGGTAAGGGCCGGTGATGGCAGTGCTGCGACCGACGCGAATGTTGTAGGTGCTATCCACCCCATCGCAACAGGAGCCCCAGTTGCAGAAGAGGTAGTAGTAGCTGCCCTGCCGGAACAGATACGACGCTTCGATCGAACTGTTGGCGGCGAGGCGATAGGTCGTTGAATTTGGCGTGATGCGTAAGCCGGTCGCCGGGTCCAGTTGCGTCAGATAAATGCCGTTCCAGTAGGAGCCGAAACAAAGCCAGAGCTTGCCGGAAGCATCCCAGGCGAGGCTGGGATCAATGGTGTTGTAGGCCAGTCCGTTGGTCGAAGTGATCACCGGCCCCTGATCGGTCCAAAGATAGTTCGGGTCCGTCGGGTCAAGCGTGGGGTTGGTGGCCAGCCCGATAGCCGATACCTGACTGCCAAACGTGGAGACGGAATAGTAAAGACAATAGCGATTGCTGACGTAGAGAACATCCGGCGCCCAGAAGGTTCCAGTGAAACCGGGCACGGCATTGGTGGTCCAGGCCGGTGGATTCGCAAACACCTTTGGTCCCGCACTCCAAAATACTTTGTCTGCGGACGACCGGCTTACGATCCCCTGCCCGGTTGCAAATACGTAGTAGCGGTCCTTGCACTTGGTGACCGTGGAAGGATCATGCGCGTTCATGTATCCGCGCAGTTGATACGGCTGGGCAAAGGCCGACGCACAGCCCCAAAGGTGCAAGGCTATCAAAATTGCCGTCAGCCTCGGAGCGGAAACGGCGAGCCGAAGGCGCCCCGTCAGCGCAGCGGCGCCTTTCAGATAGTCTGTAAGAAGAAAAATCAAAGTTTTCACAACAAAGTGCTATTCCCGCGGTGCCGGGATGTTTGGTGAACCGGCGTTCTCCATGTTGATTTGAACCACGTGATTGCCAGCCAGCGTGGCCGAAACGTGGTTTGCGGGCACGCCGTCAACGAGAATGTTTTGAGCGACCGTGCCGCAGCCTTTCAAAATGATTCGCAGGTTGCAGCTACGATACCTGAAATTGTTCAACACGGCGTAGAAATTATTACCGAAGGAATTTGGCACGCAGGGGGCAAATTGAATGCCATCGGGATTGTAAGCGATGCCGAACACTCCGCGGGTCCAGTAGCACGTGTAACCCATGGCTCCCCAACTGACCCAGGTGTAGTTGGAGTGAAATTGCCCCGTGGTTGGGTTGATGGTTCCTTCCTGCCATTTTTTTAAAGGAAGACCCGCCCGCGCATGCCAGAAGATGAATGGCTTCAGTTCCTCGGGCTGCCCCAGCAAGGCCATCGCCCAGCCGTGGAAACCGGCCTCATCATCCCAGACATTCCCGCCATGATACGAGGTCTGACCGGCGGGCATGATGGGATCCACGTTTCGCTGGCCGTAAGGGGTGGCAACGAAACCGGAATGGTAGGTCAGGCAATTTTCCTCGCTGGCGACGCCGGACAAATACAGCAATCCAGCCGAAATATCTTCACGATAGTTGCAGACGGTGTTGGACACCACATTCATGTAGTAGCAATAGGTGCCAAATTCGGGCCGGTAAAGTTTGGCATTGATGGCGACTTTGCTGGCCGCTGATTTCTGGCCGCACAGGGCGGCTTCACTCGTAAATCCCAAAGTGGCGGCGATTTGACCAAGATCACGCCACGCCATCGTCACCAAAAGATTGCCATACAGACTCTTCAACTGCGTCAATCGGTTGTTAAAATCTCCCGCCGTCACATAACCCGAGACATTATCGCTCCACGGCCCGCCAAACCAGAGACCATCGTCGCCATCCAGGTAGGTCGCCTCCTTGTTCGTCATGGTGTTCCACATGCAACTCCAGCAGGTTGCCAGCAAATTGGTGTCGCCGGTGATTTTGAAGTATTCCCATGCGGCGGAAATGAAGTGGATGCTGTCCGAGGTGACCACGGCATCCTCGCGGATTCGGTTGTTGGCAAAATCACACCGGCGGACAAGTGTTCCGCGCGTGGCGACCGGGTCAATAATGGCAATATCCCCCCACTGAATTTCCTGAGAAAAATCACGCGTGTATTCACGGATATCGGAACCATGGGTCATGTAATAATAGGGAACATAGTAAATGCTTCCGGAGCTGTATCCGCCGAGCATGGCGCTGGCGGTGCCGGCGGGTGCCCGCACTTTGGAAAGCGCATCCACCGCCAGAGAAAACGTGGCGTCCAGAATGGGAAAGGGCGTTTGCAGAGAGAGTTCACCCGATTGTGGATTGGTCCAGGCATAGCCCGGATTTCCATCCTGGGTGATGGTCACACCGTTGGTGGAGCGATAAATCCCGGCATAGTAATCAGAACACTCCAACCGATCGGGATAAAAGACGAATGCCGAGTTGGAGAAAATCGGCATTTCAACTGCGGGTATGGGCGGATAGACGAGGCGGAAAAATTTCGTTGGCGAAGCCGGATCATTTGCAATCGAAAAGAGATTTGTCGCTTCGGTTCCGTAAAGACTGAACCAATTGCTGCTCAAACCGACAACCAGGGGATTGGTTTGGCACTGCAATTGCCAGCCCGTGCAGGCCGACGGCCACGAAAGATTGAGCGCATTCGCCGGTTGAAGGGTTGCTTTAATTGAAGGCTCGACGATTGAAACCACCAAATCGAGCGAATGATTGGCCGGATTGTCTTCGACGGTGGCGACAATTCCCGGCCTGAAACCTTCCACCGTGAATGAGCTGGAAGCGGTGCTCAGATAACTGCCATACGTGATCAGCGGATACCTGCTCGCTGCAACCAAACCTGAATTCACGATGTTAATCGTCATGTTTCCATTGTGAACCAAAGCTCCCTGCACATCTAACAACGACGCGCCGCTGATTGAATACCCAGCCAGATTAAAACTGACGGTTGCATTGGTTGCCGTTAATGCAGCGACCGTCAAGCTGCTTTCGCTTGCTGTGCGATTTGCCCGCAAATCAGCGCCCGGAGACAACCGGACTGGCACCCCGCTCATTGGCGTATTGTCATTAACCGCCAGTGTGCCCGACCGAACCTCGAATACTCCCGTTCCATTATTGGTTCCGGCAAATGTGAAAACGCCCGGGCCATTCAAATTAAATGCTCCCGCTCCATTTATTACACCCGAATAGGTTCGGCTCCCAGCCACGTTAAAAGTGACGGTAGCATTATTGGTGATGGGCCCGCTCATGGGAGCGTCCATCACTCCGTCTCCAAAAACCATCGTCCCACCGTTGATCGTATATCCGCCCGCGCACAAATTCGTGCCGTTCAAATACAGCGTGCCAGCTCCGTCCTTTACCAAAGCGAGATTATTGGCCGGCGGGGCGGTCCCGCCCAGTGTGCCGATGTAGGTGTTGTCAGTGTTATTGTTTACCGTCAACACAGAGACCGCCGAGCCGTTCCCACTGCACACATAACATTGCTGGCCATACGTCGTGCCATCACTCGTCAACCCGCCAAGGGTTTGTGCGCTGGCTCCGGCCGTGTCTCCCAATATCAGTCCACCATAGCCATTGTAGCTTGATTGCGGCGTCCCACTACTGTTGGCGGCATAGAAAAGCCCTGAATTACCCAATTGGAGCCCGGTCCCGTTCGGCAACCGGTTGTTTGCGCCAGAAGCGGCCTGCACCACCAAGCCCCCGTCTATAATCGTAGCCCCCACATAAGTGCTGGCGCCCTTCAAAACCACCCGCGAACCCGTCGTGGGCCGGTTGGCGGATTGATTCAACCGCAGGCGCCCCGTTCCTGTGATATTACCTGTGTTGGTGACCACCGCATTGTTCACACCCCAGGTCAGGATAACCGTGCTATCACCGGCGAGTTGGATGTTCGCTGGAAATGTGCAGCCATTGTTTCCAGAAAAATTGATGGCCCCAAAACAGAAGAATGAGGAGGGAATACCATCGCCCGAAACAATGAAGTTCTTAGGCCAGCTGAGAGTATAGCTCCCGCTGGTCCCGCGCAGCAGCACGCCGGAGTTGGTGTGGATGATCAGGTTGGTGCAGCCGGTCAATGTTCCCGCGCCAAGACCGCTGTTATTGAACTGCACCTGCAAGGCCGTCGGGCTGTTGTAATCCGTCGTTCCCGGCATCCCGACTTCCATCGTGCCATTGATGAAATTCGTCGGGTTGTTGAAGGCGATTTGCGACTGCCAGCCCGGGACCATCGCCACCACACTCAATCCACCCGTGGCCACCAGCGACGCATTGATTGTCGTCTGTCCGGAGGTGCCCGGGTAAGCCTGAGGATTGAGACAACCACCTGCCATAACCATGCTGGCCGGACTGCCCGTTACCGTCAGGTTGGTGTTCGGAGCAACGCCCGCAATCGTATAGCCCGGCATATTTTGGCCGGCAACCGTGATGACATAATTATTCGAGAACATCATGCCTCCGGCGACAATTGGATTGACCAGAGAGATTGTCGCGCCGGAAGCCAGATTCTGGCCGATGGCCGCCGTGGCACCGGGAATCCATACAACATTTTTGATTCCGTCCCACCAGTTGGTTAGTGTGCCTGAATTGCTCCAGTTTCCACCGCCATCCTGGACCCCGGCCGTGGCGGGCGCATTATCCCATTGAAGCACCTGGCCATGACCGGTCATGCACACCGGGAAGACACAGGCCAACCCAAGGCAAAAGGTATATAACCGACTGGTCGCCATGGCAGATAACTGTGTTATTCCGACGATTGTGCTTTCCACCGTTGCATTCCAAATTGTTGATTGAGCACACTGTAAAACTGTTTTGATCATACGCGCTTTATCCAGACCTTCGTCCGCCAGCTCGAATCACCTGCAGGATAATTCGCCATGGTTTGGCAAGGGTAGCTGCCTGCTTCACAGCTTATAATACTGCTCCCAATCCTTACGTGGCGGCGCGCCGTCCAGAAATTTGTTCGCAACCTTATGATTCGTGATCTGCTTGGTGGTGCGGTCGAACTCAAGCTTTGCGTTCACCCGCTGCGCGATGATGCCGATGGCCATCGTCTGACACAACGGACCGGCCACGGCAAAGTTCGAGCGGGTTTTCTCTTCGCCCTTGGCCGCCTTCAGAAAGTTCGCGAAGTGATTTGACGGGCTCTTCGGCACCTTGGGAAGTTTGGCTGTCATCGCCTTCGCCTTTTGCTCGGGAATAATTTTCAGCGTGCTGGCATGAGAGCCACCTTTGAAGGTTAGCCCCTCGCCGTAAATGACCTTGCCCGGCGGACGCTTCCGGCCATCCGGCACAGCGGCGCCCTTTGACGGCGGCGGGATGTCGGAGTCCGTGACGGATTCGCCCATGTTGTCAGGGAATGGCGGCACATTATTCTGGCCGTCAAACCACGTAAGTTCCAGTGCTGGCATCGTGCCGCGCTCCGGAAACTTAAACGCCAGCGTCGAGGCCTGCGGGAAAATGAATGGGCTGTAACCTTCCAACTTCGGCTCAACTGACGTCGGCAAACCGAGATCGAGGAACTCGTGGGCCGTGTCGAAGATGTGCGCGCCCCAATCACCGAGCGCGCCGTCACCAAAATCGAACCACGAACGCCAATCGCCGTTGACGTAGCCGTTGTTGTATTTGTGCTCCTGCGCCGTCGCCAGCCAGCAATCCCAGTCTAGCGACTGTGGAATCGGCTGCTCCGGCAAAAAGCCGTCCACCTTCATCCCGTGCCAACGGCGCGAATTGTTCATCCACGCAGTAATCTTGGTGACGTTCTTGATGATGCCCGCTTCGGTCCAGGCCTTGAACTGGAAATAGTTTGCCTCCGAGTGGCCTTGGTTGCCCATCTGGCAGGCCACTTTGTATTTCTGCTCGGCCGCCATCATCAGTTCAATCTGCCTGAAGCTGTGCGCCATCGGTTTCTCGACATAGACGTGCTTGCCCAGCGACATCGCGAGCATCGTGATGGGAAAATGCGAGAAGTCCGGCGTTGCCACACTGACGGCTTCGATGTCCTTGCCCATCTTGTCGAACATCTGTCGAAAATCCTGAAAGCGCGGGACGTTCGGGAACATTTTCAGCACGGCCTGCGTGTGCGGTGCCCCCATGTCCGTGTCGCAGAGCGCCACGATGTTGGCGAGACCGGTGGCGTTGAGCGCTTTGACGACATCCGCCCCACGATTGCCGATGCCGATGCAGGCCAGGTTCACCTTCCCGCCCCGGCTTCGTTGGGCAGCAACATCCGCAGCAAAAAATGCCGGCGGAGTAATAATAGAAATGGTTCCGGCGGCCAGAACCCCCTTGATAAATGAACGCCGCCCGATCGGCCGGCCTAATTGACTGCTGCTCAAGTTTGGTTTCATTTTGAAATATCTGGTGCGGATGGATTACTTGCCGGCGGGAACATGGATCTTGATATTGCGGAATGAAACCGTGTTGCCGTGCTCCTGCAATAAAATGTGGCCGTCGGCCCATTCACCAAAGTCCGGGATGTTCTTGAATTTGCTCTGCGCCACCAACGCCCGAAACGCGGGAGAGCCGCGCTCATACTCCACCACCTTCTGACCGTTCAGCCAGTGCTCGACGTGTTTGCCGCGGACCACAATGCGCGCGGTGTTCCACTCGCCGATCGGATTAGGTTTCTTCGACGGCGATGCCGTGATCAAGTCATAGAGCGAGGAAATCGTGCGGTCGCCATCGCGCCCCAGCTTGGCATCGGGATGCCGTTCGTCGTCGAGAATCTGGAATTCGAGACCGATGGCCGATCCCACGCCGGTGGGCTGGCCGGTCTTCTTATCAATGGGTTTCAGGTTCGGCTGGACGAAATATTTGATGCCGCTGTTCGCACCGGGCGTGAGCTTGAAATCCGCCATCAATTCAAACTCCGAGAACCGCTCCTTGGTAATGATGTCGCCGCCGCCGGCAGATTCCTCGCCTTTATTGTCATGCACTGTCAGCACGCCATCCTTGATGGACCAGCCCTGCTTGGGAAAGGCGTCGCTCTTCGGACTGCGCCAGCCTTCCAGGGTTTTACCGTCCCAAAGCAAACGCCAGCCAGCGGCTCTTTCCGCGTCCGTGAGAGTGTTGAGTTGCGTTGGATCCGCAGCCATTACGGGAAAGATCGTCAAAAACAGAAGCAACTTTGATACAATTGTGATTCTCATAAACTAAACATCATTGATGGATTTTCGGGGTGTTGTTTGAAATAAGGCTTCAGGGTTTCAGCGTGATATTTTTAACATTCAGATCGCCGGGCAATGGTGATGTTTCAGATTTCAGGCTAAGGACGGGATACGCTTAACCGGAGAAAGCGCGTGGTGTTGGTGTTTTCTTGAGGGTCAACGACCGTAACCGGCGCGAACGGCGCCAAACCGCCGGAATAAGGCACAACGGCACTCGACCAGATTTCCGTTCCGCCGGACAACAAATCCGGCAAGGTGTTCGCAGCCTCCACATGAATCGCAACGCCGGGTGCGTCTTTGGCCCGGTTGAAGGTCACGGCCAGATGGTTATTGGTGATGGCCGCCGTCAACAATGCACTGCTGGCTGCCGTCGGATAACTGCCAGTCGCATATTCGATCAGGTTGGGAATCCCGTCGTGATCGGGATCGGCGGCGTCAGCAGCATCGCCGGCATTGTCGGTCGTGCCAAAGTAGGCCATACGCCAGCCTCCGAGTGAAGGCGGCGCGGTGCCGGTCATGACGGGCACAAACGTGAATGTATCAAGGACGATTTGATAACTGCTGGAGGATGCGTTTTTGCCCGTGACCGTAAACTTGAGGTATTTTGGCCCGGACGTTGCGTTGGTGACCCGGAGAGTCACGAGGTTTGTGTAAGTGGCGGAAGCCGCGTAGAAATCCAGCGGGCTTCCGAGAGTGGTGAATGGCCCGTTGGCGGTGTCGCCAATCGCCATTTGCGCAATACCTCTGGCATCCAACATTTTGACGCGCACCGTCAGGTCGTAAGCGCCCGCAGCGAGGTAAGGCAAGGTGAAGGTGATGTATTGTCCGACGCCGGTGGCATCCAACGATACCGCCCCGTCTCCGCTGACCCCGGCTTCGGAAAATGTGTGGTATGACCCCGACGCGGAAAAGTCCAGGTTCTCGGCTTCAAATACGCCGCTGTTAATCGTGACGGTCACCTTGTCCAGCACCACGCCCGGATCAATCATCCAGACCTTCAGCGTTTGCAGACCGGAATTGGCAATCGTATGGCTCGACCGCCCAAAAGCCGTCGCGCGCAGCACATTGGCGCTCCATGACGAGGAATTTTCGTCCGCGTTGACATCCACAATTTGCGGCGTGTCGCCATTGAGCGAGATCGCGTAACGACAACCAACGTGGTCGGAGGTGATTTTGTGCGTCGGCAGGCAACCCACCTGAATTGTGGCCGCCCCGGTGCTGAACGTGTAGAACTGGTAAGTGAGCGAAGGCGCGCTGCTCGAAATCATCGCCGGGTCAATGGCTGCGGCCGTGATCGGCTGAATGGTCATGCCGTCGCCCGATGCGCACGCGCGAGCCAGCTTCCGCCAACCGACACCATTGGTGCCATCCTGTTGCGAGGTAAAATTCTCCGCTTCCATCATGACCGCGCCGTTGTTCTCCACTGCGGACGGGAGCGACGAGAGATCGAGCGATAGCGGATAAAACGCAGTTACGTTCACGGTGTTGGTCGCACCTGCGCCTTGGATGGTGATCGTGCCCGGCACAGCGTAGCCGCGTGGCGCGTTCGTCCAATTAATGCCCACCCAAATCCGCGCATCGGCGTTGCCGCTGGTTTGTGTGAGCGTGATCCACGGCGCACTGCTCTGCGCGCTCCATGTCATCGCGCCTGTGCCGGTGTTGAAGACATCAATGAAATAGGGCTCGTTGGCCACGGGGTTAAATGTCGGCAGAACTCCAGCATTGGTCCCGAGCACCGCGCCAGAACCTTCGACGGCCACGCCCAAACCCGCAGAACCGGGCGCGGCGTAACTGCCTAGTGTGGGCATGAGATAAGGAGCCTTCGCTTCGCCGGTCATGGTGACGGTCATCGTGCGATTCCATTTTCCGCCCGCGTTGGTTTGGTTGTAAAACGCCGTCTCGGACAGAATCGCATTTTGCGCAGCTTGCGCGGCGAGCGCGAGATTCGTCGTAGCCGCGCGGCCTTGCGCGGCCCACAAACGACTGCGCTCGGCGAGCAGAATTTTTTGATTTTGCAAACTTGCTCCGCGAACCGGATAGAGAATCAACTCATAGAACGCCGCCTTCATATTCGCCGGCAGTTGCGCGTAAAGCGCATTGGCCGACGCGGTGAGTGCAGCAAATTGATCCAGCCGCTGCTGCGCCTCGTCACCGTTGGTCACAAAACTGAAACCGCTCGCAGTGCGGTTGAGTTGCTCCGGTCGGACAATGATGTTCAACCGGTAATATTCGTCCAACATGGTGGCGATGGCCTCGGCGTTCGTCGCGCCGAAATTCCGCGCCGCCCATTGCGCCAGGCAGGCGTGCTGATCGAAGTTGCGATACGCCTCCGGATTTCGCGCGAGACGAAGGAAGAATTCCATGCCGATTTCGCCGGGCTTCAAATCGCCGACGTTCGCGATCCAAATCCTTCGGGCTTGGTAGTCCCAGGCTTTCATCATCTCCTCGCACGTCATTGCGGGCGGCGTGGTGAGGAGCCAAAGGTAACTGGTCGGCGGTCCCCAATACGACAGATGATAATAAACGCCCGAGCCGCCGCCGCGCGCGCGCTCCGCCGCGCTCGAAAGTTCACGGATGTAACCATGGTTGTCGTCAGGCCAGCACAGCGTAATATCGTCGGGCACTTGCATCCCGGTCTGATAGAGCGTGAGCGCTTCCTTGTAGGGAACAAACACCTGCGGCACGAGCGCCGGGTTGGCGTTGACGTGATCGTGGATCATCTGACGCTGGTCGGGGATGATGAAATTCTGCAACTCGTCGGCCTTCTGCTGCGTCGTCGTGCCGGCGGGCGCAATCATGGCGGCGTCGCCGATTCCGCGCATGCCGACAATGTAAGTGTTTTCGTTGGTCGCAGTTTCGATGACCCGTTGCTCCCAGAAATTGTAAATGTTCGCACGGTTGGTCCAGTAATTGTAAGCGCCGAGCGTCGTGGTGTTGTATTCCGAAGTGTTGCGAAGCATCGGCTCGTGATGTGACGTGCCGATGACGATGGCGTAATTTTCCGCCATGTCCCGGTTGCCGGCGACGGTATAGAACGCCTTCGTGACATCGTGCATCGCGGGCCAGATGTAATTAGCATGCAGTCGCAGCAGCAGTTCGAAAATCCGCGCATACGTTGTCGGACCGATCTGGCCTGAGGGATCAAAGGTTTGTTCTGACCACGGATTCAACCCCCAATCCTCGTCGTTCAGAAAAATCCCGCGATACTTCACGCCCGGCGATGGCTCGCTGTAAGTGCCGGCACCAACGTAAAGCGCCGCCCGCTGCGTCACGGGCACGTCGCCATACCAATACCACGGCGAAACCCCGATGGCCTCCGAAAGCCCGAAGACGCCAAACGCCGTGCCGCGCCGGTCGCTCCCGGCGACCACCAACGCCCGGCCAACTCCGGTGACGGGATTCGTAACGACCGTAGCGATGAAACGTTCCCATTGTCCTTGAATGGCGCCGACGTTGATTTTCCCGGCGGCAATCAGGCCGTCAATCAACGCGCTCTTCCCAATCGTCCCGATGAACACCGCGTTTGAAGTTGCCGCCGGCGGGTTGCTGGAAAGAAGCGGTGTCAATCCGGTCACCCGCTGCACATCATCCCGCAGCGCACTGGCCGCGATGCCAACCACAGTCGCATCGTTGCCACTGCAATAAATCGGCGCGGTCTGTCCGCCTGCCACGAGCGGCAGCGATCCGGCGGCGGCCGTCTCGGAGAGCGGCAAAAAGGACGCGGCCAGGAACGGCACGCCAGAAGCAACGATCGTCAACGGAATGGACGGCCTCACTGAACGACCTTGAACATCACTCACGCTGACGCTCAGATTCATGCTGCCGGGAACGGTGTTGGTAGCGACGGTCGCGCTGAAGGAGAAAACTTTGTCGCCCGCGATCAAATCGCCATGCGTTCCGTCGTCGTAAAGTGTCTGCGAAGCGGATCCGCCAAGCGGAGTTAGATTTGCCGTGACCGCGATGCCGGTGCTGGTTGGATTCGACGCAGCCGTCACCGTGACTGTCAGCAAGGTCGCCTGCCCGGCCGCGACGACGGGCGAACTGGCCGCCCCCACAGCAATCAGATTGGTGGCGAAAACGGCGATGGTTCCATTCACCGCGAGTTTGTTCGTCCAAATCATCCCCGGATTTGGCAACGCGGGCAGGTTCAGAGTGCTGAAGGACCCGTTGATCGGCGTGCTGAAGAGCGCGAAGGTGTCGCCCGCCATCAAGTTGGTCGAGCCAATGTTCGTTACCGTCAGAGTCGCGCCTGAACTGACCACGACGCTTGGGGCTGCTAGCCGGTCGTTGGTCGTTGGTCCTGACCTGTCAATTCTCATCAGCACCGAGCCAGCAATCGTGATGGTGTTGCTCGCGGTGAGCGGGCTATATGAGGTTGCCAAGAATCCGAGCGCAGGAATGCCCGGCGCAAGTTTCCCTCCCGCCAGCACCGAGATTGTCCCGCCGATGCTGCCGATACCGCCAAGTATGCCGCCGTTGCTGACGATGACGTTGCCATCACCGTTTGGAGCATTGATCAGCAAGGTTCCCCCGGCCACGGTGGTGGTGCCGGTGCGGGAATTGGTGCCAGCGAAAATGACCAGGCCGTTATCGGCACCCGCGTTTACATTGACCCCGCCGAGCTGGAGATCACCATTGCCACTGATCGGGGCGGTGATGTTGAGGGTTTCAAAGAGGCCGCTGCCATTGGCCGTGCTGCCGAGGGCACCCAGATATGAGGCGGCGTTGACGGTGATATTGCCGGCCACGGTCAAAATGGCATTGTCCGAATTGGCTCCAGCCTGATCCATGATCCCGCCATTGAGAATCAGATTGCTGACCGTGATGGAATTCGAAGTAGTATTCCCCGAAATATTATTGCCGGTTTTGCCCAGCAGGCGCCCGCCCGCGTCAAGCGACAACGATCCGCCTTGAAAGATGATGTTTCCACCCGAGGTGGTGGTGTTCGTGGTTCGCAACGTAAAGCCCGAAGTAAAATAGGCGTTCCCGACGGACGGCGCCGTGTTGTTGTTCCAGTTTGTGGCGCCAGTCAAACTCGACGTGCCAACGGCATCGCCCGTCTTGAGCGTCACGTTGGCGGCGCGCAGCGGGAGCAGACACAACGCCAGGGCCACAACGATTGCGGGGCCCAAGCCTCCGAAACGAACTGCATATATTCGCTGAAAGTTTTTTTGACCATTCAACGTTTTCTCATTTTGAATCAGCATGTGAATTGCGAGCCGGGAAAGCGAACGCCGCCATCGTCAGGGCTTGTAGGCCAGAAAACCAAGCGCAGTCTGGAGAGTTTGGTCAAAGTCTTGAGGGTCTTGATAAAAATAACAAATGCGGCTGCCATCTTTCTTCCAACTGGTCAGGAAATGCATGGACTGCGCCTTGATCCATTCCACATGACCATCACAGAAAACCTGATTACCACCCGCGGGCAGGGCGCCGCCCGCCTTATGCGGCGGCATATTGTCATAGAGCGTGCGGCTCAAGTCCTTCCCGCCCCAGGAGCCGTTGATTTTCATGACACAATCCGCCGCCATCACCCAATAAGGTTTTGACTGGCCCAATTTATTTGGACTGCGTCCCGAAAAAGTGCCGACCGAGTTGACCCAATTTTTGAAACCGGATCCTCCAAAATACTGGTAGCCGATGTCGTATTGATTATATGACCCGGGTTCATATTGGGGCAGTTGGGGCAGATTAGGGCAGGACCAAATGCAGCGGGTTCCGTTAGTATTTACGATTAACTGCACGCTGGCGGCGGCGGTTGCTGAAACCGGCTCCAAAACATTTTGGACCCCCAGGCCAGTGCCGGGATCTATGTGCGACTCGACGACGCGATCGTTGTTGTCACCGGCATAAACGGTCATCCCGACACAGATTTGCCGGAGATTACTCGTGCAGAGCGCCCGCTTGCCTTTTTCTTTTGCCATGGCCAGAGCGGGCAGCAACATCGCCGCCAGGATGGCGATGATGGCAATGACGACCAGCAACTCGATCAAGGTAAATGCCTGTTTGCGCATAAGGAATTTTTTCATCAGTTGAAAAGTTCAGCGGCGATAATTAAATGGAAACTTGTCTGGTTGGCTGACGGCGGCCGGAACGGCGTCAACCACCGTTCCAGCCGCTCGATGGGTTATAATTTTAAGCGATAGAATACCGTCCCGTTGGTGGTTGTGATTGGTATTGAAACGGTGTTGATCGAAGTGGAGCCGGGCACGTCAACCCAGTTCGTGCCCAGCCCCTTCCCCAAAGAATTGGTCTGCACCTGCAACGTCCAGCCCGTGTGATCCGTCGGCCACGACAACGTCAGGTTGCCGCCCGAAACTGCATTCGTCAGCACCGGGCTGTTGGTGTTGATGGTCGTTCCCGCGATGACCGCAATGGTTCCGTTTATGGCCAGTTTATTCGTCCACATCACGCTCCCATCCGGCAGCGGCGGCAAATTGACCGTGCCAAAAGTGCCGCTGACCGGCGTGCTAAATAAGGTGAAGATGTCGCCGGCCACCAGATTGGTGGAACCGATATTGTTCACCGTGAGGGTTGCCCCCGGATTAATCACAATGCTGGGCGCCGTCAATTCGTCACTCGTCGTCACAGCTGTCCGGTCAATTTTCATGAGCACCGCGCCGCCCACGGTGGTGTTGCCCGCCGTCAAGGTCCCGATGACCGCCGTCAAGGCGCCGCGGGCGGGAATGCCGGGCGCAAGCGTTCCGCCAACCGGCACGGTGACCGTGCCGCCGATGCTGCCAATGCCGCCCAGCGTGGCATTCGTGTTCACCGTAATGGCCGAGTTGCCGTTAGCCCCGTTGACCAG
>Ga0207702_10002137_pt1 | contig 18999 bp, 17 predicted proteins | sample KBSCornC62_FD_184302 | JGI IMG/M metagenome (GOLD analysis project Ga0207702, IMG submission 184302) | Corn rhizosphere microbial communities from Kellogg Biological Station, Michigan, USA - KBS Corn C6-2 (SPAdes) (version 2) | ecosystem: Host-associated > Plants > Roots > Rhizosphere > Soil ...
CGGCGGGTGGCACACTTCGCGTCCAAGTCCATCGATGTCCACGCAGCCCTTGGACGCGAAGTGTGCCACCCGCCGACGGACTTTCACCGGGCAATCGAAGTTCGGACAACGCACCGCGACCTCCCCCTCGAGCCGCACCACCGTGGTATGACACGCGGGGCATTCGTTCGGAAAAACATACGGAACGCATGCCGGAGTGCGGCGTTTTTCGTTCACCGCGATCACGGCTGGAATAACTTCACCGGCCTTTTCAACAAACACGTAATCGCCGATGCGAATGTCTTTGCGCGCGATCTCGTCGCTATTGTGTAATGTGGCTCTGGATACGGTCGTGCCGCCCAAACGTACGGGAGTCAGTTCCGCCACCGGCGTCAGCACGCCGGTGCGACCAACCTGAATCGTGATTCCGTTGAGCTGCGTTTCGGCCCGCTCCGGCGCAAACTTGTAAGCGATCGCCCATCGCGGCGCCTTCGAGGTTGCGCCCGCCTCGCGCTGCCCGGAGAGCGAATCCAGTTTCACCACCGCTCCGTCCGTTGCGTAAGTGAACTGATTGCGCAATGTATCCAGTTCCTGAACACGGGCCCACATTTCGTCCGGGCCAACGGCCGTCCAAAATCTTTCAACCGTAGGCAAGCCCCATTGCTTCACCCGTTCGTGATAAGCGCTCTGCTTAGAGGGCAAGGCCGACGCGGGTTCGCAATAGCCCAGGCCGTAAAGCACGATTTCCAACTTCCGCTGAGCGACTTCCCGCGGATCGAGCTGTTTGATCGTGCCCGCAGCCAGGTTGCGCGGATTCGCATATAACGCCTCGCCCGCTTCTTCCCGCTGCTGATTGATGCGGTTGAACTCCGCCGTTGTAAGGTAAATTTCTCCGCGGATCTCGATCACCTCGGGCACGGGTGCATCGCCGTGCGGTTGAAGCGCTTTCGGAAGCGATTTGATCGTCTTGGCGTTGACGGTGATATCGTCGCCCTCGATGCCGTTTCCGCGCGTAACGGCTCGGACGAGTTTTCCTTTCTCATAAGTCACGCTGACCGCAAGACCGTCGATCTTTGGCTCAACGACATAGGCAAGATCTTCGCGTCCCAGTAACCGCACCAAACGCTCATGAAACTCGCGGAGCTCCGCTTCCGAATAAGTGTTATCCAGACTCATCATTCGCTCGCGATGGCGATAAGTCGCAAAACCTTCCATTCGATCGTCGCCTACTTGGCGAGTCGGGGAGGAAGCCGAGGCAAACTCTGGGTACTGCTGCTCGAGCTCCGAGAGAACGCTTTTCAACTTATCGTACTCGAAATCGCCGATCTCCGGTTTTGTGCGGCGGTAGTAGAGTTCGTCGTGATGCGCGACTTGAGCGCGCAATTCTTCGATTCGGTGTTTAACTTTTTCGGGCGTCATCGGCCGGCTAGGTGCGGAGCGCGTTGATGATTTCACGAACGCGTTCGGGTTGTTTTAGCCCCGTAATCACGACTTCCATGCCACTTTCGCCAGCGGTCGAAAGCGCGAGCGTGCCAGTGCCAATCATCCGTTGAAAAAGCGTCTTCGTGATTTCGACATCGCGAAAGTCATTTACGCGAAGCTCGCTCTCGCGCGTGGAGAGCGCTCCCGTCCGATAAAGGATGCGCTGTCCTGTGATGGTCAGCCGCGTCCGCCGGAGATCGAAATGCCAAAAAAACAGCACGATCAGACCGATCAATACAGGCACAAGTAGACACCAAAATAGAAACCAAAAGGGATGTGTGCAAAACATCGTAGGTGATTCGTCGAATTGGACCGTCTCGCTCATACCAAGAAACGAACAGGCGATACGTCCGGGTGCAACTTTGTTAACAGATCGTTAAACCAACTCCGTTTTTGCCCCCAGGGAACGCATCACGAGCGCAAAGGCAGCTTTTTTAAATCTTTCTAACTTTAGCGACATTGAGATGCAGCATCCACGACCGATGCTGGACCAAAGTCGCCCCTATGCCCAAAAAACTCCTGGTGTCGTTTTCTTTTTTCGCAGCGTTGGCATTAGCCCATGCCGCTCCGCTGTTTGACCAACCCATTCCCGAGCTCCACCTAACCAACGGCGTGGTTCTCCACAATGCTGTGGCCAAGAGTTTCAACAGCGTCTCGGTCCTCGTTCGTTCCAACGAAGGCGGACGCACCGTGGCCTACGATCTTTTTCCCGACGAGTTTAAATCCCTCGTTCTTGCACGCAAACCCGCCGCGCGCGTCAACGCGACTGCGAAGCCGACACCTGTCGCAATCAAAATTGAGCCGAAAAAGAAAACCGAACCGGAACCTTCCACCAAACCGACCGGAGATACGGCCAATGGTCTTATTCTAACTTCCGTCACCAGCGGCTCAGGGTTTATTCAGGCAGAAATTTACAACGATAATGGCCAGCCAAGCACGCTTTCCCCGAGCGCTCTCCAAGCCACGTTAGACAGCGGCAGCACAGTTACCGGAAGCAGTTGGGTCGAAAAAGACGAGGACGGCAAAGCTCAGAACAACCCGGGCACCTTAGAGTTGCCACCGGCTTCAAGCACGACAGTTAAAGTCCACTTCCCTGTCCCACGCGGCAGTTCCATCACGAAAGTGACCTGGGGCCAAAGCTAAGCATCGGTTGAAAAGGGCCTGAAAACCGGCCCTATACCTGTTCCTAGACGTCAGCGAGCCACCGCTGCATTGACGCTCGGACGCTAGCACCGTTGGCTGTGCGGCCATCGTTGCTATGAAACGTCGCCGCCCCATCCTGCTCGTCGCGCTGCTGATCGTCGTTGTATCCATAATTTGGATCAGCCAACTGCACAAAAGCCGGCTCATTCTCACGGGTATCGTCACGACCGACTCGGTCATAGTCAGTCCACAAATCCAGGGCCGGCTCGCGAAGCTTCTCGTCAATCAGGGGGATGTGGTCAAACGCGGCGAGCTGCTCGCCGTGATCGACCCACTCGAGCAGAAAGCTGATTTGGCTTTTTTCGAAAACACCGAAAAAGGTCTCAGCGCACAAGTGGACGAGAGTGTCGCCGAGTTGAAGCTGCAACAAGCGTCGACTGAAAGTCAGATCAAACAAGCGGAAGCCACCCTCGCCTCGGTACAAGCGCAGACGGAAGAAGCGGAAGCCGATCTCGAGAACGCGCGGCTCAATTTTGAGCGCGAACGCGACCTTCACGAAAAGGGAGCTGAATCCACGCAAGCCTTCGATCAAGCGCGTGCCAATCACGACGCGGCTCAAGCGCACGCAAACTCTCTCCACAAACAAATCGCTGCCGCCGAAGCCGCACTTGACCTCGCCAAGGCTAACCTGACTCAGGTCGCGATGCGTCAAGCTTCGCTCGAAGGCATGCGCCAACAACTGGCCGCAGCGGCGGCCCAGAGCACAAAAGCGAAAGTCCATCTCGACTACACCGAACTTCACGCGCCGACTGACGGCGTCGTCGACGTTCGCGCCGCGCTGCAAGGGGAAGTCGTCAACCCCGGCCAGCCGATCGTCACCCTGGTCAATCCCGACGATCTTTGGATTCGCGCTGACGTTGAAGAGAGCTACATCGACCGGATTCACATCGGCGACAAAATGACGGTACGCCTCCCCTCCGGTGCTGAACGAATCGGAACCGTTTTCTTTCGTGGAATCGATGCTGACTACGCGACCCAGCGCGATGTGAGTCGGACCAAGCGCGATATCAAAACATTCGAGGTACGCCTGCGTTGCGACAATCAGGACCGAAGCCTCGCGCTCGGCATGACCGCCTACGTCACGCTGCAGCTTGGAAAATAGCCATGCTCGACGTCGAGGTTCTCAATATCACGAAACGCTTTGGCGAGTTCACCGCCGTCAATGGACTGAATTTCAACGTCCAGCACGGTGAAGTCTTTGGATTGCTCGGACCCAATGGCGCAGGAAAGTCGACGCTCTTCCGCATGTTAACCACGCTCGTTCCGCCGACTAGCGGAAGCGCGCGAATCAATGGTTTTGACATCGTGGAGAACCCCAACGGCGTCCGGCATTCGATTGGAGTGATCCCACAGGCGATGACCTCCGATCTCGATCTCACCGCCGACGAAAACATGCGGATTTATGCGAAACTTTACGGCATTCCGCGCGAGAAACATCGCGTCACCATCGATTCCCTTCTCGCCGCCGTCGATCTGACGCAGTGGCGCGACAAGCCACTCAAGACTTTTTCGGGTGGCATGCGGCGTCGACTCGAAATCGCGCGCGGTCTCGTGCACGAGCCCAAAATTTTCTTTCTCGACGAACCCACCACCGGCCTCGACCCCATCTCGCGCGTAGCCGTCTGGGACATGCTTTCGAAACTGAAGCGCGAGCGCGACCTCACGATTGTAATGACAACGCACTACATGGATGAAGCCGACAAGCTGTGCGACCGCATCGCGATCGTGGATCATGGCAAGTTGGTCGCGCTCGATTCGCCGCTGAAATTAAAAACCTCGATTCCTGGCAAAAACATTCTCGAAGTGAGCTTCTCGTCAGTCCCTGCGGGTTGGACCGAGACTTTGCACAAATTGCCGGAAGTGATCGATGTGAAAGCCGACGACAACGTGTATCGAATTTCTTCCCACAATGGGCCGATCACTACGGTCGAACTCATGACGGCAGCCAAAGTCGCGGGGGTCACCGTGACGTCACTTTCCGTGCAAAGCACGACCCTCGACGACGTCTTCGTTCATTACACCGGCCGGCAGCTTCGCGACGCGCTGCAAGCGCCGGCACCGCAGGTTCATTTACGCGGCCGTCCTCAATAAATATGATTCGCATCTGGGCCATTATCGAACGCGACCTGCGACGTTTCCGCGCGAGTCCGGTGTTGATGTTCATGTCGACGCTGATGCCCATCGTTCAATTGGTCGTGCTCGGCTACGCATTTGGCGGAAATGTGAAAAATCTTCGCCTGGGTATCGTTGACGAGGATCACGGCGTGCCGGCGATCAAGTTAAAAGAAATGTGCCAGGCAGTTTCCGCAAATGCCGCCACTTTCTACACCGTTGCGTACGACAACCAGGCGGAAGCAGTGCGCGATCTGCGCAATGGTCGATTGAGCGCGGTCCTGAACATTCCGCCGCTTTTCTCGCGCAAAGTTCTGGCCGGACTGAATCCGGAAATCGGATACATCGAGGATAACACGGATCAATTTTCCAGCTCCGCCCTGGGCGCTTCCCTGCAGCAGATGTTGGGGGCATTCAACGCTTCGACCATCGCACCACGCGTCCAAGCCAAAGCGACGCTCTCCGTGGTCGAAGTGTATCCATATGTGCCTTACATCCAGTACTTGCTGCCCGGCACAATCACGTTGTCCATCTTCGTTTCGGCCATGATTGGCGGCGGCATTATCTTCATCGACGACAAAGCCCGCGGGCTGCATGAAGGTTATCTCGTCACGCCGATCAGCAAATTTGAACTGATCCTTGGATTCACCGCTTCAGGAGTGATCAAGGCCGTCATTTCCGGGGTGGTTCTGGTCACAATCGGATCATTGATTGCGGGCATTCCGGATCCATTGAACGTGTTTCGCCTGGCTCGGCTATTCCTTCTCGTGGTCATGACCGCGATGGCGTTGATCAGCATGATGTTTCTGCTCGTGGTGCGAGTAAATGACCCGCTCCTCCCGCGCGCGCTTTTCGGGATGTTGAACACGATTTTGTATTTTCCGAGCGGCGCCGTGTATCCAATCAATGGATTCCCGGCGTGGATGCGGGTGATCACCAAAATCGATCCGTTCACTTATGCGGTGCACGGCTTCAAAGAAGTGTTGCTCAAAGGCACGGGCATCGGCGCGGTTTTTCCCGATATTCTTTTCCTGCTCGGATTTACCCTCGCGGCGATGGGCCTCGCGACACTGTTGTTCCGTCGCACGCTTTAGAAGGCGAGTCCAAGGATTTTTTCAAAGTTTCGTCGAGCCCGACCGCTCCGTGCGCGAAGGAATCGCGGCTCGCTGGCAGTCGATCACCGGAAACAAATCCACAACCAGCGATGAGGGTGATTGGAACATCCCGCTTGCTATCCCCGCAATTTCTGCCAAGGTGGCGATCTTCGAACTGGAACGGATGCTACGCGATACGCGGAGCTCGGATTCGGTTCCTTCGGGCGTCTCTCTTTCGATGAAGGACCGTCAGGGGTCACTTAAATCATCGAAAATTGCGCAAAGCCGCCTCTTTTTCGGCCGCGATGCGCCCGCGTTTGCCTTGAGCGAACGTCTCTTATGACTGATTCCGGAATTCTTTTTTCGGCGCTGCCGTTGGCCGCGCCTATTCAACGAGCGTTGGCTGACAAAGCCTACACGCACCCTTCGCCGATCCAGGCCCAAGCGATTCCTTCGCTGCTGGAAGGCCGCGATCTTATTGGTATCGCTCAGACTGGCACCGGCAAGACGGCTGCCTTCGCCTTGCCGATGCTGCATTTGCTTTCGAGCAATCCTGTCGTTCGGCAACCGCGCTTCCCGCGGGCCCTCATTTTAACCCCTACGCGCGAACTCGCTGGGCAGATTGCCGACAACATCGCCCTGTATGGCCGATATCTTTCGTTGCGGCACACGCTCGTGTTCGGCGGCGTTGGCGAAAGCCCGCAGATCCGCAGTTTGGCGGCTGGGACAGATATCGTGATTGCGACCCCGGGCCGTTTACTCGACCTGATGGAGCAGCGTCATGTGCATCTCGGTAAGGTTGAAATTCTCGTGTTGGACGAAGCTGATCGCATGCTCGACATGGGTTTTGCGCCGTCGGTGAAACGCATCATCGCGAAAGTCCCGCATAAACGCCAGTCGTTGCTCTTTTCGGCGACCATGCCAGGCTCAATTCGCCAGCTCGCGGAAAGCGTTTTGCGCGATCCCGTGCGCGTGGAAGTCACTCCGGTGGCCTCGACGGTGGAGCGGATTGATCAAAGCCTCTGCCACGTTTCTCGCGACAACAAGCATCGCTTGCTCGTGCAATTTCTCAATCAGAACAACGATGGCCTGACTTTGATTTTCTCTCGCACGAAACACGGGGCTGATCGCATCGCGAAGAATTTGGGCCGTGATGGGATTCGTGCTGAAGCGATTCACGGCAACAAGTCGCAAGGCGCTCGCGAGCGCGCGCTGGATTCTTTTCGTGAAGGCACCTCACGCGTGCTGGTTGCGACCGACATCGCGGCGCGAGGCATTGACGTGAAAGGAATTTCATTGGTGGTTAATTTCGACCTTCCCGACGAAGCAGAGTCCTACGTGCACCGCATTGGGCGCACGGCGCGCGCTGGCGCAGAAGGCAAAGCGATTTCGTTTTGCGATTACGAAGAGCGAGACAAGTTGCGCGACATCGAACGTTTGATTCGCAAAACCATCCCCGTTAACGTGCAGCACGAATTTGCGCTCCCAGTCCACGCTCCCCGCCAGTACAACGGCGGAGGCCAGCGTCCGCAGTTCGGAGCCCAACAGGGACAGGCAACAAACACACCCCGTCCGCACGGTTCGACCCACGGCGGCCATCGTCAGGGATTGTCTCAGCGGTCTCAAGGCGAGCAATCGCGCGGTCCTCATCCGTCGCAGCATCGTCGCTCATCGCAGTCACGGCACGCTCCGCACGCGCATCGCAATGCCGGCTTTAGCCAAGGCGGTCAGAAGCAAGCGCACGCGCAGCCGGCTCACGCGAGCCGTTAAGCGAGTCCAATCTCACCTGCGTCCACTCCGTGTTTTTCCGCGGAGTGGAATTCCGCGGTCTTAGTCGGGGACAGGCAACTGCAGAGAGGGACAGGCGAAACATGGCCCCGACAGGAGCTGCCTGAGCAGGATGGGCCAGCCGCCATATCCATGGGGACTATCCATGGGGACAGGCAACAATGTTGGCGCGTTTCAACGTCCTAGGGGTCCTCTATGTTGACCTCACATGGCCACCGCAGCGGTCCACGCCCCACCTATACATTCAGGCCTGCGCTCACATCAATGGGGACAGGCAACAATCTTGGCCCGCTTCCACATTCTAGATCCTCTGCTTTGATTTCGCATTCGGCCATCGCGTCCCTTCTTCCCCTACATTCCTTAAAGATCGATGGGGACAGACAATGATATGCGGCGATTTTAACGTTTCAGGATACTACGTTAACAACCCACGTTGGCCACTGCTGCGGCCTCCCATGCCTGCACACTTAAGCCTGCAAGATTGCCCACAGATTATCTGAAAAGGGCCACCGATCGAAGATATTGCATCGCAATACCGAATAACCGCATCGAGCGGCTAAGTAAGAAAGTGTCCAGGGCGTAAAATAGTTTACGTGATCTGGATAGCGAAAACCGCACCATTCTTTTCCCAGAACAACTCGGTTAATACTTTCGAAGTTGGTCACCTTAATGATGACGATGGCTCCGGGCTGAAGCGTGCGTTTCAACTCTAGCAAGAGTCGGCGCGGGTATATTTCGTGATCAAGGAACGCGCTAAGCAGCGCGCCGGAAAAGAAACGCGAGGCAAAGTAGTCTAGCCCTTCAATTCCATTTGTTGTCAGAACGAACCCACCTCGCCTCGCAGCGATTGAGTTCGCCGCGCGCGCCAGAGCAGGCGAGATTTCGATTCCGTATGGGATAAGTCGATACGGAAGTCGTGAGAGCACAGATCCATTCCCGCAGCCTAGATCGAGACATGGTCCGGACTTCATCTTGGAAGTGAGGCTGAGCAGCTTATCCCGTTTTAGCACCTTCTTCCTCAACATTCCCAGTGCGGTGCTAAGATTCTTGCGTACGGGACGGCTGGCAACACGCCGAGCTTCTTCCGCCACTGACGTTTTCTCCCAAGCGAACGTTGAGGCGATCATCTCATAGGTTGGCGGATTTCCGAGATAGGTGAAGTCACATACCGAACAAGTTGTGAGGTTCCATGGACCGCGATCGTACGTAGAACACAATTCGTGGGTTGGAATTGCACCGCAAACCGGACACGGACGGTGCTGCCTATGTACATCTTGATCCAAATTTGCAGTGAGTTGTGGCGACAGCACTCCACCGGTCGCGGCAAGAAGACGCGAAGAAAGGACAAATCATTAAATGGGTGCCGATGAAGGCGGCTGTCGTGCAGCTGTTGAAAAGTTCCCGCCGATTCTTCTCGCAACTCGGAGTCGTTCAAATCGTCCGCGTCGCGATCAGAAAGCAACGGTGCTCACACCAGCGATCACTGGGTGTGAGGTCAAGTGCCAACTGCCTAGAATCTTCGCGTGACTGTTAAGCTGCTCGGCGATCGTCTACGCGAATTGCGTAAGCGCCATCAACTCACTCAGGAGGAATTCGCTGAGATCGCTGGTTTGAACTACAAGTTTTACCAGCAGGTTGAGGCCGGGCGGAAAAAGCAGTTGTGGTTGGAAACGGTTGAACGTCTTGCGGCGGGATTCGGACTGGAAGCGTGGCAGTTGATTTCTCCGACCCTGCCGAGCGACTCGAAAGTCTCGCTGCGCCGCAACACCGTTGGTTCACGGACCTCACCTTCGAATCGAACGCCATCAGCGCCCATTTCAATGGTCGCAGAAAAAGGAAAACCTTACTCGGCACGGCAGCCGAAAACGAAGAGATAGACTCCCGTTTCCCCAAAAGGGACAGGCACAAACGTCGGATGCGACGGAGACGGGCAAGAGATTGCACCAAGCTTTAAACGGGAGATTTTTCGAACGGCTTAACCGGCATCTCCTTCAAAAACGAGGGCGACCTTCTCCCAGTGCAGAGTATTAACCAGCCTTCGCGTCATAAATCCTAGACACGCCGCGCAGCGTGATCTCCCAATACGCCTAGGAGTTGCGTATTTTTCACCTTAATCTTCGGCAGTACGCTGCTCGCGCTGTCATACCAACGCACACCCGCGTGGCCTTCGATAAGTAAATAGCTCTTTCCAATCAAGGACGGGTGTAAACGATTTAGCTTTATTTAAGAATCCTTGAGACCTTTCGGCGACGTCTTGGATAAAGCGCTTCCCGCCTAAGATCCCGCCATCCGTAAAGTACCGCACCCGGCAACGCAGCATTTCGGACGCGGTTAATTTCCCGCCTGATCGCATCGCTTCACTGAATGCTTTATCACCAATCTGCCCCTTGAGAGATCGCGGCGCTGAACCTGAACCAAATAAAATCAATCGGTACGCCCCTGCCGCAATCGCCCATGGCTGCCCAAGAATCCAAGCGATGCCAGCCCGAGCATCATGACTTCCACCAATCGCTTCTGCATAGCCACAAAATCGATACTCTTTTGGATCTTCCACGAGTCTCGCTCGTATGCAGTTTAAGTCGATGTATGCAGCGACTGTCTGCAAGGCGACTCCAGGTTCGACTAGAACACTTTTGAACCGCTCGGACCATAACGTGCCAAATCGCCCGTGACGTCGGTTATATTCTCGCGAGAAACTTTGTTTGAGCATCTGCAAGTATAACGAGATATCATTCATCCTCCGAAGCTGCCTCTCCCTCCACATCTGCCCATTTGAGCTATTAGAAGCCAAAGCGGCTTTGATAGCGCTGACTCTAGCCAAATGGTGTTTAGTGCGTCCGGGATGAAGTACCTGATAGCGGCGTATGAGTTCGTCGTCACTTACGACCTGCTTTTCTGGCACTCTCACCAGGAGATGAAAGTGATTCGATAAAATAGCGTAGGTCAGAATTTCAACGCCGCAATACTCGCCAACGATTCTCATGAGTACCCGAAATAGTTCGCAATCTTCGGCAGCGAAAAGGAATTCACCATTCACCGTTCGACTCATGCAGTGATAAATCGCCTCTCCCGCCGAAACTTTGATCCGCCTTAATCTCACTCCGTACAATGATACTAAGTTTATTCTTTTGTCTATTTTTAAATATTTAGATCAGAGGTTTTTGACCACTGACGTTTAGATCGCGCATCGCGTTGCTCGGAGCCCATCCCCTTCGAAAGTCCTTCCGCGACACAATCGTCTTTGCCTGTCCCTAAACAGCTATTTGCCCACCCCAAAGACCAAGGCCGGCTCGCCGTTCGGACAACAGTCGTCTGTCCCATCTATCGCTGCGCGAAATCCTTCGGCTCTCGTGCACGGACTCTGCTGGGCGCGAGATTTCGTGCCTGTCCCTGTGATCCCTCCTTGTCTGTCCCTAAACCCCTCGCTCTGGCCCGTCCCAAAGACCAAAGACTACTGGACTGCTCAGAGACCGGTCGCCTGTCCCTTTCCTCGCATACCGTTGCCTGTCCCTCTCTCGTGCTGCCTGGTCTCTCGCGCACGCATTCTGCCAACCGCAAGATTTATTGCCTGTCCCTCTAAATGCTTCTCAGGCGGTATACCCCTCCTGCTGGCCCGGGATTCGTTGCCTGTCCCCGTAGAATGCCTGTCCCCGTAAAATCACGAGCCTCCATGGCGTGCTAGCCAGCTCGATGAGTGCCTGCCCCCATCGGGGACGTTCCTCTCCTGCTGAGGCCGGGATTCGTTGCCTGTCCCCATGAAGGATGCTTCAAAGACCAAAGACTACTGGACTGTTCAGAGGCCGGTCGCCTGTCCCTTTCCTCGCATCCCGCTGCCTGCCCCTCTCTCGTGCTGCCTGGTCTCTCGCGCACGCACTCTGCCAACCGCAAGATTTATTGCCTGTCCCTCTAAATACTCCTCAGGCGGTATACCCCTCCTGCTGGCCCGGGATTGGTTGCCTGTCCCCGTACAACCCGTTGCCTGTCCCCGTACAACCGTACCCGTGAACCGTAGAATCAGCACGAGAGGACGCGAGCCTCCGTGGCGTGTTAGCCAGCTCGACGAGTGCCTGTCCCCATAGAGGATGTTTAGAGGATGCCCGTCCCCGTAGAATCTGGCCTCTCCCCACGGGAGGGACATGTCGCACGGGAGGGACAGTTCCACCTTATCGACCAAAGAGCCGCTCAAAATCTTGAGCGGCTCACTTGTGGCCGCGAGTAACACTACCCCTGTCGCTGCTTAGCTCTTTGCCGCCGCGACGACAGGGCGCGCTTCCTTCAACGCGAGGTCTTTGAACATATTGGCCATCAAGACCTCAACAAGGGTCGACCCGCCGCCTTGCGCGCCAGCTACGATGTCGGGGACGAGTTTCTGGCCACTTGCGGCCAGCGCTCTCGCCACTTCGATCGCGACAAAGCTCTCGGCATTCGTCGCCTGAACTTTCTGTTCGATCACTTGCGCCTCCGCCGAACCGATCTTCAGCGTCTTTTCAGCTTCAGCACTACCAACCGTTTTCAACACCGTCGCGTCCGCCTCTGCAATCGCGGTTTTGGATCGCGCCTCACCTTCCGCACGCTTGATCGCAGCTTGCGCAGCGAACTCCGCGATCGCGACGCTTCGCTCCGAATCGACGACCTTTGCCTGCGTCGCCGCCACAGCTTTGGCCTGTTCGAGTTCCTTGCGCACGGTTTCCGCTAAACGCTGGGTCTCATACGTCACTTTTTCCTGCTCCGCGATTTTTCGGTCCGTCAACGTTTTCATCAAATCTTCCGGGGGCACAATATCACCAATCAGCGTATCAACCGCCCCGACATTATACGCCTCAAGCGCCCCACGAATTGCCTCCCGGGCTTCCTTTTGGCGTTGTGAACGCAAGCGCAGGAATTCGATCACGTCAGATCCCTGCGCCGCATTGCGGAAGTAATTGCCGATCGTAGGCTCAAGCACCTGAGTCACGAGATTTACCATGCTGCCGAAACGCGCGATGACCTTCGGCGCATCGTTCCGCGGGATGTGAATGATCTGAGAAACGTCTAGGTTGAACTTAAACCCGTCCGAGCTCCGCACTGTAATCGTCGATAACTTTTCATCGAGGCGATGTGACTCACTTTTTCCGTTAGCCCAGTTCAGCACCACGTTCGCCGTCGGAACGTTGGCCACGCTGTGAGTGCGCGGGTTGATCGCGTACCGACCCGGATCGAGCGGTTCATTCCAAACCCCTTTTTTGCCCTTCTCGACCAAGTTTCCGTGCTTGAATGCGTCGCCCGTAACGTCCTCCCCTTGCTCGCCAACGTACGCGATGACGACGCCGGCATGCGCGATCGGCACTTCGGTCATGTCAACCTCGTCGACCGTCGCAAACTCGGGATTGATGAAATAACGCCCGGCCTGGATCACCTGCTCCTGCAATCCTTTATAGCCACCCGCCTCGATGAAGCTCTCGCCGTCCTGAAAGGAATTGTGGCCCTCCACCGTGTGGCCAGCGATTTCGGCGGCAGGCATGCTACGGCCTTCCTTCGTCGTGACGATACCGACTTTGTTTTCGCGTATTTCCTTTATGGGTACATCCGCGCGTACGTTGAACAGCGCCGTATTGATGCGGTATGTGCCGGGCGGAATAATCGCAATCTGCGGTCCGCGTTGACCACCGTTCACTAAGAACTCACGGGCATTTTGAAACGAATCGCACTCAACCTTGCGCCCCAACACGCGCCCATTCGACAGCGGAACGCCGTCACGCGCTTCCACCACCCCAATATTGCCTTCTTCGATTCGAGTAAAAGCCTCCACGCGAACAGAGTATTGCCACGGGAAAAGGCCGAAATGTAGCCCCGGAGATAATGTATCCGCCTGAATGCCGGCTTCGCCATTGAGCGCGATTAATTTGCCATCGGGCAAATTAGAATTTTTGCCGCTCAATCCAAATTTCTTTGTCACAATCCCAACGCCATTATTCGGTATAATGACCATGCCGAGAAGTCGGATGATCACCTTGTAAGTTAAGATCATCATGCAAAACATGAGGATAATGACAGCGGCGAACACGTAAGTAGAGTTCATTGCCATATATTTGTGGAGCCCGCGATTTGAGCCAAAACCGGCTTCCTACGCGAAAGCTCGATGAGTTAACAACTCTGGCAGATCATTTGTTTCTGCGCTCTTGATCCTGCCAGAATGCCGCAACGAATCGATCAAAACCGGATTCGAATTCCCAGACTCGATTGTACTAGCAACCGCCCGGTCGCGCTCTTCGTACCGGTCTTCTCTTCGGATAGACTATCATCGCGCCCGCGGCGCGCCCCCCAGAAACGTATCTGGCGGCACAAACTTTTTTCCCACTGGCGGCGCAATCATTTCTCGACGATCAGAAGAAAATATTCTCGTTCCTTGACTGATCAAGTAATCCGCCGTTCGCGCGGCCAACGCCTGGATCGTCAGCCCGGGATTCGCCGAGCCCTGCGTAGGCAACACGCTTCCGTCACAAACGAAAAGATTTGGTATGTCATGGCTGCGGCAAAAACCGTCGACCACGCTCGCTCCAGGATCTCTGCCCATGCGAGCTGCGCCGACGAGATGCGCAAAACGGGATTCCTGTACAATCTCCTTCGCACCCGCCGCCCGCATCACGTCCTCAACTTTCTTTTTCCCAAATTCGATCAGCTTCTTGTCATTATCGTGGAGATCAAAATTCACGTGCGGAACGCGCAATCCGTACTGATCTCGCTCCTCCGACAGTGTCACGCGATTGTCAGCCGACGGAAGAATTTCTCCGAGCAAACCAAAGGCCGACCAATGATTATAGTCCATCATGACGCGTCGCAAACCCCAGCCCCACGCTCCCGCCGCCGCCATCATTTGTTTAGCAAAGGCGACTGGCAAAGGGCCGACGGTTTGGATCGCAAAGCCTCGCGCGAAATCACGACGCGCATCCGTTTCATAGAACTCCTCCGTCAACACGTGCGCGGGCGGCGCTTTATACATCCGAACCAATTCGTCGAACCGACCCAAAATCACATTGCCCGCCTGCGCCATCAAATATTTCCCAACTGTTCCACTCGAATTGGCCAATCCATTTTCCTGTCCATCGCAAGCGGAGTTGAGTAAGAGCCGCGGGGTCTCGATCGCATATCCGCTGACAATCACTGCTTTCGCCTTTTGAAAACGTGTTCGACCGTCGCGATCGATGTAGTGGATTCCCAATACACGATTCGTGCGCCGGTCATACTGTATTCGTGAGACCATACACAAATCGCGAATCTCAGCGCCATTCGCGATCGCATCGGGCACGTGTGTCACTAAGGTACTCGCCTTCGCTCCGACTTTGCAGCCCTGTAAACAAAAGCCACGGTAAATGCAGTGAGGTCGCTTCCCGCGAGAACCGCTCAGGATTGCGACCGGGCCGCCGACGCTAACACCGATCCCCAACTTCGTGCAGCCTTTGACCAACGTATTGCCAACCCCGCCCGTCGGGTGCGGGGCAAAAGCGTATCCATGCGGATGTCCCCACGGATACCAGGCGGGCCCCGCCACCGGCAGTTCCATCTCCATCAGTTCGTAATAGGGTTTCAGATCGGAATAGCTAATCGGCCAATCCGCGCCCACGCCGTCGCGTGTATAGACCTCGAAATCGGAGGGATGAAAGCGTGGAGTAAACGCCGCCCAGTGCACCGTGCCACCTCCGACCCCGCGGCCGCTATTGTTCGCGCCGAAGGTCAGCGGATTTTTGCCACCCGTGATTCGCAGATCTTCCCAATAAAGTTTATGTGATCCGGTTTCATCGCTCACCCAATCGCGCTCGGTGTCCCAAAAAGGACCCGCCTCAAAGCCAATCACCTTAAATCCAGCGCGCGAAAGTCTCTGCAGCAGCACGCCACCCGCTGCGCCGACGCCCACAATGACATAATCGATTTCTTCCGATTCGTTATAACGAGTCATGGGGAAGTCGACCGTCTGCATCGATCCCAACCGGTGCGGCTCCCCTCGTCCCGCGCCTTCAATATCCGATGGCGTTTTCAATGCGTCCCTCCCTGCCCTTGAGCCGGATGCTCTGAATGTGTGGCCGTTTCTTTTTCATCTGGATCAGAAAGAACTGCCTCGGGAGCCTCCCATTCATACCGTTTTTCATTCACTTCCCACGGCTCGCGCTCGCCGTTTTCCAAACGCATATACGCTCGAGGATACGCCGGACCCCCGAAGCCAATCTCATCCCACGCCCAGGGATGTGCGTAATAGATACCAATGCAGTCTTGCATCCACAAGGCCCAGAATCGATGCAGCTCCATCTGCGCCCAAATTTCATCTGCACCGGCTTTCGGTTTCCCGTCGTGAATCGATTTCAACAACTCCTCCTGCTCGACCCAAGCGAGTTGAAGAAACGATTTTCCATAAGATTTCATTGCCATTTGTTCGACGGCTTTGAAACCGAGGCGATATGCATTCCCGTTCGAAGGCATTTTTTCGAAACGGTATCCTTCAGTGCGGCCGTGAAAAAGCTTCTCATCAATCCCGGGGACGATCGGAATTTTCCGCGCCGGTACGCGATCGTCTTGCGGCAAGAGATGGTCCGCGATCACCGCCATCAACTGAGCTTCATCGGCCGTGAAAAAACGGATCGGCGGAATCTTTTCAACGCGCTCCAAGACCTTTCGACGCGTCGCCTCGTCCCACGCCTTTTGCTGATCGAGCGTTCTATAACCTGGATAATAGCCGGGCTGTTCGCGGGGCGGCAAGGCACGGTGCGTTTCGGGCTCGATCGGCCATCGCTGCTTGGGGTTCTCGTGATTGCGTTTTTCCGTCATCACCGGTCCTCCCTTCGCATGAAATGGGTTAACAATCCGAGCGCGCCGCACGCCGCAAAAAGCAAAGGCGCGAAAATCGGCGGTCCATAAATCACGTTGTAGACAGGTTTCTTTAAACCGCCCGGCCTGCGAGCGACGCCGCGCGCATGATAATAGAATCCAACCGCGCCATCGGCGACCGCTAACAGCGACATGGCTGGAAGCGCAGTTCGCGCGACGCGTTTACTTTTCATCGATGCCAGAGCCGCAACCATCAATAACGGCGCAATGATCACAGGAGTCCATTGCGCCTTGTATTTAAAGTTGGTCTTGTAGTGTGAATACAATGCCTCGAAGCCGCTGAAAAACGCGCTCAACGCCGTCGCTCGCGCAAGATGTTTCTGAAAACGACCGTGCCTAATGTCTTCGCTCCAGGTGGCCAATCGCGCACCACCGCTGGGCTGCTTGGTGTCGTCCAACGGCGCCGCCTCCTCAGGCCGCAGGAAGGAAGCGATCAGACCGAGATACGCGCTCACGCCAAAAAGAAGCGGCGCGAAAATGGGCGGCCCCATCACGATATTAGCCACCGGCATTCTCCAACCACCGGGTTTGCGCGCGATTCCTCGCACATGAAAACCAAACCCAATCGCGCAATCGGCCAAGGTGACAACGGCGGTCCAACGCAACCATGAACGCGCTAACCTTGGGCTGAGGCAACCCAGGACTCCCGTCCCCGCGAGAGCCGTGCTTAAAATCACCGGCGTCCACATGATCTTCTGGCCGTAACTCCCACGATAATGTTCGTAGGTCACTTCCATTCCGGACAGCAGACTGGAAGCGCCCGCCACGAGCGAAAGACTGCGCTGAAATCGTCCATCGCGCAAATGCTCGCGGGCGATCGCGGCTTTTTCGGCCAAGGGCCTTTGCCAAAATCCGTGTAACAACTTCACCAATACAGTAACCTCCGATCGAACCGAGAGCGCGTGAGCGGTCCGCGTTTCCTGCAATGACTCCGCACTTGAAGAAACGGGCGGATCCATTTCGTCCAAGTCGTGGACATTGGCTTCGATCTCCTCCCCGTGTAATGGCTCTTGGTTTTTAACCATATTTCACCGCGTAGCGTTCCGCGTCTTTCCATTTAAAGATCAAGCCATGCCCAGCGACGTTGAGATTTGGATACAGCGCGCCCTTCACTGGCATAGGTGTTCCCTCGAAGAGCATCTGCTCGATCCGTTCGTGATCGTGAAAATATTCTGCGTGCCGCAACCCTTCGACCGCGCAGCCCGGATGCACGTGCAACGCCGGGGCGCAGTGTGACGAGAGCGGTACATGCTGGGCGGCGCAAAAGTGGGCAATTTTGAAAAAGCCTGTGATGCCACCGCAGCGCGTGGCGTCCGCCATGGCCACGTCGACCGCCTGTCCCGCTAAAAGACGCCGAAAATAGTCGACATCGTAACCATACTCTCCTTCCGCCAACTCCATTCCCGCGGGCAAATGGTCCCGGAGGTAGTGCATCCCTCCAATGTCTTCGGGCAGCAACGGCTCCTCGAGCCATCGTACATCAAACTCCTGCGCGAATCGCTCCCCGATCTCGCGCGCTTGCGCACAGGTGTAAGCGCTGTTCGCGTCGACGAAAAGTTCTGCGCTTGCCCCAATCGTAGCGCGGGCCACGCCCACGCGCGCGGGATCACGATCAAGATTCCGGCCCACTTTCATTTTGAAGCGAGAGATCCCTTGTTGAGCCCAACCTTCAAACTGCTGTTGCAACTGGCGGTCAGAATAGGACGTGAATCCGCCACTGCCATAAAGAGGAAGAGCCTCACGGACCTGCCCGAACAATTTAACCAGAGGCACCCCGAGCAATTTTGCCTTCAGATCCCACAACGCTACGTCGACGGCCGAAACCGCCGCGGAGGAGGCGCCTTGGCGCCCTTCGTTTCGTAATTGAGCATAACAATCGTGCCAGACCGCTTCCGTATCCAAAAGATCATGACGCTTCAGCACCCCCGTCAGTTGTTCCTCGATCATCAGGGCGACGCCTGCGCCAGCATAGGTGTATCCTACGCCGGTCTGTCCGTTGGACGCGATTTCCGTCACCACCAGCGTGGTGTGATCCCATTCGTAGGTACCGTCTGATTCCAGCGCATCCGTGGGTATTCGAAAGGCGCCTACGCGTTGGCCCTCGAGGCCCACCCGAGAATAACGCGCAGTTGCAGTGCTCACCTTCCAGGTTCAACGGGATCGGCTGATCGACAACACAAGTGGCTAATTTTTGGCTCCCAGAAACGGTTGGGAAATCTTCAGCCGCCCGCGTGAGGAAATATCCGCCGGGAAGTGGATTTTTTACCTGTTTGCTATAACCTTCGAGTAATTGCCCGCAAACGGCACCCGCCAGGTTTCCGCCAGATTAATACTGCCTAATTCAATCTCCTGCATTTCTTCCTCACGGAACGATAGTCGGCCTGTCTCTGTCCGACCGTCTGCCTACACCATGATCGCCAACGCCGGCCGCCTTACTCTCGACTCGATTCACGAACTGGGACGATTTTCCATTTTTGTGGCGATC
>Ga0207702_10002141_pt1 | contig 18987 bp, 19 predicted proteins | sample KBSCornC62_FD_184302 | JGI IMG/M metagenome (GOLD analysis project Ga0207702, IMG submission 184302) | Corn rhizosphere microbial communities from Kellogg Biological Station, Michigan, USA - KBS Corn C6-2 (SPAdes) (version 2) | ecosystem: Host-associated > Plants > Roots > Rhizosphere > Soil ...
CCGAAATGCCGCTGCCGCCTGTCGAAGCCGAAGCGCCGCTCTGAAATTGACTCAGTGGGCTCAAACCCACATATGGCCGCCGCCTTCGGATCAACTTCCGAGGCAATGGCCCCTTCGTCTAGCGGTCTAGGACGTCGCCCTCTCACGGCGAAAACACGGGTTCGAGTCCCGTAGGGGTCACCAATTATTTCAATGACGTAGCTGTGGTGGGCCTGACAAGCGTCGAATATCAGTCGAATATACAGGTGCGGATTTAAGCAGACGATGGCGGACGCATGTCCGTGTGTTCCGCGTTTTTTCCGTGCCGCTTGGAGTCGGCGCAATCGGCGCGCGCTAACGTTGCAGCCTGAGGCAAATGGCATGTCAGCGACCGTGAAATCGTACTCGGCGCACGATCCGCCCGCAGCCGTCCTCCCCGAACAGCTATTCGGCATCGCCTCTGACCCGATAACAGCGGCCGCAAATCATGCCTGCCCTATATAACGCCGGATCATGTCCGCAGCAGCATTCTCCAGCTCTGTGGCATCCCCGCCATAAGAGGCGTCGTAGCTGCGCATGATGCTCTGCCACGCGGGATTCTGATAAAACCGCTTCAGCCGAGTATAAACCTCGTCGTCCCAACCAGTGACATGACAGACCAAGCCGTTTGCGACGAAGCCGTTGTAGTCGAAGTTCAGACCGTCAAGTTGATCCATGTACGCGACTGGTCGCCCGCTACTCAGCGCATTCAAGGCCACGCCACTATTGCCACATATGATGAAATCGCAGGAGACAATTTCATCGTCGAGGGGATTACCAATCGTGATGTCAACCTTCGGATCCTGTTGCTCGAGGTCCGAAAAGTCAGTTCTGAGAAGTGCCACCGGATGGTTGCGAATCACAATCCGCACCTCGGGGTGACTCCTGCGGATCGCTGAGACGAGTTCGTACACAACATCGGCTCGCGTGAGGGCGGTCAAGAAGATCCCTATGCATCCGACCTTGCCACGCCACTCCATAGGCCGAGCGGTCCAGGGTTGTCCGATGACGGCAACTTCAGCGGTACAACAGCTGCGGTGCAGATATGTCTGCTTGATGGCCTCACCGTACAAAATGGCGCAATCGGCGAGGACCGGCGGGACCCATGGAGCGTTGGCCGGGACCGGCGCATGGTTGATGTAAATGACCCGACGCCCCATCCGATGTGCGGCAGCGGCGAGGCCAACTGCCTCGGGACTGTAATTGCTCGCGACGATTGCTGTGGCCAAATTTGCATCTTCAGCGAAGAGGTGAACGAACCTGATGTAATACGCTAGGGCGCTGGCAATTCGTGCAGAAGGCATGAAATTGTAAGACCGGACGAGGCGTGACAGGAATGGCCAGATGCGCGGCGCGCGGACCAACATCAGATACGCGGCACGCAGCTGACGGCATCCGAGCAAGTGACCGCGGGTCAGCGACAGGCGAAGCAGAGTTATGTCGGGTACGAGCGTCAAAACACGGTCCAACGAGTGCCATTCATTTTCGAAGCTGGAAACCGAAACTGCCTCTGCGTCGTCGATCTCGAATGGCCCGAGCGAGAGGATGCTCTTGAGCATATAGACGAAGAGAGCGAGAGGCTGCATTAGGTGCGCGCCCGCCCTAGAATAGAGCGCGTCGACAACGCGGTAGAGCGCGTTTTTCCGCTTTATTTCGGCGAATACGGCTCCGCGCACTGCCGACGTTTCCATAGACCGCACGATACGCAACGCGGTCGCGAGATCGTAACGATTTCGGGAGACGGCCGCCACACCAGCACACGCCGTCGTATCCGATCTATCTTCGCATGTCTTCCGCCACATTATCGAACCCGACGATGCCATCACTCTGTTAACTGTCACAAGAATGCGATACTCTACCGCACGTTTACCTTTCCGCGTAGATGTCGCAGTTAATTGTTAACAAGTGGCATTTACGCCTTGTCAGCTATCAACATGTGACGGGGTCTGGGGTCGCAATGGCAACTGCAGGGTCGGTGATTCGGGATGCTTTGCGCCTAAAGGCGAAGAAATTCCTGGCCACGCAATCGCTCTTCTATGCTCTAGCGAACAGCATAGAGGCCCTGGTGCCATTCCTTCTCGCGCCAATCCTCACCCGCACTCTTGATCCGGCGTCATATGGCGTCTGGGTGCTGTTCATCACTTACGCAACATTCCTGCGGCCGATCGTCGGGCTAACTACCCAGGATGCGATCCGGATGCGCTTCTATGACTTCGACAAGAAGCAGCTTGACCAGTTCACCCACACTATTTTTTTCGTCATGTTCATCATGGCGGTTGTCGTTTCCGCGTTCGCGTTCGTATTCCGCGACGCGCTGGCGGGGGCGGCGAAATTCCCGGCCGGGTGGCTCGTCAGTGTAGTTATCGCTGCGTTTCTGTTTGAGGCATTCTACACGGTTCTCGCGCTCCAACAATTCCATCATCGTCGCAAGGATTTCCTTTGGACCGAGATCATCCAGGCGGTCCTCAGCATGGCACTCGTGTCAGGCTTTCTCCTGGCCGGTTTGGGGTGGCGCGGTGTGATAGTCGGCCGCATGCTCGGCATGGGTTTGGCCACTCTCATTTCGCTGCGCCGTCTCGGGTACGGGATATCAGAGCTGGTCCGAATCCCTCCGCCTTCATTCTATCGAGACATCGCTTCCTTCGGAGTCACGTACTGGCCGGCCGGAATGGTGATTATGGCGATCGGGATGACCGGCAAAGTTGTTGCAGCCCAGTATCTCGGTCTCGCAGCCAGTGCCATGTACGGAGTCGCGGCGCTTTTCGCGTCGGCATTCTGGATCGTCAACTACAGCTTCGTCCTTGCATGGACGCCGTGGCTGTTCCGCAAGCTTAAGGCGGCGCCGACGGCAGGCTTACGCGAAGTGCTATCAGTTTCGATGCTCTATTTTGTTCTGGCCTCGGCCGCCGGGATTGCCTTCTATTTTGCCTCCCTGATCGTCGCGCCGATCTTGCTCGGATCTGCATTCTACGGCGCCATCCCCCTGCTGCGCTACATCATGCTGGCGGTTGTTCTTCAGGGCTTCTTCATGCACAACATGAAGTTCCTCCATTTCGAAAAAGATATCGGGATGATGTCGGCCTGCAGCGCACTGGCGATCGCCATTAATCTATGGCTCTGCATTGCGTGGGCGCCCACAATGGGCATTCCCGGTATTATTCTCGCTCACGCAGTAGCGTTCGGCGCAATTTTTCTGATCAGCGGAATCCTGGTCGCTGCGCGGTACGTTAATTTGCAGCAGGAATTGAAAGCCTTTGTTCGACAATAAGAGTATTCTCATCACGGGTGGGACGGGATCTTTCGGCCGAGCCTTTGTTCGCAGTATCCTGGAAAAACACCCTGACGTTCGGCGTCTCGTGGTCTACTCGCGCGACGAACTGAAACAATTTGAGATGAGTCAGGAATTCCCGCCCGACCGACACAAGGCGTTGCGGTACTTCATCGGGGACATCCGTGATCAAGAACGACTTCGGCGGGCGTTAGAAGGAATTGAAATCGTCGTTCATGGTGCCGCCCTGAAGCAAGTGCCCGCCGCTGAATACAACCCGTTCGAATGCATTAAAACCAATGTGCTTGGCGCGCAGAACATGATTGAGTCATGCCTCGACAGTGGCGTCCGGCACGTTGTGGCACTTTCCACCGACAAGGCGGCTGCGCCAATCAACCTCTATGGCGCGACGAAACTTTGCTCCGACAAGCTGTTCACGGCCGCGAACAACATCATCGGCTCACGCGACCTTCGCTTCTCTGTGGTGCGTTATGGCAATGTGATGGGAAGCCGGGGCTCCGTCATCCCCTTTTTTCTCGCACAGCGTCCCAATGGTATTTTTCCGATTACAGACCCGGCGATGACAAGATTCAACATCTCCCTTGAGGAAGGTGTCAAGATGGTGTTGTGGGCCATTGAGAACGCCCTGGGAGGCGAGATCTTCGTTCCCAAGATTCCGAGCTATCGAATCACCGATCTTGCAGAAGCGATCGGTCCCGAGTGCGAAGTGCGGGTCGTGGGTATCCGGCCGGGTGAGAAGCTCCACGAGGAGATGATCACCGCAAGCGACAGCCTCAATACGGTTGATCTTGGACCATACTATGCGATCCTGCCCAGCGCGGCCGATCACTTTCCGGACAATTATGCCGATAGGCGCGGTGGCGGCCGGGTGGAACCTGGGTTCGCCTACAACAGTGGGACCAACGCTGATTTCCTGAGCGTCGATCAGCTGCGGAAGCTCATCCGCCGCCACGTTGATCCGACACATCGAATTTGAGGCGTCATTGATCCCTTACGCCCGTCAGTGGATCAGCGAGGCAGACATCGAGGCTGTCGCCGAGGTGCTGAAGTCCGATTTCCTGACGCAAGGCCCCGTCGTTCCTGCCTTCGAACAAGCTGTCGCCGACAGTACCGGTGCACGCTTCGGCGTTGCCGCGAACAGCGGCACCAGCGCTCTTCACCTCGCTTGCTTGGCGCTTGGCGTCGGCCCTGGCGATAGGGTGTGGACCAGTCCGATCACGTTCGTCGCCAGCGCCAACGCAGCGCTCTATTGCGGTGCGAATGTCGACTTCGTCGATATCGACGAGAGGACATACAATATGTCGCCCGCACTCCTCGAAGCTAAGCTGACGCGGGCGGCCGCGACGTCGACACTTCCCAAGGTCATCATCCCAGTGCACCTCGCGGGGCAGTCGTGCGATATGGCGGCAATCCACGCTGCCGCGAGCCGGTACGGCGTCCGGATAATCGAAGACGCCTCGCATTCAATCGGCGGCAGTTATCGGTCGAAGCCCGTCGGCTGCTGTGACTTCAGCGACATCGCCGTGTTCAGCTTTCACCCGGTCAAGATCGTGACAACCGGCGAAGGTGGGATGGCAATGACCAACGACGCGGACCTAGCGGAAGCGATGTTGACCGACCGCACCCACGGGATAACCCGCGATCCCGAACGGCTCCAGAGCAAGGACGTTGGGCCCTGGTATTATGAGCAGCAGCGGCTCGGATTCAATTACAGGATGACGGACATTGCTGCCGCGCTCGGCTTCAGTCAGATGCACCGGATCGATGGGTTCATTGAGCGGCGGCGCGAAATCGCGGGGCGTTATGACGAAGCGTTTGCCGATCTGCCGATCACCCGCCCCTGGCAAGATCCGAGCACATTGTCAGCCTGGCACCTCTACATCATCCGCATCGACCGTCGCCGTGCCGCCCGATCTCACCGTGAGGTATTCGACGCGCTTCGAAGTGCCGGAATCGGGGTCAATCTCCATTATATCCCGGTCTATCGGCAGCCTTATTATCGTGAGCGCGGATTCGCCCAGGACTATTGTCCGAATGCCGAGAGCTATTATGCCGAGGCGATCAGCATACCGATGTCTGCAGTGCTGACGGATGACGAGCAGCGTCAAGTTGTCAGTGCGGTGACCGCAGCGGTGACCGATTGAGGGTCGCCATCCTTCCTGCGCGCGGCGGCAGCAAACGGATCCCGCGCAAGAACGTTCGTAAATTTTGCGGTCGGCCAATGATCGCTTGGGCGATCGATGCCGTGCGTACGAGCGCGCTGTTCGACCATATCATCGTGTCGACCGACGATCCCGAAATCGCTTCGGTCGCACGTGGGCTCGACGCCGAGGTGCCGTTCATGCGCCCCGCCGAACTGTCCGATGACCATACAGGTACGATCCCAGTTATCGCCCACGCAGTAAGCTGGATTGAGGGGCAGAGCCGGCCCATCGAGGCGGTCTGCTGCATCTATCCGACCGCGCCGCTGATCGCGCCGGACGATCTCGCCGAAGCGCTGCGGCTGCTCGGCGAAGGCACACACGATTTCGTTGTGGCCGCCACCGATTATGCCTCGCCGATTTTTAGGGCATTCCGCGAAACTGAAGACGCCGGAATAGAGATGTTCTTCCCCGAGCATTTTGAAAGCCGATCGCAGGATCTTCCGCGCGCCCTGCACGACGCGGCGCAATTCTACTGGGGCCGTCCGGACGCGTGGCTGACCGCGACCAGCCTGTTCGGCCCGGGCACCGCGCCCTTGCTCATCCCTCGCTGGCGCGTGCAGGATATCGACACGCCCGAGGATTGGACCCGCGCCGAGGCATTGTTCCGGGCGCTCGGCGGCGACAAGGCATGAGCGCCGGCGGACGGGTTCGGGTCGCGATCCGTTGCGACGCCGCCGCTGAGATCGGCGGCGGTCATGCGATGCGCTGTCTGACTCTGGCCAACGCACTTTCCGAAGCGGGCGCGACCGTCACCTTCGTCGCGGCAGCAATGCCCGAAGCGATTGCCGAGCGGATCAGGCTTGCGGGCCACGCGCTCCGGCGCATTCCGGCGTCCGCGGAATTGAGGCGCGAAGGGGAGAAGTGGGAAGAGCCGCCGCTCGGCGCCGAAGCGCAGCTTGCGGACGCCAGGGCGACTGCCGAGGCAATCGGCGAAGCGGACTGGCTCGTGGTCGATCATTATTTGCTCGATCCACGCTGGCACTCGGCAGCCCGCGGTTTCGCGGACCGAATCCTCGTCATCGACGATCTCGCCAATCGTCCCTACGATTGCGATATCCTGCTCGACCAGACCTTCGGCCGCTCGCCGGACGATTATCGCGAGCTGACGCCGGAAAGCGCGAAAATCCTCGCCGGCGCGATCTACGCCTTGCTCCGCCCCGAGTTCGCGCGGGAGCGGCCGGCGGCGCTCGAGCGGCGGCAGGAAGGCGGACCCGTTCGCCGCATCTTGGTTTCGATGGGCACGACCGACCCCGGCGGACTCACCGGGCGCATCGTCGGACAGATTCTCTCCGCCGCACCGCAATGTGCAATCGACGTGGTCCTTGGCTCACAGGCGACCAGCCTCGATGAGGTGCGCGCGCTCGCCACCCGTCACCCGGCCGTATCCGTCCATGTCGACAGCGACCGAATGGCCGAGCTGATGCGCGATGCCGACTTTGCGATCGGCGCAGCGGGATCGACGAGCTGGGAACGCTGCTGCTTGGCGTTACCCGCCATCGTGCTTCCGGTCGCCGACAATCAGCGGCTCGGGGCGGAGAATCTGGAACGAGCAGGAGCGGTCCTCCTGGCAGACTCGCCGGCCGATGTCGCCACACTCCTCAAAGGACTGGAGGACCGTCTTCGCATCTCAATGATTGCCGCGGCGGCGGCGATCACGGACGGCAACGGAACGCAAATGGTCGTGGACGCTGTGAGTGGCGGCAAATTGTTCGGTCAAGATCAGCTGGAATTGCGCGGCGCAGTTAGCGACGACAGCCGCACGGTTTGGCTTTGGCGCAATGACTTCACCACGCGGCGTTTCTCCCAGACCAGCGATCCGATCGGTTGGCGCGATCACGTGAGGTGGTGGCAGAGCACGCTCAAGTCCGCCGACCGGCATCTCCTGATCGCAGAATTGGCCGGCACGGCCGTTGCCATGGTGCGGTTCGATCTGAGCGACGAAGGCGGATTCGAGGTTAGCATAAATCTTGCACCCTCGGCGCGCGGCTCGGGTCTCGGCGGGCGCATCCTCGCCAAGGCCTGCAACAAATTTCGGGCAGTGCATGATGGCGCTCGACTGCTTGCAACTGTCCACCCGGAGAATCCCCCGTCGCGCGCCATTTTCCAAAAGCTGGGCTTTGTCCGCTCCGGCGCACTGTTGAACTCAGGGTTCGAGCGCTATGAACTCGCCGAGGGAACTGTCGAGTGAGCAGCAGCGTCGACATCGCCGGACGCCTCATCGGCCCCGACTACGAGCCCTATGTCATTTGCGAGCTGTCCGGGAACCACAACGGAAGCCTGGAGCGCGCGTTGGAGCTGCTCGACGCAGCCTCGGCGACTGGCGCCGACGCTATCAAAATTCAGACCTACACGCCCGATACGATGACCATCGACCATGATGGCCCGGGTTTTCGCATCGAAGGCGGTCTCTGGGACGGGCGCACCCTTTATGATCTCTACGGGGAGGCGCAGACGCCGTTCGAATGGCACGAGGCGCTATTCGCCCGGGCGCGCGAGCTTGGAATCACGCTCTTCTCGACGCCATTCGATGAAAGCGCGGTCGACCTGCTCGAAAGCCTCGGTGCGCCCGCCTACAAGATCGCCTCGTTCGAAGCGATCGACCTGCCGCTGATCGCCGTCGTCGCGGCTACCGGCAAGCCGATGATTATTTCGACCGGAATGGCGAACCTCGACGAGATCGGCGAAGCGGTCCGCACCGCACGCGAGAATGGGTGTGACCAGATTATTCTGCTGCACTGCGTCAGCTCCTATCCCGCGCCCGACGAGCAATCGAACGTCCGCACCGTCCCCGAGCTCGCGGAGCGGTTCGGGGTTGTGTCCGGGCTCTCGGACCATACGTTCGGATCACCGGTCGCGGTGGCGTCGATCGCGCTCGGCGGCTGCGTCGTCGAAAAGCATTTCACGCTGGCGCGCGCCGACGGCGGCCCTGATTCCGCCTTCAGCCTGGAGCGGGACGAATTCAGGACTTTGGTCGAGGACTGCAAACGCGCCTGGCGGGCGCTTGGAAATCCGACCTATGACCTCCAGCGCTCCGAGCGCGGGTCGCTTGCTTTCCGCCGTTCAATCTACGTCGTTCGCGACATCGCCAAGGGCGAGGAGCTTACGTGCCAGAACGTCCGTTCCATTCGGCCCGGCTACGGCCTTCCGCCTAAGCACTTACCCGAAGTGCTTGGCCGCCGCGCGGCGCGAGACCTGAAACGCGGCGAGCCGCTCGATTGGGATTCTATTAGTGGTCAGGTGCGCTGAGTCGGCCCGAGTTGCGGCACTTAATCGACGCGGGCGTAGTAAGTGAAGCTAACTAGCCTTCCGCGATAGTTCAGCACCGGTCGGTAGCGTCGCAGTATTGCATTGAACCGCGAATCTTCGGAAAACTCGTGTAGCCAATCCACTTTGATATATCGCAGTGGCCAGCTGGTGCTGTGGTCGAGGATCAGCACGTCGGGCGGCTTGTCTTCCCAAAGCCTCAGCATCTGATCGTGAAGCATTCGCCGGCCCGGATCGTGGAGTTTCACAGGCGGTGGCAGCTTCCCCACATTTAGTTTCGTGTCGAACGGCTTCAGTTCGGAGGCGACATAGGCATTGTTCATCAAGCCGTTCCACCGCAGAGCGTCATGCGACGCGAAATACTGGTTGTACGGCGAGGGGTGCATATTGAGCACACCAACCCTTTTGCCTCGCACCGACAGTCCAGCAGCGTCAATGGCGTGACCGAGCTCCGCGACTTGGGCGTTGTATTGGAACGTGCTGACGAACTCGCCAAGAATCGAATAAGAAAGAGCCAAGACCACGGCGATGTGTCCCCATAAGGGGAAGTGGCGTCTAGACATCCACCACCACGCGCCGAAAGCAAAGAAGATGGGGAACAGGTGGTGAGTGTACCATCGCTCCTGCGACAAGGCGACGGCGATGGTTCCGGCCACTGTGGCGAAGCCCAGAGCCATTAAGCGTCGAGGCACCTGAAATCCGCGCAACACCAGGAGGAACGCGATCGCATAACCGAGAAACACAATAACCTTCAGCATGTTGGTTGCCGGATCTTCGAGGTTTGCGTCGATCGCGCTGTACATCGCACCGATTGCCATGCGCTGAGATGACTCGAGAATCAGCCAGCTGAAAAGATAAACAGCGACGATCGCGCCAGCGACGATGTTCTCGGTCCGGATCAGCAGGGAAGGCCGGCGCTGGATCGAAGAATCAGCGATCTCCACCAGAAGCACCACGGCGCTGTAGAGGTACTTAAGAAGCAGCGTCGCGCCCAGCCATAGGCCCAAAAGTGCTCGAGACCGCCAGCCGATATGCGTGCTGTCTGGATCTGACACGCGCAAAACGAGATAGGGCCACAGCCCCAACACGACGATGTGTTCGCGTAGACCGAAGATGTTCTTGAACAGGATCGGCGGGATCAAAAGCGCAGCCACCGACACCACGAAAAATAGTGGCGACGCGCCGACAGTTTGCCGCCTGATCCAATAAGCGAATTCGGCGCTGATCAGCGCCATCGCCCCGGTCGTTGCGGCGATTGCTAGATCAAGACGCAACCCCGTCCAATCGCTCAGGCGTGCGGCGATCGAGTACCAGATCCTCTCGGCGGGAGGGAAGTAGATATTGTAGTTGCGGTATGAATGGCCGAGCGTCACCGCGAGACGCCCCGAAAGGACGCTGCCTGCGAGATCGTGGTGGAGTGGATAGCAGTAGCTGTAGAAGAGCAGCAGAGCAGCCATGGCCGAGATGGCGACACCCGCGTGCAATGCGAGGGCCGGGATCACAGAAGCGACGTTCTTGTCTCGCTTGATGCTCCGCGATGGAGGCGCTCCGCCCCCCACTACTGTGTTCTGACGCATAAGCTGGTCCACCCCCAACCTTCGCTGTGAGCGAATCAACTTGTTACTGATTGAGCTCAAAGCGCGGCCCACTAGGCCAGCGTTACAAGTGTAAGGCAAGGGCCTTTGGGGTAGCCGCTGATGTCCAGGGAAGCTCCGACGTTCCCAGTGTCCGTTTGCCAGTGCCCAGAATCACGACCCAGGTTTCTAGTGATCCGATCCGTGCTGTTGTGGCCCGCTGATCAGCCTTTCGGAACTGTCGCCCGTTTCGTTTTCCCATCGCTCGTAGATTCGAACCATCAAATCGCGGCGTTCAAAAGCTTTTGCAATTTGACGGGCGGCATCAAGAGACTCTGCATTCGCAGACCAGCTTCCATTTTCGGAAAACGCGTAGATCCTGAACATCTCGCTTCCGCATTGTTGCTGGCGGGTGTGCCAATCAAACTCATTTGCGCCTGGCAATACGCAACGCAATAGCCAACCGTCAGTTCGAGAGTTCCGGTGCTTGCCGGACGGGCTCGGGGCGAATCCACGGCGTCGCAGCTGTATCGCACAAAACCCTATGCTCGCGTAAGTTGCGCGCGAAAGCCAAGAGTTTGGTGCAAAACTGCGGAATCTGCAATTCCGCGCAATCACCATCCAGCGCGCCAGCAGGAATGGACAGCGCCCGCTAGCGCATAGCGACGGCCGAGAGTTGAGGCGGCACGAAGTTCGCGAGGTGGACTTGCATCCTGCTCCGGAAGAGGGAACCAATAGGCGATGCGCACTGACCTCGATCACCTGCCGGCTCCCAAGCAGCGCGAGCTCGAGCGTGTTGTGCAGATCCTGTTCGAGGAATTCGGGGAAGCGACAGCGCTTGCGACCCAGGACTGGAAGAAGAAGGGACGCATCCTCAAGATCATCCTCTACGGCAGCTATGCACGCGGCGGCTGGGTCGACGAGCCCCACACCGCCAAGGGCTATCAGTCCGACTTCGATCTCCTCATCATCGTCAACGACAAGCGCCTGACCGACCGGGTCGAATATTGGGCGAAGGCCGAGGAGCGCCTCAATCGCGAGCTGGCGATCACGAAAACCCTAAGCACCCCGGTCAACTTCATCGTCCACACGTTGCACGAAGTGGACGACGGTCTCGCCCATGGGCGCTTCTTCTTCATGGACGTCGCAAGAGACGGCATCGCTCTCTACCAAAGCGAGGACAGCGAGCTCGCCGAGCCCAAGCCCAAGGCGCCGTCACAGGCGCTGGCGATGGCCAGGGAGTATTTTGAGGAATGGCTGCCGGCTGCGCAAAAGCGCTTCGACGGTGCCAAGTTTCACATCGAGAAGGGCAACCTAAAGGACGCCGCGTTCGACCTGCATCAAACGACCGAGCGGCTCTATCACTGTGTGCTTCTGGTCTGCACCTTCTACACGCCGCACGTGCACAACCTTGGCTTCCTTCGCACCCAGGCCGAGCGTCTCGACCGGCGGCTGACGTTCGTCTGGCCGATGGACAGCCGCAAGGAGCGGGCGATGTTCGAGAAATTGAAGGACGCCTATGTGAAGGCGCGCTACTCCAGGCACTATCGCATTTCCGCAGAAGAACTCGCCTGGCTCGGCGCTTGCGTCGAGGAGCTCGGACGCGTGGTCCAGGCCATCTGCGAAGAGCGTATCCAGATGCTCGAGCGCAGCGCCGCGGCCTAGGTTCGAGCCGAGTTTCGGCATCTTTTCCTTGCTCTGCGCCAACGGGACTTCGGCTCTCTAAAACACGCGATCTATGGCCGGTTCGAGCGCCTTAAAACCCTCGCTGCCGCACTTATTTCCCCGCCGCGATAACGCGGCTCCTCGCGGCCGCTTCGCTTCAAATAAGCCCGTCGCTTCAGGTCCTCCGCTGCCGCTTCGGCCTGTCGGTTCCTGCGCTCTTTTCCCCGTCCATTCCCGATGCGTGTCGATCCGGAAATCCCTTCGGGCGACAAAGCGAAAGGAATAGACAAATGCCTGCAATCGGAACCGTGACAAAGCTTGGCGACGGAAGCTTCAAGGGCCAATTGAAGACGCTGAGCATCAAGGCCGACGTCCTGATCGAGCCCAACCACAGCAAATCGACCGACGCCCAGCCCGACTACCGGATCTTCTCCGGCGAGGTCGAGATCGGCGCCGGCTGGACCCGCCGCTCCGAGGCTTCAGGACGAGACTACGTGTCGCTGTCCCTTGCCGCTCCCGAGTTCGGCCCGCGGCGGATCTACGCCAACCTCGGGCGAGCCGCCGGCCAAGACGACGACACGTTCGCCGTCATCTGGAACCCGGCCGATTGAGATCAGCGGCACCGCTTCAGCCCTCGCGCGAGCTCTTCGCGCGGGGGCTTTCTTTATGTTTGCCGGATCAAAAAACGCTGCCAGATTGAAGCGTCGAATCCACAAAGAAGGGTAGTCGTTAGTGTCGGAATTGCGCATGTTGAATGAGCGGTTTGACTTGAGGATTCGTTCGGCCGACCGGGTTCGAGGGCAATGGGAATCGTGCGGCGATATCGTCGAGCGCCACAGCGGAAAAGCGCTCGGAAGGGTCTATGGAAGAGGCAGCAGCAGCGCCGCGGCCGAGCAGGAACTGCAGCTCGAAGCCGAGCGCTGGCTCCTCAAATACACCGCGTCGAGATAGGTAAGACCTGATTCCATTCCTCCCGAACGGTGGGCGTACGCGCGTTCCGCGGAATGGAATCTGAGGTCTTTCGGGTTCGAAGCCCGCCCTCATTCAAGCGAGTTGCGAGGCGATTTAAGCCGCCTTGTTGCGCCTGGAAACGAGCGGTTCGGCACCATACCAGCGGCCATTCTCGGCCCGCTCGATCGGCAGCCCGCAATCCTCGCACAGCGCCACATACCATTCCGGCGCTTGATGATCGACGCCAGCATCGGGCGATGACGGCCAAAGAGACAGCTGAAACTCATGCTGGGGAGAATAGGGGCTCACACCTTTCGGCGGAATTGAATTGCCGTGTGGCCTTGCGCTTTTCGAGAGCGACAGTGGCCGGGAAGCAACGGCGACTGGGGGCAAGGAAGAAGCGCAGGAGGGGCTTGGAGGGTGAAGTGCTGACGTAATACGGCCGGGTAAACTGGTCGATGACGCGGCCCTGGACGAGGCGTTGAAGCGCCTGTTCGACAAACCCATGGCTGTTCAGGCTGGGGTGGTTGTCCCCCATGATGGCGGTGCTCAAACGGAGTCGCAGATGCGCTCCAAGCGCCCAAGGAGGACAACCATGAAGCATTTTGCCGGACTTGATGTCGCGATGGAAGAGACCGCCGTGTGCGTGATCGACCTCGCTGGAAGGATCGTTCACGAAAGCACCGTCGCCACCGATCCGGATGCGATCGCGGAAGCGCTGGCGCCGTGGGGCCAGAGCCTCGGCCGGGCCGGTCACGAGGCCGGGTCGCTGTCGCCGTGGCTGCAGCCAGCGCTCGATAATCTGGGTGTGCCCGCAGTCTGCCTCGAGACGCGGAATGTGCGCGCCGCGATGGCCGCGCAGCGCAACAAGACCGACCAGACCGATGCCAGGCGTTGGCCCAGATCGTGCGCACCGGCTGGTACCGCGAAGTCCATATCAAGAGCGAGACGAGCTATCGTCTACGCCTGTTGCTGACGCTTCGGCGCAACTTGAAGCGCAAGTTCCTCGATATCGAGAACTCGATCCGGCACTCGCTGAAATCATTCGGGATCCGTCTTGCCGGAACCACCCGCGGTCACTTCGCCGACGTGATCCGCGGCGTCATTGCGGATGATCCGCTGCTTCAGGCGATGATCGAACCGATGCTCGAAGTGCGCGCTTCGATGTGGATGCAATATACAAAACTGCATCGTCTGGTGATCAGGGTTGTGCGTGCCGACGAGGTCTGCCGGCGCTTCATGGCGATCCCCGGCGTCGGTCCAGTGACAGCGCTTCAGGTCAAGACCGCCCTCGACGACCCCGGCCGGTTCAGTCGCTCCAAGACTGTTGGCGCCTACTTCGGACTGACCTCGCGGAGATGGCAGACCGGCACCTCTCTCGACATCCAGGGCCGCATCTCGAAGATGGGCGACGACGATGTCCGGCGCGCTCTGGTCGAGGCCGCGAACAGCCTGCTGCTGCGTTATCAGGGCTGGTCCGCCCTCAAAGTGTGGGGGCTGAAGATCAGCAAGACTCGAGGACGCAAGCGCGCATTGGTCGCGGTGGCGCGCAAGCTCGCGGGATCATGTTCGCGATGTGGCGCGACGGCACCGAGTACCGCTTTGGGGCGCAGAAGGACGCGCCCGAGCCAGCGCGATTTTTGGCTAGGCCGGAAGGCTAGCGCCACCCCGTCGGATATCCGTGCCCGTTATGGTGCTCTCAAGCCTTGCCTGCACGGCAGCGATGCCCACGAGACGGACAAAGTCGGAGTAGCCGATGACGAGCGCTATTCTGGATCAAGGGCGCCGCCCAGTTCGATACACTCCGCCAATCGGTGATCGATCCGGCGGGCCGCGCCTTCGTCGGCGCTGTGCCACCGATGCGTGCGACGCCCTCGCAGGTGATCTCGCGCGTGGAGATCAGGAACGCAGCGTGGGCCGTGACACCGGCGCTGGCACTCAATCCCGGGCTCATTGCCATCATCGGTGCTCGCGGCTCAGGCAAGACGGCTCTCGCCGATGCCATCGCAGCTGGGTGCGATGCGGCTTGGGAAAATCTCAGCGCGGCGTCCTTCCTCGTGCGTGCCGGCGATCTCCTTCAGGATGTCAGCGTCGAGCTTAGTTGGGGCTCGGGCGATCCATCAGAGCGGATGCTGCTCGATTATGAATATGATCCGGAGATTGACGGCCGCTTTCCCCGGGCTCGTTATTTGTCGCAGAAATTCGTGGAGGAGCTCTGCTCGGGCGACGGCGTGACGGATTCGCTGCTCAGCGAGATTGAGCGCGTAATCTTCGAAGCACATCCGGACAAGGATGGGACCTTTAATTTCAGCGAGCTCTTAGAATTGCGTGCCTCGCGCCATCGCCTTGCGCGCGATCGGGAGGAGCAGGCGATCGAGACGCTTTCTGACGAGATCGGTGCCGAGCGAGAAAAGAGGCTTCGCGTTGCTGGGCTCAAGCAGCAGCTTCTTCAGAAGGAGCAGACGGTCAAGGGCTTAGAGGCCGATCGCGACAAGCTGATCGTGAAAGGAAGCGAGGAACGAGCCGAGCGGCTAACCGTGATCGTGAATGCTGCGGAGAAGGTGCGGTCCTATGTTCGTTGGTTCGCGAACCAAGAGAACGCGATCCTGTCGCTGCAGGACGAAGTTAAGGCTTTTCGCCAGAATAAGGCGCCCGAGGCGCTGCGCCAAATGAAGGCGAACTACGTCTCTGCGCGGCTTGAGGATGCCGACTGGGACGCCTTCCTGCTCGAATATAATGGAAATGTGGACGAAGCGCTGCGGGCCAAGCTGGAGAAGGCCCAAGAGGGCGCTGCGTCATGGCGCGGTACTCCACCGGCGCCACATCAGGACCCGACCCTGTCATATCTCGGTGCAGATGACGAGCCGGGAAAGATGACATTGGCGACGCTCGAGGCCGAAGTCGCGCGCCTGCAGGCGCTCATCAATACCGATACGGAAACCGCCAAGAAGTTTACGGCGCTGGTGCGCCGTATCGCGGAAGAGAATGCGCAAATCGAAGCGCTTCGCAGCTCGCTCGCCGATTGCGAAGGCGCGGCCGAACGCATGCGAAAGCTCAGTAACGACCGTCAGGAAACCTATCTGCGGGTGTTCCAGGCGATCCTAGCCGAAGAGCAGGTCCTGCGTGACCTATACAAACCGCTCGTCGATCGCCTGCAAGCTGCAGAGGGCACGCTCTGCAAGTTGTCCTTTTCCGCGGCGCGACGGGCCGATGTCGAGAAATGGGCTGCGCTGGGCGAGAAGTTAATCGATTTGCGCCGTGTCGGCGATTTCAAGGGCAAAGGCTCAATCGCGCAGTGGGCTAATCGCCACATGCGCCATGCTTGGGAGATGGGCGACGTCGCGGCAATCGGCGAAGCGCTGAAGATGTTCACCGAAGCCTGGCAGGACGAGTTGACTGCCGTTGCGAACGTCCCCGCCGATGATGCGCAAGCTTATCGGAACTGGCTTATGCGGTTCGCCAAATGGCTGTTCAGCACCGACCATATCCAAATCGAATACAGCATCGATTACGAAGGCACTGATATTAGCAAGCTTTCCCCCGGCACGCGCGGGATCGTATTATTGCTGCTCTATCTTGCGCTCGATGAGAGCGACCATCGTCCCCTGATCATTGATCAACCGGAGGAGAACCTCGATCCAAAGTCGATTTTCGACGAGTTGGTCAGCCTGTTTATCGCTGCGAAAGCCAAGCGTCAGGTGATCATGGTGACGCACAACGCTAATCTGGTCGTGAACACCGACGCGGACCAGATCATCGTCGCCACCGTCGGCACCCACACTCCCGGCCAACTACCGCCGATAACCTACGTTTCCGGCGGGCTCGAATGCGCTGACATGCGCCGGCAGGTCTGCAACATCTTGGAAGGGGGCGAGACTGCGTTCAAAGAGCGCGCGCGGCGCTTGCGCGTTCGGCTTGAGCGTTGATCCGCGGCTTATTCGCTCAGTGCTGCCCGTAACCGCCCGGCTATCGGGACGCCAAACGGCGTGTGAAGGAGAAATCATATCGCCAGACTGCCAACTTCTCGCCCCTCCAACTAGGTAGGCCGGCATGGCGTGACGATCTTGCAAGACCGCCTGGAACAGGAAGGCTGGATCGTCCGGCGTCAGGATGGAGATACTGATTTCGGTGTCGACGCAGAGATTGAGGTAGTCCGCAGCAACAGTGTCACAGGGCGCCTCATCAAATGCCAGGTGAAGACCAGCCGGGCGATAATTTTCGAGGACGGCGAGGAATCGGTGTCAGTGAGCGTTGCAACGCTTAACTTGTGGCGCGCGACCCCGCTGCTGACAATTCTATTTCATGTCGATCGCGCGACACGCGCAATCTACTGGACTCCCGCTCTCGCCCACCACCCGCGAAATGGCGCGGCGTCGCTTTCGATCAAGTTTGAGCAAGCCAGCGATATTAGCAGCGATCTGTCGTCCCTGACGGCCTATCTCGAATCTTGGTTCTCCGCTCGTTCCCCTGAGGTCATCCTGACCGAAATCGCGCCGATGAACCGTATCTACACGGAACTGATGAGCCACGTTGATCATCTCGATGCGTGGACGGAAGTCTGGGATGAGACGGAGGAGAAGTTCCTCCTGTTTTATGGACACGCCCTTCGCCTGCGCCTTGAAGTCGGGTTATCCAACGAAGGAATCCCGACCGTCGCCGATTGGCGGATGCGCAGCGAGGGCGTCTGGCAAGGAGCCTACCCCCTTTTCTTCGGGACATACGATGAGGCGATGCACCTGATCGGCCCTGCTTACGATGAGGCGCTCGATCGTATTATAGAGAGACTCCGGGGATTAGAACTCAACGTTGAGAACCAGGAACTGTGGAATTTCGTCGAGCAACGGACGACAGGCCAGAATGGGCGGCATCTTATGGTCGATAGTCGTAGCGCTAGCCCGAGGTTCCACCGCGAGATCGAGGCAAAGCTGAGAGCCGCCGGAGCACTCAAGTATGAGTGGCAACCACAAAACAAACGCGGTCCATAGTTGTCGCAGTGATTGACTTGTCAGTCAAAACGACAGGCTGAGGTCAGTTGCCAGGGTTCGGCTGCTTCTAAATCCTGAACGTCACGTCGAGCAGAGGCGGAAGCTCGATCTTGAGCATTCGGACGGCACCTTTGCGTCGGGACATCTGTAAGTAGACCGTCTGACATTAGCGAATAGTAGACGCTCACTTGCGCTGGACAACCGCCCGAAGTCCGCCATAATCCGTTGCTGTCCGGTGCTTTCCAGCCCCTGACGTGGGAAAGAATGTTGGGAAGCGGTCGGGTTGCGGAATAAACCGTAGGAAGATCAATGTCCTACGTGGAAGGTGATAATCCCTCCGTCGCCTAGTTCGGCGGCACCAAAGGGACGACGCTCCGAGCTGCGAGCTCGTCCAGCCCATCGGCGATGTAGCGTCCGTAGTGCCGCTCAATCATCGTGACCGACGTGTCGTGAAGCGCAGCGACCAAACGGATCGGTTGATTGGCTCTAATGCCCCGCACAATGCTTGTGTGGCGGAGCGCATAGGGGATCACTTCCGGCATTTCCACGCGATTGCGAATGGCTTCCCACGGTCGACAAAGCTCAGATGCTCATACCAGCGCGCCAGCCAGACCCCGCCTCGCTTTTGCTTGCGATAGCCAAGGTGAACGTCCGGATCGATCCCGCGCCAGTGCGTACCCATGGGGAGCCGTTTGCGCTGCTCTCGGGTCGCGACATTCGCCCCAATCAGCGTTTTTGTCATGAGGGTCGAATACGAAAATCGTCTAATATCCGTCAAATATACTGGGCTGGACGGCGATGGACGTAGCTGGCTAGGCCGGATTACATCAACATAAAATCAAATACTTAGACGGACGTTGATGGAGAGCGGGACGACTTTTGTAAGCCCTCTCACGGCGAAAACACGGGTTCGAGTCTCGTAGGGGTCACCACTTTACGGCAGCGGTCGTTCGATTGCTCAGCCGTTCCAGTCTCTCGCCATGAAGCGTGCTTTTCCGCCGGCAAGCACGTGTAACGCTTGCTTGGTATTGCGCTGC
>Ga0207702_10002148_pt1 | contig 18942 bp, 8 predicted proteins | sample KBSCornC62_FD_184302 | JGI IMG/M metagenome (GOLD analysis project Ga0207702, IMG submission 184302) | Corn rhizosphere microbial communities from Kellogg Biological Station, Michigan, USA - KBS Corn C6-2 (SPAdes) (version 2) | ecosystem: Host-associated > Plants > Roots > Rhizosphere > Soil ...
CCAGAGTGCGCGCGTTGTAGTCGTCGAAATCCCGGTGCAAGCAGGTTGGAGTTTCACGAAAGACACTCCCAAGCCGGAAGAGAGCACAGTGTCCTTTCATCGGTTCCGGGTCCCGGTTGAGGGCGGGAAGACGTCGGAATTGACCATTCAATCGGTTTATCCCGAGCTGACCCAGTACGCTCTGACCGACCTTGATTCCAATCTTGTCATGGCACTAGGGCAGCAGCGGCGGGTAACGCCAGCCTTACAGCAAGTTTTTGACCGGATTCTGGCCGAGAAACGGAGAGTCTCCGACCTGGACCAACAAACGAGGGAGCGACGGCAGGAGGCCGATCGGATCAGCGCGGACCAGAGCCGTATCCGCGAGAACATGAAGGCCCTGAAGGGAAGTGCCGAGGAAAGAGCGTTGGTGCAGCGCTATACCGGGGAACTCAACAAGCAGGAGGACCGGTTGATGGCCCTTCGGACGGAATTGGAAGATCTGCAGCAGAAGCGGAACGGCGCGGGCGCGGAACTAGAGCGGACAGTGATGGCCATCAACATAGAAGAGACATTCTGAGCGGCAGAGACATTCTGAGCGGCAGAGACATTCTGGCTGGCCATCCGAGAGCTCTACGCTCCGGCCAGAGGATCGAACCGGGCAACAAGAGGGTACGGGGGACTCCGGCCCAGGCGCGAGAGCCTGGGCATCTCCGAACAGCTATCCTCCCTTTTCAACCCTGAAGTCGCATCGGAGAAGCAGTTTCCGGCATCATAAGTCCCGGTCATTCAGGCACTCATGCCGGCGGCTCGAAAATTTCTGGAATTTTACATCTCTTCCGGCGCCAACCGGCGTATGATGCTTGTCCATCGCCGCCAGCAGCGCCCCAGCGACGCGCTGCCTGCCAGAAGCCGAAGCAGGGTTCGGCAATCAGTTTTGCTGGGTCCATTCTGAGCGGCATTTCGTCGGGAGACAAAATCGGCCGGCAACTCGTGGGAGGGTCCCAAGATGTTGTTTTCACGTTCCCGTGGTTTGGTTCTTCTTGAGGCGGCATTTCTGGTCCTCGGCTCGACCTTGATCAACGCGCAGGCCAATGCTGCGTTCCCAGATCGTCAAGGTTCCCAACCCCAAAGCATTCCGACGACTGCCGATGAATCGATGATCATGATTCCAGGGCCACTGCGGTCCCTGCAACGCATGGCAGGCATCAGTCAAAAGGCCGACCCGGAAGAGGTTCTGCCTTTGCTCGCTCGCAACATCTATGTGCAGGGTTACGTAGGCTGGCAGGACCAGGGTCGACCAACGGAATTTCTGGTTCTTCTTGGCAGGTACGTAAACCAGGCAGAGGAGTTGGCGGCGATTGCCGGGGATAGCGGTGTCGTCCACGTGGTGAATTGTCAGGAAGCCGAACCTTTACTGCGCATTCTGGGCTACCGTTTACGCCAGCAATGTGGAAACGCCAATGCCGCCCTCGTTACCTATGATCAGGAACGTGCTTTCCTTACCGTGGACTCAGGGTTTCCTCTGGTCACGCTGGAGCAGGCGGTGCGTGGGATCAAGCCCTTCAGCTATCACTTCCAACACGCCAAGCTGCCGGTGATGTTTCGGGAAAGCGATTGGACGGCGCTCGCCCGAAATGGCCACTGGAAACACGACCTCATGGAAACGTTCCTGCATCACCCAAGCATTGCGCGACTGTATTGGGGGATGTACAAGCTGGATCCGGAAACGCGCAGCTTTTTGAAGAACTCTCCCGGGCTTCCCGCTTTGTTGCAGCTTGCGCCCGACCTCGACTTCTATGGCAGCCATATCCAGATTCAGTCCGGCAAGGTCCTGGTTCCGGGCGGAGCCGAAGCCGAAGATGCGTGGAAGCGCCTGGTCGGCGTAAGTCCCGCGAACGCCTCGGAGTTCGTCTCTAAGTTGCTCTCTAAGGATAAGGGGTGGTTGGCAGCTTTTTACGATTGCATGGCACGGGTAGGCCGCGATCAGCAGAAGCATTTCGCGGATCGCAAGCGCCTGGAAGAGGCCTACGGGGCCTTTCATGGTAACCAAAATGTGGGAGATGCAGCCCGGCCGGCATTCCGCATGGCCTCGGGATTGTTGCTGCTTCTCAATCAGCTTCAGTGGGATGCTGAGGGAAACCCGATTATCCCGGGCGACTTGAATTTGTGGAAGTACGTGCTGAGTCAAAAACATGAATCGAAAGCGGAGCACGACTGGGCAAAGCGCGCCGGCGGTATGACCAATACCGGCCAGGTGCTGGACGCAATGTTCGCCTTCTCCCGCCAAGACATCGACCGCGGCCCGCTACAGATGTTCCTGCTGTTCTCTGAGTTGAACGCGCACCGTTCGCCGGAACGCCAATTGAAGCCGGAGACGCTGAAAATACTTGCCTCCCGCTTCGGCGAATACAGCGATCAATATCTATTGTTCTCTGAATTCCCGGAACTGGACGACGCTTCGGTCACCACGTGGGTACGCTCAGCCGAGGCGATCGACAAGATATCCAATCACATCCTGCGCGGCAACGCCATGGGGATGTTCCAGGCCGAGGTCGGGCTATGGCAAATACTCGCCCGCCAGCGGCAGATTTCTCACGAGCAGTTGAACTCCTCATTCCAAGGGGCGACCAAGCCGTTTGCTTCGATCTCTGGCCCGACGCAACTTTTCGATGCCGGCCGCGAATCGTTGCGCGCCACCTTACAAGCATCGGCAGGCAGACCGTCCGTTTCTCAGGCGGAACTGATCGAGATGCTGGCCGGGCCCAAAATGAGCGATGTTGAAGGGCGCCGCGTTCACGAAGAACTGGCCAAGAGCATCCGCGCCATCATGGACGGACAGCGCTTGGTATCGCTCGATACCCTCCTTACCCTGGGCCGTGGGTTCGACGACATGGCCAAGGGAGCCGATGTCGGCAAGACCCTGCTGCCGTTTGCCGCCGAGTTACAGGAATTCCAGATGCCCCGTCCGATCTTTACCTCCTCTGAAAGATCAGAGTGGGCGGCGGGTATTTACAACAACCACCACACTGATATCCAGATGCAAACCGACGTGTCGAAGGTTCTGAGGGCGCCGGCATCCCGTGAACAGATCGAACAGGCGCGCGGGGAGTTGGCACCGTTTTTCCGTGACACGCTGGTGGGTTTGAACTACGCCTACTACGAACCGCCCGGAGCACAGCTTCTGCGCATCAATCCTTTGTTCGTGCGGTCGCATGATTTCGCAGGCGAAACGGTCTCTGGGATCGAGCATTTGTGGAATGCGCCGCAACTGTTTGGAGAAGGCAGCCCCGCGGGCGGAGGCGCTCATCTGGTCGGTTCGCTGGCCGATTTGCCCTACGCCTTGTCCGAAGCCGAGCAGGATTTCATCACGCCGGAAAACGTCCAGGCGCTGATCTGGAGAGAAACCGTTCCCGGCCTGCTTACCAATGCCGTGTTCCCGCGTTGGTGGTACGTGAGTCGCAACGAATTGCATGCCGTCGCCCTTTACCAGAAGACCGGCGAGGAGTTGGTAAACGCTGCCGCCTCTAACGATGATCTGCGCACCAAAGTGACGGGGATCCTAGGAGAACAGATGTCCCCGGCGACGCTGGCACGCGTGGCTGAAAGCCTGGAACAAGGAGATGCTTCCCGAGCCATGGCCGTGATCACTCCCTCCAACCTATTCCACCTGACGGCGGAGTATCGGGAGAAGTTCCCTCAGGAGACAGACTCTTGGGCTGCGGCGGGAAAGGAGTTGGACAAGCTTTGCCACAGCAATCCCGAAGAAGCCAAGTGGGAGCGAGTATCCCGTGACTTTGGCGTACCCCACCCACATCTGGCGCAAAGCTACGAGCGCCAACTATTGAACCGGGAGCCTTACCCGGCCTTTGCCGGATACTCCAGCCGGCTAATGGCGGAATCCTGGGAGTCCAACAATTTGTACTGGGCACGATTGGCCGATGAGATGGGTTATCCGCCGGTCATGCTGAATGTGCTGGTCCCGCAATTGACCAGGCGAATGGTGGAGAAAATTTTTGCCACGGATTTTGAGGACTGGCCGGCGCTGCTTCGGGCTATGCGCGAGGCGGGTGCTGATTTCCGTCAGGGCAAGGTGGCGCTTGTTCCGGTAGAGAACGCAGGCACCCGCGCGTCGACGGAGTAGGGTGGAAGCATCAGTTCGGCTCCAGCGTATGGGGATGGAAAGGCTGACAGGGGTGATATGAGGATGAGAGGCGTTGTTTCGATCGGATTCCTGATTACGATGATGCTAGGCCCGTGGGTGAATGGCGGCGCCCAGGAAAATTCAGCCGACATTCAGGTCATCGTGAACATGGTGCAGCTAAACGTAGCCGTCACGGATAATAAAGGTGACTACGTGACTGGTCTCAAACCAGAAGATTTTTTGGTCACAGAGGACGGGATTCCTCAGAAGATAGCAAGTTTCGGAGAAGGCAACGAACGCAGCCGCCGCCTTGACGACCCAGCCGCAGCGAAATCCACTCCTTCCAGTCCGCAGACGCAATCCGATGCCATGATGCCGGATTCGGCAACCACCAATGTCCTTAACTCGCTCGTTTCCGGGTCCAATGTTTTTATTCTCTTTGATACGAGCAACTACATGTATCGGGGATTCGTCTTTGCCCAGGACGCGATTGCAGATTTCGTGAAGTCCCTTGAAAATGCCGACAAGATCGCTTTCTATTCCTACAGCCGCGATCTTTCTCGCTCATCGATGCTAACCAAAGACCGCACGCAGATTCTGCATAGTGTCCGTTCGACGGTCGCCGGAGACGATGCAGCACTCTACAACTCGCTCTTGCTGACGGTGAAGGATGCTGCCCAGTATCAAGGCAGGAAGGTAATCGTGGTTTTCTCGAATGGGCCCGATAACTCCAGCGTGGTGCCGCCGGAAGACGTCGCCGAACTTGCCCAGTCGACGGGAACGGTGATTTACATGATCAGCACCAGGGCGGCGCAATTAGAGCCCGTCTCCACTGCGGTTTTCGAACGCATGACCGCGGCTACCGGAGGCAAGGTTTACTTCGCAAAGAATTGGCGGGAGGAGAAAGCGGCGTTCGCCTCCATTCGCGAGGACCTCGCTCACCTGTATTCGGTGGCTTACTATCCGAAAGCCAATCCCAATCGGGGCTGGCGAGAGATTACGGTCAGGCTGGTGGGGGAGAAAAAGAAGTACCACATTCGCACCCGCAACGGTTATCGTCCGTTACCCGCGAGGTTTTCTGCCGATTCGCGGCCTGAGCCGGTGTCACAGCCTGCCATCCTAGGCGCGGAGTGATTAAGTTCAAGCGAGGTTCCGCTCGGAGCCTCGCTTTTCAGAGAATCAGCCTGAGTCTTCCCAAGCTATACAGCCTAGAGGAAGAGCAACTATAGTATTGTTCTCACGGCCACTCACCCGCTTATGACCTATCACGAGGTCGTGTCGCGAATTCTTGACTCGTTGAAACAGAACAGCTGCTGGTATGAGACGTTTGAGCACGAGCCGGTGCGAACCAGCGAAGAGGCCGCGAAAACCAGGCCGGGCTACAGCCTGCATCAGGGCGCAAAGGCCATGATCGTGAAGGTGAAGGGACGACCAAAGGGGTTCGTGATGCTTGTCCTCCCGGCCGATCTACGGTTCGATAACTCCAGATTGAAAGTGCTTCTCGAGGCCAAAGATATTCAATTGGCCAGTGAAAATGAGGTGTTGGAGTTGACGGGCGGAGTGCAGCCTGGGGCGGTGCCCCCGTTCGGGAACTTGTTCGAGTTGGAGGTCTTCGCCGATCCCCAGCTATTCGGAAACGAGAAGATTGTCTTTAATGCTGGAGACCGAAGGTTTTCTGTGGCCATGAAGGCAGAGGATTATAAGCGGATGGTCAATCCCCAAATTGCTTCGATTGCGCGGCAAGCTTGAGGACGGATTCGACCTAGAATAAACTGACCGACCTGAAGGTGGATTCAGGCCGTCCCAGATAATTGGCGGCAGCTGCGCAAAAGGCGGAACCATGGGGGTAGTTCGGGCTGTTTTGTTGGGAACGTGCCTAACGTTGCTTTGTCAACCAATTCCGGCGCAGAATTCATCGCCGGCGGACCAACTTGCAACCATTCGAGCTACCGCCGGTGAAGTACTGCTCGATATGGTGGTGCGCGACAAGCACCATAAGCTGGTCACGGACCTTCGCGCGGAAGACGTGGAGGTTTATGAAGATGGAGTTCGCCAGGACGTGAAGCATTTTCGTCTAGTCGAGGGCGGTGAAGAACTTCAAAGCGAACGCGCCAGCCGACAAACCGCAAGCGCCAGCGACAAGGACGGCTCGACCCTCCCACCCCAGCAGAAGCTGAAGCAGACGAACTTTGTATCTGTCGTTTTAGCTCCGATTGCGCCCTTGAATCGCGAGTTCGCTCGCGAAGCCGTTCTTGACTTTCTAAAAAGCGATTCACTCCCGAATACCTTCGTGACCATCTATACCGCCAGCCATGGCTTGAGCCTCATCCAGCCGTATACGGCCGACAAGAGCATCCTCACCTCGGCAGTGGACAAAGTTGCGCGGGGAACTTCAAGCGGGACTGGACCAACTGGATCGACCGCAATTGCCGGCAGCGCCATTGCCAGCACCCTGAGCAATGCCGCTTCTGCCGCGACCACCACCTCCCAGATACCAAGCGCGGGCGATCCGATGATGCAGGATTTCTCAGGCGCAGTCGTGACCAGCCCGCTATGGGCCCGCAACGCCGCGGCAACCGACGCCTCCACGAACCTCGGGGCTGCGCTGGAAACGCAGGCATTGCTCTCTCTGGCGACCCGCTCTGACGATACCGAGGGTAGCGAGACCATCGATGCGCTAAAGCTTTTGGTGCGTAGCCAACAGAGGCTCCCGGGACGCAAGGTCGTGATTTATCTCTCTGATGGAATAGCGTTTCCGGCAAACCGCGAGGACCAGGTAGAAGGCTTGATCAGCTTGGCGAACCGCTCGGGGGTTACCTTCTACGCGCTGGACACGCGTGGGCTCAGTTCGGAGAGTTCGCTCACGCCTGGGTTGGCTTCTATGAACATGACCGGCATTGACAGTCGGCAGAGAGGAGCGGTGACGACTCAGAACCCGGCCGCAGCCCACAGAGAGGGCGACGACATCGCTGAGACCGTAGTCTCCAACCGAGAGTTAAATATGCGCGCCCTGGCTGAATCGACGGGGGGATTCGCGGTCACGAACACCAATCAGATCGCGGAGCCGATGCAACGCGTCATGGAAGACATTCGGACTCACTACGAGCTGAGCTACGCGCCGAAGTCCACGGTATACGACGGCCACTTCCGAAAAATCGAAGTTCGATTGGCTCGCCCTAAGCTCACGGTGCAGACCCGAAAGGGCTACTTTGCGCTTCCAATGCTGAACGGGGAAACACTGCAACCATACGAATTGGCTGCACTGGAAAAGATCAATGCTCGTCCGGTACCTAGCGATCTGCCGTTTGACGCGTCTCTGATGAAGTTTCGCGCCAACCAGAAACTTGTTGAGTACATGATTGCATTCGAAGTTCCGCTCTCGGGATTGAAGCCAGTTCCCGTTCCGAATAGCGATCGAGCGCGGGTCGAGGCCTCGTTGTTTGCCATCGTGCGTACTTCTTCGGGAGAAGTGGTCGACAAGATGAGCCGGGAACTCTGGCGGGACATGCCGTCTCAAGGCACCTTGCCTGCAGGTGCTGACCACATTTTCTATACCCAGCCCCTGCTTCTTCCACACGGCAACTACGCGGTAGAAACCGTCGTGACGGATGAACAATCGGGGAAGGCTGCGGTGCACAGGCTGGCCGTTCCGCGCGATACCGGGAGCGAGCTACGCCTCAGTTCGCTGGAGGTTGTGAACCGGGCAGAACCCCTCAACCGGGAACGCGATCCCATGAATCCGTTTGAGTTGGACAACGTACGCATCGTCCCGGAGCTCGGGGATTCGGTTTCGGCGGGATCTCCGGTGACCATGTACTTCGTCCTGTATCCCGCAAAGCTTTCAACTCCAAGCAACGCAGACGTAACGCTCGAGGTGCTTCGGGACGGTACCATCATCTCGCGCCAGCAGCTGAAAACATCCGAGACCAGGCCGGACGGATCGGTACCGATGGTGTTCCGTATTTCGCCCGGGCGGGGATCGTATGCGCTCATTATTACAGCGCGTCAGGGAAACCTGGTTGCCGAATCGAGCCGGTCCCTGCAGGTCGAATAGGCGCTCGATTTACCACTCTTTGTGTATCCGCCGGTCAAAACCAAAGCCACCATTCTGGTCTCGGGTGGCGCTGTAGGAGACGCGGGGAGTCTCGTGATACTCGATCTTCATGACGGAATTTTGGGTCGAGGTCGTGTCCGTCGAGAAAGTCACGAAGATTTTGCCGGTTACTCGTTCTTGTACAGTAATTCGAGCGCCTGGACTTTGGGCCCGATTGCTGCCCAGCAGGGGATCGACGGAGAGCTGTGAAAGCCCGGATACCTTCTCCAGGCGGTTTGTGATTTGACTGCTGACTTGTGAGGCCACAAACTGCTCGGCGGCAAGGTTTCCCGGAGGGCTGGGTTCTGCGCCTCTTGCTTCCAGGGTTTTTCCGACCGCAATCAGCGAGATGATATCGGAGGGGGGCAAGGCTGGATCAGAGGAGTAGTTTGTATGCAGGTGGTCAATCGGGCCCCAAAAACGCATTTGTACGTTGTATTGCTGCACGGTTGTATTCGCGGACAGGTTTACCACCGGCATGGTTTGCGAAGGGTTCACGAAGTCTAGGGTTCCGCCCTGCAGCACGTAGCGGTTTCCTCGGAAAATCAGATCGCCGCCGTTGATATTGACGCGTCCCAAAATCACGGGTTGAGCGGCTGTGCCAGTCAGGCGCAGATTGGCCGCGGCCTGCAGGCTCATGGTCCGGCTCACAAGATTCACGCCAGAGGTCGAGTTGATCCCGACATTCAGCTGTAGAGCTTGCTGGAAACCGCCGATGGGTGGCGGGGTGGTAGCGCCGCCTCCGAGATCGCCCATGAAGTCCGTTAAGTCGAAAGCCGGAGTGAATTGCATTTGTTCGACATCGACGCGTCCCGATAGCTGCGCCGCATCCATGTTTCCCGACAGCGTGAGCTTGCTGTTGAATGCACCGCGGATGTTGTTGTAAAGGACCCGCGTGTCCTGTCCAGAGAGGGCAACGTCGAAGTGCAAAGCGGGACGGTAGACGACCGCACCCGAGGCAGTAAAATTCCCCCCTCCGAGAACGCCCTTGAATTGACTGATCTGGACGCGGTCGGTCAGTAATGTGAGGACTCCGTTGCCTCCCTGCAAGCCGAGCGGCACGGTCCCGGTTGCGAAGTTTGCGTTCACCACGTGGATTTCACCGTGCACATTCGGATCGGAGCGCCGCCCGTAGGAATTGATGTCAAACTTGATTTGCCCCGAGCTTGCCAGGTCGGGATCGAAGATCTGTGCCAGGTTCAAGTCCACCGAACCCTGAAGGAGAATCGACGCAGCTGCGTTGGTGGCCAAGGGAACCGTACCCTGGAATTGCAAATCGGTTCCAGTGCCGCGCAGTGCCCCGCGTGGTATTTCAAGGGTGCCGCGAACATAATCGGCATGAATCGGGCCGGCGGCAGCGATGCGTATGCTGTCCTTGTAATTCACCGACAGCTGAGGAATTGTCACGTGTGCCTCGAGCTGGTCTTTCTTCTTCAGCGGACCGCGAATCGTGGCATGCAGTTCGGTTTGGCCTCGGATGTTGCCGGCCTGGGAGGCCGCGTAAGCCTCTACCAGCGGCTCGAAGGGAATGACCTGAGTATCAAGTTTCGCATCGGCATAAAAGTCGTCCGTAAGCCGCACCGTGCCGTGACTACTGATGGACGTGTGGACCACATCCGAGCGCAAATCGAAGGTGCCGATATGATTGGCCACCGAGGTCTGAAGTTTGAGGCCGCTGATTTTTTGCCCGCGGACGTCAAGCTGCGGGACTTCAAGGGTTGCATTCAGGCCCGGATTGTCGAACGTGCCTTTGCCATCCGCATTCAGGTTTAGAACTCCACGGAGCGGCATGTTTCGCTGTTTTACATTTTCCAGCTGATCCAAATGAATGCCATCGGCGCGAAGCTGCCCCTCGAAGTATTTCTGCCGGGGACGCAGAGTTAGCTTGGCGGTGGCCCCGCCAGCGGGGATCTGAGCATCAAGATTTGCGACGAGCGCATCTCCGCTTCCGTTGAACTCCAAGCTGAGTGAATTTAGGACTTCATCCTGAATTTTGGCGTTGGTGAGGGTGATCTTGCCGTTTCCCAAGGGGCTTTGTTGGGAGCCGTGCAAAGAAATCGCAGCCGCTAAAGTGCCCGATAGCGGGAATTGCTTCCCCGCACCCCGCATAATGTCACCCATGTCGATGTGGACGGCATTGAGCGAGAGTTGAACCGGACTCGTGTCGGTGAAGGACCACTTTTGTAATTTTGCGTTGAGGCCAAAGCTGACTCGTCCATGGTTGACAGCCTCTAGCTCTCCCTTCTGTAGATTGATCTGCGAAGGATCAAGCTGGATATTCGCGCGTAACTGCCGCCAAACTGTGCCGCGTACCTTCAGATTGGTTGCATTGAATTGGCTGTCCACTTTCGGAGCATCGGTCGTGCCGGTAACCGTGGCATGCAGGGAAGCCCTTCCATAGAGCCCGATCATAGGCTGGCCGGGCCGTATAGCCCGAGCAATCGTTTCAAGCTCATGCAAGTCATTGGCCTCAAGGACAAGCTGCAAGGCGGAACGGCTGCTGACCGAGCCACTCAAGGTCAGGGAAGTTTCCGGAGTCCTCAGGAAACTGTTCGCCATGTCAATCTGCTTACGCCTGGCATCGTAGCGAGCGTGAACGGCCCCATCGAGGGGAACTGGACTAGCCTGGCTACTGCCTGCAATCCGTGCGCGGATGATGGCGTCTCCGCGGGCGACTAGGTCGTCCATGGTCTTTCCCCAGGCGGCATCCGCCGTTCCGTTGACGACACCGGATAGGCCGAGCTCGCGAATTTCCTGCGTGTTTTTGAGCGACTGGGCAGATTTCAGAGAAATGTTGTGAAGGGCGGCGGTCAAATGGGAGCGGGAATTACCGGCAAGGTCGCGAGTAACCAGGCTGGCGGTCAAATTTCCGCCAAGCAAGTGCGCTCTCAAGTCTGGCACTTGCAAGTTGCCGTTTTCTACTTTGTAGCTTGCCGCAAGATCATCCACCGCTTGGTGAACGCTTCCGGCCTGAATGACGAGCTGTCTGGAGCCGAGATTTCCGTCGACATAAATCGAATCCAGGAACGGCCGATTGGCGGCGGTGATGTAATTGATTTTCCCATCGGCTCGAATCAGCCCGCGCGGCAAAGAATCATTGCGAAGAATGCGACTGGCCTCGCCGGAATCTAGATTGACGCCATATTGTGCATCGATTCTCGGACTAGAGTAGTCGCTGACTACCGCCCTTAGTAGAAGCTTAGAGTTCCCGCTGCGCAGGGCTGCCTGCTTTAACGTAAAGGTTTGGGGCGAAGCAACGAACTCGGCATCCAGCTGGTGGGCTACCGGCGCGTAATTCTGCACGATGAGGCGGCCGTCGCGATATCCCAGGGTGCCCGAGTAGGTGCGCAGGGCCGCGTCGTAGGTGGAGGCGAAGTTCAGCTGATGCAGATCCGCGCTCAAAACCGCTTTGCGGTCGTTGTAGTAGATTTCACCATTCTCGATCCTCGCGTGTCGCACTCCAAGATCGAACAGATTCGTGCTGCTCTTGGCGTTGCTCGTCTTGGGTTTGGGCAAGTTGTTGTTGCCGTTCTTGTCCACCTGCACGCGGATTACGGGGCGTTCCAAGTCGATGTCATTGACGTACCAGTTGCGATGCAACAGTGAAGTCACGGTAATTGCCACGTGCAGGCGTTGCGCCTCCGCCAAAGGTGGCGATGTGAGTGGAGGCGCTCCCTCGATGGAAAGGCTGTAAAGATCAAGAACAGGGCTGATTCCCGAGAAGTGCAAACCGAAATCGCTCAAGCTCACTTTGACGCCGAGAGCCCGTGTCGCTTTCTCCTGGGACACCCGCAGTACATAGCGATGCACCCCACGGCTATGCAGGGCCACGTACACGGTCAAACAAACCAGGAAGACAAGTGCGGCGAGGCCCCCTGCGATCCAGGCCAGTAGGGTTTTCCACCCCGCACGGCTGCCGCGCGGAGCCCGCACCACTGCTCGGGGCCCGTGAGGCCGGTAATCCGAAGGAAATTGGGGCGCGCTGCTCAAAATGCTTGTCCTATCGAGAAAAAGTATTGCGTGGATTTGATTCCTGGCGACGGATTCAAGTTGTGGCCAATATCGAAACGAATGGGGCCGATGGGGGTGGCGTATCGGAATCCCAGGCCCACCGAGTTGGTGTACTGTCCGTGAAATCCTACGTGGGCAAAGACGTTCCCGCCGTCGTAAAACGGCACCACGCCCAATCCTTTCTTGAGGGGAACGGGAATTCTGAATTCAGAATTGATGATCAGTAACTGCTTCCCACCTTCGGGGACCGTGATCTTCGAACACGAGTTTGGGTCCCCTGGTATTCCGCAGGCGACGATGGGGCGTTGCGGTCCTGCGCCATTCAAGGGAAAGCCCCGGAGCGTGCCCCCGCCCCCAGAAAAGAACAGCTCGCTGATGGGCACATGGCTGCCTGAGAAAGGCTCTTCGATCCCGATCCTCACGCTGTTCGCCCAGACGATCCCCGCACCAATTGCCTTGTAGTAGGCGGTTTGGGTGAGAAGCTTGGCAAATCCTACACTCGAACCGAGACTTTGTGGGTTGAAGTCGATCTCATAGCTGTAGTACGCGCCCTTGTGGGCGTCGAGTATGTTATCGCGGGTGTCGCGAACAAAGTTTGCCGAAAGCGTGGAAAGGCGGGTGTGGAGGTCCTCGGGGGGGACAAGGGCAGGGATGAGCAGGCGAGTGATGCCGGTTTCGCTGAAGGAGTACCGCAAGAACAGGTTGTTGGTCTTGTCTGGGTTGAGCGGATGCTCCAGCTGCCAGCCGACTTGCCCCAGTCGCGCCGTGAAGATCGGGTTTTCGCTGTTGTGCTCTGCTGCCAAGCTAAATTGCGACGACCAGTTCGTGTTGCGGAAGTGCGGGTCGGTGTAGTTGATCAACGCCCGCTGATCCAGTCGCCCCGCGAGCCCCGAGAGAGTGATCATCTCGGCCCGGCCGCGGACGTTTTTCCGGGTGTATTCGAATGAGCCCCGCGGGCCGTAGAAGGTTTTTTCGCTGGTCCTGAAAGTTTCTCTTATGCCGACGGGAGGAATTCCAGGAATTGCGACCGTGCCGCTCGGCACGCTACCGCCTCGATTGATGACTTCAAAACCGTAGCTGTAGGTCAGGGCGTTCCGACTGGCTTCGTGGACCTTGATCAGCACGTCTTCCTGGGTTTGAGTGGTGATGGTGCGCCGCGGGTCGATCTCTGACCAGTCAAAAATACCGATCTTGTAAAGCTCGTTTTCACTGATCAGCATTTGATCTTCGCGCAGCGGCCGTTCGGTCTCAATGGGGACAGCACGTTGAATGACCATCTGCTTGGTGTGTCCGAGACCCAGGGTTTGCACCCTCGCGACCCGCACTTGCGGCCCTTCGGTGATGCGATAGACCACAACCAGCTGGTGCGGGTGGTGCCTATCAACAGGCGTTGCGGTCGCCCGGAAGCTGGCATTCAGATATCCGTTCGTCAGGTAATTTGCCAAAATGACGCTGCGATCGTCGTCCACCCGCCTCTGCGAATAAGCTTGGCCTTCCACAACTTTGAGGCCATTCGGCGTAAGCTGGCTGATGCTTCTCGTGTCAGCTCCTTCGATACGCAATGACTCGACGGTATCCTGCGGTCCCTCGTCGATGTGGAACCTGACGCCAATGTCGCCGCCGTGGCTGATGACTTGGGGCGTGGCTTTTACCGAGCTGTAACCTTCCGCCCTATAGAGGTTTTCTATGTTTCTCACACTCTCACGCACCAGTTGCTGGCTGTAGCGCCCGTGCGAAAAGATCCACCATTTGTTTTTCCGCTCGACGGTTACGTGGGAAAGCAAATCCTGTTCGGAGAAGTGGTGATTGCCGGCAACATCCACATCTGTGACTTTGTGCCGGGGACCTCTTGTAACGTGGTAGGCGATCACCTTCCCGTTCGTTTGGTTCTGGACGTCGACGGTCACGTTGGCATCGAAGAACCCTTTTTTCTGCAGATATGCCAGGAGGTTCTGTTTGCCTTCCTGAATAATCTCGGGATTGATTCCAGCCTGCTGATAGACGGGCAGCAGGTTGTGTCTTGTCCGACTCCAGAGACGAATGCCGGTCACGGTTGTGTGTACCTTGCTGCCCGTGTTCACGCTGAAATGAACGTCGGCACGGTTGGTCTCGGGATCGTATTCCGCACCGATGAGTTGTACCTGCGCACCGAGAAATCCTTCTTTGATGAGTGAGGTGTTCAAATAATTCGTCGCGTTTTGCACACGCTTTAGAGAGTACGGTCGACCTTTAATCACCGCTGAAGATCGCAGGCGAGCCAACCACGACCGCAGCACACGTTCCAGACGCGCCGTCTCTTCGGGAGAAGCCCCCGTGATATCGACCTTTCCGAACTTGGCATGCTTGCCGAAGTTTGTGTGGAAAACGACATTGACGACGCCCCCTTGTTTGTCCACTTCGATACTTGGTTTCACCTCTGCTTGAAAGTAGCCATTCTGTTCGAAGAAACGCGTGAGTTGCTTTTGGGCTCTGTTGATGTCGAGCGTGGTATAGGCCCCCCGTGGTGGGTAATCGGTGATCTGCAGCAGACGTGAGTAGCCGAATCGGCGTGTGGCTTCGGGGAAGTTGAAGACCCCGAAATAAAATGCTGGCTGAAGGACGAACAAGAGTCTGACTCCGTCAGCTTCGGGACGCACATCGACTTCTACTGCCTGGTATCCCTGCTTGGTCAGGGCGGCAATCGTTGAATCTGCCTTCTCGCGCGAAAATGGCTCATTTGCATGTTGTTGGATAAAAGGCAGGAGCGTGTCGGGATTGAGCTCTGGTTGCCCGGCCAAGTCGACCGAGAGCACCTTCTGTCCTTCGAAGGAAGGTAACACCTCTTTGGTCTGCGGGGCCGTTTGGGGTGCCTGGCTGGGTTGGGTAGTGGGACCGGATTGTGCGCACAGGAACGCAGCAGCGCAGATCAGAGAAGCTGCTACGGCAATTCTGGTTCGCGCAAGCACTGTCGTGTGATGCCGAATTTCCGGGAACTTTTGTCCGCAAGACGTGACGGAGAAATGTCTTTGGTCAGCAGCCAGCAGGCCGTCTATCAGAGCGCAGGGAGTAATTTTGGGGTGGCCGTGGACACGAATGCGGGATCGTCGCAAACGCTTACGGTCTGAAGTCGGGCCGAAGCCATGATTCAATCAGGTCAACTTGGTACATCGCCCTAGAATGCAGCAGTTTTCCGGTCGCACCTGGAGGGGGACCTGCCCTTGGGAGCAGACAAAGACACTGAACTTGAAAACAAAAGAATCTGATCGTCAAGCCGACCTCAAAAATGAGGATGATCTCGATAGCACCCCGTTTGCTCAGCCGGCTGATTGCTAGAGATGCGCCGCTGTGCGTTTCCCGTGCCCCAGAACAGGCAGCCAGCAAAGCAACCGTGCTAAATTAGTTGTGTTGTTTGTTGAACTTCCATCCGCAGCGGGCGCGTAGCTCAGTTGGTAGAGCAATGCCCTTTTAAGGCATGGGTCGCAGGTTCGAATCCTGCCGCGCTCACCATGATTCCAAAACGTTTACGCCAGTTGCAACGTGTTGCAACTGGGCACCGCCATGCACCGCGAAAGTTAGCGATTAGTAATCGTTCGCGAGTCCGTTTTGAAATTGGTAAACCTAGACAATCGCGGTCGCGCTTTTCGCCTTTAACTTCTCGGGAAATTTCCACGGAAGCACCATTCTGACGACCTTTTTGTGGGCCTTTTGCTGGTCGGCAGAAACCGCTTGCGCGTAGAGCTCGAGGGTTATTTTTGGTGTGGTGTGGCGTAATTGCGATTGTGTCACCTTCACGTTTTCCCCATTCGAGATGAGCAAGGTGGCGAGCGATCGGCGCAGCGTGTGCCAGCCGATAGGTGCTTCCTTGCTGCTCTGGAGTCCGGAGACCCGTTCGATCACAGGGCGAATGTGACGGCGGAAGAGGATTTGGTAGGTATACGGCGTTTTGCCGTGGTAGTGAGGACTGGCAAAGATCCAGTCCTCGTCCGAGCGATAGGCCGTGTGGGCGCGCCACAAACGAAGCACATCCAGGACCGGTTGCCCCAGAGGTAGAGGGTTCGAACGGCTCTTGGTTTCCTTCAATTCGCCTTCGACCAAAGCGAATTCGGACTGAAGAACTCCGGTCTCCCACCCCACATTCTTCCACTTCAATGCGATCAACTCCGACGCCCTGAGAGCCGTTACTGCATCGACGAGCGCCATCGTTGCCTCGCGAAGCGGTAATTGCTCCAGAGTCTGGCGAACCACGTCGGGTCGAAGCACCACGCGTGTGATCGAGATTCTGTTGCTCTGGCGAACGCCGGTCGAGGCGCCGCGGTGCCCGGGCGTACCGCCCTGCCCGCACACCGGATTGCGTTCCACCAGCTCCCACCGGACTCCATGCGAAAAGATCGCGGATAGAACGTTCTTGATCTTCAGCTTGGTTCCATCTGGACGCTCGATCTTGTCCAGCCATTCTTGAATTTGCATGGTCTTCATGCTGGATGCAACATGACCATGCCAGTGTGGCTCGATCCAGTTCTTGATGTACGACTTGTTTCCAATCCGTGCCGACTTGGACAAGCGCGGCAGTTCGTGGTCGAGATAATGGTTGATGAGCCCCCCAAAGGTTATGGGTTTTAGAGTCAACGATGAATTGTTTTCGTTGAGCCGAAAACGTAATCGGTCGACCTCCTTGTTGGCACCCGCTTCGGTGGGGAACTGTCTGATTGTGCCGATTACTATTTTGGGTTGACGCCGCCGGCCGTTTACCACTTCGCTCCAGCGGAATGTCCAAATCATGCCATGTGCTCGTTTCTCCTTGCGAAGCATACCCGTGTTGTAGCGGATAGGCCTGCGACGATCGTGACTCAAACGACCCTCCTTTGCATCTTGTCACGACCAACTTCTCCATGAGCGGAATTTACATGAGCGCGAAGGTGCTCTGCAAGCTCGGAGATGAGGAAATACCACCTCTTGCGAGGACCGCTCCCGAATGGATGAGCAGGAATTTTCCCTTCTCGTGCCATGTGCTTAACACTTCGCGATGAATAGTGGAGGAAATCGGCGGCGGCCTCAGCTTCGACGAAGGGTTCAAGGTCAGCTGTGTGAAGTTGTACGACTGACCTTCCGCTAGTAGGGAAGGTTGGATACGTCGAACGCTCTCGAATCGGTCTTGGTGCGCGGAGCACATCTTGGGCCGAAGGAGCCCTTTGCCTTTCTCCCGCTGCTCCACCCGAAAGTTGCGGGTTCGAATGATCTCTGATTCGAGATTTAGGTTCTGTTGCTTCGGTCGACGGCCCAAAGGCTGGTTTTGGGTCTGCCGACCAGTCGAGGAGCTTACCAGCGCACCAATGGAGGGGGCCTGGACGCATTCGTCGCTATATTCGAAGGCAAGGAGTACGACAATGTACGCTCAACCTACTTCGGCGGTAGCGGAGATGATTCCAGCGGGTACGACGGAGACGATATAAAAATCGATCAACATGGAAATGTTTGGTTTGTAGGGTTGACCACGTCGCGCCATCTACCGACTCGAAACGCTTTGCAACCAGAGTATGGGGGCGGGGACGGGGACGGGTTTCTTGTGGCATTGTCGCGACAACTGACGACGCTCTGCTACGGAACCTACCGCGGCGGAAAGGACCGGGATTTTTTCGAGGGACTTGATGTCTCGAATAGCGGGTTAGTCTATGCCACCGGGCTAACTTGGTCGCCGGAGCTTCCTATGTCTGCCAACGCTATCCAGCGAGAGTTAGCGCCGGTTGGGGTGGGCGGAAAGTTTGTTAACGCCACACTGCTCGGCCTTCAGGCCGTCGATTCATGCCGCACACCTATAACCCACTAATTCCAAATGGACGACCGGCATTCTCGGGAGATCGAAAAGGTAAATTGCAAGCGACGCCGTTTCCCACTGGATTGTTCTAGCGGCACTAGCCCCATGGGAACATCGGTAAGGTCAATGAGAGATAGCGTCTGATTTTGCAGGGATTGCAGCTCCCGCGCCTACGAGGCGACGATAGATCATTCCGCCGAGAACGGCTAACAGAAATGCCATTCAAGCACAAACACCGCAAACTATCCAAGACATCCGTGGGGGATGGGCCAGTTTGCAATGCGACCGCTTCGTAGATTCTCTGCTTACGGCTCGGCGATGCTTTTTCAATCTCGGCTCTGATGGACGCAACAGCTGTGTCGAGTTTCTGAAGTTCCTGTTGGTCAGCCATGGCGGCGGAATAACACTCGAACCAAGGTCGGCAATTTGAGATTATTGCCTTCGAAAAATGTAGGTTGATTTCCACAGATATCTGACTTATATTTCGTGTCCAATCCCAAATAGAAGATCGTTTAATTGGGACTGCAAGCATCTCGCAAACGGATCACCTCTCTTCCCCGAGGCTCCTGTGAGTGTCTGTAGTGGGCCATCTGTAGAAAAGCAGTTGCAAGATTAGTGTGTGGAGGCAAAATGCATCGCCACGCGATTGCCGTAGTGTGCCTTTGTGCATGCATGAGCGCCGAAGGGCAAACGAGTCAGCCCAGTCAACCAGTTGTCGCCAGCGATCTTCATCAAGTAAATGGAGGCAGTAGGGGCGTGTACCGAGTGTATGCACACGCCCAGAGTGCACCCAAGGAGTGAGGGGTGCTGTCCGGGCTGCGCTGTCAGCTGACAGACCCGCCCGGGGCGTTAGTGCCCAGGGGAACAACGATCGTAGCTTAACGACCACTGTGAGGAAAAGTATGGTTGAGAATCGAGTTTGCT
>Ga0207702_10002154_pt1 | contig 18926 bp, 25 predicted proteins | sample KBSCornC62_FD_184302 | JGI IMG/M metagenome (GOLD analysis project Ga0207702, IMG submission 184302) | Corn rhizosphere microbial communities from Kellogg Biological Station, Michigan, USA - KBS Corn C6-2 (SPAdes) (version 2) | ecosystem: Host-associated > Plants > Roots > Rhizosphere > Soil ...
AAGTGTGCAGTCCGGGCACGGACGCCTGCCCGCGCAGTTTCACGATCTGTAGCTTCCGCACAATGGAACTTCGCTCCGACGCCTGGTAGAGCCAAAACAGGCCATCGGAGACCGTGAATACGGGATTGTCTCGGATTTCACCTTCGACATATTCTCCGACCAGAAACGTCGTGGCTTGCCAACTGGTCAGCAGCAGGGCTAACCGCTGAATGAAAGCTTGCAACTCCACTTCGGTTGTGCCGCCGAGCGCCTTTCGCACTACGGTGCGAAAGGAGTCCACTACCACGACACCGGGACTTGCCTTCTCAACCTCTTTCGTAATCTCCTCTAGGACCGCGTCCAGATCCTTTTCCAACACAACCTGGCTCAAGTTGATAAAGCGAACGGCAGTGTTTAACTTGGCCTGGTCGAAGAACGTGTACTGTTGCTGGTATCGCAGCATTTTGATGGCGGGTTCGCCGAGGATGGTGAAATAGAGCGCCGGGCGCTCCGGCGTCGCGTTGGCGAACACGACTTGGTGCGCCAACGTGGTCTTACCGCTTCCCGGGGCGCCCGCGATGATATTAAAAGAAAATTCCGGGATACCACCGCCAAGGATTTCATCGAGGCCCGGCACCCCGGTCGGCAGTTTTTTTATGATCACTCTATCTTGTACGCTCAAGCATCCCTCTCTTCTCGGAAACGCGGCCGTCGAAGGCGGCCTCCGGCCACACATCCTGAACCAACCGCAGCGTTAAACCCTCGCCAATGAAAGTGAGGAGCAGCCCGATTAACTGGGCAATGAGAATGGCTCCTCCGTCCCTGGCCCGTTCCTTGTCGGTCTGTGGCTCCAGTTCATCTAGACCCTTTAAGGAGCCATCCGCCGCGACCTGTACCGCGCTAAGACTGGGAGCTTCCGCCCTGGCCAGCGTCAGAGCACGCGAAAGCAGCGAGCGAAAACCGGCAACTCCCGCGAGTGTAATCAGGGGCCGGCGCAGCTCCGCACAGACGCGAAAAGCCGCAGACTCCGCTGGCTCGGAGTTCTCGCCCGCAACGGCTTCGTAAGCAAGAAGGCGTTGGGCCAAATGTTGCGACTCTGGAATACTCACGATTCTCGTTTTCCGTGCAAGGTGCGAATGCTGTACTCAGTTCGGCTTGGGGCTCTTAATTGCCGCCACTACCGCCAATACCGTCGCCGTGTTTAGGACATTTCCCGAGAGAGTCCGAAGCGCTTCTGTGACGGGCGGATATTGCTCCGCCAGTCCCTCAAGACGCGCACTGACGCCTTGGAGATCATCGACTTCGTTGAGGATCGCTTCAAAGCCCATAGGTATACCGCTCTTCGAGAGGAACTTAAAGTCTGGAAGAATTTCAGATGTCACCAACTGCAACGTCATAGCCTCGCCAACAACTCGGACAAGCAGCCCGAGTAGCTGGGTAATGAGAATTATTCCTGCCTCCCGAGCTTCATCCGCATCGACTTGCGGCCGAAGCTCGTCTAGACCCTGCAAGGAGCCATCCGCCGCGACCTGCACCGCGCTAAGACTGGGAGCTTCCGCCCTGGCCAGCGTCAGAGCACGAGAAAGCAGCGAGCGAAAACCGGCAACTCCCGCGAGTGCACATAGAGGTTGGCGCAAAGTCTCGCAGACTCGAAAGGCCGCGAGTTCCGTCGGTTCGGAAGTTTTGACCGCAGAGTTTTCGTAAGCAAGAAGTCGCAGGGCCAAATCTCGCGTCTGTGGGGGAAGCATCATTACCTTTCCGTCGCGCCGGGCAAATGCGCTTGGCCCTTGGACGTGAAACGTTCGGCCTTAATGTTACCCGCCTTGTGGCTGCTCGGATAGGGCACGCACCTGTTTCATCGGATCCTGTTGGTGCGGCGTGTGCCCCGGATTGCCGCATAGCCAGGCCCCAATCGATGATATGGCCCGCTAGTCGTGGAGAACGACACTGAGGAGTGAACTGTGAACCTGTAACCCGCCTTCTGCACCCCCGGCGTAGTCAATGAATCCCAATTTCCTGAACCGGTTCATGAAAAAGCTCACCCGCGAACGAGTGGTGCCTACCATCTCCGCCAGCGTCTCTTGACTGAGCCTCGGAATCACGGATTCAGGAATCCCTTCCTTGCCAAAATGGGCGAGCATAAGAAGGACACGGGCCAGCCTTTTCTCGCTGGAATTAAACAGTTGGTCAACCAGATCTTCTTCGTATCGAATGTTCCGGGTCAGCAAATATGCGACGAACAGATCGGAAAGGGTGTGCTCGCGGTGAAGCGCGTCCACCATGGCCTTTTTCTCGATTCTCAGAACAGCGCAATCCGTCATTGCGGTTGCAGAGCCCATGCGAAGAGGTTGGCCCGCAAGCGAACCTTCACCGAAGAAACTCCCGTCACTTAATATACCGATTGTGGCTTCCTTGCCATCCTTGGAGACAACGGTGAGTCTCACCTTGCCTGTCCGCAGGTAGAAAATGGCGTCTGCGGGATCCCCTTGGGCGAAGACAGTTTGCTTTTTCGGAAAAAGCACAGCTTTCCTGCCTTCGCCGATGGTGTCGAGGAACACCTGGGGGTCGAATTTGGGGCCGTTCTTGGGGGCTGGGGGTGGACGCGTAGAATTCCGCGTGCGTCGCGATTCCTGTTCAATCGGCGCCGGGATGGCGACTTTCGTTGAACCTTTGGATTCGCGAGGCGAAGCCATGGGCACACCTCCGCTCATTCAACGTTCGAGACCATTATAGCCCCTTTTGCGTGAAGGAAATGACATCGGGAGATTCGAGATTGAGAGTCAGTCTTGCAGAAAAGGCGGGAAACCCGCCCCCTACCTTACGACGCCAGCCGGACGTCGAACTCAATTCTAACTTCGTCTTTGGCCCTGACGCCCGCTTTTCCGGGAGGCGTGATCCCGAAATCGGTCTGCTTCACGACCGTCTGCCCGGTATATCGACCGTCCTTTAGCACTACTTGCACCGTAACCGGCCGCGTCTGCCCGCGCAGCGTCAGATTCCCGCGCACGGTCCACCGCCCCTGGCCGTCAGGCTCCGCGCCTGTCGACTTGAACACGATCTCATGGTGATGCTCGCTATCGAGCACTTCGGGCCCCAGCATTGTCTTCTGCACTTCAGCGCGATCTTTCTCGGATTCGCCCTTGTCGACCACGCGTAGCGCGCGCGCATCCACGTGTATTTCAACTGCGGGATGCGAAGCCGTATCCGCCGTGCCGCTTTGAATCAGCGCGTGCACTTCGTGCTCGTGTCCCAGCCCCGAAAATACTCCCGTCTTGCCGACGTGGATAGTTAACGTGGACTTCTGCGTGTCGAGGTTATGTTGTTGGGCGCTCACCCTCAGCACGCAGATCAACGTCATTGCCGCCAACAGAACGGTTCGCCTCATCGCTCGCCCCTCAAATCCAAGTTTGCATTTAACTCCAACCGTGACGGTTCTGGTCGGCTGGCCGCTCCAGGGACGCTGCCTTCATCATCCATCCGCGACTCTGCCTCTTCGTCTAAGAGCCGCTGTCTGGATGAAAATGATTCTGCGGTATCGCCCTTCTCCCTCCGCCAGGAGATCGTAAGCAGCAAGGCACTCTCTACCAGCGCTTCGACATCGTGTAAAACGCCGCAGTCCAGCACCAACAAATGGCCAGCCGAGACGATCACTTTCCGATCGGCCAAATGTATACGGACGTGTCCCTTCAATTGCTGAATGGAGATTCGTCCCTCTGCTCTGTGCTGTCGCATTCGTGTGCCGCTCTTCATCAGAATCAGAACAATTCGGAAATCTGGATATTTCGCGAGTGTTTTAGAACTCCGACCGGTTTCTCGCTGCCAGGAATCTTCTCGCCGGAGTTGGTTCAGCTCTTTGTCCAAGTCGATTTGCATCAGAGGTTCCGCCAACCCTGGCAATCGATTCAATGCTCCAATGCCGTCGCCTGGACGGCAAGTACTGAGATTCGTAGCCATGATGAACACCTTCTCCTGTGCCTCTTATGTATCTGCTGTATCTACGTTGCGAGTACGTGCAAGCCCCTGATCATGAACTACGGGCGCACGCCGCATGTCTGAAACCTCGGGATCGGGAAGACTAATGATCGGCGACAAGTTGCGGCATGACTGGTCAACATTGCACAGTCTCCAGTCCTGTGGCTTAGGCGACCTTAGATCCTCATCGAAAACCAAAGTCCATCGGTGGCATCCATGAGGCGTGCAATTTTGACCATTTGAGCGGGCGGGTATTGATTAAGATAGGTTCCACACTGGCGGTCGCGTCCGTTTTGCGGAGTGACTGCACACGGTAGCCCGAGCAGGCCTTTGCAGTTTGACTGACTTGGAAGCTATCCCGGCCGCCAGACGCACCTACCCAACCGGGTCCAACCTTTGATTTGGCACCCTGATTGGGATGGCGTGCTGAGATTGACTCCCCATGTTTTGATCGCCGGCACGAGCGCTTCTTGATGATACAAACACCCGGACCTGAGAAATCTAAGGAGAGAACAGCTCAGGTGGGCTGACCTAGTTCAGGAAACCTGAAGAGGGCTCGCGGGTTTCGTATTCGCCCGAGTCGACCCCTCGTCATGAATGCGCGGCAATAGAATCAAAACAGGATAAAGTGACGCGTTCATCCTGTGATCACGTTAGCCGCGCCAACGAGAGTATCCCCAACCCCCGCCACCGACCAAAAACAGCACCAAAAGAACGATCAATATAGTTGACATGTTGTACCTCTTTATTAGGAGAAAGCTGACGGGCCTTTGTAACGGTCGTCTCACTTCTTCACAACAACATCATAGAAGTGGCCAACGGGGATGTCTGATCACATTGGACCACTTTGAGCGTAAGCGCTCAATTTGTACGGCGCGACATGTAGGATTATGGGCGGATTCGCGCTGTGATTCGCAGGAGCGGTACACGCTCCGACTTGCTCGTGTCGACATTTGCCCCAGTTCGATGGATGCGATTGCTGTTGACATCGCTTGGACCGGGCGTCATCACCGGAGCTGCCGACGATGACCCATCCGGCATTGCGACATATTCGGTTGCCGGCGCGCAGCTCGGAACCAAGCTTCTTTGGACCGCACTCCTGACGTGGCCGCTGATGGCCGCCGTTCAAATGATGTGTGCCCGAATCGGCAAGGTGACGGGGCAGGGCCTGGCTGGGAATTTTAAGCAGCGATTTCCACGTTGGCTGCTCGGTGTCTTCATTGTGGCCCTGCTTGTAGCCAACACGATTAACATCGCGGCGGATCTAGCCGGCATGGCGGATGCCGCTGAAATGCTGTCCGGGGTCAAATCGCACGTGTTCGTGCTGGTTTTTGCAATTCTGATTTCGTGGGCAACGGTCCGGCTTCACTATCACCAGATAGCGAACGTGCTCAAATGGCTGGTGCTGGTGCTCTTCGCCTACCCTGTCACCGCGTTTGTGGCAGGAGCTGATTGGAGCCGCGTGCTGCGCGCAACCCTCGTGCCCACGATGCCACATTCCAGAGAGGAATGGTCGACGCTGGTCGCAATTCTCGGCACCACGATCAGCCCTTATCTGTTCTTCTGGCAGGCCAGTGAAGAGGTAGAAGAGGAGAAGGCGGCGGGTCAAAGCACGCTTGCTCAACGGAGAGGAGCAACACTCGAAGAGCTTGAGCTGAGAAACATTGATGTGGGTGTGGGTGCATTTTTCTCGAATATGGTCATGTTCTTTATCATCCTGACCACTGCGATTACCCTGAACCGCCACGGCATCACGCATATCGAGACCACTCGCCAAGCCGCCGAAGCCCTGCGGCCCTTGGCCGGCAAGTTCGCCGCGACCCTGTTTACCATTGGCATTGTGGGTGTGGGATTCCTGGCCATTCCGACCCTCGCAGGATCGACGGCATACGCCTTCGCTGAAACGCTGGGATGGCGTCAAGGCCTGGACAAGGAGTTGAAGAGGGCGCGGGCGTTTTACGCTCTCATTCTCTTCTCGACCGGAGTGGGCGTCGGACTCGACTTCATAGGTATTAATCCAGTAAAGGCGCTTTACTGGACAGCGGTCATCAACGGATTGTTAGCCCCCTTCCTTCTGGTTGCAATCCTGGTCGTCGCTTCGGACAAGAAACTGATGCAGAGTCAACCGAGTTCACGCTTGGGATGGACCGTAGTGGCGCTCACCACACTTGCGATGTTCGCCGCAGGTGTAGCGATGTTCGTTGTGTAGACGGTCAACCTCCGCTGCAGTCCAGCCGCAGCACGCCTGTCTCGCCAACTAATTGTCAGAACTGAGCAGTTCAGACCTGCAAGCCGTCCTTTCCAGACCTATGCTGTATCTATTGTGGGGATAACGAGTCGCGGCGAAGGCCGCTGATCAGGCCTCTCGGAAAGAAAACATTTATGAGCCATAGCACCAACAAACCGGTACCCAAACTGCGCAATTCTCCCCAACCACCGCTGTCACACGCTGGTGCGATCCCTGACTCTGACCGTGCCAAGAGACCGCCGCTCTCCGAGGCCCCTGCGACCGGCCAAGAGTTGAGTCCCGGAGATCGCGTCGAGGGTTTAGGCAACTTCGGAAAGCCGAATGGAGAATTCGGCACAGTTGAGCGAGCCAACGAGGAGGAGGCGGTCGTCAAGTGGGATGACGACGGTCGTATGAGAATCCACCAACCGTCGCTCAAGAAGATCTAGACGCCGACCACTGTCGCTTACATCCGTGATTTTTGACCATGGGAGAGACGAGATGTCCAACTCAGACCTCATCCGCAAGTACTTCTCCGCCCACGAAAACAAGGATCGCAAAGCCGTCGAATCTCTGTTGAGCGACGACTTCGTATTTACCAGTCCGTACGACTATCGCATTAACCGCGAAACCTACTTCAAACGCTGCTGGCCCTATACCGATCAGTCCCTAACCTATGAGATTGGGAAGATGCTTGAAAAGGACAACGAAGCCTTCATTCTCTACGACTGCAGAACCAAGACTGGGGACCGATCCCGGAACACGGAATTCTTCACGATCGAAGGAGGCAAGATAAGAGCAGTCGAGGTCTACTTCGGTTCTGCCCCAAAGGAACCGGCGTAAACGACGATTACGGATTTTGGTTCCGCACTCCTCCCACGCATTTCCGCTAGATGCCACAGTGCTGGTTTACAAGACGATCAATTCTGATCAGCTTTACCAAACCCGAAGTTTGATACTGGAGATCTCAAGGTTCTTACAGTTGAGGGGCCTTAGGTGAATGAGCGCAGTTTAGTGGGCATTTGATAAAAGGGAGCGTCTCGATGAATCTAAATCTGCTAGATCCGAAGTTTATTGTGCTCGCCGCCGTAGTGATTCTGGTTATCGCAGTGCTCGCTTGGGCGTACGTGCGAAAACGCAGGAATACGACGGCAGGCCTGCGGCAAAAGTTTGGGCCCGAGTACGAGAGAGCGGTACAGAAGCACGGGTCAGAACGAAAAGCAGAGGCAAAACTGGCGGATCGCCAAGAGCGCGTGGAAAAACTCAAGATTCGCGATCTTGACCCGACAGAACGTGACCGTTTTTCGAAACAGTGGGAGTCCGTACAGTCTCGTTTTGTCGATTCCCCTAAAGGGGCAGTCGCAGAAGCCGATGACCTCGTGTCTTCTTTGATGAAAACTCGTGGCTATCCGGTATCCGATTTCGATCAACGTGCAGCCGACATTTCGGTCGATCATCCCAGAGTCGTGGAGAATTACCGCTCTGCGCATGAGATTGCTCTCCGGGTTGGGAAAAATGGAGCTACTACGGAAGATCTGAGGACGGCGATGATTCACTATCGCTCTCTGTTTGAGGAACTGGTGATGGTTCCAATGATTGTGGAAAGGAAAGAGGTGGCGTAATGGCTGAACTGAAAAGAATAGAGGAAGAAGTTCCGAGCTCCGAATTGGCGAGTGCGGCATTTCCGGCGAAGGAGCCCGAGGGTCCCAAACTGGTGAAAGGCCCAGAGCCGGAGACTCTGGACAAGGCAACTGCAATCTCGAAGCCTGTGCCATTGTTTTCTGAGTCGGAGATGGGAGATTTTCGATCGCAGTGGAGCAAGGTCCAGACTGGTTTCGTGGACGAACCGCGCCGGACTGTTGAAGAAGCAGACAAGTTGGTAGCTGCGGTGATGCAGCGGCTGGCGGAAGGTTTCGCTAATGAGCGATCCGGCCTGGAAAAGCAGTGGGAAAGCGGCGACAACGTGTCCACCGAGGACCTGCGCCTTGCCTTACAGCGCTATCGTTCTTTCTTTGACAGACTGCTGAAACTGTAAGGACAAACACGCTTCCTATGCAGGGACGAGACTCGATATAGAGGATGCGCCGACTTAATGTGATTCGACGAGAAGGAGAAAAACAAATGAACCCTAGTACGAAAGATGAGATAAAAGGCACTGTTCATGAAGCGAAAGGCAAAGTCAAAGAGACGGCCGGCAAAGTCACGAATAATCCCAACTTAGAGGCCGAAGGCAACGCCGAAAAGAACACCGGAAAGGTTGAGAAAAAGGTCGGACAGATTGAAAAAGTGTTCGAGAATTAGATTTGGGCGCGAGACAGTGATGTACCGCTCTCCGCTCAGTACTGCAGAGACGGGGGCGTCAGCTCGACGCCCGCAGTTTTGTAATGGGCCGGGCTCCAGGGTTCAGCCCTCGGAACCGGCTGCATCGCGCACGAAAAACCATGACTGATCAGTCTACGAATAAGGCGAGTGCCCAAGAGAGTCAGTTGCACGTGGCGGAAAGGGCGCTGCCGGCTCCGACTTCAGCATCCGACAATGTGCTTAGCAAAATCCTGATTCTGCTGTTCATAATTGTCTCAGGCTTGCTGACGGTGTTCGGTTATTACGCCAGCTCGATTTGCATTACGGTTGTCTTGGCGGGATTTCTCGCGATCCTGTTTGACCCCGTGGTAGTCCTACTGGAGAAGCTGCATCTGCCGCGCGGTGTGGCTTCGGCCGGCATTGTACTCGCAGGCATAGGCCTAATCGGGCTACTGGGTTACGTACTTTACGGACGAGCGATGAGCTTTGCGGAAGAACTTCCCGTTTACGCCTCGAAGATCCAGCAAACCGTTGAGCCAATCAGCAGAAAGATCCAAGATCTTCAGCAAAGTGCGGGAAGCCTCACGAACGGCGCGCATCCCATCAGGAAAGTCCCCGAGGTCCGGTTGCAGGAATCGCCGACCTGGCCCGATTATCTGGTGCGAGGTGTGGGCTCTGTTTGGGGAGCGCTGATTATTGCCGGCGTTGTTCCATTTTTAACGTTTTTCATGCTCTCCACGAAAGATCAAATGGCCACCCGGCTGAACGGCTTGTTCAGCTCCAGGATAGATGCAGCTCGGTTCATCGCGAGCCTGAACCAGACGATTCGCGGTTTCGTGCTTGGCAACCTTATCGTGGGCTCTGTCATGGCGGCGGCGACCACGCTGGTCTTGTGGAGCGTTGGCATTAAGGGGGCCATCCCGCTCGGAATTGCCAGCGGGCTATTGAACCTGCTGCCGTTCCTTGGACTGCTCGCTTCGCTTGCTCTCCCACTGGCAGCCGCGCTGCTTCAGTTCAACACACCGGGACCATATATTGTCATCACTCTGACCATTCTCTTGCTCCATGTCGTGTGCGCGAATGTGCTTATTCCGAAATTTATCGCCAATCGCGTGAGTATTGGGCCAGTCGCGGCGACGATCGGCATTCTCTTCTGGGGCTGGTTGTGGGGGGTGATGGGCTTGCTACTCGCTGTACCACTCACAGCATTGATCAAGCTGGTTGCAGATTTGCACCCGTCCTTGTGTCACTTCTCCAACATGCTGGCTCTGACGCCGCGTCCGACCCCACGCTGGGTACGATACGGCGAAACAGCTCTGGAACGGGCAATTCCTTCCTTGCGCCCCCGTCCTGGAAACGTTCCGGTAGCGCGCACACCCTAGGTGAACCGGGAATAATGATAGCCGAGCAAGTTCGTCAACGTTTGGCTGACAAACTCTTTCAAAACGCCATCTCTTCGAAGCGGCCGATGAATTGTCAAGGAGTGGACAAAATTGGACAGATTGAGCGGGCGTAGTTCTGCCACACTTTGGCCATGACAACGAAAACGATTCCGGAATACCTTGAGGGCGAGCGCCAAAAGAGCAGGGACGCTCAGCAGAGCATGGAAGAAGAAGCCGCTCGCATCCAGCCGCTGAACCATGGCCACCATCGCACTGCGAAACAGCCGAAGCTGAAATTGCGATCTTCTGTTAAGGCCGTACCCAAAGCGAGAAAAAAGACCGCGTCTCTGAAAAAGCCACGCTCATCACGAAAGACGTCAACGAAGGCCCGCAAGGTGGCATGACTCTGAGCCTGCGACCGCAAGTATGACGGGGTCGTTCTTCGGCCCTGCACGATTGCACATCACTCAGGAGAGGTTTGTAAACGGGAAGGATCGCCCCGATCTCTGCATGATCTCTGCGGTCGCAACCCAGCGCCGAGAGTCACGCGATGAAGCTCAGGCCGTGGCCCGCGATCTTCTAGTGATCGTCAATCGTCCACCGCCAAAGAACTCTACTCAACTGTAACGAATTCTACTGATCTACCAAAGGGAGTAGTTATGGGAAACCTTGAAGGAAAAGTTGCAGTCATCACCGGTGGCGCTACCGGCATCGGCCGCGCCGCAGCAAAGCGCTTCATCGAGGAGGGCGCCTTCGTCTTTATCTTCGGCCGCCGGCAGGCAGAACTCGACGCTGCTGTGGCCTACCTCGGGCCCAATGCCCGCGCGGTGAAGGGCTCAATCTCCGATCTGGCCGACCTCGACCGGCTCTACGCGGCGGTGAAGGCCGAGCGCGGTCCTACCAGTTCATCCCTTTAGTACCCGAAAAGCTGCTCGGTTTGTTTGTTCGCCATCACAATGGTTCCATATCGATCTGCAACGACCATAGCATCAGGCGCAGATTCGAGCAGGGCATGAGCGAGACGTTCCTGCGAAGCCTTGGACACGTCAGTCTTTCCAGATTTTGACATGGCGCCCTTCCTCGCCACACCTGGCTTCGACGTTTATCAGGACGGCTCGATGTCAGCCGAACCGCCCTGAGCTCTCCATTTCACCGGTCTAAATCCACTGCAGCCTAAGCCTGCTTTTTCTGCGGCTGGTCGTGTTTCTCTGGCTCCGACTGCGGACTCTTGGGCTGTGCGATTGGGACCTGCGGTTTCTGTTGTACTGGCTGATTCGGCTGGACTATGGGTTTCTGCTCCGGAGGAACGGGCTTCTGCGGATCGCTATGTTGTGGGTCGCGTTTTTCTTGATCTGACATTTTATTTCTCCTTTGCTGGGTTGGTAACTTATTTCAATCGTGTTAACCGTGTACGCTTGCGATTCTCAACGTAGCTGGTACAGACCGTTAAGTTCTGGTTCTAGCGGCGGCACGCGCTACGTTGACACAGACGAGCGTGAGTTTTAGTGGTGTTCCACCAATTCTGCGGCCTCCGCCTCGGCTTTGGTCTGGTGCACTGTCCCGTCCGGGTGGTTCGGTGGAGAGTAGATCGTATAAAGCTTCAGCATAGCCGTCTTCGACGTATTCACCACGTTGTGGTACGTCCCTGCCGGAACCACGACCGCATCTCCACCGTGCACCAGGTGTTCTTCCTTCTCGTTAAAGACGAATTTGGCGTTCCCCTGCTCGATGCGGAAGAACTGATCAACCTTCGGATGCACTTCATCGCCAATCTCTTCGCTTGGCTGCAAGCACATCACGACAAGCTGGGCGTGCTGAGCCGTGAATAGTACTTGTCGAAAATACGTGTTCTCCAGAGTCTGCTTTTCAATAGATCCAACGTATCCAGTCATAGTCTCGGTACTCCTTTTCGTCTTTTACTATTCATGGCGAAACCCTTTCAGTATGTCAGCACGAATAATCTATGAGGTTTGATGGCGCTGCGGTGTTTCTACCGCTAAGCCTTTTCAACGTTGCTGATCCATTTCTGAATGCCTATCGGGTTTTTAACTCTGCCAGCTTGCCTTTCAAATCTGCGACGGCTTCTTTAGCATGGCCTATCTTCTGTTGAACTTTGCCCTCCTTCTTTTCAGCTTTCCCTTCGTCTTTCAAATTGCGGTCATTCGTAACCTTTCCGACCCCCTCCTTGATTGTTCCCGCGACTTCGTGGAAGCTGCCCTTGATCTTGTCTTTCGTACTGGTTTTCATATTTATCCTTTCTCGTTGGGTCCTCGCAAAGCGAGGATTTCGGTTTTGGGGCTGTCACTCGTGTATCCAGGACAAGACGACTCCGGTAGCGCAGTTTGGTAGTGGGTCAGGACTGACCCACTACCCTCAGTTCGACGAGCTGGCCTTTTGTACCTTAATCTGTACGTCATTCACCACCTGCTTCACATTCGGAACTGCAGAAGCGACCCTATCGGCCATCGCGCGCCTGGATTGTGAGTTCAACTCTCCAGTGAGCGTGACCACACCGTTCTTGACCTCATATTTGACACTCTTGTGAAGTTTGTTCTGGATGAGAGCAGCGTCCAGGTTCTTCTCGATAGCCTTGTCGAGATCAGAGTTCGCCGCCTTAGCCTCGCTTTCACCCCTCCGGAGGCATCACGGAAATCTGATTCGCGACAACCTGCCCAGTTGCGATTGACTTTGCAATCGATTCGGCCTGTGACTTGTCCGCGTCAGCTGCGACGTGTCCCCCAAGAGTCACTACACCCTTGTCGCGATCCTGACTTACGGAGACATCTTTGAGGCCGGCTTGATCGAGCGATTTGCGGATGCTGTCAGAAACATCGGGTGATTGCCTGGCCCCTGAGCACCCAACAAGGGACACACGAGCAGGGCGAGCAAGCTTACGCACAGTTTGAGTGTTTTCATATTTCTCCTTTATTAAGGCATAGGATCTAGCCCACAAAGATGACCCAATTCGTCGGCGCCTGGGGGCGTTCGAGCAGCAAACCTCCTCTGAAACTTCAATGGGGCATACGCATTCCGCCGAACACGTAGAAGAGCACCAGAATGATCAGGACCAGCCCGAAAATCCCGACCCCTCCGCCCGTCCCCCATCTCTGATATCCGTAATAGCCACCACCGCCGCCGAAAGCGAGCAGCAGGATAATAATCAGCACGATCATCAACATGGGATCTCCTTCCAGCTCCGGACTGGGTTCGATCTCCCACCCCGGTAGTGTTCGAGCATCAAATGGGCGATGGCCTGTCGCACGACTACCTCGTTGCGGGCTGGCCATCGCCCTGCCACCGCCCTTCGCTAATCCCAATAGGGCTTGGCCCCGTAATACTTGAACACTTGGGTGCCCCAGGCGCGGTCAGCCATGTTCGGCCAGTGATCCTTGTCGAAACCGGGGGCACGCTTGAGCAATTCCTTATCGACGTTCAGAATGAATCTCTTCTCAACCTTGTCGACGGTGAGGGCGCTCCAGGGAATGGCAAATAATTTATCACCCATGCCCAGAAAACCCCCGAAGGAGAGAACCGCGTACGCGATGCGGCCCGTATCCAGATCGATCATCAAATGCTCGATTTTTCCGAGATCCTCCTTTTGAAGATTTACGACCTTATCGCCCGTAAGAGTGTCTGCCGCCAAAACTCTTGTGTCACGCGCCAGATTGATTTCTGCGATGCTTGCCATAATGTCTCCTTTTTGTTCGATTAAGAATTGGACGAACTCCGAAAATGATTCACTCTGCAAATGCTGAGGGCGTGCCCAGTCAAGAGACGAGAACACACCTTTCCGCGAAGTTAAGAGCGACGAGAGTAAAAGGAAGTCGAGTGCACGCCCTGCCACTCCCGCGCACAAGTAATCAGTCCATCGCCGATTCGCAACTTGCGAGCGCGACAGCATATGGACGAGCCAACCGTTGGGATGTTTGTTCTGCGCCTGGCCATGGCTACTCACGTTCCGGTTGAGGGACTCTAGTGGCCGGGATTCAATCCAGTCTGAAATCTAAAACACTTCTGGAGGTCGTGTCTGTCCACAATTGCTCACTGCGGCGGTATCATCTCAGAAGCCCATCTTGCATATGCACCAACACCTTCCCGCGATCGAGGCAGCTGCGGAAAGCAGTTTAGGGGGGCCGCTTTCTATGCGTCATCCCTGGAGTTGGTTGCTCAGGCCGGACGCAACGGGCGCAAGTGCGTATGAATTGCGGATTGCCGGGCATCGCGAGATGACCGCAGCGGGCGCAGATGAATCAGTCCCCCTTGCCTTGACCAATCATATGTTTGAATTGGCCGTCTTCTACGCAGTATGGGCAAAGAGTCTTCGGCAATCCTTGGGTGCTACCTCGGCCCGCGAGCGGTAGCCTGGACTCAACAACGTCGGAATCCAATCCAGGCCAGAAAGCCCCCTGCCAAGACTCCGGCAGCGAAAGCTATGCCCATTGCCTGTAATGGCCTCTGCTTGACCGCATGTTGCGCTTCCTCGATTGCGTCTTCGGCTGCATGGCGACCATGCTTGAAGGCTTGGCGCGCCGAGCGCACACACATCTTCCACCGCAAGAGCACACATCGACGTGACCGGTACACTTTTCAGCACAATAGAGAGGAAGAAGATCCGTTAAGAATAGTCGTTTCAGCGTCGACTCATCCGATTCGGAACCTCACACTGCACTTCGTCGACCGCTCACCAAGTTGTAGATCAGAACCACCGCCGCTGCAACCAGCAGCAAGTAGATCAGGCCTCCGCCGACATGGAGACTGAAGCCCAGAAGCCACAGAATCACAAGAACTACGAAAATTGTCCAAAGCATATTGAATCTCCTGTGCTCATTCCTGAGCACCCGAATAGATACATGATGACAGGTGGACATTTTCGAGTCTGCGCAAGATTGCTCAAGCGGCGGAGGCGCAGACAGAAGCCGGCTTGAGCAATTTTGACCAGTATTTTGAATCGTCAACTTTGAGCATTGTAATGAAGAATAGAAGAATCCATCCAAAGGAGAGTGATTATGAAGATCATAAGAATGTTCTTGGCCTCCCTTATGGCTCTGGGGGCTTCCGCGTTGGCCATGCCCCCTCCGGCGCAGTCGCAAACCAATTCAACTCCCGCTACTCAGCAGACCCAAGCCGTCGAGCCGATGTCTCCGACGCCCACGTTCCGGGTAACCGTCATCAGCCGGACGGCGCGGGCGGTCAACTATAAGCACCGCGGCGGAGCTACCAAGCTAAACTTCGCGGGCACGGACCTTATGCCCAAAGCCAGTGGCGAAGCCAAGGTGGAGAGCAAGCAGGGCTATATCGAAATCGAAGTGGAATTCGATGAACTCCAGAAGCCTACGACCTTCGGCAATGAGTACCTGACCTACGTAATGTGGGCGATTACCCCCGAAGGCCGGTCAGTGAACCTCGGTGAAGTACTGCTGAACGGCAACCGCAGCAAGCTCGACGTTACTACCGACCTCCAGGCCTTCGCTCTGGTCGTTACCGCGGAGCCTTATTATGCGGTGCGCCAGCCCAGCAACGTGGTCGTGCTCGAAAATGTTATTCGCGAGGACACCAAGGGAACTACCGAGGTGGTGAATGCAAAGTATGACCTTCTCGAACGCGGTGGCTACATTCCCACCGGCTACAAATTCGACCCGGTCGTCATGAATGCAAAGTTGCCGTTGGAATTCTTTGAGGCGCGCAATGCAGTGCGTATCGCTCAATCCGAGGGCGCAGATAAATACGCCAGCGACAGCTACCAGCATGCTGTCCGCCTGATGGACCAAGCGGACGCATACGCTACAAAGAAGACCATCAATAAGAAGGCTATGATCGCAGTCGCGCGTGAAGCAGTGCAGACCGCGGAAGATGCTCGCGCAATCGCGGTCACAAAGATAGAACAGGAGCGCGTAGACGCCGCAAACAGAGCAGCGGCGGATCGTGAGGCCACCGCCAAGGCTCAGACAATCAGCGCCGAGGCTGACACCGCCGAAGCACTTAGAGCACGTGACGAAGCTGAGCGCCAAAAACGGGAGGCCCAAGCATCTGCTCTCCAGCAGCAACAGACCGCCGATGCCGAAGCGGAGCGTAATCGCGCTGCCGCCGCAACTGCCGCGGCAGCATCGGAGCAAAAACTCCAGCAAGCGGAGCGTGATCGCGAAGAACTCCGCGCCCGCCTGCTGCAACAATTCAACGCTGTCCTCGAGACTCGCGACACGGCGCGCGGACTGGTCGTCAACATGTCTGACGTTCTCTTCGACACCGGCAAACACACCCTTCGCCCGCTGGCGCGCGAGAAGCTGGCCAAGATCAGCGGCATCGTGCTTGCCTATCCCGCGCTGACACTTGGAATCGAGGGCAATACCGATAGCGTGGGCGGCGATGAATATAACCAGGGTCTTTCCGAGAGGCGTGCAGAGGCGGTCCGGGGCTACCTCGCGCAGCAAGGAGTCCCGGAGTCCTCGATGACAGCAAAGGGCTTGGGCGAAGGCCAGCCCATTGCATCAAACAGCACCGCCGAAGGCCGTCAGCAGAATCGACGCGTCGAGTTAATAGTGTCGGGCGAGGTGATCGGAACCAAGATCGGCTCCACCACACAGCCCCAAGTTCGGTAACCGAAGCGCAACCACGCTTGGGTAATTCGCCAACAGAGAGCCGGCTTTCCCCGAGCCGGCTTTTCGTTTCTTTCTTCATCAATGCTTCGCAGTCTGCTCGCGTTTTAGACAAGAGTGGCTGTATTTCCGAAAGTGCAGCGGGATCTTCCTTCGCCAGGTCCGCCGTGATCTGATCGCGGGTTGGCAGGGTGTCACGAAGCAAGTTGCGGAGTGTGGGATCCTCCGTGCTACTCGCAATCTGCTGAGCTTGATCAAAAACCTCCCTGGAATACTCCCGGGCAGAAAAAGGCACCGGGCATCGCGGTCCGCAATGACCGCCCGCAGATCGTAAACCGTTCCGACATTTGGAACTGCCGTCAAAATTTATTTGAGAATCGGTTGATCGGAGGAAGCTTTATGCTTGCGGACTTCGCAGTAGTTCCTATGGGCGTCACAGGTGGCGTTAAAGCGCTGGTAGCCGAAGCCCTAAAAATTGTCGACGAATCTGGCCTTTCCTACAAGCTGGGAGCCATGCACACCACCATCGAAGGAGATTCGGATCGCGTCATGGACGTAATTCTCCGCTGTCACCGCCGCATGCTGGAGTTGGCGCCACGCGTGCTCACCAGCATCACCATCGACGATCGCAGAGGCGCAACCGGCCGTCTTGAAGGCAAGGTCAGAGATGTGGAACAGGTACTCGGCAAGCCGCTCTCGCGTGTCTGAGAACAATGTTTACCATGGCTGACAAATGAACCTTGCGTGACGCCCTGCGCACTTCCCTGCTTGCACGACGGCGTCAGCCCTGGCTTAAAGTCTGGCGGAGAGAGAGGGATTCGAACCCCCGATACCCGTAAAGGTATACACGCTTTCGAGGCGCGCGCCTTCAGCCACTCGGCCATCTCTCCGCGCCCACCAGTTTCATTTTTATTTTAGCAGGGGAGCTCTTGGCTTCGAATTTCCCGGCCATCTCACTGAACCGAGCCCGGCTCAACCTCCTCACCCAAGCCAAGGATGCGGTTTGTGACCTGGTTCACCATTCTGGCCACTTCCGGGTCCGTAATCTGCGTATAGATGTCCAGGGTGGTACGAATGTCGCTGTGTCCGAGTTGGGCCTGCATCTCGGTCGGGTGTGCTTCTTTCTTGCCATGCGTGGAGAAGCTCCTGCGGAGCACCTGAAACGTAGGATGAAACGCCATTCCCAGTCTCTTCGCGACTGGGTAGAGACGCAGACGTAGCCAATTGTCCGGGTGAATCGGAGTCGCCAGTGGCTTTCGCGCACGAGCTTGCATCCCAGGGAAAATGAGGGCGCTTGCGTCCGGGTTCGGGCACTTCGCCCGCCACAAGTCAATCGCCTTGCGCACGGCTTGGGGGATCGCGACAAGGCGATAATTGGTGCGTCCGTAGCGGTTCTTGCGCTTGATTTTCTTGCGCTGCAGCCGGCCACGCCACGCGGTATTCACGATAGTGAACACATTGCTGGTGTAGCATCCCCAAGTCAGGCCGAAGAGCTCGCTCGGCCGTAGAGCGCAGAAACAGGCAATCAAGAAGACGGCGCGGTCACGGATGCCGTCAAGACCGGCCAGCAACTTGCCATACATCTCGACGGGAAGAACGGGCTTGTCGGACTCCTCGATCTCGGGTATGACGGTCTTGCGTGCGACATTTCGTTCCAGAACCTCCTGGTCTACGGCCTCCGCCAAGGCAGCTTTGATCAGATCACGCACATGGTAAACAACCGTGTACGAGTATTCTTCCGCAGCCAGTCCGTTGAGCAGCATCTGTACCTGAAACTTGCTGACGTCTTTGAGCGCGACGTGCTCTAGGGTCGGATAGACGTGGTTCTTGAGGTAGTCGAGGTTGGTGTGGCGCGTCGCGTCCCGCCAGTTGGCACCGCGCATGGGGATGTAGAAATTCCTCATCCAATTGCCAAATGTGATGGTCCCGTCTGCCGCACGGGTGACTGGACCGCCGTTGATGCCGGCCAGCTCCGCCGCCAGGATCTTCTCGGCGTCGGCCCGGTGCATCTTCGGCTTGTAGCCCACGACGCGGCTCCGGTGATGTCGCTTTGGTTTACCGGTTGTGGGATCGGTTAGGTAAACGTTGTAATGGATCTCCCAGCCCCCGCCCTTGGTCGCGACTACTCGGCCTCTTTGGTAACGCGCACGTCCGCGTGCCATGAATCCTGCTCTCTGCGCTGGAATTGTGGTTCAGCTTTCGATTTCGCGCAAACGCGCGACGAAGAGCTGTCACCCAGCCGAAAGCGGCGCCCCGCGGGCGAAGTCGGCAGTTGCTTTCGAGAAAATCCCTGACGAAAAATGGCCGCGAGTTTCTTATTTGCACCCTTACTGCACCCTTCAAAACTCTAAGCCATTGACGTAGAATGGTTTATCGACGGATTACGGGCCGCCTCGAAAGCGGACATACCTTAACGGGTATCGGGGGTTCGAATCCCTCCCTCTCCGCCATTACGTTAGTTATCTAGTACTT
>Ga0207702_10002155_pt1 | contig 18919 bp, 13 predicted proteins | sample KBSCornC62_FD_184302 | JGI IMG/M metagenome (GOLD analysis project Ga0207702, IMG submission 184302) | Corn rhizosphere microbial communities from Kellogg Biological Station, Michigan, USA - KBS Corn C6-2 (SPAdes) (version 2) | ecosystem: Host-associated > Plants > Roots > Rhizosphere > Soil ...
AGGATTATCCCCTGCTGTTCGATCGCGACTACCAGCCCAAGCCCGCGTTCGACGCCGTCATCAAAACGCTCGAACAACCCGCGGGTCACTAAGCGCTCCGGCCATCGCTCCCATGAAACGCGTGACATTGGCCGACGTGGCGCGAAAAGCCGGGGTCCATCCGACATCCGTCTCGATGGCTCTGCGCAATCATCCCGACTTGCCAGTGGCCACGCGCGAGCGTTTGCAAGCGATGGCCAAGGCCATGGGCTACGTGCCCGACCCCAACCTGAGCGCGCTCGTCGCTTATCGAACACGCAACTCCACCTCGGGCAATTCGCGTCCCCTGGCCTACATCACTAACTGGGGCACGCGTGAAGGCTGGAAAGAAACGCCGGCGCACTCGCAGTTCTTCATCGGCGCGACCGAAAAAGCCCGTGAACTCGGCTATCATCTCGACCATTTCTGGCTCGGCGAACCGGGCTACACCGCGCAGCGGCTCAGCCAAATTCTCTACGCGCGCGGCATCAACGGACTGATTTTCGCCTCGCAACTGCACGACTCGGAAAAGGTGCTCGGCTTCGACTGGGCAAAATTTTGTTCGGTTAAAATCGACTATTCGCCGCGCAATCCGCCGATTCACAATATCTCGAATGACCAGCGCAGCATCATGCAGACCGCGATGCAGAAAGTGCGCGCCGCGGGCTACACGCGACCGGCCTTGATCACGACAAGACGCTTCGATGAACTCGTGCGCCAAGGGTGGTCGGCCGGTTTTTTGGTCGAGCAGCAATGGCTGCCATCGGCTGACCGTATCCCGATTTTCCATACGACCGAGCCAGATCTCAACACCGCCGAGGGGCAGCAATTTCTCCACGGAGAATTCGGCGCGTGGTACCAGCGCTATCGGCCCGACGTGATTCTCAGCTACCACCCTTTTGCATTGCCGTTGGTTGAGGGTCTGAATCTTTCGATCCCCGGAGACGTTGCCTACGTTGAACTCTTTCTCCAGGATACGTCCGGAAAATTCGCCGGCGTGCGTGAAAATTGCATTCGCGTGGGCGAAGTGGCCGTCGAATTTTTGGCTGGGCAACTGCAGCAGAACAGGGTTGGCATCCCCGCCTTTCCGATGGCGACGCTGGTCGAAGGAACGTGGTTCGACGGAGCCAGTTTGCCGCCACGAACGGTTTTGGCGGAAACGCACGAGCAGCCTCTAGCGGCGCGGTGAAAGTCCCGTTGCGCTGGCCGCGGCCCGTTATTTGGCGTCGGTGCTGAACGGCACCATCGGCAGCCCCGCGTCGTTGTACATCGTCGCATGCGGATTCGCCTGCCACGCATAACTCGCGGCGATGGGCGCGGGAACGTCGTTCGCGGTTAAAACGACCGTATCCCCTTCGATTTTCGCGTCAGCCCAATGCCAGTGATGATCGGCTCCGGCGATGGCGAATTCTTCGGCCTTGCCGCCTTTCGCGGTCAATCCCGTGGCGTGAGTGAAATGCACACGTAGTGCGTTCTTCACTACATCAAAGTGATCGAAGGTCGGACCCTCCGAGGGCACGTCGCGGTGATAGGTGCCCGCCAACGCGACGAGGGCGAGGCGTTCACCCACCGGTAGCTTGTCCGTGGGATGAATATTTTCCGCGTCGCCCGTGTCGACGATGATCGCCACACCGGAATTTTTCTCGTGCTCGCCGACCCAGATTTGCGCCGCGCGCACGCCCGACCAACCGTCCGGAGCGGGATCGTGACGCTTCATGAAGGCGGGCAGACTCACAATGTAGAAAGGAAGGTCCGGCGCTTGAAATTCGGCGCGCCAATCCGCGATCAACTTGGTCAGCAGCGGTGCGTACAGCTTCGGTTGGGTCCAGTTGGCCTCGCCTTGATACCAAAGCGCACCTCGGAGCGCGAGGGGCGCGATCGGCTCGATCATACCGCGATAAAGCACGGACGGCATGATCGGATAGTTTTCATAACCTAACGGCAGCTCATGCGGCGCGCGCGCGTCGACCGAAACCTCCGCCTTCCATCCCTCGTTCAACGGCAGGGTGTGCCCATCGGCGAACTCGAGTTTCAAATGGTCCGGTGTATCCAGAAAAGCCTGCTTCGATTTCAATTTGAAAACGCGGATCGCGATCACGTTTTTACCCGGCTTCAGCACGTCGGCGGGAATCGTATAGTGACGTGGATTCTCCACCCACGAGCTCGCGCCCACCCAATGACCATTGACGAAAACCGTGTCCATTTTCTCGACCTGTCCCAACGCAATCACGACCGGGCTCGCAATCGCTGCAGGTGGCAACTCCACCGTTCGGCGGAACCAGATGACCGACGGTACGTCGGCGAGTCCGAAGTCGGCGAAACCTTGAGCCAGCGTGGTCGACCGCCACTTGGAATCGTCGAACGTCGGAGTGAACCAGGCAGGGTTCTTCATTCCCACATCATAGCGATCGTACCAGTGGCTGATGTAATTCCCATAAGGTGGCGCATCTTCAGCGGTTAATTTTTCCAACTCCGCGGCTTGTTTCGAGAATTCGGGAAAAGCGGCAAGCGTCTTCGGACGCATCCAGGTTTCAATCGGAGTCCCGCCGACGCAGTCCTGCACCAAGCCAATCGGGACATCGACGTCCTGTCGGACGCGGCGCGCGAAATAATAACCGACAGCTGAGATCCCGGAAAATCCGTCTTTGCTGTCCGCATTGTCGGGCGTGCACACCTTCCAGCTTCCGCGCGGAATAGCCGCTCCACGATAAGCGACTTGCTGTTCGACCGAAAAGAACCGGATGTTGGGCTGCTGCGCGGCGCGCACCTCTTGCAGACCATGGTCGGCTCGCTTCAAACCAAAGACCATGTTCGATTGGCCGCTGCACAACCAAACATCGCCGACCAAGATATTGTTCAACGTCATCGCGGACTTTCCGTCGATCGAAAGGCTGAGTTGGTAAGGCCCACCGGCTTTCGGTGGGGCGAGATGAGCTTCCCAACGACCGGAGGAGTCGGCTCTAGCGCCGGCATGCCTCCCGCCGATTTCGATTTCCACCTTCTGACCCGGATTGGTCCATCCCCAAAACGTGTTTGGTTGATCGCGCTGCAGCACCATATTGTCTCCGAAAATGGGGCTCAGCACCGGGTGCACCATCACCGGAGCGACCGGGGCCAGCGGCTCGAGCGCTGAAGCGGCGGTGCCGAGCATTGCCGATGCAAGAAATAGGGAGCAGGCAAAAGAGAGGGAGCGCATGGTCGTCCAAGGGGTTAAAATAATTCGAGCGAGAGAACAGCGAGACCGGCCTCCTTGCCGGCGAACCAGCAGCTCAAACAAGATCGGGTGTCGTCGAGGTCGCGAGCGAGCGACGTCACCTTTTCGACCCTGCGGTTCGCCATCTCCCCTCACAAATCGACGCGCCCTCTTACAATAGAGGCGAAACTTCGTTAGCCACGTCGCGGTCGTATCCCGCGGACTCCGGGCGGGATTAAAATGGAAGAATGCCAAAATCGTACGAAACGAGGTGAACCCACGCGACTCGCGTGCACGTTGAGAAACCATGAAGTTGCCCCCGTTCTCCCGAGTCCTCGTTCTCTTCTCCTTGTTTCTCGTCGGCTCCGCCTTTGCCGCGGCCGATACCTACTCGTTCAAGCGCGGGGTTAACATTTCCGAGTGGCTCTCGCAGAACTTCGGCAAACACACCTACGCGGCAAAGTGGTTTGGTCCGTCCGACCTGGAATGGATCGCGAAGCATGGCTTCGATCACATTCGTTTGCCCGTTGATATTCGATTGTGTCTCAAGTCAGACGGCACGTTCGATGACGAGAAGCTCAAACCGGTGAGGGAAGCGATCGCGTGGTCCAAAGCGAATCACCTCGGCGTGGTCCTCGACGCCCATTTTCTCCCAGGCGCCGATTTTAATTCGCACGGCGGCGACAATCGCGCCTTCACCGTGCCGGAGTTGATGGAGAAGGACGCGGTGCTCTGGCGCGACCTCGCGAAGCGCTTCGAGAACGAGGGCGATTGGCTGCGTTTCGAAATTTTAAACGAACCGGTGGCGAACGAAAATGAGCAGCTCAATCCGTTCATGCACCGCATGCTCAAAGCGATTCGCGAGAGCAATCCGACGCGCGTCGTTTACGTGACGTCGAACAAGTGGAGTGCTTTTCGCACTGTGCCGGACGTGGTGCTGCCGGACGATCAGCATATCGCGCTGACGATTCATAATTACGAACCATTGATCTTCACGCACCAGCGCGCTCCGTGGGTTGGTTACCTCGCTACGATGCCGCCGATTCCTTTTCCCGGAACCGTGCCAGATCTTACGGGCACGTTCACGCCGGGGCCGCACACGGCAAACTTGCACGGCGGGATTCAACTCACGATTGCGGATGTTGATGCGGCCTTCACGCGCGTGGCGGATTGGGTCCAAGCGCATCGGCCCGGGCTCGAAGTTTATGTCGGTGAGTTTGGGGTTTACCACGTCGCGCCCGACGATTCTAAAAAACGCTGGCTTCACACCATCGTGAGTGAGTGCGAGCAACGCGGTTGGGGCTGGGCTGTGTGGGATTACGAAGGTGGTTTCGCGGTGCGTGACCCGAAGACCGGCGAAGGAACGGCGGTGTTGGAGGGGCTATTTGGGAAACAGTGATCGCGTTCGCCAGAAAACACTTCCGCTTGGACTGCGGCGACTCGCCGCCGCCTTCAAAGGCGAAATGCATTTCGCCGTTCGCGGGAAAAGGAATCGAATGTCGTCGTACTGCGGGCGAATAAATTCGCCCGTCCAAGGCGGTGACGAGTCACCGCACTCCGATCGGAGGAGGCCTCTCTTGAAGGCTGGCGCGATGGGAGAGACTCGAACTCTCGACCGACGGTTTAGAAAACCGTTGCTCTATCCGGCTGAGCTACCACCGCGTAGCGCCCTTTTTCGCGCGTTGCTCTAACCTTTTAATCGCCGCGTTGTCACGCCTGATCTCAACGGAGCAAGATAGTCACTCCCGCCTCCTGCTCAGTCGAAGATCGCTCCGCGTGCAAATCTCCACCAGGCCACGCTCATCACGAGCGCCGTGATCCCGACCAAGACGCCAATAGTGGGAAGTATTTGCAGCAGAGTCGCGTGCGCCCAGAGGACTTGCATGAAGCCTTCAATCGCCCAGAAAACCAACGTGAAATGCGCCATGGTCTGGACTGCGGCGGGCATGAGCGAAATCGGAAACCATGCCCCACCCAGCGCGCTCATCAGCAAGATCACGAGCGTCGAAAAGCCACGCGCAGCTTCCTGACTGCTCGCGATCGACGCGATCAACATTCCGAAGGACGCGCAAGATGCCGCCGCGCAAATGCACACCAGCGCCAGCCGTCCGAGATACGGCGCGATCTCGATGTTAAAGAGAAAATGTCCGGCGAAGAAGAGCACGAGCAGCTGGACCAAACCGAGAATCATGCCGAAGAGGAATTTGCTCCAAAGAATGTCCGAGCGACGCGTAGGGCCGGAAAGGATACGTTGAAAGAGCCCTCGCTCGCGCTCCGCAAAAAGAGCGGCAGCCGATGAGGTCACCGCAAACAAAAGAAATTGCATCGCCCATCCGCCGATCATCTGGGTCGCCTGCGGACTCTTCACATCCGCGCCGACCACCTGCTCCTTCTCGACGTGCACGAACTGCTGAAGGAAACGGTTCAAACCGACGCCGGCCTCATCTGCGTCGGCACCAGCGGGTGACTCGGGTGGAGAGAAAACGCCGCCGCCCTCGCGGAGGCTTTTAAAAATTTCGTTTTCATCTCCACCGAAAGTCCTCGCGATGTTAGCGGCAAGCGAGTGGTCAAAGGCTTCCGTGCGCGTGCTTCCAACAGCATCGCGCATGCGTGCCTGCATCGCTCGTCCGAGCAGTTGCGGCGAACTCGTGAACGCCACCTTTTGCAGGAGGCCGGAGACCATTTCGGTTTCGATCTGATTGTTTGGATTGGTGAAGTACTTCACGTGGACGCCGCCTTGCGTGGAGATCGCATCCGCTGGAATCACGATGGCGAAATGAAAACGATCCGCCTGCATCAATGGTCGGATGTCGCTTTCCGCGAGCGCGCGCGGTCCATTCGCACTCGGCTGAGTCGTGATCAGGGTAAACGAATCTTCCTTCCGCAACGCATCGATGAACTTGTTGACCAGAGGGTCCGTGCTCTGATTGACGACGGCGAGCGGTATCCCAGGCCGTTCGGCGCTCGCGCCTCCGAGACCGAAGACTTTTCCAAAAAACACGATCAAGATCAGCGGAATCAAGAACGTCAGGAGCATGCCGGCGCGATCGCGGCGAAAATTCGCGAAATCTTTTCGCACCAAAACTAAGATCGATTTCATGGTCGTAATTATTCTCGCAGAGCGCGACCGGTCAGTTGAAGGAACAGGGCTTCGAGCGTGGGACGCTGATGTTGAATCAAGCGATTTGGAATGCCTTGCGTTTCCGCTTCGCGATAGAACGCACTGAGCGCAAAATTCGGAGATGGGTGAAAGCGAAATTCATTCTCGTCGTTCAGCACCTGCCCATAAGGCGCCAACGCTTGTGCGAAGCTTGCGGTCCGATCATTTTGCGGAAACCGGATTTCATCGCGAAACGAGAGTTGCCCGAGCAAATCATCCAGCGTGCCGACAGTGAGGATTTTGCCGTGATCAATGATCCCGATGCGTGAGCACATCCGAGTCGCCTCCTCGAGATAGTGGGTGGAATAGATCACCGTCAGTCCATCGCGATTGAGCTGCTCCAAAAGTTCGAAGATCGCGTTGCGCGACTGCGGATCGACTCCGACCGTCGGTTCGTCGCAGAGCAGAAGTTTGGGGCGATGCAAAAGCGCCGCCGCTAAATTCAGCCGACGCTGCATTCCGCCGGAGAAATTTTTAACGGGTTCGTGAGCTCGATCGCTCAGTTGGACCGCCGCCAGCAATTCATCGATCCGCAACCCGAGCTCGCGTCCACGGAGCCCGTGCAAGCCGCCGAAGATCGCGAGATTCTGCCTCGCATCGAGCCGCGGATAGAGCGCAATCCCTTGCGGAATAAAACCAAGTTGACTCCGTCCGCGGAGATCAAGCGACGCACCGTCAAGATGAACGCTGCCTCGATCAGGGGACTTCAGTCCGACAATCAGCGACATCAAGGTCGACTTGCCCGCGCCGTTAGGCCCGAGCAGCCCAAAAAATTCACCGCGGGGAATATCGAGCGATACGCCGTCGAGCGCGGTTAACGCCCCAAAGGTTTTGCTCACGTCACGCACCGAAAGAAAGGAGAAGTCCGTTTTCATTTTACCTTTAAAATCGATTGGAGGGCCGCGACGTGCCGCGTGAACGCGCTTTTGCCAGTCGCCGTGGCAGAGACGTATGTTTTGGGTCGTTTGCCGACGAAGGTCTTTTCGACTTTCACGTAGTCATTCTCCTCGAGCGTAGCGAGGTGCGCCCCCAGATTGCCGTCAGTCAATTTCAGAAGCTCTTTGAGAAAGGTGAAATCGACCTGCGCCGTTCCACGCAGTTGGCAGAGAGCCGCCATGATCTGCAAGCGCGCCGGTTGATGGATGATCAAATCGAGTTCGTCCATGTTCAGCGATTCCCGTAACGCAAAACGAAACCGGAACCAATCAGCGTGCCGCCCACCGTGATGCCCGACCAGACCCAGAAAATATGCGGGAAAACGAGTAGTCCGGTGAGAGAAAACACCATGCAAAGCAGCCCGCACCAAACGAGGTGATTGTTGAACCAAATTCCGGCGACGACATAAATCTCCGTCCAAAATAAGAGCGTGTATGTGTACATCGCCCTCGGATCCTGCGGCCAGCCCATGATGGCCGGAATAACGCCGAGATGCACCACGATGATCATCACAGCGATTCCAATAAAGCGGCGATCCGGTTTCACTCGAATGCGCAATGATCGCGAGAAAGTGATGATAACACTTCCAAGAATGCCAACGACCATGGCGACGAGGGATGGCACCTGCATCGCGGCGAGACCCAAATATTCTACGCCGAAGCAATCGAACATCGTGATGATGCCCCACAGCCAAAGGTAAGCATGGCCGTGATGGCTTTTTAGGACATTGCGCATGCGCTCGCGCGAGGCGTCGATTTCTCGCAGGGCGGATTCCGCTTCGACCGCTGAAATTCTCTTCTCCATTTCAGAGTACTCTGCAACACAGAGTTCTCTGTCAACTTATTTCGAATGCCGGGCGGCTCCGGGAACTCGCATATTCTTATCCTCCGCAAAACTGGACCCCCGAGCTAGCGACAGAAGGTCCGGTTTCGATTTAACGCATTCCGATTCCGCGCGACCTGCCAAACCTCTCTCCGAGGGAGCGGTCAAAGGTGTCAATGCGCCTTCCGACGGCGAACTGAAATTCATTTTCCCGGTTACGGCGTACGGCCCGCGGCCCACGCGAATGGAAGCGTTCAGCTAGTTCAATCCCACGGCATCCCAGCGCCTTCCGCGCAGTCGCTGCCTCACATCTTCGAGCACGCGAGATGTGGCCGCGGCTGGATCGGCCAAGATCCAGATCTTCCAGGGTCCTGCTTGCACCACCTCGCGTGGGTTGCCGTAGCGCGCGCGCAGCGATGGCTCATCAAGGCGGTTAACCACGATGAAGGTATAGTTCGGCCGCGACCACTTTTGAGCCACATCGTCGTGATCGAGAAAACCGTACACGTTGTTATTCCAGAAGCTCGCGACGCTGGCCGGATAGGTGCTGTTTGCCGTCGCGCGCAACGCGCTGAGCCGCGCACCCTCGCGGCCGAGGGTGTTGAAATAATGGAGGGTCCAGTAATCACTGAGTCCGCGCGTCAAATGCCGGTCACGGCAAAAATCATCCAGCGTCGCGACGTCGGCAGGATAAGGAAAAACCAATCGTTCCCTCCGAACCGACGATCCGGCCCAAATTGCGAACGAGACTAAAACGGCGCCGAGCACCGCAAGCGCACCAGCCTGAGCCTTGGGGCCGAGACGACGCTTGGGCATGCGCACCCAAGCTGCGGCGGCGATCCACGGGAAGGTCTGCAAAGGCACCAAGTAACGCGCGTTCGAAATATCATGCCAATATCCCATGAACCACAAAGCGCCGACAACGAGGACCGCGCTCGAGAGCGTCCACGTACCAAGAAAGCGAATACGCTCCAGCTTTTCTTTCGCCACATTCTTTTGGCGAAGCGATTGCCGCTCTACTCCCCACCACCACAGGCCGACGAGAAAGAGTCCCGCCACGATCCAAATCGTCATCAGCAATCGTTCCCCCCAGAGGTCATGCCACCAAGCGCCCATCGTAGTGAGGATTCGCAGAGGTGTCGGCGAATAGCGAAACACTCGCGCGGTGAAAAAGATCTGACGCCAGGCCAGATACAATTTGGTTAACAAAAGCAGTGCAAATGAGACCGCCACCGCGCCAAGAAAGCGGCGAACCGGCGTCACAAAATCCGCGCGGTCCTTCGTCGACCAAATCAGCGCAGCCGTCAGTGGAACCACGGCCTCCAGAATCACAAATGAGTCTGAGGCCATTCCTAGCCCGAGCAAAAACGTCAACGCCACCCAGCGCACGCCCGATGGTCCGCGATTGATTTCCATCGCGGCTAGCGCCGCCGCCGCCACGGTCACAATGACCGCTCCGCCATGAAAGCCCGGGGCGAGCTGCCACCATATCCAACGGTCGAGAAAGGGTAGAAATCCGAGCGCAACGATCGCGTTAACCGCTAATAATCCACGCAACCATGCCCCGTCCCGGGCTGGCTCAATCGCCTTCAACAACCATCCCGCCGCGAGCGCGAGCAGCAGTGCAGAAAAAACGGCGTAGGTGGGAATGGATGCTCCCGCCCACCCCGTGGCCGCGATCACGAGTGTGAGCAGCGTGAAGTCCGGAAAATAGTAAGGCGCGGAACTGAGCGTCCATCCCGGCACGGATGAGGCATGATGAAGTAGGTCTTGGCTGAATACATACGGATACAAATCATCGCTGTTCACCTGTTCGGGAAAATGACGCGTGCCAAGCGCGAGTACTTGCGCGACGAGCAACGCGGTCGCCAGAGCGGGCAAGACCCAGCGGAATCGAGTTGGGTGAGCGGTCATCATTTCGCGTCGATGCGGCCACGCCCGGCTTTTCCAACAGGCTCGAAGGCCGAACTCTTTCGTACTACACCAGACTCCCCCAATCGGCTAGGACGCAATAGGCCTTTTGATCTAGGGATCGATGCCAGGCGTTTTGGTGAAACGTCGTTTCTCATTTCCATCGTTTTCGTAGAGCGACTGTTGCACAAACCCGGCGCGGCACGACTGCAAAAACGCGTTCGGACCAAGAAGCGCGAGTCGCGTCGCCTCGTCGGAAAACTTCTGTTTGCGACGGGCCCAGCGACTTCTTCTGGTGGCGCCGTCGCTACACATTTTTCAGGCCGTGATCCGTTCATCGGCGACGCCTGGCTCAGTGCCAAATCCCCATCCCGTAGCCTGAAGTCGAGTTAGCATCAGACCACAAAAGCTATGTTTGCTTCCTGCAGATCGACCTTACCTCCGCGCCTCATCGGCGCGTTCGCATCCCTGCTCCTGGCCTCCGCCGCGGCGCATGCGGGTGTCACTGTCGTAGAGAACGTCAGTCCTGGAGCCACCGCCTGGCCCGACACGCCACTCTTCTCCACCGTTTCTAACCCGAGCACGCAATTGATCGTCGGCGAGGGCTTCGGCGGCGCGACGAGTTATACAGAAACGTTCACGGTCGCCAGCACGAGCAACTACACGTTGCAATCGATCGCTCTCTACGTCGGCGGTGGCACAGGCAGCAGCGCCTCGGCTCCGATCACGCTGAACCTCTTCGATCTCGGCGCGCAAACCGCTCCGAATCCCAATTCCTATTCCGCAGGATTTAACCTCCTCGGGGGCGGCGCTGGTCTGCCGATCAACTACACCACGCAGAGCAACGGCGTGATACAGCTCAACTTTACCGGCGCGGACCAGGCCTTTTTAGTCGCGGGACATCTGTACGCCTTTGAAATCGCCGGCACGAGCGGGACCAATCCGATGATGTGGAATCGAACGACGTCCGACACCTATACCGGCGGCGCAGCCTATCGGAACCGAGGTTGGATCAACGGCGGCAATGCACGCGATTTCGGGATGGCGATTTACGGCGTGGTCAACACCAACCCGCCCCCTCCCACCTCATCCACGATCAGCGCCGTCACCACCTATCAGCAAATCGACGGCTTCGGCGCCGGCGCGGTGTTTCTCGATGCGGGCCTCGATCCGTTGACCGACACGTGGATGGACGAGCTCTACGGCACCGGTCCAAACCAGATGAGCTTGAATCTGATTCGCCTGCGTATTGCTCCGACCGATACAGACTGGAGCAACCAGATCTTGGACGGTCAAAAAGCGGTCGCGCGCGGCGTCCGCATTCTCGCCACGCCGTGGACGCCTCCGGCCGCGATGAAGGACAACGGCAGCACCATTCACGGGTCGCTGCTTCCCAGCCATTATGCGGATTATGTGGCCTACCTGAATGAGTTCGCCGACACGATGCGGGCAAACGGCGCCCCTGTATCCGTGATTTCGTTACAAAACGAACCGGACTTCGATCCAACCTACGAAGGTTGTCTCTGGACGGCGGATCAGTTCCATACGTTTTGCCGCGATTTCGCCTCCGGGATCACCACGCCGGTCATGATGCCAGAATCGTTTTCGTACAACCACGCGTTGTCTGACCCGACGCTGAACGATCCCACCGCTGCAGCCAACATCGACCTTATTGGCGGCCATCTCTACGGCGGTACGATCCAGGACTATCCCCTCGCCCACAACCAAGGCAAACACACCTGGATGACCGAGTACCTCGTGAACGATCAAACGATTCAGCAAGCCGTCGCGACGGGCCAGCAGATCAGCGATTGTTTAACCGTCGGCAACATGAGTGGGTATATCTGGTGGAAAACGATCGGGAATGCGAACGGTCTGCTTGACGCCAGTGGCGCGCTGCAAAGGCGCGCGTACGTGATGGCTCAATTCAGTAAGTTCGTGCCGCCGGGCGATGCCCGCATCTCGGTCACAGCCAATTCCAGCACGCTTGGCATCTCCGCCTTCCGCAGCATGGACGCGAGCCACTACGCGATCATCGCAGTCAACAACTCCAACGCCGCGGTGAATCACAAATTCACGCTGCAAGGACTGACTCCTTCGTCGATCACACCGGTCATCACCTCGGCAACGCAATCCTTGGAGATGGAAACCCCGGTTGCCCTAAGCGGCGACTCGTTCACCTATTCGATTCCGGCAACGTCGATCGTGACGTTCACCTTCAGCACCAGTTCGCCGATCACGGTAAAACTGGGCGGGTACGTTTTCAATCGTCCCACCAACCAGATCGTCCAACAGGTCACGTTGACCAACACGAGCTCCGCCACCGTGGCTGGACCGATCCGCGTCGTGCTCGACGGTCTATCGAGCAACACCAGCCTTGCGAACGCGAATGGCGTCTCGGTTTATACGCCGAGTGGAAACGCGTATGTGACGGTTTCCTCGACCGGCCTCGCGGCGGGCGCTTCGGCCACCGCGTCCTTGAATTTCAACTACACGACCAGCGGGATCAGCTACACACCGCGCGTGGTCGTCGGCCAAATCAATCCATAATGTCGAGCGACCCTTCCCTCGCATTTCAATCTGCTAATCTAAAATGAACACACCCTCTCGTTTTCTCAAACTCCTCTCATTCGGGGCTATTCTCGCTGCGGCGGTTTCGTTGCGCGCCGACATCACGTATCGCGTGACCATCGCCACGGACGCACTGCAAGGTGCTCCGGCCGGTCCGTTCTACGTCGATTTTCAACTCTTCGATGGCACCGGCGCCGGCAATGCCAACACGACCGTTTCTCTCTCGAACTTCAATTTCGGCGGCGGCTCCTCCGTCGCTGGAACGTTCGACGCGGGTGGCGCGTCCGGTTCGCTCGACTCAAACATCACGTTAACGGATAGCTCATTTTATAATGAGTTTTATCAAGGTTTCACGCCAGGTTCGACTCTGCAATTCGACTTGCAGATCAGTTCATCTCCCCAAGGAGGCGTGACGCCCGACTCGTTCGCCTTCGCGTTCTTGGACAGTACACTCTCGAACCTTCCGACCCTCGCGCCGGGCAGTGACGTGTTTTCGTACGTCGAAATCGGAGATCGCGATCCCGTCGTCACGAACTACGCGAGCAACGATTCGATCATCCCGAATGCTGGCGGTCCGGGCCTTTCGATCCTTGCGCCGTCGTTTCAACCCGTGCCCGAAGCATCGACGTTCGGCGCTGCAGCGGCGGTTGGTCTGTTAGCTTTGGCCGGACTTCGTCGTCGCAAACAAGTGCGGGCGTGACCTTGGTCCCAGCAGGTTGAGACGCGGCACTTAACGCGTCTTGACCTGAATTGTTTTTCTCACGCGAGCCACTTTCGAGCGGCTCGCGTTTTTTCTTGCGGGGACGCCGCGCAAAAGTGCCCCCTCTCCGGCTTGGAGCGCGGTGACTCGTCACCGCCCTTTGGACGGGCGAATTTATTCGCCCGCAAAGAACCGCATTTACCTCAACCGAGTCGGACGGGATTTCCGATGCGGCGGTCGTCACGCTAAACTCTCTACTCAAGCTGCAAGATCCCGCGTTTCACCGCGATCACGACGGCCTGGGTTCGATCGGCGGCGCCGAGTTTGATGAAGATGTTGGATAAATGAATTTTGACCGTGCTCTCGGCAATGCGAAGGCCTGACGCGATTTCCTTGTTGCTCTTGCCTTCCGCCAAAAAATGAAGGACGTCGCATTCGCGATCGGAGAGCTGCGAAATCACACGCTCGCCTACCCGCGCCGCGAGTTCCATCGGCAGATACTGTTCGCCGCGAGACACATTGCGGATGGCTTCAAAAAGCCGCTCGAGATCCATTTCTTTGAGCACAAAGCCCAGCGCGCCTGCTTTGACCGCCTGGAACACCTCTTCGCCCGACGCGTAGTTACTAAAAATCACCGCATGCACCTGGCCAAATTGCTCGGCCAGCGCTTTGAGCGTTTCGACCCCGGAAAGTCCGTGCATTCTCAAGTCCAAGACCACGACGTCCGGCCGACATTCGCCATATGCCGCAAGGGCATCTTGGCCATTCGACTTTTCCGCCGCGATCTCCATATCCGGTTCGCCACGAATGGCGGTCGCCAAACCGACGCGAACAACCACGTGATCATCGACCAACAAAATCCTGATCTTTTTCTGCGTCGCCGTATTCACGATCCCACTACGAAAAGCTCTGAGGATTAAGGGGCGCGACGACTTGAACCGTGGTGCCGCCTCCGGGCATGCTCATGACCGACAAAGCTCCGCCAAACTTCACTGCCCGTTCGTGCATGCCGCGAAGGCCGAAATGACCGAATTCGTGATCGGCGACTTCCACCATGGAAAAGCCGACGCCGTCGTCCGAAACCTTCAGCGTAATATTCCGCTCCTCGTAAGTGAGCGTGATCTGAATGCGTTTAGCGGACGCATGCCGAATGGCGTTGTTGATCGCTTCCTGCGTGATACGGAGCAGATGATGTTTATAGGTTGAAGACAGGGCGATCGCTGGACCTGAAACAATCAGCTCGAGTGGGACCGCCCCAGAAGCGAGCATCGTGGCCATTTTTCTCAGAGCATCGGGCAGTTCCACGCCGTTGAGCAAAGGTGTGCCGATATCCCAGACAACGTGCTGCACCTCACGGCGGGTGAAAGAAACCATCTCCCGTGCGGTGCCGAGGCGGGTGCGAATTTCCTTCGGCATCTCCGACATTTTCAACGTGGCTTCCAGTTGAAACATCACGCCGCTCAATCCCTGCTGCAGACTGGATTTCGCCGGCCAGACGATTTCGTTCGGCGAAAACCGCGGCATTCCGCGTCTCTTCGTTCAGCTTGATCATCGCCGCCTCGAGTTCCTTGGTGCGCTCACCGATCAGTCGCTCCAGTTCCTGATTTCGGCGGCGCATTTGTCGACGGGACAATTTCACCGCCGCCAACCCGGCCAACAGGGCAGCGGCCGCATAACATGGGTACGCCTGCCAGGTACGATGCCAGGGCGGAAGGATTTCGAAGGGCAGCGTGATCGTTTCACTCGGATGACCGGCGAAATCGGACTGACGCACTTCGAGCACGTGGTGTCCGTCTCGAAGTTCATCAAGTCGCAGGAGCGAGCCGGAATCAAACGGCTTCCATTCCGCGCTCGCGTTGATGCGATAGAGAAGACGCGCGCTTCTCATGCCTTGATAACTTCCACTGAAAAAAAGAAACGCGAGAGAGTTATGATCATTGGGCAACCGCAGGGGCATGGCGTCCGCACCGAACGTTTTCGCGAGATCGAGGCCCTTTTTTCCATCCAACATCGAAACCAGCACAGGCGGTTTCGCGGAGGCGACGTCGGGCAAATCGACGCGATGCGACAGATGATAAAGCGATCCGCCCGAAGAAATCCAAACGTCGTTTCCGTCCATCATTTGAATCATCGGGAACTGTTCGTGCGCCAGATCGAGGGAGGTGGCGTCAACGGTGTAGTCGTTGCCCGCAGGTACGAACCGCACGACTCCTTTGTGATGCGTTCCCCACAAGACGCCGTCCGAATCTCTAAAGACCCGAGTGATCCAGTAGGGAGATCGTTTCAGAAGGCGATCGAGTTGATCGTCCTGCGTCCACGTTTCCTTCGCGTCATCAAAATAAATATGTTCGTCGCCCGAGGAGGTCAGCACGACGATATCGCCGACAATTCCCACGCTGATCCAGCCGGTGTCGCCCCATGGCAGATCCCGAAATTCGCGGGTGACGAGGCGGCCATGCTCAAAGCCAATGCGAGCAATTCGGTTTCCGCCAAATTCTAGCCAAACCGCGCGCGGAGATGCATGCGCCATCGATGCTGAACCCAGGGAAGCCACGCGGGGAGACTCTTCTTGCCATCGTCCATTCGCGAAATGAAGCAGAGCCGTCTCCTTTTCGCCCATCACGAAACAACGCTCTTTCGAGGTGAAAACCAACTGCTTGACGCCGGCGATTGAGATCACCTTTTCCGCGACCTCATCGTCGGAAATGGAAAACACGCCCGTCGCATTTCCAACCAAGATATTCTCGCCGTTCGACGCGACCGTCCACGCTCCGATCTGAGGCGCGCCCTTCCACGGCTCAAAGCGCGTATAAGCTCCGACGAGACCGGGTTCAGATCGATAGAGACGGCTTCCGGTCGCAACGAATACCTGCTGATTTCGGCGTGCAACGGTCGGCCAACTCGCGGGCAGACCAAGCCGCTGACCAAACGCCGTCATCGGCGCGCGATAGAGGATTTTCATGACGCCGTCTTCGGTCGTGGCCCAAAGCACGCCGGCTTCGTTGGATGCCAGAGAGTTTACCCGTTGAAACTCCGCCGTGGGCAAGGACGCGACGACTTCCCCTTCCGGTGCGACCACGAAAACGCCCTTGCCTTCGATCGCGATTGCAACCGCGTGATCGCGCAGAGTTTCCAGCGCTGTCACTTTTCCCACGAGATGGTGCGCTTCTTGCGGCGCCCAGAGTCGAGCGCTGTCTCCGTTAAATGAATACAGCGTGCCCTCGATGCTCGATAAAAGAGTCGCGCCCGCGTCGAGCCCGGTGGCGCGATCGAAGGTCTTGCCCGAAAAAAGCGGCAATTGCACCGGGACCAGTGTCGTTTTGGCCAGATCGATTTCGAAGAGCCGATCGCCGAAACAGGAAGCAAAGAGGCGTTCGCCAACCGTAAAGACCTGGCAAAGCGCAGGAATCGCAATGTATCGCGCGCTCGCCGTCTTGAAGTCCCAGAGCACCAATCCTTGATCGGCCTGAAATCCAACTCCGCCCGGCGTAAGGACGATGCGGGAATACGCCGCCGCCCGCGCCCACTCTGGCGCTTTTTCCGCGGGCAATACCCGCAGGTCGAGCTGCCCTTCCGGGGTAAGGCGCAAGATGCCCCAGACGCCGCGACCGCAGAAATAGGTTTGCCCATCCCGGCCGAGCATGGCCGCCGTAATGCTCTTCCCCGCCATCGGTGAAGCCTGAACGAGATCCAGCCATGTCGAATCGTTCAAAACCGCGTAAACCTGATCATAGACCACCGCGAGTCGGCCATAAGGGTCAAAGGAAAGCCGAACCCGGCGAGGCGCGTTCCCAATTTCCTCGAAAGGATACAGCCGCGTCCAAGGCAATCCGTGGATCAAAGGATCCTCGCCAGCGGCAAACAGGCGTGCGCCCCCAATCAGCAGAAATGCGATCGTTGCGACTAAAACGAAAAGGCGGGACGTCCTAAACACAGAGGGAAAGGTCCAACGCTCCACGAGGTTGGACGTCGCCTCACGACAACGCCTCTCGAGGAACGCGTCAACTGATCCTACGCGCGCTCAGCGTTTCGCATCGATCGCGATGCTCTCTGAATGCGCGTTGAATTCCGGAGCATACATGCACTGCACCTCCGCCAAACCTGTCTCGTAATGCCCGGCGAGCTGGACGCGGGTCGAGTACTCGAAAACGTACACCCCGCGACGGAGCGAATCGAAGAAGAAGTGCGTCGCGGTGTCGCGCGTGCTCTCGTAATAGCCAGTGCCGTCTTGATACCTGTATCCACTTAACACCGACACCGGCTCGGTCCCACTGCCTCGCTGATCTTTCAGGTGCACAAACTCCAAATCGCGATCGACCTTGAGTTCGATCCGCACGACGAGTTCATCGCCGACGGCCACCGGGCCTTGCATCGGGACCAGAGACTGTCCTTGTGCCGCGTTCGTTTTCACGAATAGACGCTTCTTCAGCGTCAGACCTTCGGCGGTCGCTGCTGGCGACACCTTTGAAATATCTTCCAAATACTGCCACGTCACGCTGCCCCAGCTCAGACCGGGATCTTTTTTGGTCACCTTGATTGTCCCCATCTGCGGCTGGATTTCGCCACGCACAAATTTCTGCTCAAAGAAGCCCGTTCCCGCTTCGACTTTTTCCGGCACGAGGGGCTTTCCACCCAGCTCGACCTCCACTTGTTGTTCGCCGAGCAGCGAGTGCCCGCGCAACAAGAGCGCGTAGACGGCATCCGCAGTCGCTTTCGTCGTCTTCCAGTTTTGCGTGCGCTTCTGCTGCAACAACCAGATACGGCAATCGTCCACCGCTGCGGCGTCATGCGTCACTTCGTCAAACGCTTCAATCATCATCGCCTGGGTTTCGATCGGCGCCTGAGCCCAGAGCCACCAGCCTGTCCGCGAATCCCGCCAGTACCTGCCCATTTCATCACTGCGGAGGCTCCGCTCTTTCAACGATTTCATGATCGCGAGCGGAGTCTCCCGATCGCCGAAACGCTGCAATGCGATCGCGAGTTGTGCTTGATTCTGGCGGCTTTCGAGCTGGACCCAATATTTTCGGGATTGGCGTTGGAAAAAGTCTAACGCCTTCTGATGAGTCGCATCTATCGGTCGATCCACCAAAAAGAAGCTCCGTCCGTAAAGATACAAAATGTCGATACCGCTTGGATGATAGGTCTCGGGATGAGTGATTTTTTGGATCTCAACATAACGCCGTTCCATCGCTTCGTCCAAACCCGTCAATGCTCGCTCAGCCGGGGCAATGTCGACCTTCGCATCGAGATGCCGCAGTCGCCCGAAGCCGGTGACAATGTAGAGAGAAATATAATCCGAACTCGGGCCACCCGGAAACCAGGACCAGAGCCCATCGCCTCCCTGTCGCTCGGAGAGCTTCTGTAGGGCGCGCGCGCTTTCGTCGCTCAAGCGGTTGCCATCAAACAGCAGGCCGACACGCTGGCGCGCGGCTGACTCGGACTGCGCGTCGAACACCCACGGCGTCTCTTCGAGCGCAACGGATTTGAGGTCGGCGTTCTTCTCCAACGGGCTTTTCAGCGTCGGGGTATTTTTCCACTGCTCGAAGACGCGGCGAATTTTCGGATCGGAATCCGCTATCGCGGCAGTGAGTGCATTGGCGTAGTACCG
>Ga0207702_10002156_pt1 | contig 18917 bp, 7 predicted proteins | sample KBSCornC62_FD_184302 | JGI IMG/M metagenome (GOLD analysis project Ga0207702, IMG submission 184302) | Corn rhizosphere microbial communities from Kellogg Biological Station, Michigan, USA - KBS Corn C6-2 (SPAdes) (version 2) | ecosystem: Host-associated > Plants > Roots > Rhizosphere > Soil ...
AAGTAGTTTTCATTGGCGGCGCGCCAATCTCGCACCTAACATTCCCCGCACATGGCTACGCTAGAGGCCCTGAAGGCCATTTACCACCGACCGTTGTTCGATCTCATCGCGGAATCCCGCCGCGTCCATACCGAGTATTGGAAAGACAACGAGATGCAGCTCTGCACCCTCCTGAGTGTGAAGACCGGCGGCTGCAGCGAAGATTGTGGCTATTGCGCACAGAGCGCCCGCTACAAGACCGGCCTCGAGGCGGAAAAGCTCATGACCACCGAGGAGGTGCTGCCTCACGCCCAACGCGCCGCGGAGAATGGCTCGACCCGCTTCTGCATGGGCGCAGCCTGGAAGGGCGTGCGCGATGGCGACTCGAAGTTCGACCAGATGCTCGAGACCGTCCGCGAGGTCAGCAAGCTCGGCATGGAAGTCTGCGTCACTCTGGGCCAGCTCGGCGACACCGAGGCGCACAAGCTCCGCGAGGCTGGCGTGACCGCCTACAATCACAACATCGATACTTCCCCCGAGCATTACGGGAACATCGTTACCACCCACACGTTCCAGGATCGCCTGAATACCATCTCCGCCGTCCAGCGCGCGGGCATGGCCGTCTGCTGCGGCGGCATCCTCGGCCTCGGCGAGAGTGAGGAAGATCGCCTGCGGATGCTCGAAGTGCTCTGCTCGTTCAACCCGCCGCCGGAAAGCGTGCCGATCAACTGCCTCGTCCCGATCGACGGTACCCCGCTCGCGGGCGCCAAGCCGGTGGATACCTTCGAACTCGTCCGGCTTATTGCCACGACTCGCATCATGCTGCCGAAGGCAAAGATCCGTCTCTCGGCCGGCCGCTCGCATCTTTCCCGGGAAGCGCAGGCGCTCTGCTACTTCGCAGGGGCGAATTCGATCTTCTATGGTGACAAGCTGCTCACCACGCCGAATGCCGGCACGAACGAAGACATCCAGCTTCTCGACCAGCTCGGCCTTCGCCCGCAGGCGCCTTATAGCGACCTCCCCCGCCCGGAATCCCTCACTGCGGCAGAGTAAAGCCATGGCTCAGATTCCTACAGCCGCCGACTGGGGCAGGCCGCTCACGAACCGCGCGGAAAAAGAAGCGGTCGCCAATCGTCTGGCCGCAGAGGTGGTGGATGGACAGGTCGTCGGCTTCGGCTCCGGCTCGACGTCTTATCTCACCGCCCTGGCCATTGGCCGCAGGCAGAAAGAGGAAGGCGTCCGATGCGTCGCTATTCCCACCTCGATCGAAATCGCCGCCATCTGCGTCGAGCTCGGCATTGCGCTCGCGCCCCTCGGCGCTGCCCAGCCCGATTGGTGCTTCGATGGAGCGGATGAAGTGAACGGTCAAAACTGGCTCATCAAGGGCCGTGGCGGAGCGATGTTCAAAGAGAAGATCGTCTTCCGCTCGTCGAAGAAGCGCTACATCCTCGTGGACGCCTCGAAGCGGGTGGAGAAGCTCGGTACCCACTTCGCCATCCCGATCGAAGTCTTCCCCGGCGCTCTCTCCTACGTGAAATCCGAACTCGAGAAGCTCGGCGCCACGTCGATGGCTCTGCGCTCTGGCGACGGCAAGGACGGCCCGGTGATCACCGAGCAGGCCAATCTTATCCTCGACGCCCGCTTCGCGGAAATCGGCCCGGATCTCGAGAAGGAGATCAGCGCGATCTGCGGAGTGCTCGAGAGCGGCCTCTTCATCGGCGATGACCTCGAGCTGCTCAGTCCGTAAGGCCAAAATGCCCGCTTGTGGGCAGGCGCGGATCGAAAGAGCTGAGATAACGGACCACACGGTCTCGTGCGCATTGCGTCTCAGCCGATTACAGGTCCGATTCGCATGCCCCGGGAGAGGGTCCACGGGGGATGAAAATGGGAATATGCGGCGGTCCGGCAGCTGCCGGATGCGCCCTACCGATCCAAACGAATTCCCCCGGCGGGTGAATCGATAGCATGCTTACCCCTGATTGGCGTCGCGCGGCAGCGCGTCGTCCCGCTCGGTAGGGCGACTCGCGCCGCGAGCGCCGACTTTTCCATCTACGGCTCGGACGAAGCCTCGCCCTCCCGCCCCAAAGAATAGCTCGCGCCGACAACATCCGGCATCCGCCAGGTTCGTTTTCTACGGCAGGGAAACCGCATTCCCCCCCTATTTATTGGAAATACGGATAATCGTGAGGGAGTTGGCGGGGGCCTCGTAGTCGAATGTCGGTGCGATGGATATCGTCGAGGACTGCGGCCGAACTGCGCGTTCGTCGGTCTCCATCGGATTGGCGCCCGCCAATACGGTCTTCGTGGCGCTCGCCGGAAGCCTCTTCACGCCGGCGAGAGTGATGCGCAACGGTGCAGGGGCGTTGGCGCCGTTGACGACCTTGATAATGAGATCACCCGTTTTGCTGTCGCCCACTGCCGAAGCGGCGAGAGGGGCCGACGGAGCGGAGTCCCCGCCGATGACCGTGGGCAAATAGAAATCGCCGCCGTTCAGACTGAATAACTGCTGCACGTGGTAGTTGATGGTCGGGAAGACCTCCGTCTTGGTGAAGAAGATGAGATCGGGCGTCCAGTCGGTGTGGTCGCGCCTGGCGAGGAGTGGCGCGTAGGAGGCAAAGCGCACGACGTCCGCGTTGCGCTCGAGGGCAGTGAGGTAGGCGGCTTCGGAAATCGCCGAGCGCAGGGTGCTGCGGCGCTTGTCGTCGAAGGAGGCCCATTCGCCGAGGTAAACCTTCGATTTGGAGCGGTCGTAGGCATCGTAGCGCCGGTTGTTTTCCCAGAACCACTGTGGGGATTTGTAGCAGTGCTCGTCCACCATGGGCAGATGAAGCTCGTCGGCAATTTTCCAGCCCTTGGTGTAGTCGTCGCCCTGGGGATCCGGGCCGACGGTGCCGATCACCGTGATCTCCGGATGCTTGGCTTTCACCGCTTTGTAGATCATCTCGAAGCGCTCACGGAAGACGGGCGTGATTTTGTCTTCGTTACCGACCCCGAGATACTGGAGACCGAAAGGCTTGGGGTGGCCGGCGGCAGCTCGCTTGGCGCCCCAGGTCGATGTCACGGGGCCGTTGGCGTATTCGATGAGGTCGAGCACGTCCTGCACGTAAGCAGGCATCTGGTCCATCGGCAGGCCGGCCTGGCCGATGCCGTATTTGTGCGTGACGAGCTCGTTCGAGTTCTGGCAGCACACGCCAGCGGCGACGACGGGAAGCGGCTTGGCGCCGATGTCTTCACAAAATTGGAAATACTCGAAGAAGCCCAGTCCTTTGGACTGGTGATAGCGCCAAATGTTGGGCTGCGGCTTGCGCTGTTCGATGGGACCTATGGTTTCCTTCCAGCGGTAGATATTGCCAATGCCGTCGCCGTGGACCAGACACCCGCCCGGGAAGCGCACGAACTTCGGATGGAGGTCGGCGATGACCTGCGCAAGGTCCGGACGGAGTCCATTGGGGCGGTTGTGAAAGGTTTTTCCCGGGAAGAGGGAGACCATATCGAGGGCCACCTTGCCAGCCCCGCCGGCGAGCACAATGAGACGGGCATCGGCGTCTGTGGCGGTCGGCGTGAGGACGTTGGACACCTTCTTCCAGTCGGCGGTCGGCGCGGGCAGGTGCCCTTCGGCGAGAAGAGCTCCGCCTTTGCTCTCCAGCCGGACCGTGAGCGGAAACGCCGCACCGGCTATCTGACGCGTGAATAGCGACATGTCGTACCGATCGCCTGCCTTGACGGGAATTCCGTTAAATCCCTCGTTTTGCAGCCCCACGCCTCCGCCGGGCTTTTCAACGGTCAGCACGGCGTAGCTGGTATTGACCGGATTGAGCGGCTGGGCAGTTTCGACCGCGATCGAGCCCTGGCCGCCTCCGCGTTCGACGAGTTCCCAAGCCGTAAGAGGAGTCCAGCCGACATGATCAGTCGCGGAGTAATCGAACGAGCGATTTTGGATCAACTCCGCGTAGAGCCCGCCATCGGCAGCGTAGCTGAGATCCTCGAAGAAAATGCCGACGAGATCGGGGCTGATAGGTTTACCTGGGCCAACCTGGACCGTGATGGGCGTAGGCTGCCCATGAAGGCCCGGGAGCAATAGCGAAGCTAAAGCAATCGGGAGGAGGGTGTTACGAATGGATAGCATTGAGTCGCGTAGAGGCATGGTCGTTCAAGGGAGGGTTTCGAGTTCGGCATGACTGCCAGCGCGGAAGCAAAGGATGCGGGTGCGATCTTCAGCAGCTTCTTGATCATTTCCGCCATATGGCAAAATGCCTCCGCCACATACTCTCGTGCATCGTTCCTTCGTTGGTACGCTTTCAGAATGCGTCCAGGCAAGTCCATCCATAGCGCATTCCTTCCAAGCCTTGCAGAGCCCAGCTTCGGACCTACTGCGCCTGTTTTTCGCTTTTCCCAGCGATCAGAGCCTCGGCTTCACGCAGCAAAATTCCCGCATCCAGCCAGTCGCTCCAAATAGCGCGATCCGCATCGTGGTCCCTCAATGGGGCAGCCAGTCTAACACTTACGATTACGCTGCTTTCTCGAAATAGAGCCATAGCTTCGGCATGGCGGTTCAACTGCCATGCTGCCATCGCTTGCACCAGGCGAGCAGCCTCATCACGCGGCACGACCCTCTCGGGAAATAAGAGACTGCGCTGCGACCAATCCCATGCCGCCTGGTAATCGCCATATCGATATTTATACAAGCCAAGGACCACGAATCGCCAACTCTCGAGATAATCCCGCGGAATGGGATGGTCCTTCACCGAATCTTCGGCCACACGAGCCAAGCCTTTGATGGAAGCGAGTACATCAGCACTCGGAGGAGTCAGCATGCTGATCTTGAGGATCTGCTCTGCCGCAATGGAATTGTTACTCCGGCCAAATCGAGAAATCGCCAGACGACGGACCTTGTCATAGGTTTGAAGATCCCCGGCCTCGATGAGTGTAGGCGCAACTGGGAGAAGGTCGCGCGTGGCATTGTCGGTCTGGTCGTTTTCGTCGAAGCGGTTTACCTGAATGAGGGCGAGCAGGTATGTTGCGGCTCTGCTCCAGTTTCTTTTGAGAGCGTTCCATGCCGCGAGAGTGCGAAATACGTTCGTAGCCTCCAGAGAAGGTTGCGAGAGATGGAAATTCTTGTCGCCGAGCAAAGCGTCGGCTTCCACGAATTTTCCCTCGCGCAGGAGGATGGCCGCGCGCGCAATCTTCTCACGCACTTCGGCGCGTTGGCGCATCTCCGCCTCTCGTGAAAGGGCTTCCTCGGCCACGGTGCGAAGCTGCTTCTGCTGGCGCTCGGCTTCGGAAACGCGGAAGTACATCCATGTGGAAATGGCAAATCCCACGGCCAGGGCAAGCACGGCTGCCGAAATCCCGGCAAAGGCGGCCTTGTTGCGGCGCACAAGTTTCTTGAGGCGATAAAGGCGGCTCGGAGGGCGTGCCTGGACCGGCTCGTCCTTGAGGTAATGCTCTATATCGAGGGTAAATCCGCGCGCCGTCTGGTAGCGGCGCTCGCGATCCTTTTCCAGAGCCTTCATGGCGATCCAATCGAGATCGCCATGCAAACTCTGCGCCCAGGAGAGCGGTTCGGCGCCTTCGGCCGGATGCAGCGCCACATCCGAGGGGCGCGGCGGGTCCTGGTCACGAAGCACCCGTCGCATTTCATCCATGCCTAAACTCAGGAGTTCCTTGTTGTTGAAGGGCGGCCGGCCCGCGATCAATTGATAAAAAACGACACCCAGGCTGTAGATGTCGCTGCGCGTATCGATATCCATGCCACCGACGACTTGCTCGGGGCTCATGTATGCCGGGGTACCGACGAGTTGCTCGTTGACCGTAAAAGCGGTGCCCTCATCGCGCTGAGCTTCGGTCGCCTTCGCGATACCGAAATCAATGATCTTCGGCGTTGGGACACCATCCTGCAGGGTGACGAGGATGTTCGCCGGCTTGATGTCGCGATGAATGATGCCCTTTTGATGCGCATGCTGGATGGCATGACATACCTGCTGAAACATCGTGAGCCTGTCGTGCAGAGGGAGGTTATGCTGCGAGCAGTAGTCGGCGATCTTCACACCCCGCACGAGTTCCATCACGAAGAATGGTCGCCCTGTTTCCGTCGCACCGGCATCGAATACGCGAGCGATATTCGGATGCTCCATGATCGCAAGCGTTTGCCGCTCGATCTCGAAGCGGGCGATCACCCGCTTCGTGTCCATTCCCAGCTTGATGATCTTCAGCGCCACCTGCCGGCGCACGGGCACCTCCTGCTCGGCCATGTACACCACTCCGCCTCCACCCTCGCCCAGCCGCTGCGCAAGCCTATACGGGCCGATCCATGTCCCTATCGCCTCATCTTGATATCCAGCCGGGGAGATACCTAATCCTTCCGGAGGTTCGAGTTCCGAACTCCCTTCCCGGAAGAACACCTCCGCAGAGGCGTAAATGCCCAATAGGTCGTCGACCGCCTTACGCAGGTCGGCGTTCGCTCCGCAGGCCCCCGCCAGGAATGTCTGCCGCGCCTCCGGATCGGCTATTTGCAAGGCGTCGTAAAAGATGACCTCTTCCGTGGAAAGCGGGGTATCCATCTCACTGGGATTGGGTAACCCACCGATAGAGCCACGCCTTGGCGCAGGCCCACTCCCGATCCACGCTTCGCTCGCTCATGTCCAGGCATTCGGCGACTTCCGCATTTTTCAGGCCGCCGAAGAATTTCATCACCACAATCGTCGCCCTTTTCGGATTCGTCTTTTCCAGCTCGATGAGGCCCTCGTTGATGAGCAGCACATTCTGCTCCGGAACGAGCTCGGCTACCGAGTCCATCGCCGAAGTTTCGACCCGCTTCTGCCGACCGCCATGTCGCAGTCGGGACTTGCGCCTCGCATTCTCGATAAGGATGCGACGCATCGCCTCCGCGGCCGCTGCGTAGAAGTGGTTCCGATTCTGCCAGGCACGACGGTCTCCGGTAGCTGTCAATCGCAGCCAGGTCTCGTGAACGAGGGCTGTCGCCTGGAGCGTATGGGCATCCGATTCGGATGCCATGCGCACAGTGGCAAGCCGACGGAGCTCCTCGTACAGGTCCGGAAGTAATTCTTCCGCTGGCCGGCTTTCCTTGCGTGGTTCTGAATCCTGGGGATCGGTCATCACTGGTTCCGCAATCCGCCGCCGCGCGCTCCGCGCTTCGGTCCCATATCCATATGATAAATCAAGAAAAATGCCAGTGTGATAGCCGATCAGGGACCGACCGAAACCCGGTAGAATCGACTCCGATTCCCCGCATCTCCCGCCTGCGTAAAGTCGATGTCCGCATCTGTTCCAGATACTGCCGAACCGACGTCCGCCCATCCGCCCGCAGTCGGATCATTGCACGCCTGGAGCTGGTACGAGTGCCCCGGGTAGCCGTGGATTTGCACATGCACATCGCTCCCTTGCACATTGATCGATTTGATGGCGACGGCGCTACGATCAAAAACCGTGCCGTTGTTCACGAATCCTGCCGGCAACGTACCCTGCCAGCTCATCACATCGAGCGTGCCATTGTTTACAAGGCTGACCCCTGCCGGAAGCGTGCCATTACCGACGAGGCGCAGGATACCGTCGTTCGTTATGGTCCCCGAACCTGAGAAATTGCCGGCGAATGTCGCGGCCGTATTGCCTCCTGATTTGATGTGCAACTGCCCGCCATTGAGATTGATCACTGCGCCCGCCGCACCGGATACCGACGTCACGTCCTGTGTCTGGCCGCCGAGGTCGAGTTGAGCCGAGCCATTCACCGAGAGATCCGTGACGCCTGCCAAGCTTCCGGTGATCGTCTGCGTGGCGTAGGTTCCCACGGAGTCAGGCCCGAGCGTGTGGAGATTGTTGAGTTCGGTCGCGGTGAAAGCGCGGTTCCAAATGCGCACTTCGTCGTAGGTTGCGTTCGCTGTCGAATCGGTCGAAAACTCCGAGCGGCCGAGCCAGAAGTTCGTGTCTGTAAGGTTTGCCAGGGTGTTGCTGGTATCGAATGTGCCTTTTGCCGAGCCGAGGCTGCTCGCGGAAGCAGGAGCCGCATACCAAGTCACGCGCGTCGTCCCTCCCGCTCCCGCTCCGGGCTGGATAACCATTGCGATGTGGTATTCAACCCCTGCTGTGTAGGGCGCGACCGTGTTGTTAGCCGTGGAAGTCGTGGCGTCCTTCCATTCGACCCGGTCGGCCGAGATGGAGGTCTGGCTCCATGCCATGAATAGATATTCGGTGGTCGAGGCACCCACGTCGAAGATGCGGGCCCAGTTCTGAAATGCCACCTGTGTCGCCCACAATTCGATAGTCACCGGCGTCCCGTCCTTCGGCAGGAGGCCGCTTCCGAGGGAGACATAGTCTGAAGAAGCGTATGCACCACCGGAAAGCGTGATGCCGGATGAGGATAATGTCGTATTATTCGAGCCGACATCGACGACCGTCGCATTCGAAGAGCCAGCGGAGTCGTTCAAATTGCCATTGAAGCTCCAGCGATGCGCGAGCACCTGCGCCTGCCTGGAGGCAATGGCAAGCGTGCCGCTCTCCACGGTCACCGGACCAGCCTGAGTTGCGCTGGATGTCAGGTTCATGGTACCCGAGCCGCGTTTGATCAGCGTCCCGGCTCCCGAAATCGGCGCAGCCACTGTGAACGTATCGCTGCGATTGAAGCTGAGGGTGCTGCCGCTCTCGAGCATGATCGGGATAGCCGTGGACACACTGCCTGTCGTCCCCCCATTGCCGATCTGCAATTCTCCCGCCGCAATGTCGATTGCGCCGGTGAACGTCGCGTCGCTCAGCAGGGTAAGCCCGTAGCTCCCTTGCTTGCTAAGAGTGCCGTAGCCCGTGATCGCGCCGCCGATCGTCAAATTCCCGCCAGCAGCGTCGAAGAACCATGGAACGCCGTCCTGCAAGCTGAGCGGTGTATCAATGCGCTGCGCCGTGGCCGAGAAGTTGTGGATGTCGCCCTCGAGTCCGATCTGGTTTCCGCCAATCTGGAATGCCCCTGCGCCGGATGGAAATTGCAGGCCGCTGAACACCGTGCCGGCTGCAAAATCATTCGATGGAGTGCCGCCGGCCGCCGTGCCAAACCGCAGCCCGTATTTGGCGGAGGGCGCGGCATCCCAATTCGCCGAGGCAGTCCAACTCGCCTGTGCGCCACCTCCGCTCCATGATCGCCATCCCGCAGGCGAAAGGAGGCTCCAATACACCGCATAGCGCGTGTGGTGAATGTCATAGAAGGGCTTGAGCGTGGTTGCGCCACGGCTCGTCGCGCCGGGCATCGCCGTATTCGCGACCAGCGTCAGCGGGTCGGACCCCGCTTGCACCCATGACGAGAGGTTCGTCGCGTCGGCGGAAACCATCAAAGGCGCGGTCACACGGGGAACATTCTGGTAATCCAACTGGCCGGCAGCTTCGTCCGAGGCAGGCATTCCGCTTGTGCCGAGATCAGCCGCCAGCAGGACGGGTCCGAGGAAGAGCGACACCTGATTGGGATCATCCATGGAGCGGACGAGACGCATACCGGTCGGCAGGGTAATCCCGATCACATCGCCCTCGGACCAAGTCCGGTTGAGCTCCACATAGGAGTTCGCATTGGCAGCGACGTTCTGAGTCGTCCCGTTCACGGTGATAGTCGGCGCCGATGCGATCCAGGCAGGAATCCGCAGGCGGATTCGCGCCGCCGTCGGCTGTGTGCAATGAATGGTTAGCGTCGCCGAGCCGCTCTGGGGCAGGGTGGTGTCGAGCTCGAGATTCATCCCTTTCTCGCTCCAGTTGAGCGTCGAAGGGATATAGAGGTTCACCCAGAGGATATCGTCCTTGTGGAAGTAGATTGCCTGGCCGTAGAGCGCGGGATTTTCCATTCCGGTCCCCTGGCAGCACCATGACGAGCCGACGGGCCGGGAATAGGTCTTGAAGTGCCCGGAGACCAGCGGGATGAAATACGTGAACATGCCGGTATCGGGCGCGAAGCCGGCGAGGATGTGGTTATAGAGCGTGCGTTCGTAATACTCCGAATACTGAGGCAGGGGATTTTGCGAGAAGAGCTCCTTCGTGAGCTTGAGCATGTTGTAGCTGTTGCACGTCTCGGCCGTGGCAACGGTGAGCGCGGATCCCCCGAGGCCTGTCTCCTTTCCGGCCGTGCTGAAATGCTCGGAGTAGCTGTTGCCACCCTGCACGAACGTATGAGCGCTCGTGACGATTTGCCAAAAGTTGTCGGCGGCTGTGTAGAGCCGCGTGCGCTCGGAGTCCGATGGATCGAGGTAGGAGGCGACATGCGCGAAGCCCACGACCTGCGGAATGTGGGTATTCGCATGCAGACCCGAGAGCTGGTCCTGATCGTTGAAGAGCGGATTGATGAACCAGTCGCGGTGAAAGACCTGCGCGAATGCCAGGTGGCGCTCAGGATTGCTGTCGCCGCGGGCGCGCGAGAGCTGGTAAATATCCGTGAGCACCTCGTTCATGCCGCCCCATTCGGTGTGGCCCGTGGACGCCACGAACATTGCCTCGATTTGCGACGCATTGAGCCGCTTCATACGCGCCGCGTGGTAGTCCGACATGGCGATCGCCATATCCAGCGCCTGGCTGACCCCAGCGTAGCGATAGGCATCCACCAATCCGGCCATGATCTTATGGATCGTGTAGAATGGAACCTGCGCACTAAGGGGTGCGGTTTCCAGCGTCTCGAAATAGGAGATTGGAAAGGCCGAGAGATAGCCGGAAAGCGGGCGCCCCGCCGAGTCGGTCTTCGTCGCCAGCGCATCCTGACATTTCTTCAATTCCGTAACGACGCTCTGGATCTTGGGAAGCAAGGTTGCATCGCCGGTCGTTGCGTACATTTTCGATGTGGCGCTCAGCCAATGGCCAGCCATGTGTCCCCGCACCGCGGTGAAGCCGCTAGTACCCTCCCATCCCCCGAGGCTCGATGCGCCGGCGGGTTGTGTGATGCCCGCATTTGCGCGGAAGGGATACAAGAGTTGATCCGTGGTAATCGATGAAAGATAGCCTGTGCGATCGAGATCCTGGTTCGACTTGAACCGGCTGGTGAGGAGTTGCACCCGATCGAGAGAGAATGGCTCTGCCGCCAGCGTCGGCGTGGCCGTCGGCGGGACGGCTGGTGCCAGCTCGACCATGAAAACACGGTCGCCCGCCTGCGTGTTCATGGTGCTATCAGGAGCCCCGTTCGTGCTCCCATTGTATGCAGTCCCACCCGAGTAGGGATTTCCACCCGAGGCGCCGTCACGAATGCCCTGGGTCTCGAAATAATAGCTCATCGATCCAGAGGTGACATCGAAGCCGTATTGCGTATTTGGCTGCACGGTGATCGGCATGGCAAAGGCGAGGCGCACCCACACCCCCGTCCCGTTGGCGCTGCTCGTTCCAGTCGCCACCGGGGCCAGCGAATTCGACGTACCAGACTCGGTGCCTGTCGTCGTCACGGCCTCCGTGGTGAGGGCGAAGCCGCTCGTTCCAGATGCCGCGGGATTCGTCACCCGGACCGTGAGCTGGGCTCCATTCGCGGTGCACCAGAATGTCTTCGAAGTATTGCTGGTGTAACCGACATTTCGCAGCCAGATCGCCACGACCTTGTAGCCGCCGGCGTTCGCTCCTGTCGTGAATGTCTGCCCCTGCTGAGGACGATTCCCTGAAATGTAGGTACTCGCGTCATTGGCTGAACCGTCGGTCGAGCCGTCGCCTCCCACGTTATCCCGATCTTTGCTCGCCCCGGTAAAACTGGCCACATCGTTGGCACCCGGCGTCGGCGCCGAAGTTTGGTACGAGAGCGTCGCGGCCGGAAGCAGGAGCGGCAGTCCACAGCAAAAAGCGATAATTACCTGAAGAAGAGGCCGGGAGAATCGATTGGGGGAAATCACAAAATGAAGGGGGGAAAACGGGGGGTCGGAATGCAAAGCGCCTTTCGAATGCGTTTTCGAAAGGCGTATTTGCACATCAGCTTCGCGAGGGACTTGCCCTCTTGGTTACTTTTAACACTTTGGCATCCGGACTCGCCGGCGGAATAGAACGATCCCCGCACCAGCACCGATGGCAAGCAGAGCAATGGTCGAAGGCTCCGGAACGGCGGTGACAGTCAACGAACCCGTTCCCATGAAGGAGATCGACCCCGCACCGGGCAATGCTCCCAGCTCAGCCGCCGTGTAGGTTCCCGCCGGGGCAGAATTGCCATTCAAGGAGAGGGCGCCCACGGTTTCCGCACCCGAGAAATTCAGATTCATCGTCGCGCCATCCACCAGGCTGAGGACAATCGTGTCATTCAGCGAGATGCCGTTATCCAACTCGAGAGTGGCGCCGTTGGCCACTCCGAGACTGATCGAATTATTCAGCGAACCGGTGCTCGCAAGCAGCAAGGTGCCCGCAGTAACCTGGGTCGCGCCCGTGTAGGTGCTGGCGCCAGTGAGACTGGTCGTTCCGGCGCCTATGAAGGTCATACCTCCATCGGTCGCATTATCGCCGCCGATCGTGGAATGCACCAGCGCCTGCCCGATCGTGATGGACGTGCCGTTGTTGTCGACGGTGCCGCCGTTGTTACGGACGTTTGCCGTCAATTTCGTCGACGAATTCCAGAAGGTTGCCCCGGCATTCGTCGATGTCGCCTGGAGCGTGCCACCGTTGAAATCGAAGGCATTCGTGCCGTTGTTGCTGACGAGTTTCTTCACTGCGAGCATGCCTCCGCCGAGGTTGACTGTGCCGGACTGCGCCGTGGCTTGATCACCGATTATGAGGCCCACGCCGTTCGTATCGTTCACGGTGAAGGTGCCCCCATTGATGTTGAGAACACCGGTGCCAATACGTCCCACCTCCATACCAAAGCCGTTACTCACATTGACCACGCCGCTATTCAGCGTCACCGTGCTGGTGGTGGCTGCCGTATCGCCGATCGGAAACCAGGCGGTGTTCCCGCTGATATTGAGAGTTGCTCCATCGACGGTCAGACTTCCGCCGTTGTTGATCTTCGAGTTGGTAACACCGCCGCCGGCTGTGGAGGCGACGTTGTAGGTGCCGGAGGTCAGCGTGGCGGAACTCGAAGCACCAGTCACTGTGAAGTTGCCGAGCGTATTCGAGCTCGAGCTGGTGCCGTTGAATGTTGCGCCAGTATTTACGGTCAGCGAACCGCCGCCTGTATAAGTGCCAGACAGGGCCAGGGTACCTGCGTTCACGATGGTCCCGCCCGTGTAGCCGTTCGTGCCGGAAAGCGTCAATGTTCCCGCACCGCTCATCGTGATGCCGCCCGTTCCTGCGAGGTCCGCAGCGACAATCGCATTGCCGCTGGAATTGGATGCCGTCAACGAGCTCGGAGTCAGCGTGCCATTTTGGATCGTATTGCCACTGGCCGCAGCCGCGGTGATCGTGGTCGTGCCGACGGTCTGGCTGGTCGTGCCCAGGTCGAGTGCGCCGCCGCTCATCGTGAGAGACGCGCCGTTACCCAATGTGCCACTTCCACTCACGGCCATTGTGCCAGAGCTCACCGTCGTTGTGCCAGTGTAGGTGTTGGCGCCGGCAAGCGTCAGCGTTCCCGCGCCGTTCATGGTGACCCCGCCCGATCCTGCGATGCTCGCGCTCACGACCGCATTGCCACTGGAGTTGGAAGCCGTCAACGAAGTCGGAGTCAGCGTGCCATTTTGGATCGTATCGCCACTTGCCGCGGGCGTCGTGATTGTGACCGCGCCGACAGTCTGGCTGGTGCCACCCAGATCAAGCTGCCCTCCGCCCATCGTCACCCCACCCGAGGTGGAACCGAGCGTGCCGGATCCGTTCAGGGCGAGTGTGCCCGCATTGACCGTGGTGCCGCCCGAATAGTTGTTCACGGTGTTGATCGTCGCCGTGCCGGTGCCGTTCTTGATCAAGGCGCCGGTTCCGGTGATGCCGGAACCGTCGCTGCTCGAGATGGTGTAGTTAACCGCCGAGTTAGTGAAGGTGACCGATCCCGGGTTGACATTGCCGCCGCTGATCGAGACCGCAGAATTGGTGACCGGCGTGTTCCCACTGCCCACGTTATAGGTATCGCCGAACTTCACGATATCCGTAGCCCAGAAATCTGTCGCAGCATGACCAGTGGTCGTTGCCCAGTTGGGATTCGGCCCGACCACTCCGGTGGTACCGGTCGTCCAGGTGCTATTGCTCGCGCCCGACCAAGTGATCGAGTCGGTGGAGACATCCAACGTCACGGCGTTGCTGGTGTAGGCGACCGCCCCGGTTGAGCGCGGTCCGAGTGTGATGGTGGAATTTGTAAACGTGCCGGCAATTCCTCCCGTCGCGCTGATCAGCGTGAACGGTGTTCCATTCGTATTCGTCAATCCGGCGGCATTCACTCCTGCCAGAGTCGCTCCATTGATCGTCAAGCCGCCGGAGAGGGTAATCGGCGCAGCCGTAGGATTCGCGAGGGAATTGAAATCCATCGTGAGGGTGCTGCCAGTCGTGGTGCCAAGGCTGAGGCTGGTGGCGGATAGAACACTGCTGCTCGGCGAGAAGGCCTTCACCTGGAGATTGGCACCGTCTGAAACAGCAACCGAGCCCACCGTCGAAGCGGCTCCGGAATAAACCAAGGTGCCAGCGTTGACATTGGTCGCACCCGTGTAGGTGTTCGCGCCGGACAACGTCACCGCGCCGCCCGTGGATTTCGTCAATGTGCTTCCGCTGCCGCCGAGCTTCGCACTCACCGAACCGCTTTGCAGAGCGTAGGAAGACCCTGTGAGGGTGCCCGTCGTGCCGCTGATGCTGCCGCTGGTTAGGGTGACCGCACCCACCGTATCGCTGTTTGCGCCAATACTCAGCGTGCCGCCAGCGACATTCACTGCACCGGTGTCGGCCAGCGTGTCGGTTGCATTCCCGAGAGCGAGGGTGCCTGCGTTGATCGTGGTGCCGCCGGTATAGGTGTTCGTGGCCGTGAGCGTGGTCGTGCCGCTGCCCGTAAAGGTGAGACCGCCGGAAGTGATTGCGCCGATTGTCGCCGTCGCCGTCGCGGCGCCCGCTGCCGCTCCCGTACCATTCGTCGCGCTTCCACCCAGAAGGGTGATCGTCGGCGCGGCCGTGTAGCCGGAACCGGGACTCGTGATCGTGATACCCGTGATCGTGCCAGTCGTTGGGTCGAAGTTCGCGTAGCCAGCCGCTCCCGTGCCACCTCCACCCGAGAACTTCACCACCGGCGCACCGATGTACCCGGTGAGCGTTCCACCCAGAGCCACGTTGGTCACGCCGCTTCCAGTCGCAGAGGCGATCACTCCCTTGATCGATGGGCTGTTCCCGTTGTTGTCGATGGTGCCGCCGCCAGAATAGATGAGCGTTGTCACCGGAGCCTGGATCAGGCCATTGGCGTCGGCCGTGCCGGTCGCTCGTATCGTACCGCCATTGAGATTCAGGATGCCCGTGGCACTCGCGCCAGTTTTGGTGATGTAGTTGGTCGCTAACACACCTCCATTGGAGACGGTCAATGTCGCGGTGTTTGTGGCCTGGTTAGCCTGGCCCAGATCGATGCCCGATAGCGCGTTCGCAGCCGTCAGACCCGAACCGGTGTTCATCTGGCTGCCGCTGCCATCGATGTTGATCGACGCGTAGTTATTCGAACCGTTGTTCGTCCGGTACGCCTGGTTCCCTGTCTTGTTGATCAGAAGCTGACCGCCATTGGTGACGTTCAACGCCGCGACAGAACCGCTTCCTCCAGACTGGCTGTTAATCTGGATCGCCGTATTGGCGGCTGTCTGGTTCGTGCCAGAGACGGTGGTGGTACCGCCGTTGACGTCGAGGACACCCGCGCCACCGGCAGTCTGCCCAAGGCCTATGCGGCCACTGACGGTCATCGTACCGGAGCTCTGCAGGTAGCCATAAGAGTTGTTTCCATTCCCCAGGAAGAAACCTGCTCCGCCTGCTGCAGTCGCGCTGTTGGTAAGCGTACCCGCGTTGTAGATTGCACCAGCAGCATTGATAACAGTAGTGCCGTTACCACCAATATTGCCGCCCGCGCTAGTCGTTGTGGCCGAGGTGGTAGTCAACGATGCGCCACTGGCGACATTGATCACACCCACCGAGTTCGTGACATTGCCCACGTAGTTCGTGAAAGTGGTCGTCGCGCTCGTGAGGGAGGCGCCACTGGAGAGATTCACGCGAGCGACTCCCGACGTCGCACCCACAGCAAGGTTGCCCACGCCCAAATCGTTGGCCGTGCCGCTTAGGCTGAATGTGCCTGAGCCGGATTTCAGGATCGAAACTGCTCCGCTGCCCGGAGTGATGTTTCCAGAGAGGGCGACATTACCAGTGCCGCCGACGGTAAGCACCTTGGTACCAGCCGAGGAGGCACTGATTCCTCCCGCCATCGTGAGCGTATTCGTGGTGCTGTTATTTGTGAGACCCACCGTGTAGGTACCGGTCGTACTAAGGGCGAGATTGGCGTTAATCAGCTCGTTATTCGCCACAGTGGAGTTCATCTGGATGCCTCCCGCCAGTGTATCGAGCGTCAAAGTCTCGCTCCCCACGGCCCCCGAGCCGATCGTGTAGGGTGCCGCGCTCGATGTATCGAACAGCAGATTACCCAGCGTCACGCCGGCGCCCAGATCGATCGTGGTATTACCGTTTCCAGCGCCGTTGAACGTCGCGGTGTCTCCGGTTCCAGGCACATTGCCGCTCGCCCAGTTCGTCGAGGTTGCCCATGTGGAATCTGTGGTTCCGGCCCAGGTGTCGCTGGCCGCCCGCAGGGCCGGACTGGTGAGAACCAGTCCGGTCGCGGCTGCAAGAGCTGTCGCTATCGGCAAACCATGTCTGGTTGCCACCAACTTCGAAGGTGCCTTTGGGGGGGTCATAGGGGAAGGCGTCGGTTTGCCGAATAGTTTGGGGATTGTCGGTCAGTTCAGGTCGATGGCCCGGCGGCGGCGAATCACCACCACCGCGCAGAGGAGGCCGACGATTGCGATCGCGAACTCGTGCGACTCCGGCACAGCCGTGAGCGACAGGATGCCAGTCGTCTCATCAAGGCTGAACGAATAGCCGTTCGATGTACCTGTCCAGTTGCTTCCGGAGAGGTTCAGGTTGCCGCTGAAGCCATTTCCAGATAGTGCGATCGAACTGAAGTCGCCGGACGTGCTTCCCGAATCATACAAGTTGTAGCTGCTGCCCGGAGTTGCGGTCGTGAAGTTCAGCGTGAGCGCACCAGAGGTGAGCGTGAGCACCTGCGTGCCATCGTTGATGAAGCCCGGCGTCGCCGCATTGAGCGAGAGGGTGATCGCCTTTCCGTTCAGGCTGTAGGCCTGGCTGGAGACGTCGTATGTCGCGCCCGACGCGATACTGAACGTCGTGCTGGCGAGCGATCCCGTGCTGGCGAGCGTGAGTGTGCCGCTGCTGATCGTCGTGGAGCCGGTGTAGGTATTCGCCGCCGTGAGCGTCGTCGTGCCGCTGCCCTTGAAGGTCATGCCGCCGCTGGTGATCGCGCCGATGGTCGCCGTGGCCGTGGCCGCGCCCGCTGCCGCGCCCTTGCCGTTTGTCGCGCTGCCACCCAGGAGGGTGATCGTCGGCGCAGCCGTGTATCCGGAGCCCGGGCTCGTGATCGTGATGCCAGTGATCGTACCTGTTGACGGATCGAAGTTAGCATAACCAGCCGCTCCCGAACCGGCTCCATTGCTGCTGGCGAACTTCACCACCGGCGCGCCGACGTACCCGGTGAGCGTTCCACCAAGGGCCACACTGGTCACACCGTTTCCAGTCGCAGGAGCGATCACTCCTTTGATCGATGGGCTGTTTCCATTGTTATCGATGGTGCCGCCGCCAGAATAGACGAATGTCGTCACTCCGCTCTGGATCAGGCCGTTGGTGTCAGCCGTTCCCGTGGCCTGCACCGTACCGCCATTGAGATTCAGGATACCCGTGGCGAGCGTGCCGGTTTTGGTGATGTAGTTGGTGGCGAAAACACCCCCATTGGAGACGGTCAATGTCGCGGTGTTTGAGGACTGACTGGCTTGGCCCAGGTTGATGCCCGACAGCGCGTTTGCCGCCGTCAGACCCGAACCCGTATTCATCTGGCTGCCGCTCCCATCGATATTGATCGATGCGTAGTTATTCGAACCGTTGTTCGTTTCGTACGTGAGGTTCCCGGTCTTATTGATCAGGAACTGGCCCCCATTGGTCACATTCCAAGCCGAGACAGAGCCGCTTCCCGTAGACTGGCTGTTGATCTGGATGGCCGTATTGGTGGTCGTCTGATTCGTGCCGGAGACGGTTGTGGTACCGCCATTGATATCCACAACACCCGCGCCACCTGCTGTCTGCCCCGTGCCAATGCGGCCGGCGACAGTGGTCGTGCCGGAACTCTGGAGATAGCCATAAGAGGTTGTTCCATTTCCCAGGAAGAAACCCGCTCCGCCTGCTGCAGTCGCATTGTTGGTAAGCGTACCCGCATTGTAGATTGCACCAGCAGCATTGATAGCAGTAGTGCCGTTACCACCAATATTACCGCCCGCACTGCCCGTCGTGGCAGTTGTCGTGGTCAACGACGCGCCACTGGCGACATTGATCACACCCACCGAGTTCGTGACATTGCCCACGTAGGTCGTGAAGGTGGTCGTCGCACTCGTGAGGGATGCGCCACTGGAGAGATTGACCTTGGCCGTACCGGAGGTCGCACCTACTGCGAGGTTACCCGCACCCAGGCTGTTGCCGGTACCGCTCAGGCTGAGGGTGCTTGCGCCAGATTTGAGAATCGAGACCGCTCCCGTGCCAGCGGTGATGTTGCCGGAAACTGCAACATTGCCAGCGCCCGTCACGGTAAGAACCTTCGTACCAGTCGTAGAGGCACTGATGCCGCCCGCCACTGTGAGGGTATTGGTCGTGCTGTTATTGGTGAGACCCACCGAGTAGGTGCCACCGCCGGTCGCACCGAGGGCGATATTGGCGTTGATCAGCTCGTTGTTCGCTACTGTGGAATTCATCTGGATGCCGCCACCCGTCAGCGTGCCCAAGGTCAGCGTCTGGCT
>Ga0207702_10002158_pt1 | contig 18891 bp, 15 predicted proteins | sample KBSCornC62_FD_184302 | JGI IMG/M metagenome (GOLD analysis project Ga0207702, IMG submission 184302) | Corn rhizosphere microbial communities from Kellogg Biological Station, Michigan, USA - KBS Corn C6-2 (SPAdes) (version 2) | ecosystem: Host-associated > Plants > Roots > Rhizosphere > Soil ...
AGCGGTTGAAGAGCACGCAGGATTTCTTGCCGCGCTTTCTCGCGACCATTGAACCGCTCGCAGCTGCAGGCAAACTGGGTCCGGTGCTGTTTCAGCTTCCACCGAATTTGAAAGCTGATACGGCACTTCTGCAAGATTTCCTCGCCAGTCTGCCGCGCACCGTTCCAGCGGCGTTTGAATTCCGGCATGCATCATGGTTCAGCGATGAGACCTGGGATGCTCTCAAATCATGCAACGCAGCGTTGTGTGTCGCGGAAACTGAAACCATGACAACGCCGGATGTCGCCACTGCGCCGTTCGTCTATTACCGCTTCCGCAAGCCGACCTACACGGGCGAGGAGCGGACCTCGATGATCGACCGGGTTCGCCAGCACCTCGCGGATGGCCGTGATGTGTTTGCTTATTTCAAGCACGAGGAGACTGCTGCGGGCGCATTGTATGCAGTGGACCTGCTCCGCGAAGTAAGCAAGCCCGACCAAATCTAAATCCTCGGACTGCTTCTGATTTCGTGTCGCTTCAGTTTCGCCGCGGCATCTGGGCCATCACTTTCCGAAGTGTCCGATAACGGGCATACTAGCGTCGGTGTCTGTCCAAGCCAATGCGGCGGTGCTCGCGGGATTTCTCGACTATCTGCGAATCGAGAAAGGTCTGGCGCGGCTCACCATTGCTGCGTACACCACGGACATCCATCAGTTTGCGGAGTTTCTCTCCAGGCACAAGCGAGGCCTGCTGACGGCGCGGCGAAACGATGTTCGCGAGTTTCTGCAGCAGCTTTTTTCGTACCAGGTGGATGGCCGCAGTGTGGGACGCAAGCTCTCGGCATTGCGCCATCTTTATCGTTATCTGCTGCTCGACAAGCGAATCGAGCACGATCCCACTTTGAACATTGAATCCCCTCGGCAATGGAAAGTTCTGCCAAAGTCGCTGGCCCAGGATGAAATTCAAGCTACCTTGTCGGCTCCGGCGGCGTTGCAGGCCCAGCGAGGTGGGAGGGACAGCATTGCGATTGCGTCCCGCGATCGGGCAATGCTTGAATTGCTCTACGCCGGTGCACTGCGAGTTACGGAATTGGTGAACGCTAAACTCGCGGATTTGAAACTGGAATCGGGCTACATGCTGGTCCGCGGAAAGGGGGACAAGGAACGCATCGTCCCGTTGGGAAGGCCTGCGCAGAATGCACTATCGCAATACCTCTCGACTGGACGGCCGGCATTGGCACAGGCAAAAGCGTCGAGATCAGCGGGGAAGACGACTACGTTAGCAACCGGAAATTCTGCAGTGCTATTCCTCGCGCGCGGGGGACGCAAGCTGACGCGGCAACGTGTATGGCAGATGGTAGGAACGGCGTCGGCGGCTTCAGGGCGGCATGCGTCTCCGCACATGCTGCGGCATTCCTGCGCCACGCACATGGTTGAGAACGGAGCTGATCTGCGCACGGTGCAAACAATTCTGGGGCACGCGGATATTTCCACCACGCAGGTATACACGCATCTGGCGTTGGACCGTTTGCGGACCGTGTACCAGAAGCACCACCCGCGCGCGAAAGCGAGATAGGAAAATCGATTTTGATTGCTGCAGACGGAGTACGCTTCGATGCCTAAATTCAAGATCAACGATTAAAAATGCCCATGACGAACACAGTTGTCGCCAAGGCAGTAGCCGATTTTCTACGCCACCTGCGCGAGCGCAACGCCTCGCAGCACACGCTTAAGGCGTACTCGGGCGATCTGGCAAATTTCTCCATGTATTGCAGCTCTCGCGGCTGGGACCAGATTGACCACATTGCAATCCGTGGCTTCCTCTCGCAGCTTTACGAAAAAGGGCTGGGCAAGACTTCTGTAGCGCGCTCGCTCGCGGCGGTTCGTTCGCTATACCGGTGGCTTGGGCGCGAAGGAGTGGTCGAGCAGAATCCCGCGAAACTGGTCGCCACGCCGAAGCTGCCCAAAAAATTACCGCGGGTTCCGACCATCGAAGAGATGAATTCGGTGCTGGACGGGCAGATGCCTGAGATCGCCGCTTTTCCCGAGCGCGACCGCCTCATGCTGGAACTGCTCTATGGCTGCGGGATCCGCAATTCCGAACTGACTGGAATTAATCTCGACGACATCCGCCTGAGTGCAGAGGCGATTCTGATTCGAGGGAAGGGAAAGAAGGAGCGCTATGTTCCCTTCGGCGATTCAGCCAAAAACGCGCTTGCAGCCTATCTTCCCGCTCGCCAAGCGGTTCTGTCAGGCAGGCGTAAGAACAATCCGGCGCTTCTCATTAACCAACGCGGGGGTCGGCTCACCACCCGTAGCGTAGGTCGCATCATTAAGAAGATTGCGGTGGCGAAGGGTTTGTCACCCGATGTGCATCCGCACACGCTGCGCCACGCCTTTGGCACGCACATGCTGGAGGAAGGCGCTGACCTGCGTGCGATTCAGGAACTGCTCGGCCATGAACGCCTGGCCACCACACAACGGTATACCCAACTCTCGATGAAACATGTCCTGCAGGTCTACGATCAGACGCATCCGCGAGCGAAGTGAATCGATTTGCATCCGGCAAAAGCGCGAGGGCTTCTTGCGTCGAGACGTTGCTCGCAACGTCTTTACCTGCGGCGGCGGGCCCTAACGCCAGCCCGATTCAGCGGTTTTTGGGCAGCTTCTCCCACATACTCACGACGCGTGACTTCAGTTCAGCGGTGAGCTCCGCGTATACCTGCTCCGAGGCTGAGGATTCCGGCGGTGGCAGGATAGGATCCCCGATCATGATCTCGAGCGGTGCAAAACGCTGAAATGATTTCTTCCGTGGCCACGCATCGTAAAACCCTTCAATGGCGACCGGCACGATGGGCACTTGCAGGTGAACGGAAAGGATTGCTGCACCTTTCTTGAAAACTTTGGGAGTGCCATCGATCGAGCGCTCGCCTTCGGGGTAGAGGATAAGGACCAGCCCGTGCTTAAGCCCGAATGCCCCGGCTCGCATGGCGGGAATCAGGTTTGCGTCTGGATCGACCACGATCGTCTTGATCGAGCGCGCCAAGCGGCGCATGAATCCTTTGCCAAAGATATCGCTGGTGCCCACGGCAAAGAGTCGGCGGAAAACTTCCCAAGGCATCATGCTTCCCAGAATCAGCGGGTCAATATAGCTCTGGTGATTGGAAGAAAGAATGTAGGCGCCGCTTTTCGGGAGCTTTTCTAGCCCGTGTACTTTCAGACGAAACCTATCCAAGGAAATCATCTGGATGATGCGCGATACCAGGTACCAGAAAGCATCATTCACGATGTTTGGATGGGCGAGGGCCAGCACGTCGGTATCGGTAGTCTCCTCGTTCAAGATCGTTTTCCAACCTGCGTAAGCAGGCCGTGCACCCGGGCCTCCCGCGCCACTAGCGGCGCTTTGCAGGACTGCATCGATCAGATCGCGCACGCTATAGATCTCGACCAGTTGTGCTTCCTGGAGATCCCCGCCCAATTCCTCCTCCAGCCGGCTTAGCAATTCGACGCGCTGCATGGAATCGAGTCCGAGATCGAGTTCGAGGTTGAGGCTTGGCCGGAGCGTTTCAGGGGCCGACCGAGAAGCCTCGCGGATGATCTTTACAGCTCGCTGCACGTCCGCTTGAGCAAGCCATGCGCTTTCTTCGTCGGTCAGAGGTTTTTCCGCTGGAAGATCTGCGCCATTGTCCAACTTTTTTGCCTGATTTGCCTTGACCCGCTTTTCAACTTCAAAGCGCTTGATCTTGCGGGTAGTAGTTCGGGGCAGATCGTCCTGCCAGATTTCGTAGCTGCTGATGCGCTTGGTCGAAGGGATCTGGGTCGAGAGTCCCTCGACGTCATAGCGAATAACTTCTTTGGCATTCACCACTTTGCGCTGCCGCAAGACATCGAAATTCGGAACGATTACAGCGTGCAGGCGGTCTTCGCTCTCTCCCGGCTTGCCTTCAAGGCCGATCACAGCAATTTCCTTGATAATGGGGGACTTCAAGTAGTGAGCTTCGATCTCTTCGGGGTAGACGTTCTTGCCATTACTCAGAACGATGACCTCCTTCTTGCGGCCCGTGAGGAAGAGGTGACCCTTGGAATCGAAATATCCGAGATCTCCGGTAAGGAACCAGCCATCCCGCATTACGGCTTCAGTGGCATCCGGCCGGTTCCAATAAGCTTTCATCACGACCGCGCCGCGCACGGCCACTTCGCCGACAGCAGGTCCTTGTTCCTGCTCCTGAGGGTCGATGATTTTAGCCTCAACACCTTTCATGGCTTTTCCAACGGAGCCGATTTCATTGTCGCGAGGGGAATTCGCGAAGATGGCCGCCGTAGTTTCAGTGAGGCCGTAAGCCTGCAGCACATCAATTCCAAGGTCGTGAAATGCGCGCGCCACTCCAGGATCGAAGCGCGAACCGCCGGTGACCAGGTATCGCATCTTCGGGCCGAGGGTCTCATGGACTCTGCGGAACAGAATGGGTCCGGCATTGATGCCGACCTTGCGCAGAATGCGGTTCAAACCAAGCATCACCCTGAACGCTCTCCGGGTGAGAGCACCGCGTTTGGCGATTTCCTGGGTAACGCGTTCGTGGATCAGATAAAAGAACTGCGGGACCACGGCGAAGGCGGTGATGTTACGTTCCGTTAGGGCGCGGAGGAGTTCGGTAGTGTTCAGGGTCTCGAGGTAGACCACCCGCGATCCCTTGACCAGCGGCAGGAGAAGATTCGCCATCTGTGCCAGCACGTGAAATAGCGGCAGTACACCGAGCAGAGCATCGTTGGGACCGAGATCCACCCAGTTAAACACCGCTTCCACTTCGCCCAGAAAATTAGCGTGGGCTAGCATCACGCCCTTCGGGTCTGCCGTTGTTCCCGAGGTGTACAGAAGGGACGCGAGATCCTCATTGTTCGCAGGCTCTGGCTGGAAAGAGCCCGGGCCGGCCTCAAACATTGCGGGCATGGTCGCCAGCCATTTCTCGGAACTCGAAACGCCAGCCATGCCATCGGGGTCGGTCACAATGATCCCAAGGTTCAGCTCTGCGACCGCAGGTTTTGCAACGGCAACATGTTTCGCATCGCAGAAAATCGCCGTCGTGCCACTATCTTTCAGAAGCTTAGTGACCTGGTCCGCATGTAAGGCGGTATCGAGCGGCACGATGACACAGCCCGAGGCAATGGTGCCCAGGTACGCCGCCACCCAGTGCGGATGATTATCCGCAAGAATGGCCAGCCGTGATCCCCGCGAAAACTGTTTCTCCTTAATCCAACGCCCCACACACTCGGCCATCCGGCGAAGTTCCGAGTACGTGCAGCTCTCGATGTGATCCCGCCGCTGAAGTTCCAGGGCTACGTTGTTGGGCCAGCGCTCGGCGCAGTCCACAAACCGGTCGTAGAAAGTGGGCATGGGTCGTGGGGAATATACACGAAAAGCGCTCGGGACGCAGTGCCGCCAGCGGTGCTCTAGCCCCTGTGGGCGAACGAACCGCTGACAGCAACGAGAACACAAAAACTGCTTAGGGCTTCTTGGATGGGATCTGCGGTTTTTCGGCTTCGGCAACTGCCTTCCGGAATTCCTCAACTGCAGCCACGTTTGGAGCGCGGAGGCAATCTTTCGCGATGTGGCGCCACACGGGGGATGAGTTCAGCGGGTCTGAAATTCCTCCGCGATATACTGCAAAACTGTCGTCCTTCGATCCGATTTCATTGCCCATACGGGGGCCCTGGTTCATCGGGTCCATATTCGGATTGTTCAGCGGAGGGTGCCCGCGCTGGCCACCGATGACGATTGTCGAATCCGTACCTTGTGCGACTCCCGGCCGTTGATCGATCGGGCCCCCCTTCATCGTGGGCTGGACGGTTCTGCCGCTTCCAGTGCGCACCGAGATAATGAGATCCGACTCTGCGCCATCCAGGACGATGACTCTGAAGCGTCCCCATTCACTCAACGCTTTCTCGACGTTTGCCCGAGCAGTTGCGTTGGCCGTAGGCCGGTCAATCGGTTCTCCGGCATCCGGATCGATGACGACCCGTACCGTCTGTGCCCGCAAAATGTCCTCAGGTAAAGCGGACTTATGCTTGTTCTTTGAGATTGCAGGTGTGGCCAGCAGAGCAGATAGAAGCAGCAAACCAAAAAGGCGGCAGGACATGGGGGCACCTCCGCTAACCGGGCCATTATACTTGCAGGGACAGCCACATTCTCAGCGGACTTTCCATGCATCTAATATGCTAGGCTTCTAAAGACAGGATTTGGCCAAACTCTGCCCTCTGAAGGATTTCCGGTTTGATTAACACACTGTTAGGCAAGGTTTTCGGGACTAAGAACGAGCGCGTCATCAAGGCGCTGATGCCGAACGTGCTGGCGATCAACGCGCTCGAGCCGGAGATCCAGAAACTTACCGATGCCGAACTTCGCGCCAAGACCGACGAGTTCCGGCAGCGCATTCAGGAGCGGCTCAGCCGGTTTCGCGGCGGGACCACTGACCGCACCGAATCGGAGGTTGCGTCAGAACAGGAAGACGATCTGGACCGCACCAAGCGCCTCGAAAAACAGGAATACGACGCGCTGCAGGAAGCGCTCAATGAGATTCTGGTCGAAGCGTTTGCCGTGGTCCGTGAAGCTGGCCGCCGTGTCCTGAACATGCGTCACTTCGACGTTCAGTTGATCGGCGGCATGGTGCTGCACCAAGGCACGATCTCAGAGATGAAGACCGGCGAGGGGAAAACACTCGTCGCCACCCTTCCTGTCTACCTCAATGCGTTGAGCGGCCGCGGTGTGCACGTGGTCACCGTCAATGACTACCTGGCTAAGCGCGACTCGGAATGGATGGGAAGGCTCTATCGTTTCCTCGGGCTCACGGTCGGCGTGATCGTTCACGATCTGGACGATGACGAGCGCCGAGCAGCTTACGCCGCGGACGTGACGTATGGCACGAATAACGAGTTCGGCTTCGATTACCTGCGCGACAACATGAAATTTGACATTCGCGACTGCGTGCAGCGCGGGCACAACTTCGCAATCGTGGACGAAGTCGATTCCATTCTCATCGACGAAGCCCGTACTCCGCTGATCATTTCCGGTGCGAGTGAAGAATCTACCGATAAGTACTACCGGGTCAACCGCATCATTCCAAAGCTGGAGAAGGGCGAGACAATCGAGGGGCCTCCGGGCGAACCGCCGCAGTACACAGGTGATTTCGTCATCGACGAGAAGCACCGCAACATTACGGTTACCGACGAAGGTTGGGAGAAAGTCGAGCAGCTTCTTGGCATCGGCAACATCGCCGACCCGGAGAACTGGCCACTCAAACATCACGTCGAGACCGCAATTAAAGCGCACGCGCTCTATCGCAGGGACGTGGAGTATGTGGTGAAGGACGGCGAGGTCATCATCGTTGACGAGTTTACCGGACGCATGATGCCGGGCCGGCGCTGGTCCGACGGCCTGCACCAGGCCATTGAGGCGAAAGAAGGCGTGAAGATCGAGCGTGAGAATCAGACGCTCGCCACCATCACTTTCCAGAATTATTTTCGTATGTTCAAGAAACTGGCCGGCATGACAGGTACGGCCGAAACGGAAGCCGCCGAATTCGACAAGATCTACAAGCTTGAGGTCGTGGTTATTCCAACGAATAAGCCGATGTTGCGCGTGGAGAATGCCGACATCGTCTTTCGCACCGAAAAGGAGAAGTATTTCGCTTCCGCGGACGAAATCCAGCAGCTTGCCATCAAGGGCCAGCCGGTGCTCGTGGGAACAACATCTGTAGAAAAGTCCGAGCGGCTCTCCGACTTGCTGAAGAAAAAAGGCCTCAAGCACGTGGTGCTGAATGCCAAGTTCCACGAGCGCGAAGCTGAAATCGTCGCCCAGGCCGGACGTAAGGGCGCCGTCACCATTGCTACAAATATGGCTGGCCGCGGTACGGACATCCTGCTCGGCGGCAATCCTGAATTCATGGCCAAGCAGGAGATGGTCAAGAAGGGAATCGCCCAGCAACTTCGCGTGGCGCAGGGGAAGATCGAAGGGCCACAGGAAGATGGCCAGACTTCAATCTTCTACTACAACGGCAACGAATTCACCGTTCCCACAGACAAGTGGGCCGAAGCGTTAGAGCGTTACAAGCAGCAGACCGATAAAGAGCACGACGAGGTCGTCGCCGTCGGTGGTTTGCATATTCTGGGCACGGAGCGGCACGAGTCCCGCCGGATTGATAACCAGCTTCGCGGACGTGCTGGCCGTCAGGGCGACCCCGGTTCTTCGCGCTTTTATCTCGCTCTCGAAGACGACCTGATGCGCATCTTCGCCAAAGAATGGGTCTCGAATCTGCTGCAGCGATTGGGCATGGAAGAAGGCGTGCCGATCGAGTCGAAGCTCATCACGCGCCGGATTGAGACGGCACAGAAAGCCGTAGAAGCCCAGCACTTCGAATCCCGCAAACACCTGCTCGAGTATGACGATGTCATGAACAAGCAGCGCGAGGCCGTGTACGGCCTGCGGCGGCGCCTGCTGGAAGGTATCGAGCAGAAAGATCTGATTTTGGAGGATTATGTTTCCGCTATTCTCGCGGATCAGCTGGAGCAGTATTGTCCGGTCAAAGCCCACGCCGACGACTGGAACATCAAGGGCCTGAAGGACTCGATCTTCACGCGCTTCGGCGTCGATATTCTGGCTGAGGGAATCAAGCCTGAGAGCCTGAACCGTGCCGAACTCGGCGACGCGATTTTCGAAAAGCTGAAAGAACGCTATGACTCCAAAGAGAAGTTGATTGGGCCCGAAGCCATGCGGCATCACGAGCGCATGATCATGCTCAGCGTGATTGACCAGCAGTGGAAAGATCACCTGCTCAGCATGGATCACCTCAAGGAAGGCATCGGCCTCCGCGGTTACGGCCAGCATGATCCGCTCGTCGAGTACAAGAAAGAATCCTTCGACATGTTCGAAGCGATGATGCAGCGCTTTCAGGAGGACACGGTTCGGTATCTCTATCTCATGCAGATACTGGAGCGTCCACCGGAGCCGCCGGCAGGTCCGCCCCCTGCTCAAGATGCAGGAGTAGCAGCACATCATGATGGTGATGGAAACGGCCGTCGTCCTCAGCGAATGGTTTCGACCTCCGCCGACGACCTGGAAGAAGCTTTCATGCGCCGCAAGCGGCGTGAGCTTGAACAAGCCAGGATGGCGGGTGCGGGAGATGCGCAACCCGTGCAGCAGGTCGTGCGTGGACAGGAAAAAGTCGGCCGCAACGATCCGTGCCCTTGCGGATCGGGCAAGAAGTACAAGAAGTGCCACGGCGCGTGAGAGAAGTCCGTGGTGATCGGCCCACTCCACTTTTCCACCCAGTGAAGAGAGTATCCAGCATTTCCGCCAAACGGATTTCATCCACGGCAATAGTGGTTTATGCCTGACGCGGTGCTATCGTGGCAGAGGAGGAATAGGGAATGGCGTTTCCTAACGATGATCCCGTAGTCCGGCACGGTGACCGTACCATACAACTGATTGACTTGTTGGTGGGACGATTGGAAGAGTGTCTAGGCGAGGTTCTTCCGCTCGAAACGGATGATCTTTTGAAACCCTTTGCGCAAAATGCTCGCAACAGCATGGCATCAGCCATCGAACAACTCAGCCTTGGACGCGCCAAAAAAGAGCAGCAACTCGGGAAGCCCACCAGCTGAAAACGGGGTCCGAGGTGCGGGATTTAAAGTCGATCGTTGAAGGCCGACTTTCCACGGCTACATTGGTATTTCGAATTTGGGCAGCCGGCCCTCGAAAATGCCTTGCGTCGGGCCTCCCGCTGCTGTGCAGAAGCAATGAAGCATCTCTTGGTAGTCGCATCAGTGCGGTTTTGATTGTCCCTTCACAGCTTTGAACGTCATCTCTTCCACTGAGCTTCCGGTTTGCAGCTTCCATTCTGAAAACAACGTTGCGTAGTTCTTCGTAATGTAGTCTTCGGGCTTCACACCCAGTTTTTTCGCGGTCGCATCGATCCAGCGAGCCTTGCCTTCGATCTCGCAGAAATCTCCAATGGGCGTTTCATCCACGACTACCTGGCCCTTACCATCCGTCCACTCAGCGCGAAACTTTTCGTAGCGGAACGACGGCGAATATCCCAGGGCCTGAAGAATTTTGTGCATCGTTGGCCCGTCTTCAACCGAGGTTTCTAACTCTTCGCGGCTGCTGTGGCGTTCGCGTTTCGAGCCGCTCTTGTGAGTTACTTTCCAGCTGGAGCCATACTGCCGCAGTCGCAGCAACTCTTCGCGGTTGCGCAATACATATCCGGGCAAATCGTAAAGCGTGTTCATTTCGGGGGTTCGAGGTGTAACCGGGCGAAATCCGGCACCGCGAAGTTTGCGGGCAAGCCCGCGAAGATCAGCAACTTGAAATTTGATCTCAACTTCCTGCGGCATGAGAAATTTTGTAATTGAGTAATTTGGAAATTTGGTAATTTGAACCGCAAACTTTTCAACTTACAAATTACAAAATTACCAAGTTACAATATGGCTCAATCAGAGAACGTCGGCAGTTTCACCAGATCATTTTTGGGGACGGACTCCAGCGGTTCCCCAGCCTTCAGCCAGGCGCTCAGTCCACCCACGATCACGAATGTGCTGAATCCTCTTTCCCGCAATAGCAGCGCCACCCGGGCGCTGGTCCCTTCGCGCGCTCAAGTACAGTACAGATAGATGTCCTTCTCCTGCGACAAATTCTTGAGCTCTTCATCAAGGTTGTTGGGTTCAATGCGGATGGAGCCGTGAATGCGTTCGGCTCCGACATCGTAGTAGCCATGGCTGCGGACATCCACAATCTGAACTCTGTCCCGGTCTCCCGCAGCCAACCGCGACGCAAGCTCCGTCACCTGCACACGTGGAACAACATCGTAGATTTTGTACTTGCGGAATTGCACGATGCGGTATGCGATGTAAATGACGATCGCGAGCACCAGCAAGAACTCCATCACTCGGCCGGCGGCATAGAAGTTTTGCAGCGTCGCTGCCAGGAAATCCCGGCTCACGTAGCCCACGAGAACGTAAATGGTCGTGTACAGCAGAGCTCCCGATGAATCCAGCAATACAAATTGGCCGAACGGCATCTTCATGCTGCCTGATAACGGAGCGGCCATGGTGTTCAATCCCGGAACGAACTTCGCAATTACCAGGGTCGCTTTTCCGCGTTTGTAAAACGATTCCGCCGAACGGAGCATGCAGGTCTCGGGATTCATCGACAGGCGGCACAAAAAGCCGAGCAGCGCCCAGCCCGTATAGCGCCCCAGCCAGAATTGGATCACATCACCCATCAATAGCCCGATGAACGCGGCCAGGAATACCCCCGAGCCCGCAAGCGTGTGCGAGGCAACCGCGGCCCCGGCCGCAATCATTGCAATCGAAGCGGGCAGGGGAAGACCCATGGCCTGCCCGAACAAAAACGCGAAGGTCAGGGCATAACCGTGGCGCGCTATGGCTGAGACCAGGTCATTCATGATTCGATTTGATTCCCCAGGATGGGAAAAAATTCAGTATAAACAAAGCCGGGCGGATCTGTTGCGGATCCGTCCGGCTTCGACCGTCAGAGGAGCGAGTCTCTCAGGAGGACTTCCTCGACAGGGTGAGCGAAACAGCGGCTTACACTCGGAGTCTTTCCGGCCCTGTCCGGGCCGGCGCGTCGAAAAACCTGGGCGCCTTTTCGTCAAGGCTTCGACTGAAGCCGCTGTCCCTGTTGACGCATGTTCCGCCGCGGACAGGACCCCCAGCGACTTGCCTTTCCCAAGTGCCAAGGGGAGAGGAGTGAGAGCCCTTACGCCTCACCGCATGCCAGTGCGTCTCTTTAGCCTTCCGCTCTGGCGGAAACCCTCGTCAACTGGCCGCATTCTCCGACAACTCGGATTGGAAATCAGTACCCGCCATCACGCTTCGAGGTGACCCCGGTCAAGCGGGAAAAGATCTCCAGTTTGTGCCTAAGGTCACAGCTCGTTTATGGAGCAATCAACGGCCTAAGGCTTTCCAGCCCCCAACCGTCCCACCCAATAAGTCTTTTCTTTTTCGAACACCTTCCGGTCGGCCTGCGTCGGAGCCCTCTCGTACCCAACCCCTCCGCGCACGGCTAAGACTCTGCGCAGCTTACCGTTGGGAGATGTCAAATAGAACGTCGTGTCGTGGGAGACCCGATCTTCTACGAAAAGGACGACATCATCCTGCTTGAGCGAGCCAACTTCAAACCCGCGGATGTCTTCCTTCATTTCTACGAATTGCTTGACCGGAACTTCTTTTTCGGCGGGCGATATGCCTAAGAGATGGGAGATATGAGGCGGCAGAACAGCATCGCGCCCTTGCGCGAGCGTCTGGGCGATAGCGCCGGAAAACCGACCTTGGGTTCTTGATGCGGCGGTCTGACCCGGCGCGCCCAGCGCACACCCGAGCAACACCACAATAGATGCGGCGATCTGACTTCCGCGCATCACAGATTCCATGCTCCTTTGACGCGAAGCTTCAGCTCTCATACGCGGACATCATAGCAGCACTCGTCATAGAGTCAGACGGGGTGCGCCTCACCTTCGGCCGACGAAGTATTTCGCAACTGAGAATAAGTTCCGACCTCTCCGCGGGCTGCTGTGCATTCGGATATTCACCGAGAACTCTCTGTCTACAGTAAATCCTGTATATTAGTAGCCCGACGTATGTCTATAGCATGTTCGGTCGACTTTCTCTTTTCCCAAAATCCCCAGGTTTCAGGGCGCAGATAAGTGTCCAAAACAGGAATTCGCAAGACGAAGGCTGATCAGGAGTTGGGCAAGGAAAATCGTCGTTTGCCCAAAGCGCCAACCGGCATTCAGGGCCTTGATGAGATCACCCAAGGTGGGTTCCCGCGCGGACGTCCCACCCTCATCTGCGGTAGCGCCGGTGCGGGCAAGACTCTCCTGGCAATGGAGTTCCTGATTCGCGGGGCCACGGAATATAACGAACCGGGCGTTTTCATGGCATTTGAGGAGACCGCTCCAGAGCTAACGCAAAACGTTCGCTCGCTCGGTTTTGACCTTGACGAGTTGGCCAAAGAAAAGAAGTTGGTCATCGATTTTGTTCGCATAGAACGCAGCGAGATCGACGAAACTGGCGACTATGATCTGGAAGGCCTGTTCATACGGCTGGGTGCCGCGCTCGATGCCATTGGGGCGAAGCGCGTGGTTCTGGACACTATCGAAAACCTATTCGCTGGGCTGCAGAATGAGGGCATCCTGCGAGCGGAGTTGCGCCGTCTGTTCCGGTGGCTCAAAGACAGGGGCGTAAGTGCCGTCATCACCGCGGAGCGCGGCGAAGGGGCCCTGACTCGGCACGGGCTGGAAGAATATGTTTCCGATTGCGTGATCCTGCTCGACCACCGGGTGATCGATCAGGTTTCCACACGCCGTCTGCGGATCGTCAAATATCGAGGAACTGCTCACGGCACCAACGAATATCCCTTTCTGATCGACGAAGACGGTTTCAGCGTCTTGCCCGTGACATCGCTGGGACTGCAGCACGAGGTGAGCGAGGAACGAATTTCGACCGGCGTTCCCCGTTTGGATACGATGCTGAGCGGCAAGGGATTCTACCGAGGGACCACGATTTTAGTTTCCGGCACAGCAGGAACAGGCAAGACCAGTCTGGCAGCTAGCTTCGTTGATGCCGCTTGCCGGCGCGGCGAGCGCTGCCTTTACTTCTCGTTCGAGGAATCCCCTGGCCAGCTTATTCGCAATATGCGATCTATCGGCTTGAACCTTGAGCAATGGACAGCGAAGAAATTGCTCCAGTTTCATTCCAGCCGCGCTTCGTTCTACGGCCTGGAAATGCACCTGGCGATCATTCACAAAATCGTCCAAGAGTTCCAACCGGAAGTGGTGGTCCTCGATCCTGTGGGCAGCCTTATTCAGGCGGGAAACCGGCGCGACGCGCAGACCATGATGATTCGTCTCATCGACTTCCTGAAGCAACGGCAAATTACTGCCTTGCTCACCAATCTCACCTCCGGGGGGCAGGCGTTGGAGAGAACTGACGTTGAGATCTCATCGATCGTTGACACCTGGCTTCTGATGCGTGATATCGAGCTTGATGGCGAGCGCAACCGCGCCCTTTACGTGCTGAAGTCGCGTGGGATGGCGCACTCCAACCAACTGCGCGAGTTCCTCTTGACTCCCCAGGGAGTCGATTTGCTGGACGTGTACGTGGGACCGGAGGGGGTGCTCACAGGATCGTCCCGCCTGTCGCAGGAATCGCGGGAGAAGGCCGAAGCCTTGGCGCGCCGGCAGGAGGCCGAGCGCAAGGATCGCGATCGGATGCGCAAGCGCGAAGCACTTGAAGCCCGCATCGTGGCGCTACGCAAAGAATTTGAAGTGGAGGACGCCGAAGCGGAAACCGCCAGCGTAGAATATGGTTTGCGAGAAGAGATGATTGCGCATAATCGCGAAGCCATATCCCGCAGCCGTCAGGCTGACCTGGTTAAGGATGGGGTGGATGGAAAGCGACGAAAGGGGGCTCGATGAAAAAGTCAGTAAGAGCCAAAGAGGCTAAACCTCTCAGTCTTCAAGAGATTCGAGAGAAAAACGAGCCCGCCTCGAACGAGGTGTGGCAGCTTCGCCTTTACGTTGCGGGCCAGACACCACGTTCAGTGGCCGCTTTCGCCAATCTCAAGAGAATTTGCGAGGATCATTTAGCAGGACGGTACGAGATTGAAGTCGTCGACCTCATGAAACACCCGCAGTTGGCGGCTGGCGATCAGATTCTGGCCATTCCCACCCTGGTGCGGAAGTTACCGCAACCGTTACGCAAAATCGTCGGCGATCTTCGCGATACGCAGCGTGCCTTGGTGGGTTTACAGATACGCCCTGCTGCTATGGGCGAATGAAGCTCGAACTAGAAGTCTTGTTCCCGATGAGGATGTCTTATGAACAGCAAAATGCCAGATGTTGACCGAACTCAGCAATTGATGGAAGAGGCCGAGCAGACGCTGCGCGCTATCCAGTACGGAACTGTGGACGCATTCGTCGTCGAGGAACCGGAAGGTCATCGCGTCTATACGCTGGAGGGTTCCGATCTTCCTTACAGCACCCTGGTTGAAAAAATGCAACAGGGCGCCGCTATGCTGGATGGTCGCGGGCGTATTGTTTACTGCAATCTCAGTCTGGCACAGCTCTTAGGTGTGGCACGAGAGACGATCATTGGCTGCCCCTTGCTGGACTTTGTTGCTTCAGACGACCATCCTACTTACCAGCGGTTGCGGGACGAGAATCAGATCGTCTCCAACGAGGGAGAAATAAACCTGCAACTCGCAGACGGGAGTCGAATCCCCACAAATTTCTCTTTCAGTCTATTGTCACGAGACAAATCGGCAACTGGAGTTTTGATCACCGACCTGACAACACAGAAGCAGCAAATGGAGTTTGCGTCGCGTCTCCAGAACATGCAGGATGACGAGCGCAGACGATTGGCTCGCGAACTGCACGACAGCGTCGGCCAGACTCTTGCAGCTATGAGCATGAGTCTTGGCGTGATTCAGGCCCAGACTCATAAGCTCGATTTAGTCGGAGCCAGAGCTGTTTTAGAACTTGGTCAACTAGTCGACCATGTCTCTCGGGAGATTCGGACCATTTCTCATCTGCTTCATCCACCCCTCCTGGATGTCGCCGGCCTTGCCTCGGCGCTTCGCTGGTATGCGGATGGCTTTTCCGAACGCAGCAACATCAAGGTCGATGTGGAAATCCCAGCGGATTTTGGCCGGTTGCCTGATGAATTGGAAATAGCCATCTTTCGGATCGTTCAAGAGTGTTTGACCAACGTCCACCGTCATTCCGGTAGTGCCACAGCTGCAATTCGCGTGCATCAGGACGGCAACACACTCATCGTTAAGGTTGAGGATAGCGGGAAAGGTATTCCACCGGAGAAGCAACACGAACTGATCGCAGCGGGTCGCGGCGGTGTGGGATTTACTGGAATGCGTGAGCGCCTGAGGCGGCTTGGGGGCACTTTGGAGATACAATCCAACGAATCTGGAACCGCAGTCACCGCGATTCTTAAAGTGGCATAAGGGCGAAATCGCGCTGTCCTCCTGATCGCGTTGTCATCCTGAGCGAAGCGAAGGATCTATGCATGCCGCGAGCAGACTCCATAGATCCTTCGCTTCGCTCAGGATGACAATCGGCCAAGACGGCTACTTCTCGCGAGCGACTACGAACTCAGGCGCCCAGAGCAGCGCGCGCTTGATCTCGCTATCGGGGAAAGTGCAGATGGCTTTGCGAGCCGATTCAGCATATTGCGCCGCCCGAGCCGTAGCTGCATCCAGAGAACCGTAGCGCTCGAGAATCTCCAGAATGTGGGCATGAGTTACTCCATTGAAAGTTTTTTCCTGGAGAATGGTTTCGATCTTCTTGCGCTCTTCCGAGGTACAGCGCTCCAGGGCGTGGATCACTGCCATAGTGGCTTTACCCTCGCGCAAGTCGCTGGCCACTGGCTTTCCCAGCACATCCTCGGAAGCAGTTAGATCCAGGACATCATCCACAATCTGAAAGGCCATGCCGAGATCGTGACCGTATTTGCCGAGCGCGCCTTCTTGCTCTGGGCTCGCCCCACCCAAAATCGCTCCTAGTCGCATGCACACCGAGAACAGGCATGCCGTCTTGCGAAAAATCAGGTCAAAGTGCTCCTGCAGCGTTATCAGCTTCCCGAGCGTCTCCGTCTGGAGCAGTTCGCCCTCAACCATCATCTGCGTAAGTTCGATCAGGGTGTCGAGAATCCGGAAGTTACGCTCCCGGACCGCAATCTTGAATGCCTGCATGTAGAGCCAATCGCCTGCCAGTACACACTTTGAGTTTCCCCACTGTGTATTGGCTGCCGGACGGCCGCGACGGGTCTTCGCTTCATCAATGATGTCATCGTGAACCAGCGTGGCTGTATGAATGATCTCGACTACAGCGCCCAACCGGACCGCCCCTCTACCCTCATAATTGAAGAGCTTGGACGAAAGCAGTAGCAGGGCGGGACGTATCCTCTTACCGCCGCCAGCGCGCAGGTATTCGCCGATCTCGGTGATCGTGCGAACACTCGACACCGCGTCGCGCCCAAACTCCTCCTCCAGAGCGAGCAGGTCGTCTCGGAGGAGATCGAATACTTCTTTTCCGTTAATCGTAGCGGGCGCGCTCAATTCGTACCTCTGACCCCGGATCTTAGACTTCGGACATCCCTGTTGAACATCAGCCACTGGCTGAGGCTCAAGTACTGATGTCCGAGGTCAGCCTTCAATTCGTTCGATAATTCGTAAACTGCAAATCGATTCCAAAGTCGTGCTGTTTCAGCAGGGCAATGACGTCTTGCAAGGTGTCGCGGTCTTTGCTGCTGACTCTGACCAGATCCCCCTGGATGGAAGCTTGTGCTTTCTTCTTTGAGTCCTTTACCAGCTTCACAATTTCGCGGGCTTTTTCGATGGCGATCCCTTGCTGCATGGTCGCTCGCCTTTTGGATGTGGCGCCCGCGGCAGGTTCCACCGGCCCGTAAGTCAGCGCCTTCAGCGATACGCCACGCTTCACCAATTTCTGCTGCAGCACATCATTCACCGCCTTCAGCTTGTACTCGTCAGCCGAGTGCAGCACGATTGCGTCCTTTTCCAGTTCGATATTGGACTTGGAATCCTTCAGGTCGAAACGTGTGTGGATCTCCTTCAGCGCCTGCTGGATGGCGTTCGAGACCTCCTGCAGGTCCACCTTGCTGACCACATCGAAGCTGTTATCGGGCATATATTTCTAATGTTTCTGAAATAAAAGTAAGGCTGAGATGAGGGTATCAGAATTGCAGGCTAGCGCGCCGGAACTTTGCTTTCATCCGTTTCAGATATTTTGAAAAAATTGTAGAAATTGCTGGAAGTCAGCTCCCCGATTTCCTCCGCTGACATTCCGCGCAGCACCCCAAGTTGGCGAGCCGTTTCCTTCACATACGCAGGCTCATTGCGCTTCCCGCGATATGGGATGGGAGCGAGATAGGGGCAATCCGTTTCGATGATGAGCCGATCGAGCGGAACCTCGAGCGCAGCATCCCGAATCTGTTGCGCTTTGGGGAAAGTGAGATTTCCTGCAAAGGAAATCATGAACCCGACATTGATTGCCCGTTTGGCGTGGGCCCATGTGCCTGTAAAGCAATGCAGGATTCCGCCAATTCCCCTGGGAGCCCATTGATCCTCAATTAGCTGCAGGCAGTCTTGCCACGCGTCTTCGCTGTTGTCCGAGGGACGGCAATGAATCACGATGGGGAGCTTGGCAGCCGCGGCCAGTTCCATTTGCCGAAGGAAGACGTCTTTCTGCGTGTCGCGCGGAGAGTGATCGTAATAGTAATCAAGCCCGATCTCGCCCCAGGCAATCACTTTGGGATGCCGCGCCAGCCGCTCCATCTCTACGTACGAGTGTTCCGAGGCCAGCCGCGCTTCATGAGGATGAACGCCGATGGTCGCGTACATGAACGAATATCGCTCGGCCAGATGAACTCCCGCATCGAGTTGCGGAGGTCCATCTCCATTTCCGATGGCGACCAAGGTTTGCACTCCAGCCTCACGCGCACGCGCAATGACCTGCTCGCGGTCGGAGTCAAACTGCTTGCCATCGAGATGCGCGTGAGAATCGACAAACATCAAAAATCCGACCTCAGACTTCTGCCTCCTCCGAGTTCATCACCGCATTGTCATCCTGAGCGAAGCGAAGGATCTGTGCATTCTTTCTGCACGCAAAGACTGCATAGATCCTTAGCTTCGCTCAGGATGACACCTAAGTTCACTTCAGCCGGGCACCAACATCTACCTCTTCCAGAAAGCTGGCCAGCACAGGTTTGCCACCCTCAAGGGAGGCAGCAACAATCATTCCGTTGGACTCATATCCTCGCAGCTTTCGCGGAGCCAGATTGGCCACGATCACGACCTTGCGGCCCACCA
>Ga0207702_10002161_pt1 | contig 18875 bp, 16 predicted proteins | sample KBSCornC62_FD_184302 | JGI IMG/M metagenome (GOLD analysis project Ga0207702, IMG submission 184302) | Corn rhizosphere microbial communities from Kellogg Biological Station, Michigan, USA - KBS Corn C6-2 (SPAdes) (version 2) | ecosystem: Host-associated > Plants > Roots > Rhizosphere > Soil ...
CCGATTACTACGGCGAGAACGCCACCCGCCCCAGCGAGGATAAACAGAACGCCGAGGCCAATCGTGCTGGGGATCGGGTCTTCCGTCTGAGGTAGATCCGCGGTTGGCAGCGCCCAAGGCATCAGCGGTGACGCTAGGAGACCCGAAAGCACGCGTGGTGCGCAGAATCAAACGGACGCCACACAAATTTGCGACCTCGATGGGCGGGAAGGACTCGAACCTTCGACCGACGGATTATGAGTCGCGCCGGAAGCTGTCCATGGGGCCGAATCTGGCCTGATAGCGCGAATCGCGTCCAGGGAGTCCGGCGGAGTTCGGTGAAATCGGGGCCAATTTCGAGACCAAGTTCCGGACGGGCTTATGCGGACCTGCTTTCACGCGGAAGCGAAAGATCGGTCGCCTCCTGAGGTCAGTCGAGTGACAGTCCGCACGGCGTCTGCCTAGCGAATGTGCTGAACGTAGACGCCGCACCCGGCGTTCGAGTCTCCAGCGATTTCGCAGCCCGTGACCTTCGCGTGACCCGAGTCCTCGACGGAGACCGTCAGCGCCAATCGTTGGCCCAAATGTCGCCCCTGATCGTTGCGCGTTTCGATCACGCATTTGTAGCTCTCGTGGGTGAAGCTCTGCTTGCAGCGCGTGGGGTCCCCACCGGTCATCCGTTCGACCTGACGGGTGACCCTCGCGCGAGGCGTGGCCAAGTCAGTCACAGGAACTTCTTCCTGGTAACCGGCGCTGCCTTGGCTTTCGTCGCTGCTACCGGCGCCACCGCAAGCGGCGACCGTCAACAGCGTCCCGGCGACGGCGATGCAGGCAAACGTCTTCATTGTTCGTCAAGTCTAGTTTGCCCGGCCGGCCCCTCTACGATTTGCACCGATGCCGCTCGCGCTACTGGAATTCTTCGGACTGGAACCGTCCGAATAATGGTTGGCCGTAGTGGGCGGGGTGCTGGAGATCCTCGGCTTCGCCCGCTGGCTTATGTCGGTGCGATCTGATGGGGTCGATCCAAGAGCCGCTGCCTTGGTTTGACTGGCGGCCGCCCTTCCGAACGCTGCTCTTAGCGATCACCGATCGCTACTGGAAGTGAGCCGTCTAGTCCCTGCTCCCGCTTCGCGCGAGCAGGAGCAGGTTCGCCTCATCTCCCGGTTCCTAGCGGAGCCCACTCGGCCCAAGTGCCGCTGTCAGCTACCTCGTAGCGACCCGGCTCATTCTTTTCCGCTATATCCGGCGGCCAAGTCTTGTACCAGTCGGCTGCAAGACCCGGGGCGTCCTTGAGGACTAGCCAGCCATCCAGCGGGCCGCCATTTAGGCGAATCCCGTGCTCGCCGTCTTCACGAATCTGAAGCTCAGTGGTTGCCCGCAGATTTTCGTGAAAATGATCTTTGCTTTTGCCGTCGGTGGCGGCATCGGTCACGTCTGGTGGAGCGGCACCTCCTGCAATCAGCATCGCCTCGACCATGTCTTCAAATGAGATCGGCGCGAGCTGCGTACTAGCGGTCAATGTCTCGGCTGCTTGGGTGGCTTCGTCGGCATCGTGCCCATAGAGTCGGAGCAGCTGGTCGAAGCGGGGTGCGAGCCAAAGTGGATCACAGTCGAAGATCAGCGAGAGCTGGGCGATTGGAACAGCCATCGCCAGGATTTCCTCTGGCTTGCGCGCTTTGACAGCGAGCGCCTTGATCAGTTCGGCCCGCTTAAGAGGGGGAAGGGCGGCAAAGCTCTTTTCCCTCTTCATCCACTGCCAGATCTCCTCGGCCTCCTCCTTGGTGACGTCGGCGCCCTGAACGGCAGTGCTGATGAGGATCGACTGGTTTTTGATCGCCAGCACAAGGGACCACGCGATCAGGGCAACGAGGCTGACGGCGACGAAGATCGCCACCCCAAGCCAGCCCAAAGTGACGACGGAGATAGCGAAACCGGCCACCTCGATGACGGATAGAAGGGTGGCATGAAACGAGTTGACCTCAAGACCCTTTCGCCAGGTCCACAGCAGAACGAGGCCAACGATGAGTGCCGCTGCGCTGACTGGCGTCTCCACGTCATTCAGTTTGAAACCAAGCGCGGCGGATCGTAGTCATGCTTCGGGTTCATGCTGCATACGTGGAGCGGGATGCGCGCTTAGCGCTCCTGCTTCGCGCTATTGGGAGCGCGCTGACTCCGAGTTGTAAATGCTCGCGCCTCGCGCAAGCTGCGATCGTTCACGAAGAACTGTGTCCTAGATGACCGATGGCCTCTTCATGAACGATTCGGCCTAGGTCGAGCTCGGCTCCTTCTTCCGCCAACCGATCTCAGACCAGTACGCAGGTTCGTTGGTGGCGGGATTCAAGTACCAACCAGGCGGGTTATCCAGGCTGCACCAACGGGGTGGGTTGTCCGGCTGCGCCGGGATCGGTCGTGACGCGTACTTTGTCTCCAGCCGCTGTCGCCGACGCTCTTGCGCTCGCAGAGTGTTGTTCCTGAAGAGGGCGTTCAGCATCCAGGCAACGCTCATTGCCAGCCAGAAGGCGCCGGTGCCGTATTTAGCCTCAGCGAGTGCCCAGATGCCGAGGCTGGCGGAGGCCGCGGAAAGGACGATTCCCCCGATACGGAACTGGCGCGGAGTCATGCTTGGGATGGTACTTCTGATCCGCGGCGCTCGCCAACCCTGGCCCTTTGGGGACACGCTGGCGTGTCAAGGGAGGCGACATCGGGCGGGTTTGGCGAAGCTGCCACTTCGCGCGACGACCAGCAGCGCGTCGGTCACTCGCGAAAGCAAAATCCCGTCAAAGCTAAGTGCCGCGACTCTTCTGGGGAGCTAAAGCACTCCTAGTCGGCTATTGAGGCGCGCGTTCGACCGTGAAGAATCGAGCACCCTGGTGGCAGTGCAGTCGGTCAACGAGCGAACGGGTTGGAGAGGTGCAGAGCCAGGTCGTACGTCGCTTGCCTTCGGCCCTGAGGGTCACAGATTGATGAAGCGCCCGACCGTCGAGCATCACGATCAGGGTGTTAGCAATTTCGCAATCCACCTTGTAGAGCTTGAACTTGAATCCAGCCTTCGCTCCGCAGGTGGAGACACGCATAGCGCCCGAGGAAGCAGCACTCTGTGTCGTCGAGTCCGAGCTACTGCTGCCCGCGCAACCACCTATTGAAAGCAGGGATGCTATCGCGAAGAAAGTGAGGAGTTTCGTCATCGATGGCAGCTTATTGGCTGCCGCTTCGCGCGACATCCGGCATTCGGCGAACCAACTTCTGTGGACAGCCTCGCAATTGTTCTGGGCAGAACGAGCTCAGGTCGCGGCGGGAGCGGCCTCGTTCGCAGCGAAGAATCGACGGGTAGCCGGCAGTAGGAGCAAACCGAGGCCGATTGCCCCGACGACATCGCCGTGCCAGGTGCCTGTGTCGGTGGCGAGGTCGATCGCGAGGATCACGACACCAACGGCGACCGTGCCGATCCATAGCCAGCGAACCGCCCTTAGGAGAAAGAAGTCCCACGCGGCGATAAACACGATGGAGAAGACAAACGGCGCGATGGGCCTCGACGCGGTGAAAAGGAGTACGGCAATCTGCCCGATACTTATGGCGACATAGAGCCAGAGGGACCACGGCACTCTCTCCCACTCGATCACGTTCCCAGCCTATATCTGCAGGATGGAAGTCGGCCCGACCAGACTTCGATCAGATGCTCGCTTCGCGCAATAGCCGACCATGTCAGCGGTGGCCATCCCGGTATGGACCTCGAGCGATGCGCTCCGCCGCCTAGAGCTGCTCACCTCCATGGGGACTTGACGAGTGCGAACAAATAACGGCACGGCCAGCCTTGGCCGTAGCTACCAACAGCGCTGCAACAGTCTCTTTGCTCCTAAGGCGTGCGTCCTAACGGCGCCTCATCTACTGAGAGGGCGAATCGTCTTGGCCTGGCTCGCTCCTGCTTTCTCCTGCTGCAGGCAAGACGGGCGTCCACCTTGCCTTGACGCCGCCGCGAGTGGAGATAGGGTGCGCCCTGAAACCGACTGAGGGAGATCCGTTTTGCTGGCCGCAATCAAGCTTAGAGCGCAACTACCCAGGTACCTGGCGCTAGCGACATTCCTTGCGTTTTGCCTGGTGAGTCTTCTTTTCGGCGCGAGCGCGCAGGCCGCAGGCGGGACTGTCAAGGGCTGGGGCGAAAACTACTATGGCCAAGCCGGAGGAACGCCGGTCACCAGCCCTTGACAGTGCACCGAAACGCCCGCTGATGTCAACGGTCTCTCCGACGTAACGCAGGTCTCCGGCGGCTACTATCACACCCTGGCGCTCCTCTCCAATGGCACCGTAATGGCCTGGGGCTACAACGGAAGTGGCCAGCTGGGCAACGGCACCACCACCGACAGTCCGACTCCGGTCCCGGTCAGCGGCCTCTCGAACGTCGTTGCTGTCGCGGGGGGAGGCGAACACAGCCTCGCCCTCCTCTCCAATGGCGCCGTGATGGCCTGGGGCGACAATGAAGACGGCGAGCTCGGGGCCGGCACCACGACAGGGCCCGACAACTGCAGTGGGAGCTGCAGCAAGACTCCGGTGCAGGTGCCGGGCCTCTCTAACGTCGTCGCGATCGACGCCGGCTACTACTACAGCCTGGCCCTGCTCGCCAACGGCACGGTCATCACGTGGGGCTATGACTACTACGGCGAGCTCGGCGACGGCATCGGCGTGCAAGAAGGCTGCGAGTGCGTCGATCATCCCATTGCGGTGCCCGGAGTCTCAGGGGCGGTTGCGATCTCTGCGGACTGGTACGTGGCCTCGGCATTGCTCCAAGACGGCACGATCAGGAACTGGGGCTACAACTACGACGGCGAGCTCGGTAACAACACGCAGACGATCGAATCGACCGGCTGCTATTGCCTCGGGCCGGTATCGCCGAGCGGGCTCTCGGGGGCGAGGGCGACCACCTCAGGCGGATACCACGGCCTTGCATTGCTTGCGAGTGGCGCCGCGCAGGGTTGGGGCTATGACTACTACGGTGAGGTCGGAAACGGCACCTTCGTCGAAACAGGATGTGACTGCGTGCCCACCCCCAGTGCGTTGAACGCCCTCTCGAGCCCTCAGGCTCTCGCCGCGGGCGCCTACCACAGCCTCGCCCTGCTCTCCAACGGCACCGTGATGGGCTGGGGCTACAACGAAAAGGGCGAGGTCGGAGACGGGACGCTTGAAGATCAAGCGTCTCCGGTCCCGGTCAGCGGCCTGAGCGGAGTCAGCGGAATCGCGGCCAATGATTACCAGTCTTTTGCCATCGTTGGTCCTTCACAAACGCTGAACGTCGCCCTCGCGGGAGCGGGCGCGGGCAAGGTCGGCGGCCAGAACATCCTCTGCCCCTCGAGCTGCACGAGCCGCTACCCGCAAGGGCAGGTCGAGATCCTGCGCCCCGAACCTTCGCCCGGAAGCGGTTTCGCCGGCTTCTCAGGCCCTTGTGCTGGTACCGGTCCTTGCCAGGTGAACATGAGCCAGGATCAGACCGTTACCGCTACTTTTGGCCCCCCCAAAGGCACGGCGATCACGAAAGCGACCATCAACAGCCGCAAGAAAAAAGCCAGCTTCACTTTCGCTGCACCAGGGGCGATCACCGGCTTCGAATGCGAGTTGGTCAGGCCGAAGCCAAAGCACCACAAAGGAAGCGGCAAAAAACGTTCCAGGGTCGGCCCTCGCAAGAAGCCGAAATTCGCGCTCTGCGCCTCCGCCAAGCGCTACAAGCACCTGGCTCCGGGCCACTACACATTCAAGGTAAGGGCGCTCGACATCCTCGGCGCCGATGCGGTTCCGGCGACAAAGACCTTCAAAGTCAAGCTGGTTAAACACAAGAAGCATCACAAGCGAAAGCACTAGAAGCACTCGGCCGATGTCATAGCGTTCGCTGTAGCTATGCCCGCTAAAGCTGTTTGGGTAGCGGGACCGCTCCGCTGCCCAGCCGGGCGGAATCGTGCCTCATCCCAACCCAATCGCTCAGCCCCGCGAATCGGGCCAGCCACCTGGCTCGGGTGTAGTCTGCCGACGAACCGGCTCCTGCTTCGCGCGAAAAGCGATACCGGGCGACCTATGGGGCGGGAAGGACTCGAACCTTCGACCGACGGATTATGAGTCCGCTGCTCTAACCAACTGAGCTACCGCCCCGTTGGCTCGGGAGGGTAGCGCTAGGCGCTGAAGAGCTGCGCCAGGGAGCGGCCGACGTCCGGCGGCTCTTCTTCGCCCTGGGCAGCGGCGGCGGCGCCCTCGGAGATGGCTTTGGCGGCGTCGGCGATCTGGTGGGTGCGACCGCCGCGGATCGAGCCGGTCTTCTTCGCTTCGGCGAGGTCGGATTCCATCAGGCCGGCGAGCTCGGCGAGGCGGCGCAGGCCGATCACGCCAGCGGCGCCGCGCAGGGCGTGGGCCTCGATTCGCATCGTCTCGAAGTCGGTCGTCTCGGTGGCCAGGCCGGCGGCGATCACGTCGCAGCGGCGTTTGGCCTCCTCGGCGAAGGAGGCCAGCAGCTCGGCATCGGGGCCTGGGGTCGTCTTCTCACTCATTCTGCGGTCAGTCCCTTCACCACGCGGGTCAGTTCTTCGACGCCGAAGGCGCCCTCGATCACGTTCTTGATCCTTCCATCTCGGCCGATCGCGAACAACCACGGCTCGGTCGGCAGGTGGAAGGCCTTCACCTGGGGTCGTACGTCCTTGCTGGGGTCGTTGTCGTCGTAGATCTCCATGTGGATGAAGGCGGCCTTGTCCCCGTAGAGCTGCTTGAGCTGCTCGGCGACGTCGACTACCGGCCCGCAGACGCGGCTCTGGCAGAACTGCGGCGTCGCGAAGAGCAGAACGATCGGTTCCTTGCCATAGGCATCCGCATAGTCGACTTCGTGCTGGGTGTCGGGCGGGATGCGGGTGGTGAGCTTGGAGAGGTCGTTGCCGACGTCGGCCGGAGTGGGCGTGTGGATCAGCGGAGCCTTTTGCCCAACCTGAGGAATCTTCGAGTAGGCGCCGACGACGGCGCTCGGCAGCAACGTCGAGGTGAGTTCGCCGTCCTTCTTCACCAGGGCCGCGATGCGCCACTCGCCGTTGCTGGGAAAGTTGACCTTGGTCGAGTACACGACCGTGGCGGCGTTGGGGTCGCTGGTCGTGGTCTGGGCCCGGAAGGCGGGCTCGGTCTGCAGGGTTTCGATCTTGGCCGGGAAGGGACCGACCGCCGGCTCGTCCAGGGCTCTTTCTTCAGCCGCGCGAGCGCTCGCCGACCCGCCTCCCCCACCCTGAACGCCTTTGCCGGCGGGCATCTTGGCAAAGTAGAGCGCGACATCGGCGTCGGAGACCTGGGTGCGGTCGCGCTCGAAAACGCCAAATGGGTACCGGTTCTGGCCCATGGTGAAAACCTGCGCGGCCGGGGAAACGACCAGTTTCGAGGGCGCTTCGGCAGCTTCGAGCACCTGCGCGAGGCTCTTGCCCTGGGCACTGGGGAAAGAGCTTTTTGGTGGCGCGGGACGGCTTTCCCCCGAACCCTCAGAGCCAGTGGTCCCACCGGAACCGCCGCCGCAGCCCGACAGCGCGACCGCCGTCATGGCAAGCAGGGACGTGAGAACAGCGAGGGCCCGGCGAGAGAGCATCGGCGGCATGTTATTCACGCTGCCGCTCCGGCCGTAGCGCGATCCCACGCGCCTCGGTGGCGCGAGATAGGGTCCGCGGCGAAAGCTGTCGAGCAAAAGGAGAGGGCCTTGGCGGAGCGAGCGGCATTGATCACCGGAGCGTCGAGCGGCATCGGGCTGGCGATTGCCCGCGTGCTCGGCGAAGAAGGGCACGCGCTCACCATCTCGGCGCGGCGCCCCGACAAGCTCGAGAGCGCCGCCGACGGTCTTCGTGCCGACGGTCTCGAGCTGCAGACGGTCGCCGCCAACATGACCGACGAGGATGACGTGGTCGGCGTCTTCTCCAAGCACCGCGAGGCGTACGGCCGACTCGACGTGCTCGTCAACAACGCCGGCGTCGGCATTGGCGCGCCGATGGAAGAGATCCAGACCAAGCACCTCGACATGCAGCTCGGCGTCAACCTCCGGGCCCTGATCATCGGCACGCGCGAGGGGCTGCCGATGCTCAAGCAAGCCGGCTCGGAGCACGGCAAGGCGCTGATCGTCAACACCGCCTCGATCGCCGGCAAGGGGGGACAGGCCTGGCTCTCGATCTACGCCGCGACCAAGGCCGCGGTGATCAACTTCACCCAGTCGACCCACCGCGAGGTCGGCAACGCCGGAATCCAGTGCACCGCACTGGCGCCTGGCTTCGTCGATACGCCGATGACCGAGTTCGCCAAGGGACAGGTTCCGGGCGAGGAGATGATCCGCCCCGAGGACCTCGGAGAGGCGGTCCGCTTCCTGCTGCGCACCTCGCGCAACTGCCACGTGCCGGAGATTGTCTTCACCCGACCCGGCGAGGGACTTGACACGCCCTGAGGGTTCGCTGCGGTTCCTGGTAGCGGCCTTCGGCGACCCCGGGCACGTCTTTCCCGCAATCGCGCTGGGACGCGCGCTGCGCGAGCGCGGTCACGAGGTCACGATCGAGACCTGGGAGGAGCGGCGCGGTGCGGTCGAGGGCGCCGGGCTCGGCTTTGCCGCGGCTGAGGAATACCGCATGTTCCCTCCGCCCGATCCGGACTCCGCGGAGGGAGAACACGCGGCCGAGGCGGCGCGGGCGCTGCTGCCCCTGCTCGAGGAGATGCGGCCGCACGCGGTCGTCAGCGACATCCTCACCTTGGCGCCGTCACTGGCCGCCGAGAAGGCGGGTGTACCGCTGGCGACTCTGATTCCCCACATCTACCCGGTGGTCGAGCCCGGCCTGCCCTTCTTCGCGATCGGCCTGAAGCCGCCGCGAACGCCGCTCGGGCGGGCCGTATGGCGCACCGGCCAGCGCGCTCTCAACATCGGCCTCGAGCACGGGCGCCGCGACCTCAACCGCCAACGCGAGCGCCTCGGCCTGCGGCCGGTCGACCGCTTCCACGGGGGCATCAGCACAGAGCTGGCGCTGGTCGCCACCTTCCCTCAGCTCGAGTACCCGCGCCTGTGGCCAGCCGGAGTCGAGATCACCGGCCCGATGACCTTCGAGATCCCGCACGCCGACATCGAGCTACCCCCTGGCGAGGCCCCGCTCGTGCTCGTCGCACCCAGCACCGCGCACGACTCCGAGAACCACCTGGTCCGCACGGCGCTGGCTGCGCTGGCGGACGAGCCGGTGCGCGTGGTCGCGACCACCAATCGCGTCGTGCCCCAGCGCCCGATCGAGGTCCCTGCCAACGCCGTCCTGGTCGACTGGCTCAGCTACAGCCAGCTGATGCCGGTCGCCTCGCTGGTGATCTCCCACGGCGGCCACGGCACGGTCGCGCGGGCGCTCGGCGCCGGCACCCCGGTGCTGATCTGCCCGATCATCGGCGACATGAGCGAGACAGCGATGCGAGTCGACTGGGCAGGCTGCGGCCTCTCGGTGCCCTGGCGGCTCTGCCAAGCGGCCCCGCTGCGCTGGGCTGCCCAGCGCCTGCTGGAGGACCGGTCGTTTGCCGCACGCGCCGGAGAGCTGGCCGACTGGTCCCGAGAGCACGACGGGGCCGAGCGCGGTGCCGAGCTGGTCGAGCGCCTGGCCCGCTCCCACCTGCCAGCCTGAGCTCCGGGGGTGGGACTCGAACCCACAACCCCGCGATTAACAGTCGCGTGCTCTACCGATTGAGCTACCCCGGAATAACGGTGAGGAATGTACCGATTAACCACCGATGCGCTCGGCGTGGGCGATGCGCTGGACCAGGGCGGCGCGCTCCATGCTCAGCGCGGCACGGCGCTGGGCGTCTTCGGCTTCGCCGGCGGCGGCGATCTCGGCCTCGATGCGGCGCTGCTCAAGCAGCAGGAAGTTGAGCTCCATCGCCTCGGGCGAGGCAGGCTCGTCGTGGGCGGTGATGATCAGTTCGGCGACCAAGCCGGAGAGCTCGGCATCCTCGCGGGGCAGGTTAGAGGCGGGGTCCTGGAGATTCCCGCGCAGCCAGGCGGCCGCGCGAGAGCCCAACCGCGTGAGATGTTCGTCGGTCAGCTTGTCCAGATAACCCTTGCCCTCCTCTGGGAGGGCAATGCACATCGCCAGCAGGGCACGCTCGCGGCGCTCGCGCGAGGTCAGCTCGGCGGTGCGGCGCGGTTGCGGCGCCGAGGCGCCACGAGGCGCCTCCGGCTCGGCCGAGCCGCCGCTGAGCGGCTGCGCCGAGACTACGCGTCCCATCACCATCGCCGGCTCCAAATCGAGCCGCTCGGCCACCCGCCGCACCAGATCGTCCCGGCTGGCGCTCTCCCCCAGCCCGGCCATGATCGGTGCCACCTCAGCCAGGGCGCGGTCGCGCTCGGCCGGCGACGACACGTCGGTGCGTGCGAGGACGAGGTCGACCTGGAAGGCGGTCAGCTCGACCGCATCGTCGAGCAGGGCGCGGAAGCGCTCGGCTCCGCCCTCCGCGGCCATCATCTCGGCCGGGTCCTCGCCCGCCGGCATCGCCGCTACCCGCAACCGCATCTTCCGCCCGGCGGCGACTCGCTGCGCCCGCAGCATCGCCTCCTGCCCGGCGGAGTCGGCGTCGAGCGCCAGGATCACCTCTTCGACCATGCCCGAGAGCGCCGCCACCTGCTCGTCGGTGATCGCCGTTCCCATCACCCCAACCGCCTCCTCGATCCCCGCCTGGTGCAGGGCGAGCACGTCGGTGTAGCCCTCGACCACGACCGCCCGCCCCTGCTTGGCAATCGCATCCTTGGCCAGATCGACCCCGTAGAGCATTTTGCTCTTGTGGAAGAAGTCGGTCTCGGCCGTGTTGACGTACTTCGCCCCCTGGTCCGAGCGCATCGCCCGCCCGCCGTAGCCGAGGGTGCGGCCGCGACGGTCGCGAATCGGGAACATGATCCGCGAACGGAAGCGGTCGTACTCGCCGCCGCCCCTGCCCTTCTGCACGAGGCCGACGCCGCGCATCTCCTCGACCTTGAAGCCAGCACGCTGGCCGCGCAGCAGCACCTTGTCCCAGGCGCTCGGCGCGTAGCCTACCGCGAACGCTTTCAGCACCTCCTCGCCGAGACCGCGCTCGGCCAGGTATTGGCGCGCCTTGCCCGCCTCATCGGACTCCCAGAGGTAGGCGGCGTAGAAGCTCGCTGTGCGGTCGAGCAGCTCTCCGAGGCGGCGACGCTGCTGGCGCTTGGCCTCCGCTCGCGGGTCCTCGCGCTCGCGCTCGAGCTCGACCCCGTAGCGGTCGGCCAGCAGCTCGACCGCCTCGGCGAAGCCGAGCCCCTCCTTCTCCTCGATGAACTTGATCGTGTCGCCACCCACCCCGCAGCCGAAGCAGTGGTAGAGCTTTTCCGCCGCGTCGACCGAGAACGAGGGCGTGCGCTCCTCGTGGAAGGGGCAAAGCCCGACCCAGCGCGCGCCCTGGCGGCGCAGGTCGGTGTGGGCCGAGATCACCTCGACGATGTCGACCGCCTGCTTGACCCGCTCCAGGCTCTCGCTCGAAATCAGCGCCACGGCGCTTCCTCGGGAATCGTCAGCTCGGCGTACTTGGCGATGCAGTAGCGGTCGGTCATCCCGGCCAGGTAGTCGGTGGCGCGCTGGCAATCGCTCGCCCCGGGCTCGAGCTCAGGCACCTCGTCGGGGTGCTCCATGTAGTGGTCGAAGAGCGCCCGCATCGCCCTGTGGACGCGCTCGTGCTCGCTGCGCGCCACCTCCCCCAAATAGACGCGGTCGAACATGAACTTGCGCAGGCGCAGCATCGCGCCGCCGATCTCATCGCTCTGGACGATGTCGCCCTCGGCGCGCGAGCGTTCGACGATGTCGCGCACGAGCGCGTCGATGCGGGCTGAGCCGGTCTCGCCGAGCAACTCGATCTCGGCGGACGGCAGGTCCGCGGGACGCAGCACCCCGGCGCGCAGAGCGTCGTCGATGTCGTGGTTGATGTAGGCGACGCGGTCGACCAGCTTGACGATCCGCCCCTCCAGCGTCGCCGGCTTGCGCGAGCCCGTGTGGTTGAGGATGCCGTCGCGCACCTGCTCGGTCAGGTTGAGGCCGCGGCCGTCGCGCTCCAGCACCTCGACCACCCGCAGCGAGTGCTCGTTGTGCTTGAAGCCGCTGCCGCAGCGCTCGCGCAGCGCCCCATCCAGCGCCTCCTCGCCGGCGTGGCCGAAGGGCGGGTGGCCGAGGTCGTGACCGAGCCCGATCGCCTCGGTCAGGTCCTCGTTGAGGCCGAGCGCGCGCGCTACGGTGCGGGCTATCCCACAGGCCTCCAGCGTGTGGGTGAGGCGAGTCCGGTAGTGATCGCCCTCGGGCGCGACGAAGACCTGGGTCTTGTGCTTGAGCCGCCGGAAGGCCTTGCTGTGCACGATCCGATCCCGATCGCGCTGGAACGGCGTTCGAACCGGGCTGTCTGCCTCATCGACCGCCCTCAGAGCCGGATAGGACCGCGTCGCCACTCCGACGAGGAACTCCTCCTCCCAGGCGCGAACGCGATCCTCGAAGGTGGCGGTGGCAGACACAGTTCGATCATAGGGCGATACCAATCCAGCCAGGCGCGTGGAAACCAAGCAGATCAAGGACGCAGGGAGCGTGGCGTGCTTCTGCACGCGAGCGACCGAGGACGCCGATATGCGCCGGTTTCCACGCGCCTGGCTAGGCGGCGGATCGAAGCTGCACGTGCGCATGATGCTCCAGTGTCTCCCGCACGGCCCGCTCGACCTGCCGCAGGGCCCGCTCCTCTGCCCTCGGCGCCTCGGCCAGCGGGCTGCCAACCGCGCCGACCATGAAGCGGTGCGCGTCTTCGGAGAGTGGGAAGCCGCCCGCTTCGCAGCTGACGCAGACGACGCCGCCGGCAGCGCCGGAGAAGCCGCTCAGGTGCTCGGCCTCGCCACAGTTGGCGCAGGATGCGAGCTCGGGGGCGAAGCCCGCCGCCAGGGCAAGCTTGAGCCGGAACGAGAGCGCGGTCTCGAGGTTTGCCGCCTCCCCCTCCTCGGGGGCATCGAGCAGGGCCAGGTAGCGGCAGAGCAGGTTATAGGCGGGAGGGTTGGGCTCGGCCGAGTCGAGCAGGCGCAACACCGCGTCGCAGGCACGGGCGCCGGCATTGAGCCCAGAGCCCGAGGCGCGCAGGCGGGGGTAGCCGTCGAGCGTCGAGGCGTTGGTGACGGTGAGCAGCTCGCCGCGGCCTTCGTGCAGGACCAGGTCGAGCCGGAAGAAGGGCTCGAGGCGGCCGCCGAAGCGCGACTTCGGTTTGCGCGCCCCCTTGGCGATCGCCCCGATCCGGCCCCTCGTCTTCGAGTAGAGGTGGAGGATGCGGTCGGCCTCGCCGTAGCGGATGCTGCGCAACACCACCGCCTCTGTCTTCAGCGTCTTTCCGGCCATAGCCGATCTACGGTGAATGAGTGACCGGACGGCTTTTTCGCTGACTGAACGGTTGACCCACACATGCGGTGGTCAACCGTTCAGTCAGCGTCGCGGCGCCGCCCGTTTGCGACGCGGGCGCTTGCGCAAGCGCACCTGGCAACTCGGGCAGAAGTAGGTCGAGCGGCCGGAGACGACGATGCGGATGATCGTGCCGTCACAGCGCGGGCAGTCCTCTCCCTCACGCGTGTGGACGAGGAACTCGTCCTGCATCGTGCCCTTCTCGCCGCGCCCGTCACGATAATCGTCGATCGAGGCGCCGCCCCCGTCGATTCCGGCTTCCAACGCGGCGATCACGGCATCGCGCAGCGCCACCAGATGCTCGGGCTTCATCGAGCCGGCGGGAGAGAGCGGGTGCAGGCGGGCCCGGAAGAGCGCCTCATCGGCGTAGATGTTGCCGACACCGGCGACGCCCGACTGGTCGAGCAGGAAGGACTTGAGCGGGACCTTGCGTCCGGCCGCCATCGCGCCGAGCGCCTCAGGGGTGAAGTCGGCTGAGAGCGGCTCGACCCCGAGCTTGGCGAAACGCGCCTCGAGATCGGCGTCGTCGATCAGGAAGGCCTCGCCGAAGCGGCGCGGGTCGGTGAACCAGACCTCACGGCCGTCGTCGAGCGTGAAGCGCGCCCGCAAGTGCCGTTCGGAGGTCGAGCGCTCGGCCTCGTACAGCCGCCGTCCCTCCGAAGGGTCGAGCTTGCTCCCGTCCTCGACCAGGACCAGGTTGCCGGTCATCCGCAGATGCATGACCAGGGTGCGCTCGCCTTGGAGCGCAAGCAGCAGGTACTTGCCACGCCGACCCAGCCCCTCGATCGTCGCCCCCTTGAGGGCGCGTTCGAGCGCCTTCGCCGCCATCGGCCGGCACCAGCGGGCATCGAGCACCTCCAGCCGCTCGATCCTCCTCCCTTCCAGCTCCGGCTCGAGCTGCCGACAAATGGTCTCCACCTCGGGCAGCTCGGGCATTCCCGAGTTCTACCGAATGCTGACTTCCTCTTTATTGGGGCGTGCGGAGTTAAAAGACGAAGTCAGCAGTCAGGGGGCGGTGGCGCGGGGGTGGGACTTGAAGTAAACGGTCTTGAGGCGCTCGCCGGAGAGGTGGGTGTACATCTGGGTGGTCGAGATGTCTGCGTGGCCGAGCATCTCCTGCACGGCGCGCAGGTCGCAGCCTCCCGCCAAAAGGTGGGTGGCGAAGCTGTGGCGCAGCGTGTGTGGGCTCATCTGGCCAGCAAGGCCAGCGGCGCGGGCGTTGCGCTGGACGATCTTGTAGAGCCCCTGGCGGCTCAGCGGCCCGCCGCGGAAGTTGACGAAGAGCCGCGCCTCGTGGCGCTCGCCGATCAGCTTGCTACGGCCGCCGCGCAGGTAAGAGGAGATCGCCGCGATCGCCTGGCGGCCCAGGGGCACCAGCCGTTCCTTGTTGCCCTTGCCGCGAGCGCGCAGGAAGCCCTCGTGCAGGTCGACGTCGGCCAGCTCGAGGCCGATCGTCTCCGAGGCGCGCAACCCGCAGGCGTACATCACCTCGAGCAGGGCGCGGTCGCGCAGGGCGGTGGGCTCGTCGCCGCGTGGTGCCGCCAGCAGCTTCTGGACCTCTGCGTAGTTGAGTACCTGCGGCAGCTTCTTGGCCCGGCGCGGCGCGCTCAGGGCGGCGGTCGGATCGTCGCCGATCAGCTCGTCGCGGCGGAGCTGCTTGTAGAAGGAGCGCAGGCAAGCGGCCTTGCGGTGCACCGTCGCCGAGGAACAGGCAGGGCGATTCTCCCCGGTCGCCAGCTCGGCGAGAAACTCGCCGATCTCGGCCGGCCCGGCCGTCAGCGCGTCGATGTGATGGGCGGCGAGGTACTCGCCGTACTGGTGCAGGTCGGTGCGGTAGGCATCGAGCGTGTTGCGCGAGAGGCCGCGCTCCAGCTCCAAGTAGGAGAGGAAGTCGAGCACGAGAGACTCGAAGCGGGACTCGGTTCGGGCAGGAGGCGCTGCGGCGAGAGGCATGGCGGCTGGTTCTCGCCGCCGCCCCTCAACCCTTGCGCCGCAAGGCGGCGCCCGCCGCAAGGGCGGCGGCGAAGAACAGCGGGTCTTCCTCCAGGCTGCGCCCCATCGTCTTCGCCGACAGGCCGGTCCCCGCGTAGGCGGCGAGATCGACCGGGGATTCACGCAGGCGGTGGCGCCAGCCGGCGGCTGTCGCCAGGATGGCGATCGGGACCGGCTCGTTAGTCGGCACCGGGATCTCGACAGCGCCGAGGAGAAGTTCAAGCACCGTCAGGGTGTGATGGCTGACCGGGAGATGACGCTCGCGCGGGTCGGTGCTGGAGAGACGCGGCGAGATCAGGGTTGGCAGACCGAGCGAAAGCGAGGCGTGGGCGGTATCGAGCGCGGTGACGCCGCCGTGGCCGAGTCGCGTGTCGGATCCGATCATCCCCGGACCAGGCCCGGCGATGACGGCGTCCCAACCGAGCTTGCCGACTGCGGCATCGAGCGCGCCGATGACCGAGATCGCCTCGTGCTCGCCGCCATAAGCGGGGGCGGCGGTGATGTGGCCGCAGAGAAGTCCGCGCTCGCGCAGCTCGACGACGTCGCGGCTGAGCGAACCTGGCAGTGCCCCTCCCCCAGTCTGCACGTAGCCAACCTTCGCCCCTGGCCAAGCCTGCGCAGCGGCCCAGGCCGCCGGCGCCAGATGACCGTGCAGCGGTAGGACGAGCACGGGCATCGAGGCCTCCCGCCGTTCCGGTACGCCTGTTGCACCCCCGGCGTGCATAAGGCGCACCGGAAGCTCGACCGGGTCGACCGGATGCTGGATCGAGGAGTAGTTGAGCTTGATCACGTGCTCGCCTTCCGGAGCACCGCCTCCCTCGAGGCCGCGGGTGAGATTGAGGTGGACGATGTCGAAGCCGCCCGAGCCGAGCTCGAGGTCGAGCGCCTCGACGTTGACGACGACCTCGTCGCCCTCGCGCATCTCGCCCAGCAACGCCTCGTCGGCCCAGGCCGGGCGCCGCTCGCCGTCGATTTCAATCGTCAGTGGATCCGCGGCGACGATCACGCCGCGGCGCAACTTCAGCCGCCCGCTCACCCTGGGGCGGCCTCGGCGACGATCCCCTCGCAGACCTCCAGCATCGCATCGAGGTTGCGAGCGCTGACGGCCTCGTCCGGCGTGTGGTTTGCCTCGGTGCCGTTGGCCAGCAGGATGCAATCAAAGCCCTCGACGATCAGCGCGTTGGCGTCGCTGCCGCCGCCAGTGGCGGTGCGCTCGGGCTCGAACCCGGCCCGCCGCAAGCCGGCCTCGGCGAGGGCGAGTGCGGGTGAAGACGGCGGAATCCTGTAGCCGCGAAAGAGCTCCTCGATCCGCACGTCCGCGTCGCAGCCATGCTCGCTGGCGCCCCAGGCGCAGGCATCACTAAGCCCGCCGGCGACCTCGGCCGCGCGGTTCGCGTCGAGGCCGCGGGCCTCGGCGACGATCTCGCAGTGGCCGGGAACCACGTTTCCGGACGTGCCACCGCGGATGAGGCCGACGTTGGCGGTGGTCTCCTCGTCGAGCCGGCCCAGGTCCATCCGGGCGATCGCCGCCGCGGCGGCGGCGATCGCGCTGTTGCCGTCCTCGGGACGGATCCCGGCGTGGGCCTCGACGCCAATGAAATCCGCTCGCACGCTCTGCTGTGTTGGCGAGGTGACGATCACCTCGCCGACCGCGCTGGCGTGGTCGAGAACAAAGCCGCACTTCGAGCGCAATAGGCCGGTGTCAAAGGCCTTGGCGCCGCGCAATCCCTGCTCCTCGGCGACGGTCAACAACAGCTCGATGCCGATCGGCGGCGGTCCATCGCCCCCCGCGTGGCGCGCAACCAGCTCCATGAAGACCGCAACCGCCGCCTTGTTGTCAGCGCCGAGAATCGTCTCGCCGGCGCTGCGGTAGATGCCCTCGGATTCGATCACCTCGATCTGGCCCTTGTGCGGGACGGTGTCGATGTGGGCGCAGAACATCACCCACTCGTCGCTCGCTCCCGGCAGCCGCGCGAGCAGGTTGCCCGCACCGGCCCCTGCCGGCCCGGCGGCGTCGTCCTCGCTCACCTCCAACCCAAGCGCCCGCAGCTCGGCGGCAAGCGTGTCCGCCACCTCCCGCTCCTCGCCCGTGGGGCTGGGAATCTCACACAGCCGGACGAAAGTCTCGTGCAACCTCTCCACGGCGAAACAGGCTAACCGGGATTCGGCGGCGCTGGCTGAAGTCCCTAGCGGGACAGCCCCTGAACGGACTCGGTGTCCGTTTGCTCGGCCCCATCCGCCGGCTGCTCGCCCGCGTGTTGCGCAACGGCGCCAACGAAGTCACGAAAGAGCGGCTCGGGTCGGTTGGGGCGCGAGTTGAACTCGGGGTGGAACTGCGAGGCGACGAAGAAAGGGTGGTCGGGCAACTCGACCATCTCGACCAGGCGCTCGTCCGGCGAGGTGCCGCCGCAAACCAGGCCCTCGTCTTCGAGCCGGCGCCGCAGCTGGTTGTTGACCTCGTAGCGATGACGGTGGCGCTTGTAGATGACCTGCTCGCCGAAGATCTCACGTGCCCGCGTGCCCTCGTGCAGCTTCACCGGGTCGGCGCCGAGCCGCATCGTGCCGCCCATCTCGGAGACCTCCTTCTGCTCGGGCAGCAGGTCGACCACCGGAAAGGGCGTCTCGGGATCGAACTCGGCCGAGTTGGCGCCGTCCATGCCGGCGACCGTGCGGGCGAACTCGACCACGGCGATCTGCATGCCGAGGCAGATGCCCAGATAGGGAATCGAGCGCTCGCGGGCGATCCGCGCCGCCGCGACCTTGCCCTCGATGCCGCGCTCGCCGAAGCCGCCCGGGATGAGGATGCCATCGACCCCCTCCAGCCGCTCCTGGTCGAAGTTCTCGGAATCGACCAGCTCGACCTCGACGTTGACGCCGTGGTGGATCCCGCCGTGCTCGAGCGCCTCGATCACCGACTTGTAGGCGTCGGCAAGCTGCACGTACTTGCCGACCAGAGCGATCCGCACCTTGCCCTCGGCCTCGTCGGCGCGCTTCACCATCGCCTCCCATTCGGAGAGGTCGGACAAGGGCGCCTCCATGCCGAAGTGATCGAGCACAAGGTCATCCACCCCCTCGGCGCGGAAGACCAGCGGCACCTTGTAGATGTTGTCGACGTCGTTGGCCGAGATCACCGCGTCGACCGGAAGGCTGGCGAAGAGGGCGATCTTCTCGCGGATCTCGCGGTCGAGGCGGCCCTCGGAGCGGCAGACCAGGGCGTGGGGCTGGATCCCGATCCGGCGCAGCTCATTGACCGAGTGCTGGGTCGGCTTCGTCTTCAGCTCACCGGCGTGGCCGACGTAGGGCACCAACGTCAGGTGCACGAACATCGAGCGCTTCGGCCCCAGATCTGTGTAGAGCTGGCGAATCGACTCGAGGAAGGGCAGCGACTCGATGTCGCCGACGGTGCCGCCGATCTCGGTGATGACGAAGTCGACCGACTGCGACTCGGCGACGATCCGGATCCGGTTCTTGATC
>Ga0207702_10002165_pt1 | contig 18852 bp, 17 predicted proteins | sample KBSCornC62_FD_184302 | JGI IMG/M metagenome (GOLD analysis project Ga0207702, IMG submission 184302) | Corn rhizosphere microbial communities from Kellogg Biological Station, Michigan, USA - KBS Corn C6-2 (SPAdes) (version 2) | ecosystem: Host-associated > Plants > Roots > Rhizosphere > Soil ...
GCCAAGCACCCCGTTCATAGGCGTGCGAATTTCATGACTGACGATCGCGAGGAATCGGCTCTTGGCCGCGCTCGCCGCCTCGGCCACTTCCTTCGCATCGCGCAGCTCCGCCTCGATCTGTTTCTGGGCCGAGATATTGATCAATGTACCCACCAGGCGCCGCGCTCGACCTGCCGCATCGCGCTCGACCACCCGGCCGCGTACGAGCATCCACAAGGGCGTGCCTGAGCGAGTGAGCACCCGCACCTGCCGCTCGATCATCTCATCGCTCGTCTCCGCTTCGTCCGCCGAGGAGTGGGCAGCACTCCAGTCATCAGGATGTATGAGTCGCTTGCACAATGACAGATCTGCAGGGAGCTCATCGGGGCTGTAGCCCAGCATCCGGATCCACGAATCCGAGAGTTCCAAGTGCATCGACTCCGCTTCGAATGCCCAGAGGCCATCGCCCGCACTCTGCATCGTCATGGCGAGCTGCGCCGCCTGGCTCTCGATCAGACGTTTGCTCTCCTTACGGATTCTCTCGTTTGCGCGATAGAGCTCCTCCGAGACCGTGCCCAGGGTGTGCTCGGCAAACCGGCGATCGTTCTCGAGTTCCCCGTAGGTGCGATCGACCAAATCGAGGAACTTCTCAAACTCAGGCCTTCCCCTCAGGTCCGACAGACCATCGAGCTGGCGCAATTGACGAAGGAGAATCGAATGCACAGATCATCCCCTCTACCTTTCCCGAAAGAGCGTGACCGTCATCGTCTGATTATGGAGCTCGCTGACGCCGCCGGGGAAAAAAGGTCCCAACTCACCGTATGAATAGAATCCCGCAGCCGGGACATTCGTGCCGATCACGTCTCGTACCTCGCCGACTTCGTCCTCCGTCCGCAATCCGAGGATGATCCGCCGGCCCACGCAACTGATGAGCACCGCCGCGTCGAAGTTCCGCTCCGACTCGCCCACGGCCCGCTCTGCCGCAGTCTGCGCCCCTTCGAGGAGCCGCTCACTTCCCGCGCGCATGAGCCTCGCCGTGCAGTCTTCCGGGATATTCCCGGCGAATGTAATCGTCTGCGCATCGTCGTCCACGGCCAGAATCGTACGCACCAGCCCCTGCTCGTCCTCGCCATTGGGATAGATCTCGAGGGGGAAATGCAAAGCGTCGGCCGGAAGATTCGCCTGATCGCCGAGATAGCGCCTGTACACACCCAGCGCCGGCTCGCCGTCCAACTCGATGAGCACGTTATTCTTTGATTTCGTGATCCGACGCACGGGACCGAAGCACTCCCAGCCCGCTCCCGACCCGCAAAGAATCTCCAGGGCGTCGCCGTAAAATCCGATGCCCACGACTTTCCCGGGATAGATGCTCGATTTGAGCCCCACGAGGGTGGATTGGAACCGATCTCCATCCGCCGCCAGGCCTCCACAAATCGTGACTCCCGCTGGCAATGCCTGCTCGATGCCGCGTAATAGTCCGTCGCCATCGACGAGTGTCCCGTCCGAGATGACGAATAATCCGCAGAGATTCTCCTTCGCCAGTGAAGTGGCCAAACGCTCCCCCGCCGCCTGGATCGTTCCTGCATCCGCGAGATCGACAATCGTGTGGTCCACTGTGGTCGAGTCGAAACTCATAGCGATCGCGACGACGCTGCCCTCGTGCACCTCACCACCACAGATTTCACCCGATGTGCTGCATCCAGCGATCAGCGCATCGGGAAATTCCGCCCGCAACGCGTCGATCGCAGCCGTCGAGGAGGACAATACCACGCGGTCTCCGAAATAAAGCAGCAGCGATGATTTTCGCTTTAATGAAGGAACGTCCTTGGCGCCTCTCCAAGTGCCTCCGACCGGATCCCAACTGATCACCGCACTCTTCATGAAAGGATACTATCCCCGGCTTATTCAATAAGCCACAAAACAATCGGGAAGGAGCCTCCTCGGGCAGGCTGGTAGCGACTCAGGAAATTGCCTGAAAATCGCCAGGCTGCGGCAATCGATCCTCTTTTCGTGGAAGCATCGATGAAACGCCGTCGCCCGATCGGGGCGGAAGTCCTGGATCATAGCCGTACTCACTTCCGTATGTGGGCGCCTCATGAGGAAAATGTGAGCGTTGTTATCGGAGATGAGCCCGAGCTCAAGTCGCCCATCGTACAAAGTCTCGACCGTGAGCCGGGGGGCTATTTTTCGGCCGTGGTAACTGGTGCTACGGCCGGCCTGTACTATCGTTACCGCCTCGGGTCCGGGGATTTCCCCGATCCGGCATCACGGTTTCAGCCGCTTGGCCCCCATGGCCCGTCTCAGCTCGTGGACCCGGGCACGTTCAAATGGACCGATGCCGATTGGAAGGGGGTACCGCGGAGCGGACAAATTTTGTACGAGCTGCATATCGGCACCTTCACCCAGGAGGGCACGTGGGCGGCGGCGCGGGAGCGACTGGGGCATCTCGCCGATCTGGGCGTCACCGTTGTGGAACTCATGCCGGTGGCGGACTTTCCGGGCCGCTATGGCTGGGGCTACGATGGAGTGAACCTTTTCGCCCCCACCCGACTCTATGGTTCGCCGGATGACTTCCGCGCCATGGTGGATGCCGCGCATCGGCTGGGAATCGGCGTCATTCTCGACGTCGTTTACAACCATCTCGGGCCGGACGGAAATTATCTAAAGACTTTCGCTCCAGAGTACTTCACCGATCGCTACCAAAACGAGTGGGGTGAGCCCCTCAATTTCGACGGAGAGGGAAGTGAGGCGGTGCGAGAGTTCTTCGTGGCAAATGCAGCGTACTGGATCGATGAGTTCCACCTCGATGGACTGCGGCTGGATGCGACCCAGCAAATCTTCGATGCATCGCCGGAGCATATTCTGACTGCCATCGGCCGCGAGGTACGGCACACCGCCGGGGGGCGGAAAACCTATCTCGTAGCCGAGAATGAACCCCAGCATACGCGCATGGTGCGCTCCATAGAGGAAGGCGGGTATGGACTCGATGCGCTATGGAATGATGATTTCCACCACGCCGCCATCGTCGCTCTGAGCGGCAAGAACGAAGCGTACTATACCGACTATAGGGGGACGCCGCAGGAGTTCGTTTCCCTCGCCAAGTACGGCTACCTTTACCAAGGACAGCGGTATAGCTGGCAAAAAAAGCCGCGCGGCACACCGGCCTTCGATCTCGATGCGTGGCAGTTCGTCACATTTCTACAAAATCACGACCAGATCGCGAACTCGCTCCGCGGCCGCCGCATTCACGCGCTTTGCAATCCCGGCTCGCTTCGAACGATGACGGCCCTGCTGTTGCTCGGCCCGGGCACTCCGATGCTCTTCCAAGGGCAGGAGTTCGCGGCGTCGTCGCCCTTCCTTTACTTCGCAGACCATGGCCCCGAACTCGCGCGCCTCGTTGCGAAAGGCCGCCGCGAGTTCCTCAAACAGTTTCCAAGCCTCACGCATATCGAGGCCGAGATGGCCCTCCCCGATCCCGAAGACAGGGACACCTTCCTTCGCTGCAAACTCGACTTCGACGATATGTCGGATCACAAGGACGTCTATCGCCTGCATCGCGATCTCATCGCGATTAGACGCTCCGATCCGGTGATCTGTGGCGAAACGCGACGGGCGATCGATGGCGCCGTCCTCGGGGAGGAATCCTTTGTGCTGCGCTTCTTCGCCGACGGAGATGATCGCCTGCTTTTATTCAACTTCGGACGGCGTGCCCGGCTCGAGCCAATGCCCGAGCCGCTCCTCGCTCCGCCAGAGGGGGCCTCGTGGACCATGGCATGGTGCAGCGAGGAGATCCGCTATGGCGGAGAAGGCGTCGCCCCTCTGGTGACGGACGGCGAATGGAACCTTCCCGCGCGTGTAGCCATCCTACTGAAACCAACTCCCGAAAATGCATCCCATGAAACCGCTTCTCCGTAATTACCCCGTCCCCCGTGACAATCCCGAGGCGCTCCGAGTCTTTCTCCAGCGGGAATGGCTCCTGACGAATGGCCTCGGCGGATATGCGTCCGGCACCTTCGGAGGCGATGTCTCGCGAAGATATCACGGCCTGCTGATCGCGGCGCTTCCGGCTCCGCTCGGCCGCACCGTCATGTTCAATCACCTTGGAGAAGCGCTCCGGCTCTCCAATGGAGATCGCATTTCCCTTTCCGCCGACCAAGCCTCCGTCCGGCTGGCAGAAGTACGATTCGAATATCAGCTGCCGGTCTGGCGATTCGAGTGTGATGGCATCGTGGTGGAAAAACGAATTCTGCTCGTGAATGGCCAGAATACCCTGCATGTGCATTACGAGCTCCTCGACGGCGCGGACCAGGTCGCCATCGAGCTTCGGCCCTCCTTCCAATTTCGGCGGCACGAGATCGATGTCAGCCAACCGGTAAAGGACTACCGGATTCACATCAACGGCCATGACTTCGAAATATCGAATGGGCCGGATATTCCCCCGCTGCGGCTCATGCTCCGTGCGGAGGCTACGGGATTTCATCACGAGGGGGGGAGTATTCGGGAGGTGAGCTACTCTCACGAAGCCGAGCGAGGCTATAGCTCGCGGGGGCAGCTTTGGAGCCCGGGATATTTTCTCGTGCCGCTCAATCGCCAGCGCGGCGTCACGCTCGTCGCCTCCACGGAGAGCTGGGACATCATGCGTGCGCTGCGGCCGAGCGTCGCGCAGGAGCTGGCGATCGAGAGACGCGGGCATCTGCTCACATTGGCCGGAGGCGATGCGCTCGATTCCACCGAAGCGGACCTCACCCTCGCGGCGGATCAGTTCATCATCACGCCGGTCGGGCGCGTGGAAGACTCCGCCAGGGCTCGCGCGATAGGCGACGAGGTGCGCACGGTCATTGCGGGTTACCACTGGTTCACGGATTGGGGGCGGGACACGATGATCAGCCTCGAGGGCCTGACACTTGCCACGGGCCGGCACGCCGAGGCGGGATGGATCCTTCGCACCTTCGCCCATCACATCCGGGACGGGCTCATCCCGAATTTGTTCCCGGAGGGTGAAAACGAAGGCCTGTATCATACAGCAGATGCGACGTTGTGGTTCTTTCACGCCGTGGATCGCTATGTCTCGGTCACTGGCGACCAGGAGTTGCTCACCCTCATCCTGCCGAAGCTCCGTGAGATCGTCACCGCGCATGAGCGCGGGACGCACTTCGGCATCCACGTGGACCCGAATGACGGCCTGCTGAGCCAGGGCCGAGCTGGCTACCAGCTTACTTGGATGGATGCGAAGGTGGATGACTGGGTCGTGACTCCCCGCCGAGGAAAGGCTGTCGAGATCAATGCCCTTTGGCATAACGCGCTCTGCCTTGTCGAAAAGTGGCTGCGCGAACGCGGTGACATTGAGAGTGCAGATGAAATGCGCGGCCGGGCGGCGCGGGTACGCGAGTCATTCAACGCTCGATTTTGGAACCCCACGACCGGGTACCTCTACGACGTCATCGATGGCGAGACAGGCAACGATCCCGCCTGCCGGCCGAACCAGATCTTCTCGATCTCGCTGCCACACACGGTACTTGTCCCGGATAAATGGGAAGCGGTGCTTAACACGGTGCGCGACCGACTCCTTACTCCCTATGGGCTGCGCTCTCTGGATTCGGGAAATCCTGAGTACAAGATGCGCTATTTCGGCGACCTTCGAGCCCGCGATGCAGCCTATCATCAAGGCACAGTCTGGGCCTGGCTCATCGGCCCCTATATCGACGCATGGCTGCGAGTGCATCCGGATGATCGCTCCGGCGCGCTCAAGCTGCTGGAGCCACTCGTCGAGCATCTGAATGATGCCGGCCATTGCTCGATCAGCGAAATCTTCGATGCCGAGGCTCCATTCCATCCACGGGGCTGCATTGCACAGGCATGGAGTGTCGCCGAGGTGCTTCGGTGCTGGAAGGCGCTCACCGACGCGGGCGCGCCCCCCAGCACCGAAGGGTAATCCTCAAAGGATCTTGTCGCGCGCCTTGCCAATGGCGTTGGACAGCTTCTTGAGCCCGAGTTCCAGCCGGGTTTTCACCGTCCCAAGCGGCGTGTGTGTAATCGCCGCAATCTCGCGCTGGCTGCGTCCTTCGAAATAGGCCAGGCAGATCGCCTGGCGCTGAACGTCCGGCAGGAGATCTAGCTGCCTGTCGATGATCTCACGGAAGTCGTGCTGTTGGGCTTCGCGCTCCACAGGGCGGCTCTCATCGAAGTCCTTGTCCGGATGACGGCTGATCACCTCGAGGCGATCGGTGGCGCGCCGGTAAGCGCAGGTCTGCCGCACGCGATCGATGGCGCGACGCCGGGCGATCGTGCAGAGCCAGCTCACCAGCTTCCCCTTCTCCGGCGAGTAATTGAGGGTGCAATTCCAGACCTGGAAGAACACCTCCTGGAGCACATCGTCCGCATCCGCGTCGTCATGCACGATGTTCATGATCACACCCTTCAAAACTGGACCGAATCGATTGCAAAGCGCCTCCATGGCGCCTGGTTGGCGCTGGAGCAGATTGTTCACGAGTTCGATATCCTCTTCCGATGCGACTGATTCGAGAATGGTATCCATGGGCTTATTGATTTCGCCTTCACGCTATGCCGAGTCGCCTTCGCCGAAAATCGGTCGCGGGCACGACGTTGGCATCGGCGGTTTCCCATCAACTCCCGATACCCGAACTCGAAAAAATCGTAGCCCCCCGATATTCACATCGGGCAGCGTCCTGAGGGCCTGAATGGAGTCGAGACCTGCTCGGGGGAGCCCCCGGGCTCGGTCGAATCAGAAGTTGCCGTAGATGCGGCGGCGCGCGCAACCGAGCGCTGCGAGGAGATCGTCGGGCTCGACCGGCTTGACCAGATGCATATCGAATCCCGAGGCCCGGGAGCGGATCTCATCCTCCTCCTGCCCGCGACCAGTGAGGGCCACGACAAATGCGGAGGCACCTGCTGCGCGCTCGCGAATACGGCGGCATGCATCGAAACCGCTGAGCCGGGGCATTTCGATATCCATGAAGATCACATCCGGCAGAAAATCCCCGGCGACCTCGACGGCAGCAGCGCCGTCATGTGCCACGCGGGTGACATTGTTCAGCCCCGAGAGCATCATGGAGAGCGCATCCGCGGAATCGGTATTGTCGTCCACGACGAGCACCCGCAGACCGCAGCCGATCGCCGGGGCCAATGGCACGACGTTACCACCATCGAGGCGCTCCACTCCTCCCGCCAAGGGAAGATCGACGATGAATTCGCTGCCTTTTCCCGAGCCCTCGCTCCGTACATCGATCTCGCCGCCATGCATCGTCACAAGCTGGCGAGTCAGCGTGAGTCCGAGTCCCAGCCCGTCGGTGCTTCGCTCGAGAGGACGATCGAGCTGGGTGAAGAGATCGAATATCCGCGAGCGCATATCCGGCGGAATGCCGACGCCATTGTCCGCGACCGTGATCCGCACTTTTTCATCATCCGCATGGCGAACGGCGATTTGGATTCGCCCACCGCGCGGCGTGTATTTCACCGCATTATTGATGAGGTTGCAGAAGATCTGCGCCAGCCGCGCGGGATCCGCATCGACGGGAATCGGTGTAACCGGAAGGTCGCTATGAAAGGCATGGCCAGCCAGCTCGATCGCAGGGAGGCAAGTCTCGATGGCAGCCCGGACGGCATCCCGTATGTCGACGCGCGTCCTTTTCAAAGTGAGCTTGCCATTGCTGATGCGGCCGATGTCGAACAAATCCTCGACGAGGCGAACCATCTGCCGCACCTGGCGATCCATGATCGCCCTCGCCTTCGAGTTGATTTCCGGATCGTCGCCGGACAGGTTAAGAAGATCGAGAGCGCTTCGTAGCGGAGCCAGGGGTGCGCGCAACTCGTGTGCAAGGGTGGCAAGGAATTGGTTTTTTCGCTCGTTCGCCATCCGAAGCTCCTCTTCCACGAGCTTGAGACGACCGATATCGCGGGCGATTTTGGAAGCTCCGACCACATTTCCTTCGTCGTCCTTGATCGGAGAAACCGTAAGCGAGATGTCGAGAAGCTCTCCATCCTTGCGGCGCCGCAAGGTCTCGAAATGGTCGATCCGCTCTCCCCGGCGAATCCGACCGAGAATCCGAGGCTCCTCGTCCTGCCGGTCTTCGGGGATGAGCATCGTGATCGACCTCCCGATGGCTTCCTCGCTCTTATAGCCAAAGATGCGCTGAGCTCCTTGATTCCAGCTCGTGATGATGCCTTCCAGATTTTTGCTAATGATCGCGTCGTCCGAGGATTCCACGATAGCTGCCAGCAGGCGCATGGCATCGTTTGCCTGCGTGAAGCGCGAGATATTCTGGAAGATGGCCAGCGCGCCACGGTTCGTTCCATTCGCATCGCGGATAACGTCAGCATCGATGCGAATGCGAAGGCGCGCCCCCAGGGCGTCGTGCACGTAGCCTTCGAAGTCTTTCACGGGTTCTCCCAGCGCCAGCGCACGTGCAGCAGGAGCCTGCTCCGCGGATATGGGACTGCCGTCGAGAAGAAGCATCTCGCGGAATCCGGAGAATCTCGAATGGCTCATGGTCGGTGATGGCTCTCCGCCCCAGAGCTCGACCGCCATGGGGTTGAAATGCGTGATTCGGCCCTCCGTATCGAAGACGCATGTCGCCATCGGTATGAGCTCTACGATTTGCGCGAGCCACTGCTGAACCGAGCAAGATTCAACCTGCTCGTTATCGGTGGACGAGGGCTTCTTTTTTTCCTGGGAATCGCCCTCACCAGAATTCTCCTCGGGCTCGTTGCGGATAGTGGCATCGGACTCGAGCTCGAGGGGCAATGGCATAAGGGTTTGAACTTACTCTCGCCAGGAAATCACGCTCATCGGGAAATCACCTGATTCCATCTACAAATGGGCATGCGCGGAAGGTGCGGTCCAAAGCATCGACACATCTGATCGACCGATTCCATGCGAACTCAGAGTGTATGAGACTAATCCTCCTTGTCTTACTGATTCTCCTTCTCATCGGAGCCTTGCCAGCCTGGCCGTATAGCGCGGGATGGGGTTATTATCCCTCCGGCGGCCTCGGCCTGGTGCTTGTCATCCTGATCGTGCTCGCGCTTCTCGGCGTGCTCTAGATCTCAACTGGTCCGAGGAAGAAATCGCACGCCGGTTGAGGTCGATTGGCAGTGGAGCCGATCAGATCGCTTTCTGACGTCGCATTCTCTGCCACGGACCGAACCCTTATCGTCATGAAAATCAAACATCTACTTCCGATCATAGCGTCGGCTGCGTTCATCTGTCCGACATTCGCACAGACCGGGGGAACTGCTTCCGGAGGAAGTGGTTCCTCGGCATCTGGGACTAGCGATACCACAGGCACGACTGGAACTGGCACCACGACTGGAACCGGCACCGGGACGAATATGGGAACCGGAATGACAAACACTACGGGAAGCTCCGGAATGGGAACTCCTGGTTATGGTATGGGTACCGGGACAAATACCACTACCGGCGACCTCGGCACTCCCGGGATGACTCCTGGCGAGACTGCAAGTCCTACACCGATGGCCACGCCCTGAGCGATCGGCATAGAAGCGCAAATCAAAGCCGGCGGATCATCCGCCGGCTTTTGCTTGTCGCAGTCCCGCCCAACTTACTGGCGCCTCGCTTGCGCGCGCAGGACCAAGACGATTCGAATTTTCTAGAGGAGTTTATAAGATGTCCCCCGAACTGACATTCACCGATGTCATTGTCCGCATTGCGGCAGGCACGATAGCGGGCGCGGCGATCGGCTTAAATCGAAGTGAGCGCGGCCGTCCCGCCGGACTTCGCACGACGATCCTCGTATGCCTTGCGGCGACCGGGGCGATGGTGCTCGGCAACCTCCTCCTTCCGACGGCAGGGAAGCCTCCAGATGGGTTCGCGGCGATGGACATCATGCGGCTGCCGCTGGGCATCCTGACTGGGGTGGGATTTATCGGCGCGGGCGCCATCCTGCACAAGAGCGACGGCGTCCTCGGGGTGACGACCGCGGCAACGATGTGGTTTACGACCGTAATGGGCCTCTCCATAGGAGCAGGAGAATTTGGCCTCGGCGCACTCCTCCTCATCGTGGGGGTATTCGTTCTCTGGGGTTTGAAAAGAGCGGAATCCGGACTCTCCCCCAAGCGCAGGGCACAACTCATGGTCGGCGTGGTGGGATCGCTTTTCACCGCGGAAAAGCTCATGGCGCAGCTTCAGACTGGCGGCCTCCAGGTAAAGCGCCTGTCGATTTTGGCAGAGCCGACGCTCCTGCAGTATGACTGCGAAGTCGAATGGGAGGCTCCCGTGGACCGAGTCAAACCTCCAGAATGTGTCCAGCAGCTCGCAGGGGAAGCCACTGTCGTAAAGCTCGAATGGAAACCGAAGTGACGACAGTGGACTTCCGCATCTGAGCAATCAGGAAGCCGCCCGTGCGTCGCAGTTCACGATATCCTCGGCGAGATCCGTGAGCTTCTCGTCTGTGGCGGCCTCTTCCTCGAGGGTAGTCTGAAGGAGATCGGCGATCTCCTCCTCACCGAGCATCTGGGCGAATGTGCGCGCAGCGCCATACCCAGCCATTTCGTAATGCTCGATCTTCTGGGCGGATACGATGATGAGTGCGTCGCGCACTTCTTCCACAGCATCCTCACCGAGGATTTTCTTCCCCTCTTCAATGAGGCCGCTCATCGCCTCGCACTTCTCGCCTCGGGAGGAAACATCGAGAATCTCGAAGGCTTCCTTGAGGCGTTCGACCTGTTCCTTCGTTTCCTTCAGGTGATCCTCGATCGCCTCGCTCAGTTCCTGGTGTGAGGCTGCCTTGGCCATCTGGGGCAGCGCCTTCGTCAGCTGGGTTTCTGCGCTGTAGAGATCACGCAGTTCGTGGATTAATGCATCGCGGAGAGTCTGGAGTTTCATAGGTAGAGGAACTTCGATTCCACGCGGCCAGAGTGGGTTCAAAAAATCTCCTGACCGTGCGCTCGGGGGCGAATGCGCCCGATGGCCGCCAGGCGTCCAGGCCTATTGCGAGGCACGAATCCCTTTCATGCCCGCTAAATCGAAAAAGCAGCAAATGGCAGCTGGTGCCGCGCTCTCGGCGAAGCGCGGCGAACGGAGCAAATCCAGCCTCCGCGGCGCGTCGAAATCGATGGCAAAATCGATGTCGGAAGGCGAACTCGAGAAGCTCGCCCATACCAAGCGCAAGAATCTCCCGACCAAGAAGCGGTCGTAAGCTGCTCTTACCCTTTTCTCCGGTTGAGTTCCGCGAGCGGCGGCAGCTTCTGCTTGAGGCTGAGCACCGGCTCGAACAGATCGCCGAGCCGCGCAACCCGATCGAGCACTTCAGAAGTCTCGAAGGACAACCTCTTTTTCCGTCGGAGGGATTCCTGGACCTCGTCCCATGTCACCGGTGTGGAAACGGTCGGTCGTTCCTTTGCCCGCAGAGAGTAAACGTTCACGGTCGTCTTCTTCTGGTCGTTTTGGCTCCAGTCCACGAAGACCTTCCCCTTCCGCAAATTCTTCTGCATACGAGAGATTACTTTCTCCGGAGTCTGACTTTCCAAAAGCTCTGCGATCGCATGCGCGAATGCCTTCGTCCGCTGGTACGTGACGGGACCGTTGATCGGCAAATAGACCTGCAGGCCCTTCGAGCCGGAGGTTTTTGGAAAGCTCTCCAACCCGAAGCCCGTAAGGAGATCGCGGATGCGCAGTCCCGCTTCGCAGCAGTCGAGAATATCGGCCGGTGCGCCGGGATCGAGGTCGAATGCCATTGCCGTGGGGCGCGAGATCGCCGGCGCCCGATGCAGGAATGTGTGCAGCTCGATGTCCGCCAGATTCGCCGCCCATACGAGCGCAGGCAGATCATTCATTAGACAGTATTGGATTTCGCCGCCGTCCTTCTTCGGGATATCCGTCGTTCGCACCCAGTCCGGACGATGCGCCGGGCATTTCTTTTCATAGAAGAAGAAGCCTCTCACCCCATCGGGGTATCGCTTGAGTGTGATCGGCCGATTCTTCAGATGAGGCAGGAGCCATGGGGAGACCTTTGCGTAATAATCGATCATCTGCCCTTTGGTGAATCCCGTCGCGGGATAGAGGACCTTTTCCAGATTCGAAACCTCGATCTCGATCCCGCCGACTTCGAGCGTAGCTGATCTCTTCATCCCTCCGGCTCCTCCCGCTTCACCTCCGAGGCAGCTTTGTCCTCCCGCAAGCCGAGAAAGACTGGCTGGCGTAAGCGCGCATCCCGCGTCCATTCGGAGAATTTCACCTGGCACACCAATACAGGGTCGACCCAGTGGCAGGACTTTATTTCCGCCTTCGTGATGCCCTGCCCGTACCGCTGTCCACGCGGTTGCGGAAGGTTTTCAAAAGGACATGTCTCCCGGGCAATGGGCTGCATCTGCGCGTGGAGGCGCTGGAGGATGGAAGCCGTAAAGCCGGAGCCGACCTTGCCCACGCAGAGGAGCCGGCGACCGTCGTAAACTCCAAGGATCAGCGCCCCGAAGTAATGACGACTTCCCGCCGGTTTCGTATATCCGCCGATCACAAACTCCTGCTCATGCAGGAACTTGATTTTCACCCAGGCGCCACTGCGCCGTCCGGATTCATATGCGGAGCCGGCCTTTTTTCCGATGAGCCCCTCGAGGCCGAGCCTGCGCACTTCCTTTACCAACTGAGTGGCATCAGCTCCAAGGGAGCCGGAGTATCGAAGAATCGGAGGGGCACCCTCGAGCGCCTCTCGCAGCGCTTCCTTCCGCTCCCCGAGCGGGTGCTTTCGTAGATCCCGGCCGCCGAGTCGCATCGCATCGAAGAGGTAATAAAATATCGGCGGTTTCTCCTCTCCGATCTCATATGCCTGCAGGAGCTGGAATGACGAACGCCCCTCGCGATCCAGGGCCACGATCTCTCCATCGAGGATCGCGTCATGGATCCCGAATTCCTCGATCGCTTCCCGCACTTCCGGAAATTTCGCGCCGAGGTCCTTCTCCGTGCGGGAGAGCAGTCGCACCTCGCCGCCACCACACAGAGCGACCGCCCTGTATCCGTCGAATTTAATCTCGTACAGCCAGCCGGGCCCGGCTGGCGGGCGGGTCACCAGCTTGGCCTTCATCGACTCGATAAATTCCGGAATTGCTATGGTGGCTCGGCGGCGGCCCTTCGGCTTGCTCTTCCAGACCTTTTCACTCCGCGAGAGTTCCTCCATCGATTTTCCGGAGAGGGCCGACGTGTCATCGGACTTCTTTGTAGGCGGCTTCATGTCCTCCCCACCACGAATGAGAAGCCATTCCTCTCCATCGCGAAGCCGCATGAGGTGCCACTCTCCCTCCAGCTTGCTTCCGTGGAGGGCAAAATGAAGTTTCCCCGAGTCGAGCTCCTTGAGCGAGGCCTTCGAGAGGGGCTCGAACGTTCCCTTGTCCCACACCATCACTGTCCCGCCGCCGTACTCTCCCTTCGGGATCGTGCCCTCGAAATCGATGTACGCGATCGGATGATCCTCGACATGCACAGCCAGCCGCTTCTCCCCGTGCTTGTATGGTACCCCTTTCGGAACAGCCCATGATTTGAGGGCGCCTCCCAGCTCCAGACGGAAATCGTAGTGCAGTCGAGATGCCGCATGCTTCTGAATCACAAACCGGTGATTGGCGCTCCGGTTGCTTTTCCCGTGATTCGACGGCTCGGGAGTTTTCCCGAAGTTCCTCTTACGAGCATATTCCCGGAGAGACATCAGGCGGCTTTTTTGCGGGATTTCCGGCCGTGAGAAGAACCTTTTGCAGCCGTCTTGGATTTGCCTTCCGCCTGCTTGATGCTGTCCTGCAGGACCGAGACAAGATCGATCACGTTGGAGGGCTTCGCGCGGCGCTTCCGAGCGGGCGTCGGCTCGCCACCGTGCTGAACCTTATCCTCGATCATTTTCTCGACGGCGTCGCGGTAGTCGTCCGTGTAAGCGGCGGGATTCCACGACTCCGTCATGCTGGCTACGAGCTGCCGGGCCATCGTGAGCTCTGCCTTCGCGGGCTTGCGCTCCTGGGGCGGCTTGAATTCCGAGGCATCCAATACTTCATCCGGGAAGTGCATCAGTTCGAGCATGAGGCCCCGATCCTGGGGCCGGATCCCGGCCAGATGCTGCCGCGTGCGGATCACCACCTTTGCGATCGCGATCTTGCCCGTCTCGGCCAGTGTATCCCGCAATAGCACGTAGGCGTGGTCGCCTCCCTTTTCCGCCTCCATGTAGTACGGCTTGTAAAACAGTAGCGGGTTCACCTCCTTGAGCTCGACGAAGTTAAGGATGTCCACGGTCTGAGTGGCCTCGACATCGACTCGCGCGAAGTCCTCTTCCTTGAGAACCACGAATTTCCCCTTCTCGTACTCGTACCCCTTCACGATCTGATCCCAGGGGACCTCCTTCCCATCGTTCTCGGCCACCCGCTTGTAATTCACCGGACTAAGATCCGACTCACGCAGGAGTCGAAATTTCAACTCCTCCCGCCGGACGGCCGGAAACAGGGCAATGGGAATATTGACGAGTCCGAACGAAATCGCGCCTTTCCAGATGGCTCTCATAGGGATGCAACGGAAGATCGAATCCCGACATTCCCGCGGATGGAATTCCTCAGAGCCTGTTTGAAAACTCCGCAAGACCGCGTGGAAAATAAAGGGGAAAGGAAATTAAGAATGTATTGAGGGAGAACCACCTTTGCGGGCGAAAGCAGGCTCTCAGATCGGCATTTCGCCGCCCGTCGCGCCGTAAATCTCACCGGCCACGTAGCTCGCCTCCTGGCTGGCCAGGAAGACGAATATCGGCGCAATTTCCACGGGCTGTGCCGGCCGGCCAAAGATGGAACTCGAGCCGAATTTCTTCACCGCTTGCTCGGGCATGGTGGCGGGAATGAGTGGCGTCCACACCGGCCCGGGGGCGACCGCGTTCACCCGCACTCCATTCTTGATTGCGAGGGCAGCGAGCGATCGTGTGAAACTCGCGATGGCCGCCTTGGTCGATGCATAGGCGATCAAAGACTCGCTGGGATCGAATGATTGAATCGATGCTGTGTTGATGATGCTCCCTCCCTTGGGCATGTGGGGAAGCGCCAGCTGGCAGAGATGAAACATGCCGAAAACATTCACCCGGAATGTCTCCTCAAACTCCTCTGGCGGGATCTCGTCGAACTTCTCGTACGTGCGCTGAAATGCCGCGTTGTTTACCAAGATGTCGATTCCGCCCAAGTCCTTGATGGTACGGCGCACATGATTCTCACAAGTGGCGCGAGTCGATATATCGCCGGGAAGCAGTAAGGATTTCCTTCCAGCTTCGGCGACCAACCGCTCGGTCTCGTGAGCATCCGCTTCCTCGTTGTAGTAAGCGATCGCGACATCCGCTCCCTCCCGGGCAAATGCGAGGGAGATCGCCCGGCCAATGCCGCTGTCGGCTCCGGTCACGAGAGCGCGTAATCCCTCCAGACGTCCATAGCCTTTGTAACTCTCCTCTCCGTGGTCCGAACGAGGGTGCATCTGCTCTTCGGAACCGGGTGGCTTCTGCTTCGCGGCTTTCGGAAATTCCGGACGCTCGTGCAATGTCCTTGGGTCGGTAAGGGTCGTAGTCATAATCGGCAATCGATGCAGCCGCCGCAGATGAATGTCGGAATTATCCCTTCTTGAGGGCGATGGTGCGTCTCCGAGGGGACAGGGCCTGACTCCCACGAAGGGATAAATCCCGACCCTGCTGGCAGGCCTCCACAGCGATATTCAATGCTTCAAAATGGAAAGTCCCCACGAGATCTCGCGAAAGTATTCCGCCGCCTCCAAGCCTTTGGGAGAATACAGCACGCTGATGGTGGTCTTTTCAGTGCTCTCGGCTCTCTTCGCGCTTCTGCTTAAAGCCAGCGGGCGATCGTTCCCCGATCGAGTGCCGCTCTCCGACGTCCTCCTTCTGGGGGTGGCCTCGCATAAGATTAGCCGGCTTCTCGCCAAGGACAAAGTCACGAGTCCATTGAGGGCTCCATTCACCCGCTATGAAGAGCCCGCAGGACCAGCGGAGGTGGAAGAAGAACCTCGAGGCCGCGGCTTGCAGCGGACGGTCGGCGAGATGATCTCCTGCCCCTATTGTCTGGATGTCTGGGTGGCTGCCGCCCTGTCCGCAGGGCTCGTCGTCCTGCCGAGACCGATGCGGTTCGTTTGCACGGTATTCTCGGCTGTCGCGCTATCCGATTTCCTTCAAGGAGCGTATGCCAGGGATCTCGGATCGAAGTAGCCTGCCTACGCCGGATGCCGCATGATTCGCCAGGCCGTCTCGATAGGCACAGCCGTCATATCGGCTTCCTCCCAGAGGCGGACCGCTCCACGATATGCGGTGAAGTTGGCTACCCGAAGACAGTTCTTCGGGAGGGGCTCGACTAGCTTCGAGTTTCCCCCGCCGAGGACGGTAAGGTCGGGATAGAAGGCATCCTGCAACATGGCGACTCCTTCGTAGAGGGCCTCCAGCCAATTCTCGCGCCCCATGCGTTCGAGGCCCTCATCCGAGAGGCGGTCGCGGAGCGTCTCGTGGGCGTTTAGCCGAAGCAATCCGATTTCCAGTGGAACCACCATATCATCCGCGATGAGGCATGCTCCGGTGCTGGTCCCGAGGCCCATAAAAAACAAGCGGCCCTGGTCGTAATTGCCCAGGGCCTGCATCGCTGCGTCATTGATCATCCGAATCGGCAGTCCGAACGCGGCTGCATAGTCAAAGTCCACCCAGCCATCGCCGAGATTCTGGGGCTCGATCGCCGGGCGCCCTCGTCGGAGGATTCCGGGGTATCCGATCGACACCCGATCCGGGCGCCACCCTTCAAGTCTCGCAAGCGCCTGTTGCACCATTTCTCGCGCCGTCATTTTCGCGTGGGAGTCGAACGATCTCACTTCTCCATCACTCTCGAGCATCAGCTTCACGTGGGTGCCGCCGACGTCGATCATCAGGACTTTCATGAAATGCCTCCCGCATCGACGGCCGCATCCAATGCTCCGCTTCGCATGGCCGCGATCAACTCGGTGACTCCGGCCCCCGCTGGCTCGGTCGTGACATATCTGACCTCCTGAATGAGCGCCGGGAGCGCATTGGCCACGGCGGCGGAAAGGCCACAAACCTGCAAGAGAGCGTGATCGTTCTCACCGTCGCCGACCCCCACAAAGTCCGATGGAGACAATCCCAGTCTCTGGGCAGCGGCGACCAATCCGCTAGCCTTGTTCACCCCAGGAGGGAGGACCATTACCGCACCCTTGTTGAAGATAATTTGGTGCTCCAGGCCCATTTCCCTGACGAGCTCGAGCGCGAGAGATTCAAATGGCTCGATGGTGGCGACGATCGTTCTTCCGACCGTCACCGGACTTGCTCCGCGCCGGATCAACTCGCTCGCGAAATTCGGCGGCGGAGGCTCTCCGAAGGAAAATGCCGTGCCGTCACTGGGATCGACGAGCAACGCGCCGTTCTCGGCTATGACCACGTCGGCGATCTCGTCTAGTGCTATGCCGAGCCCCGAGAAATCCGAATAAAGCCGCCCCGTGACGAGGACGATCTTGCCGCCGTCCTGGCGAAATCCTGCAATCGCCTCTCTCGTCGGAGGGGAGATCGCTCCCATTTCAGCGAGCGTGCCGTCGAAATCCGTTGCCAGCGCTTTCCATCTCATAATGAGGATTCGAATAACGTCCCTTCGTCACGGGTCTGCATTGAATGCCTGTTCATCGCCTACTGAGAGGCCATGAGAAGCGGAGCTCGAGGCAGGAGGAATACATCTCCGGCGTCGCGCCGGGCCGCGATGAGCGAGTGTCCTCCCACCTGTGCGGCTATTGCGCCGGAGTCGGCGTGGGCGAAATGTCCATCACCGGAGTGGCGGTCGGGCTCATGGTCGGCACGGGCGTCGTCTTGACTACGACCGGCACTTCAGTCGCAGTGCCTGGTGTCGGCGTGGGGGTAATGGTGCTCTCGCTGACCTCCGTGGTTTGAGAAGGTCCGCAGGCTGTGAGGCACACGAGCGAGCCGGCTGCAATCGCGATATATCCAAGAACAAAGGTGTGTTTCATCCTCACGGTTCGGACTGCCTCATCCCAGCGACGTAAGGATTTTCCCTTCCTTTCCCTCAGGAGCCTCACATGCTGCGGCCCCCGCCTGAGTAGCGTAGAGCTTTCCACCAGGGCCGGTGGCGCGGAAAGCAATGGGCAGTCGAAAGAATCCCTCCAACCACGAGGGCCATCGCGCCCGCAGCTATCGCCCATGTCCGATGCATATCCAGCCAGAGAGCCGGACTCCATCGGCGAGCGCGATGGGTGAAGGTTCCGTTCGCACCATAATCGACCTCCTGGTCGAGTGGCGCGTAAAGGTTGTCCGGTCGTTCCGAAGGTTCATGCTGGGATGTTTGCTGCGATTGAAAGCCATAATCTGCGAGATACCGATCAAGCAGGCCAGGGATGAACTTGTTTCCGAGTACGGCCTCGATGGTCGGTCCACCAACCAGGATCTCCCGGCGATTATGCCGCGCCGCGTAAACGACAGCCTTCGCGCCGACCTCGGGATCGTAAATGGGTGGCACCGGCTGGGCCTTGTGCTTGAGACGACTTTTTACCCAGCCGAATTGAGGCGTGTTCAATGCCGGCATCTGGACCATCGTGAGGCGCACCCGGCTACGATCGTGCAGCAACTCGCTTCGGAGGGAATCGCAGAATCCCTGTATCGCATGCTTCGCCGCACAATAGGCCGACTGTAATGGAATCCCTCTATAGGCCAGAGCGGAGCCGACCTGGATGATTGCGCCGTCATCTCTCGGGAGCATTCGCTGGAGGGCTGCGAGCGTTCCGTGGACCACCCCTAGATAGGTGACCTCGGTCACGCGTCGATAGTCATCCGCCGTCATATTCTTGACGGGAGAGAATACCGAGAGCATGGCATTGTTCCCAGACATCTA
>Ga0207702_10002169_pt1 | contig 18832 bp, 7 predicted proteins | sample KBSCornC62_FD_184302 | JGI IMG/M metagenome (GOLD analysis project Ga0207702, IMG submission 184302) | Corn rhizosphere microbial communities from Kellogg Biological Station, Michigan, USA - KBS Corn C6-2 (SPAdes) (version 2) | ecosystem: Host-associated > Plants > Roots > Rhizosphere > Soil ...
GCGGGGGCGAGTCGCGCGTGATTCGGTTCGCGTGGGATTGCCGGTGGCGGGCGGAACAGGAGGGCTGGGTCGATGCCTTCGGCTTCCCTGACCAGATTCGCGCCGCCGACGAATTCGGCTGGAATTGCTTCCACCGGTGGCAGCTCGAGCAGCACGCGGCCGTCGGCGCCGAGCTCCCCTAACGCCTCTCGCGCTTCCGTCAGTCTTCGCGTCAGCCGCAAAGGACGCTGCCGCCGTTGACATTCAGGATCTCACCCGTGATGTGCCGGGCGAAGTCCGAGCACAGGAATGTGATGGGGCCCGCGATGTCCCGCGCCGTCGCATCACAATAGTAGTATTGGAGTATCATCATGACGAGCGATCGCTGCGGCCGTGACCGCGGGACGGCATAGACATGTGCGGCATCTTTGGCGTCCGGGGACACCCGGACGCGGGCCACATCGCGCAGCTCGGGCTCTACTCGCTGCAACACCGCGGGCAGGAATCGGTCGGCGTCGTCGCCGTGGACCAGCACGGCACGGCGCACCCCGTGCGGTCGATGGGCACGCTCAACGACGCGTTCGCGCAGGAGCTCGCGCGCTTTCCCGGCGGCATGGCCGTCGGACACACCCGGTACAGCACGTCCGGATCGTCGACGATCGAGAACGCGCAGCCGGTGGTCGCGCGCTCGAAGGGCGGCTTTCTCACGCTGGCGCACAACGGCAACATCGTGAATGCCGCCGAGCTGCGCCTCGCGCTCGAGGACCAGGGGTCGATCTTCGCGTCGACGAGCGACTCCGAGGTGCTCGTGCACCGCTTGGCGCGCTCCACGTCGCCCACGCCGGCGCAGCGATTGGCCGACGCGCTGTGCGATGTCGAAGGCGCGTACAGTCTCATCGTCGCGATCGGTGACACGCTGCTCGCGGCCCGCGACCCTCGGGGCTGGCGTCCGCTCGCCATGGGCCGGCTCGGCGACGCCGTCGTCTTCGCCTCCGAGACGTGCGCGCTCGACATCGTCGGCGCCACGTTCGAGCGCGACGTCGAGCCGGGCGAGATCGTGTCCGTCGACGCGAGCGGGATACACTCGCTGCACCCGCTGCCCGCGCGCGAGCTGCACCAGTGCGTATTCGAATTTGTGTATTTCGCCCGGCCGGACAGCCGCGTGTTCGGCGGCTCGGTCGATCGCGCACGGCGCGCGCTCGGCCGGCGTTTGGCGCAGGAGCACCCCGCGCCGACGGCCGAACTGGTCTTCAGCGTCCCCGATTCGTCGAACTCCGCGGCGCTCGGCTTCGCGGAAGCGAGCGGGCTGCCGTACGAGCTCGCGCTCATTCGCAATCACTACGTGGGGCGCACGTTCATTCAGCCGACGCAGGCGGGACGGGATGCCAAGGTGAAGGTGAAGTACAACGCCGTGCGCGAGGTGATCGAGGGCAAGAGCGTCGTCATGGTCGACGACTCGATCGTGCGCGGCACGACGACGCGCGGGCTCGTGGCGATGATCCGCAACGCCGGCGCGCGCGAGGTGCACATGCGGGTGAGCTCCGCGCCTGTCACGGGGCCCTGCTATTACGGCATCGACACGCCGTCTCGCGAGGAGTTGATCGCGGCGAACAACACGATTCCGGAGATCGCCACCCACCTCGGCGTCGATTCGCTCGGCTACATCTCGCTCGAGGGGATGCTGGAGTCCGTACCGTCGGGCCCGCACGGCTTTTGCCACGCGTGCTTTTCCGGCGACTACCCGACGCCACCGCCCACCGACCCTGACAAACTTCGGTTCGGCTGCGGCTGTTGACCCGCAGTCGGAGCGGGCGCTCCACCTGGAACGGACATCATGGCCTCATCGACGAACCTCGCGCAGGCGGCGCCCGCCGCCGCGTTGGACGAACAGCCCCGCGCCGGCGACGAGAGTCGCGCGGTCTATTTCTTTGGCGACGGGAAGGCGGACGGCACCAAGGACATGAAGGCGGTGCTCGGCGGCAAGGGCGCCAACCTCGCCGAGATGACGAACCTCGGCGTGCCCGTTCCGCCGGGATTCACCATCGCGTGCTCGCGCTGTATCACGTACCTCCGCGAGCATCGGATTCCCGACTCGCTGCGCGCCGAGGTCGCGGACGCGCTCCGGCATCTCGAGCAGGTCACCGGCAAGAATTTCGGCGATCCGGGCAAGCCGCTGCTCGTTTCCGTGCGCTCCGGCGCCCCGGTCTCCATGCCCGGCATGATGGAGACGATTCTCAACCTCGGGCTCAATGATAGAACTGTCATAGGGCTCGAACGCGCGAGCGGCAACGCGCGATTCGCGTACGACTCCTACCGCCGGTTCATCCAGATGTACGGCGACGTCGTGCTCGGCGTTCCGTTCTCCCAATTCGAGCACCTCCTCGCGGCCAAGCGCATGACGGCCGGAGCCGCCACCGACGCGGAGCTCGACGAACAGACGCTCCGCAATCTGGTCGAGGAGTACAAGGCGCTCGTGCGCGCCAAGACCGGCGGCGAGTTCCCGATGGACCCGGAGCAGCAGCTCTGGGGCGCGATCGAAGCCGTGTGGCGTTCGTGGACGCTCAAGAAGGCGGTCGACTACCGCCGTGTGAACGGAATCAGCGAGGAGCTCGGCACGGGGGTGAACGTCGTGTCGATGGTGTTCGGAAATCTCGGCGACGATTCAGGCACCGGCGTCGCGTTCACGCGCAACCCGTCGACTGGCGAACGAAAGTTCTACGGCGAGTTTCTGATCAACGCGCAAGGCGAGGACGTCGTCGCGGGCATTCGCACTCCGCTCAGCATCGACGAGATGGCGGATCGGCTGCCGGAGGCGTACACGGAGCTGCGCGCCACGGAAGACCGGCTCGAGAAGCACTTCCGCGACATGCAGGACATCGAGTTCACGGTCGAGCGCGGCCGGCTCTATCTCCTGCAGACGCGCACCGGCAAGCGCACCGCGCTCGCGGCCGTCCGCGTCGCGAACGACATGGTCGACGAAGGGCTGATCGATCGCGCGACGGCGGTGAAGCGCGTGGCGCCCGAGCAGCTCGACCAACTGTTGCATCCCGTCATCGATGAAGGCATCCGCGCCCCTGCCCTATGCACGGGACTTCCCGCGAGCCCCGGCGCGGCGAGCGGCATGGCGGTGTTCGATCCCGACGTCGCCGAGCAGCGCGCGGCCGGCGGGCAGCAAGTCGTCCTCGTGCGCGATGAGACGACACCCGAGGACTTCCACGGAATCGTCGCCGCGAAGGCGGTGCTCACCGCGCGGGGCGGCATGACGAGCCACGCCGCGGTCGTGGCGCGCGGCATGGGCAAGTGCGCGGTGGTCGGGTGCAAGGCGATGTCGGTGGATCTGCAGCATCGGCGCTTCTCCATCGGCGACGAGGTGATCTCTGAAGGCGAGTGGATCACTGTCGACGGCGCGAATGGGAAGGTCTACCGGGGCGATCTGCCGACGACGCCAAGCGAAGTCGTGCAGGTGATTCGCGGGACGCGCAACGAGCGCACGGCGCCCAACTACCGCGCCTTTGCGCGACTACTCTCCTGGGCGGACGAGATGCGCCGCCTCAAGGTGCGCGCGAACGCCGACACGCCGCACGATGCGCGCATCGCGCGCGGCTTCGGCGCCGAGGGGATCGGGCTCTGCCGGACGGAGCACATGTTCTTCGAGGGCGATCGCATTACGGCGATGCGCGAGATGATCGTCGCGCGCGACGAAGGCGGCCGGAGGCGTGCGCTGGCCAAGCTGCTGCCGATGCAGCGCGGCGACTTCGACGGCATCTTCGAGGCAATGGACGGACTGCCGGTCACCATTCGGCTGCTCGATCCGCCGCTCCACGAATTCCTGCCGCACGGCGGCGAGGAGAGCAAGCTCCTCGCGCGCACGCTCGACGTGTCGCGAGCTGATCTGTCGCGCATTGTGGAATCTTTACGCGAAACGAATCCGATGCTGGGACATCGGGGGTGCCGGCTGGGTATTACCTACCCGGAAATCACGGAAATGCAGGGCCGGGCAATATTTGAGGCCGCTGTGAAAGCGAAACGCAGAGGCATCGATGTCCGTCCTGAGATCATGATCCCGTTGGTGGCGACGCTCGCCGAGTTCGAAAATCAGCGAGCCATCCTCCAAGAGGTGGCCCGGCAGGTGTTGGGGGGTATGGGAGAGGATGTGCCCTACACCATCGGCACGATGATCGAGTTGCCGCGCGCCGCGTTGACCGCTGACGAGATCGCGACGAAAGCAGAATTCTTTTCCTTTGGCACCAATGATTTAACCCAAACCACGTTCGGCCTGAGTCGGGACGATGCCGGACGGTTCCTACCCAATTACATCGATCGTGGTATACTTCCCGACGATCCATTCCAGGTCCTTGACCAGAATGGAGTTGGCAAGCTGATTGGATTTGCCGTATCTGCCGGTCGGAGCGTCCGCCCTCAGTTGAAGGTGGGTATCTGCGGAGAACATGGCGGCGAACCGCGTTCCGTGAAGTTTTGCCACACGATCGGTCTCGATTACGTCTCCTGCTCACCGTATCGCGTTCCAATCGCACGCCTCGCCGCAGCCCATGCCGCTCTTGAACCCACCCGCCCAGCTCAAACGACGTCGTAGCCATCCCGCTCTCCCGGAGCTGCCGACGCTGCCATTGACCCGCGACGAGCGTCCGCTCCGCATCGCCCTGGTCACGGAGTACTACTACCCGCACCTCGGCGGCGTGTGCGAGCACGTGCATTTCTTCGCGCGCGAAGCGCGCCGCCGCGGACACCACGTCGACGTGATCACGTCGAACATCCCCGGTGCGCAGCCGCAGCCGCACGTGATCCGGCTCGGCCGCAGCCAGCCCGTGTACGCGAACGGCTCACAGGCGCGAATCACGCTCGGGTGGAATCTCCGCCGCGACGTGCGCCGCGTGCTGCGAGAGGGCCAGTACGACATCGTGCACGTGCACTCGCCGCTCACGCCCGTTCTGCCGATTCTGGCGATCGAGGAAGCCGACTGCCCCGTCGTCGGTACGTTCCATACGTACTTCGATCGCTCGGTCGGCTACACGCTTGGTCGCCGGTTCTTCCAGCGCCGGCTCGACATGCTGAGTGCCGCGGTCGCGGTCTCGCACAGCACGACTGTCGCGCTCAACCGGTACTTCGAGGCCGACTGGCAGATCATTCCCAACGGCATCGACACTGACGTCTTTCATCCGAGTGCGCCTCCGCCACCGGGGCTCGAGCGGGACGTTCCGACGATTCTCTTCCTCGGCCGGTTCGATCCGCGCAACGGACTCACGACGCTCATCGACTCGTTCCGTCGCGTGAAATCGCGCGGCACGCGCGGCCGTCAGGCGCGGCTCGTCGTCGTGGGCGACGGACCGCTCCGCGAGCACTATTACAAGCAAGCGGACGGCGACAAGGACATCGTCTTCGTCGGTGCGGTCCTCGAGGGCCGGCCGAGTTATTACGCGCACAGCTCCGTCTACGCGTGCCCCACGACGAAAGCGTCGTTCGGGATCACGCTGCTCGAGGCCATGGCGTGCGAGACGCCGGTCGTCTGCTCCGACATCCTCGGCTTCCGCGACGTGGTCGTGAACGAGCGCGAGGCGCTCATGGTGCCGTGCGGCGATCGCGACGCGCTGGCCGATTCGCTCGTGCGCATTCTCGACGATCAAGGGCTCGCGATTCAGATGGGCACCACCGGGCGTCAGAATTCGCTCGAATATTCGTGGCCCCGTGTCACGTCTCGCGTGCTCGATGTGTATCAAAACGTTCTCGGTCGCGTCGCAGTCGGAGTATGATGCTCGGCCTCGGCGCGGGCGTCGTCCTCGTCGGCGGCGCCGCGCACGGCGCGTTTCATCGAAATAGTCCAATCTTCGGACGGCCGATCACCCGCCTCCGTTCACCCGGGCGCGTCGTCGCGCTGACGTTCGACGACGGCCCGAATCCCGACGCGACGCCGCTCATTCTCGACGCGCTCGCCGCGCGCGGCGTGAAGGCGACGTTCTTCATCCTCGGACGCCACGCCGAGGCGTGGCCGGATCTGGTGAAGCGCGTCGCGGACGAAGGCCACGCGGTCGGGAACCACGGTTTCTTCCATCGCAAACTCCACTTCAAGTCGCCGGCGTACGTGCGGCGCGACCTCGAGCTCGGCACGCGCGCGATCGAAGCGGCGGCGCACGTGCGGCCCACGGTCTTTCGAGCGCCGCATGGCTTCCGGAGTCCGTGGGTCACGCGCATCGCACGCTCGCTCGGCCAGCGCACGGTCGGCTGGTCGCTTGGCGTATGGGACTCTGATCGGCCGGGGGTGGACGTGATCGCGGATCGGACCGTGAACGGAGCGCGCGCGGGGTCGATTCTTCTCCTGCACGACGGAGACGGCTACGATCCTCGCGGCGATCGCGTGCAGACGGCACGCGCGGTGCCTCTGATCGTCGATCGTTTGTTGGAGCAGGGCTATCGCTTCGAGCGCGTGGACGCCGCATGAAGAAAGCCGTATCGCACACGATTCGCATCGCATTGAGCGTGGTGATCATCGCCGCGCTCGTCGTTTTCGCGCGCAAGGTGAACTGGCATACGACGTGGGCGAGCATCCTGAACGCGAATTGGTGGGTGCTGCTCGCGGCCGCGCTGGTAAACCTCGCGTCGCTCGCGCTCAAAGGCGTCCGCTGGTGGGTGTTTCTGCGGCCGGTGGGCGCCGACTCGCTCTGGATGGCGCTGCGCGCGACGTTTGCCGGTGCCGGCTTGAACAACGTGCTCGTCGCGAACGGCGGCGAAGCGGCGCGCGTGGTGTTCGTGGCGCGCGCGGCGCACGTGCAGAGCGCCAAGATTCTCGCGACGCTTGCGCTCGAGCGATTGTTCGAGTTGATCGGCTACGTGGTGCTCCTCGCGTTGTCGGTCTCGTTCCTCGAGCTGCCGCCGGCGCTCGCTCGTACGCGCCCGATCGCGTGGCTTGCGTTGGCGGGCGTGGTCGCGCTGCTCGTGTACCTGGTGCGCCGGCCGAGCCTCGACGAGGTAGTCGTCGAGCTCACGGCGCCGCCGGGCACGTGGCGCGGACGGCTGGGTGCGTACTTCAAGCATTTCGGTAAGACGATCGGCGGGCTATCGACGGGGCCACGTTTCGGGGCGGCGATGGTGCTCAGCGTCGGCATCTGGGCGATGCAATTGTGGACGTACGCGTGGACCGCGCGCGCCGCGAACTTCAATCTCTCCCTCGTCGGAACCGTCGCGGCACTGCTCCTCGTGAACCTGGGCTTCGCCGTGCGCGCGACGCCGGGCAACGTCGGCGTCTTTCAGGCGGTGTACGCGATCGCGGCGGTGAGCTTCGGGATGAACAAGGACCAGGCGATCGCGGTGGCGTTTCTCATTCAGACGCAGCAGATCATTCCGGTGACGCTGCTCGGGGTCGCGCTCGCGCCGGAGTTCATCTTCAAGCGGAAGCAGGTGGTGCGCGCGGAGGACAAGGGGCTCGAGCTCCACTCGCGCGCCAACAACGCGCCCGTCTAGCTGGCCCGCGAATGCCCGCGTGTACGCTCGTGATCCCGTCGGCGGATCGCCGTCAGCTATTGATGATGCGCGACGGCGCGGCGCTCCGGCTGCCGATGGTGACGATCGAGCGCGATTGGGTCGCGGCCGACGTGGGGACGATTCAAGCCGCCGCGTACGATGCGCTCGGGATCGACGCGGTCGTGCTGCGCGAGCTCGCGGGGGGCGCCGAGCGCCGGATCGCGGAGCTCGAATGCCTGTCTGCAGCGCCGAACGACGCGCGCGGCGTTTTCGTGGATCTCGCCGCGGTGACCGAGTCTTTCGCGGACTCTGAAGACCGTGCCACGATCGAACGCTGGCTGTCGCACGTGTCTGCTGCCGACGCCCCGGCGTGGAGCGTGCGCGGCTGGTTCCTCGACGCGGTGCGTTGGATGGACGCGCGACTCGCCGACATCGGCGCCGTCCGCACGCGGCCCGTCCGGCAGGTCAAGGGCGTGTGGGCCGATTCCGCCGTGCTCGTCGCCGACTCGACCGCGGGCATCATGTACCTCAAAGCGACGGCGCCTGGCTCGTTGGAGCCGGCGGTGCTCGCCGCCCTCCATGAGCGCGGCCGGCCGATTCCGGACGTCGTCGCATGTGATAATACGAATAACATTATACTGATGCGCGCGGCGGCGGGCCATCGGGTCGCACCGCCGCGGTTCGCGGCGGCGCTCCGGCAGTTCGGCGACCTGCAGCGAGCGGAGGCATCGGACGCCGGTGAGTGGCGCGCGCTCGGTCTGACGGATCGGGGGCCGCGGGTGTTGCGCGAGCGCATCGAACGCATCTTCGTGGACATTCCCAGCCAATTGCGGCGCGGCGGCGTACTCTCGGACGCGGAGGCGATCGCCCTCGCCGGCTACGTCCCGCGCGCCGCGGCATTGTGTGAGCGGCTCGCCGAGTGCGGCATCCCCGACTCGCTTGTGCACGACGATTTTCAGCCCGGGAATGTGATCGACCTTGGCGACGGCTTCGCGTTTCTGGATTGGTCGGACGTCGCCGTGGCGCATCCGTTCTTCAGTGCGCATCACTTCATCGCGTGCGCGGGCGATGAAGCGCCGGCCTCGTTACGCGACGCGGCGATCGAGCCATGGGTGAGTCTCGTCGGCCAGAGCGCCGCGGGCGCTGCGTTCGATACATCCGCGACGTTGCTCCCCATGTACCGCGCGGTATTCAACGATCGGATGCCCGACCACGCGGCGTGGCTCGCGACCAACCCGCCGCAGGTGGAGCGCGACTTCGCCCGATCGGTTTTCACCACGCTTCTCGCCGCGTTCTCAGCCGGCGGCTGATCCGCCGCTCACCGGCGCGATTCGCTCGAGGATCGCGGCGACGATCTTCGCGTTCTCTGCCGCGTGCACCGTCAGCATGTCGACGTGCGGCCCGACACCCGCGTATTCGTGGACGGCGCCCGTCGTGTGTTCGGTCCATGGCTGTCGATCCGCTTCCGACGCTGGATTCTGCTCGCCCGCGCGCACGACGTGGACCGCCGCATCGATGCGCCCTTCGTGCGTGAGATCGTCGAGGAAGCGGGCGTACCGGCGCATCGTTGACGCCATCGCGGTGCGCCCCGAGGTATCGCCGAATCGTGCGCGGAGCTCCGGGTCGCTCACGATCACGTTCTCGAAATACTCGAGATTCTCGGCGATCACGGCGTCGAGGTCGGCGTCGGAGAGGCGCGCGCGACGCGAGACGACGGCGGCGTCGATCATCACCACATCCGACACCACGCGGCCTCGTGCGGCGACCGCCTTCGCCACTTCGAGCGCGAGCGGTCCGCCGGCGGAATATCCCGCGAACACGAGCGCCTCCGCGGGCTGTGCCGCGCACACCGCATCGGCGAGCGACTCGATCGGCGCGGGATCGTCCGCGGGGAAATCGAAAGCGTGCAGCGCGTACGCGCCGAGGCCGGTCGAGAGTGTCTTGAACGCCAAGCCATAGCCCGCGAGCGGTGGAAAGCAGAAGACCGGCCGCGCGGAGCGATCCCCGAATACCAACGGCGCGACGGGCGGCCGCCGGCCGGCACGCGCCTCCTCCACTGCCCTCGCCTGCTCGCGGACACTGGTCGCCGTGAAGAGCCGCGCGATGGGGAGATCGACGCCGAGCCGGTCGCGAATCGCCGCTCCGAGCATGACCGCGGAGAGCGAGTTGCCGCCGCTCTCGAAGAAATCATCGCGCGCGCCGACGGCGTGCAGGTCGAGTACTTCGCGCCAGATCGCGGCGAGGGCGGCCTCGAGGTCTCCTTTCGGCGGCTCGAACTCGGAGGCTGAGTCGGCGCGTTCGGGATCGGGCACGGGAAGCGCGCGCCGATCGACCTTTCCGTTCGGCGTGAGCGGCAGCGCATCGAGGGCGATGATCGCGCTTGGAATCATGTAGCGCGGCACGCGCGATTCGAGGCTCGCGCGAATCGCGGCCGGCGCGGAGCGCAGCCGTCGTGCTCGTTCCGGGTCGTGCGCGAGCGCGTGCAGCGGCGGCAGCGCCGTTGGGGCCGGGGCATCCGCTCGGGGTTGCGCGCCATCGCGGAGGTCGCGGTTGTCGTGGCTGTCGAGGCTATCGCGGCGCACCATGAGCACTCGTATATGAGAAGGCTTATCGGCCCACTCGACCGTGACGTCGTAGCCGAACTGCTCGCCAATCCGCCAGAACCGCTCCGGCTCCTCGCCAGCGTCGTCGAGCGCATCGAGATGGACGCGGAGCTGGTCGACGCGCGCGAAGCGCCCGCTGTCGAGCGCCTCCACGAGCGCGAGCGCCCGCGCAGTCCGCGCGTTGGGCACGTTGGCGACGCAGAGGCGCTCCGGGCGATCGCGCTCGATCAGCGCTTCGAGCGCGGCGGCTCCGTTCCATTCGGCGATCGTGGTCTCGCCGCCATGGATCGCCGACGCATCGTCGAGATGAAGGACGACGTCATAGCGAAAGCGCGTGAGCTCGTTGCGATCGGTGCCGCGCTTGAGCTGCACGACCGCTCGACTGATGCGCGGAATGCGCGCTTGGAGTGCCGCGAAAAAGCGCGGGTCGAGCACCAGCTCCTCCTCCGCGCGGCGGCGCTGGCGCACCCGGCGACGCAAGTCGCTACAGCGCGTGTCGGCGCTCGCGCGCGCGAGCTCGATCTCGGCGAGATGCGCATCGAGCAGCGGCAGGGCCCGCACGTCACCGACGAACACCGCGCCGCCGCGCTCCGTGGCGGCAATCGCGCGCTCGATCGTCGAGACGAGGTACGCCGCGGACGGAAAGTACTGGACGACCGAGTTCAGAATCACGAGATCCACCGGCGCGCCGGAGTCGACGATCGCCGGTGTGTCGATCGCGGCAGCGGCCGCGAGCTCGATGTTCGGCAACGCGCGCGAAGCGACGTGCCGGCGGAGCCGCTGAACCGCCGCGCCGGCGAAATCCGTCGCAATGTATTGCTCGACGTGTGGAGCGATGCCGAAGAGAATCAGGCCCGATCCGGCGCCGATCTCGAGCACGCGGCGCGGATGCAGATCGCGAATGCGACTCAACGTCGTATCGAGCCAGAGGCGCATCTGCGCAGGCGGGATCGGCGCACCGGTGATGCTGTCGTTCCAACCGCGAACGTCGAACGCGACGTCGACGCCGTCGTCGGTGTCCGCGCGATAGATCTCCTCATACAGCTCGTGCCACTGCTCGACGCGCGCGCCGTCCGTCGCGCCGGGTGAGTGCCCGTCGTCGACCGTGACCCACGCGATGAGCGATTCACCATCGTCCGCGATCGCGACGACCGCCTCGCGCACACCGGGTACCTGGCGGATCACCGACTCCACTTCGCCCAGCTCGGTACGTTGGCCGCGAATCTTCACCTGATGATCGCGCCGCCCGACGTACTCGATCTGCCCATCGCGCAGACGCCGCACGACATCGCCGGTCTTGTACATGCGCCCGCCGCCAGCGCCCGCGAATGGATTCGGCACGAATCGCTCGGCGGTCTGCGCCCGCTGACCGACGTACCCGTGCGCGAGCGCGTCGCCCGCGAGATAGAGCTCCCCTGGCACGCCTAGGGGAAGGGGTTGAAGGTCTCGGTCGAGCACGAACGCCTGCACGTTGTCGACCGGGCTCCCGATGGGCCGGTGCGATCGCTCGCCGCCGCGCGGCCAGACGGCGAACGTGGCGTCGACGGTGGCTTCGGCCGGACCGTAGAGATTGATGACTTCCGCATCGAGCGCCGCGTGCAGTCGATCGACGAGCGACCAGTCCAGCGCCTCGCCGCCGAGAAAGATTCGCCGCAGCGAGTGACATTCGTCGAACCCCGGCGCGCGCACGAGCAGCTCGGCGACGGACGGTACGAGCTGGATGACGCTGATCTGGTGCCGCCGAATCGCCTCGACGAGATAGCCAGCGTCGGCGTGGCGTCCGGGAGCGGCGAGCACCAGCGGAACGCCGGCGAGCAGCGGCGCCCAGAATTCCCACACCGATGCGTCGAACGTGACGGCGGTCTTCTGGAGCACGCGATCGTGCGGCTCGAGGGGGAAGCGCTTCCCCATCCACGTCATGTGGTTCACGATGGCGCGGTGCGGCACGAGCACGGCTTTCGGCACGCCGGTCGACCCCGACGTGAAGATGATGTACGCGCCAAGCTCGGGGTCGACGACTGGCAGTGACACGTCGTCAGCGGCCGCATCGGCGACGATTCCGCCCGCATCCACGATCACCGTGCGCCGCTCGTCGGCGAGTCGAGCCGCGTGAGCCCCACTGGTGATGATGGCCGCCGGCGACGCCGCGTCGAGCATGTGGCGCGCACGTTCGTGCGGTTGATCGGGATCGATCGGAGCGTACGCGGCGCCGGCCTCCAGCGCGCCGAGCATGGCGACGACGAGCGCGGCGCCGCGGTCGAGGAGAATCGCGACCGTGTCGCCGGCGCGAACTCCCCGCGCGACCAACGTGCGCGCCACCATGCGGGCGCGACCGGCAAGCTCGCCGAACGACATCGTGCCGGAGTCGTCGATCACGGCCGGTGCGGCGTCGATGCCCGACGTGCGCGCGGCGACCAGCTCGTGGACGGTGTGGTGCGGATACGGCGCGTCCGTCGCATTCCACGCGTGAATGAGCATATGCTCATCCGCCGCGTCCAGCAGCGCGAGCGACCGCACCGCGCGCGCGGTGTCGCCGAGCGCGGACGACAGCAGCCGGACGAATCGGGCGTGGTGCGCTTCGATCGTCGAACGGTCGAACAGATCGGCGGCGTACGCCCAGTAGCCGCGCAGGCCGCCGTCGCGATGCCACAAGTGCAGCTCGGCGTCGAATCGCACCCAGTGGAGATCGGTGCGCACATCGCCGGTCCGGAGACCCGACAGCTCGAGCTCCGTGTCCGCGAAGTCGTGCACGGCGAACGTGAGCTGCACGAGGGGCTGCCGGCTCGCGTCACGCGGCGGGTTGACCGCATCGACGATCGCTTCGAAGGGCACGTCCTGATGATCGAAGGCGTCGAGCGACGCCTTACGAACGCGAGTCAGAAGCGTGTCGAATGTATCGTCGGCCGCGACGCGCACGCGGACCGGCAGCATGTTGACGAAGAAGCCGATCAGCGGCTCGAGATGCTCGTGCGTGCGCCCGGCGATCGGGACGCCGACGGTGAGGTCGTCTTCCCCGCTCAGCCGCGACACGAAGGCGAGATAGGCGGCGAACAGCACCATGAACGGCGTGCAGTCCTTCGCGCGTGCGATCGACGCGACGCGCGCCGCGAGGTCGGCGGGAAGCTCCGCCTCGACGGTGCCGCCACGGAACGACTGCGTCGCCGGCCGCGGATGATCCGACGGCAGCTCGGTCGCGCGCGTATCGACGAGATGCGCTTGCCAGAACGCTAATGCGCCGGCGCGCCCCTCCCCGTCGAGCGCCGCGCGCTGCCAGAGGGCGAAGTCGGCGTACTGCACCGGCAGCGGCCCGAGGGCGGCCGTGCGGCCCTGGCGTCGCGCCTCGTAGCAGGCACCCAGCTCGCGCGTGAAGATTCCGATCGACCATCCGTCGGCCACGATGTGGTGCATCGTCACGCAGAGCACGTGCTCGGCGGCCGCGAGGCGGACGAGGGCGCAGCGAACGAGCGGGCCGGTTTCGAGATTGAACGGCGCGCTGAACTGCTGCTCGAGGGTCGTCTCGAGCGCGAGCTCACGCTCTCGATCCGGCAGCGCCGAGAGATCGACGCGGGTGAGCGCCACGTCGGCCGGCGGGAGAACGAGTTGCGCCGCGCGTCCGCTCCGAACGGCGACGATCGTTCGCAGCGACTCGTGCCGCGCGACGATGTCGGTCAGGCTACGCTCGAGCGCGGGCGCGTCGATCTCGCCGTGCAGGCGAATCGCGTGCGGCACGTGATACGCCGCGCTGAGTGGCGCGAAGCGATCGAGGAACCACAGCCGCTGCTGCGCGAATGAGAGCGGCACATCGGTTGGCCGCTCGCCGGCAATGAGCGGCGCGACGGCGCGCTTGTCTTTCGCGCGCAGGCGGTCGATCGCGTCCGCTTGGTCGCGAAGCACGGGTGCGTCGAACACGAGCCGCAGCGGCATGACGATCCCGAACGCGTCGCGGACGCGCGACGCGAGCTGCATCGCGACGAGTGAGTGTCCGCCGCGCTCGAAGAAATCGTCGTCATCGTCGATCGCGTCGACGTGCAGCAGCGTTGCCCAGATGCCGGCGAGAATGGTCCGCGTCGGGCGCTCCGTCTTCGCGACGGCCCCATGAACGATCGTGTCCGACGCTGCCGGTGACGGCAGCGCGCGGCGGTCCACCTTCCCGTTCGCCGTGAGCGGGAACGCCTCCAGCGGCACGATCGCGGCCGGAAGCATGTACGACGGAAGGGACGTGGCCAGCGCGTCACGCATCACCGTCGCCGCGGGAAGCTCGCGCCCAGCGACGTACGCGACGAGGCGGCGTTCGGCCGCTCGCGCACCCTCCGTGATCACGAGCGCCTGCTCCACACCGGGAATCGCTTCCAGCGCCGTTTCGATCTCTCCAGGCTCGATGCGGAAGCCGCGAATCTTTACCTGCTCATCGGCGCGGCCGAGAAATTCGAGCGTGCCGTTGGGCGCGAACCGTACGAGATCGCCGGTGCGGTATAGTCGTGCGCCGGCGCGATCACTCCACGCGTCCGGCACGAAGCGCTCCGCCGTCAGGCCTGGGCGGCGCACATACCCGATGGCGAGACCGTCGCCGCCCGTGTAGAGCTCTCCGGCAACTCCGATCGGCGCGGGTCGGAGGTGTCGATCGAGCACGCGCACCGTGGTGTTCGCGATCGCGGCGCCGAGCGGGATCGTCGACGCGTCGGGCGAGAGACACGCCATGTCGAACGTCGTCGTGAACGTCGTGTTTTCGGTCGGTCCGTAGCCGTTCAGCAATCGCGCCGGCCCACCCGCTGCGGCGACGGCGCGTACCGTCGCGGGATCGACGACGTCGCCGCCGACGATCAGCGTTCCCACTGTGCCGAATGCGGACGGCACTGTGCGCGCGATCTCGCTGAACAGACCCGACGTGAGCCAGAGCAAATCGATTCGCGATTGCGCGAGTGCGTCTGCGAGCGCGACGGCGTCGAGCAGCGTGTCCTGTTCGATGGTGACGAGCGTTCCGCCGCGAAGCAGCGCGGCCCAGAGCTCGAGCGTCGACGCGTCGAACGCGACGTTGGACGCGAATGCGACCTTCGGCTCCGGCGGCAGAATCAAGAAATTCGTCTCGAGCACGAGGCGCGACACGGCGCGATGCGGGACCGCGATCCCCTTGGGCCGTCCGGTCGACCCGGACGTGTAGATCACGTACGCAACCGCGCCGCCGTCCACGGTCGCCGGTTCGGGTATTGGATCACGAGTTTCACTCAGCGACCGCGCTGTCACACACCGGCATCCGGCGCAGTGCATCCTCTCTAAGGCGTCGTCGACCACGAGCAGCTTCGCGCCGGCGTCTGCGACGATCAGCCCGACGCGTGAATCGGGCGTATCGATCGCGATCGGCACGTACGCGGCGCCGGCGCGGAGCACTCCCAGCATGGTGGCCACGAAATCGATGCCGCGACCGAGGCGGAGCGCCACGCGGTCGCCCGGATCGACCCCTTGCGCGGCGAGTGCCGCGTGCACGCGCTCGGCGCGCGCCGCGAGCTCGTGATACTCGCACGATGCCGTGTCGCGATGCACCGCCGAAAGACTCGGCCGCGCCCGCGCGCATTGATCGAACAGCGCGTACAGGGTCGCATCGCGCGGGTACGGCCGCGCACCGCCCGCACACGCATCGAGCCGAGAGTGCTCGGCCGCCGACAACACCTCGAGATCGCGCAGCCGGCCCGTGGGCCGACGCGCGATCGAGACGAGCGCGCGTTCGACGTGCTCGAGGAATCGCGCGATATGAGTATGCTCATACCTCCGCTCGTCGGCGATCGCGGTCAAGCGCAGCCGGTCGCCGGGCGTGGCCACGATCGTGAGCGGATAGTCGGGCCGGTCGACGCCTCGAAGTGGTCCCACACGCAATCCGCTCACGTCGTCAGCCCCCGCGAGCGCCGGCGCGTCGGGATAATTCTCGTACGCGAACAGGCAGTCGAAGAGGCGTTCGCCGCTCGCGAGTCCGGCTGCGTCGTGCTGTCGCGCGGCGCTCACGCCACAGTGTTCGTGCGCGTCGCGGACGTGCTGCTGGAGCACGCGCAGCCACTCGTCGATGCATGCGTCAGGATGCGCGTCAACGACGATCGGGACGCTGGCGATGAACAGGCCGACCATGTTCTCGACGCCGGGCAGCTCGGCCGGCCGCCCGGCGACGGTGAGGCCGACGGCGAACCGGTCGCGATCCGCGTACCTCGCGAGCGCGGCGCAGCAGGCGCCGAATACGATCGTGCCTTCGGTGATTCGCGCCGACGCCGCCAGCGCGCGGACCGCGGCCGTCGTCGCCGCCGAGCAATCGTGCGCGATATCGATGTGCGATTCGCCGCGATCGTCGTGCGCGCGACCATGCGGCCGCGGAAGCGCGAGCTCGGCGGCGCCGGGAAAGTCGGCGAGCGCGCGCGACCAGTACGTGGTGGACGCCTCCGCCGGCCGCCGCTCGAGCCAATCCACGAACTCTCGAAATGACCGCGATGGCGGCAGCGACGGTGATGCGCCTGTGCTGAGCGCGGCGTATGCAGCGCGGACGTCGCGCAGCACGATCGCCGTCGACCAGCCATCGAGCAGCATGTGGTGCGCGGTCCAGATCAACTCGTGCTGCTCGCGCGCGTACTTCACGATCGCGACGCGCATGAGCGGTGGCCGTTTGAGATCGAATCCGCGCGCGCGATCGGCGGCGAGAAACTCCGTGAGCCGCTCGCCGCGTTCTCCGGCGGGTACGTCGCTCCAATCCAGCTCGGACCACGGCAGGTCGGCACTGCTCACGACAGCCTGGATCGGCCGCGCGCGCTTCTCCCAGGAGAACGCCGTACGAAGCGCGGCGTGATGGGCGAGCACGGCGTTCCACGCCGTACGCAATGCGGGCGCGTCGAGCGGTCCGTCGAGCGTACAGTGTGATTGCGCGACATACGCGCCGCTCCCCGGCTCGAGCAGCGTGTGATACAGCATCCCCTCCTGCGCCGGCGTGAGGGGATACGCTGATTCAATCCGGCGCGCGGAACGGCGGACCTGCGCGACGGAGTCAGTCAAGCAACTCCGCCTCCAACGCGGACCACTCGTCCTCGTCGAGCGCGAGCGCCGCCGGTTGGTCGGCCTCCGGCACAGGGTTGGAGTCACGCGCGAGCGCTCGTAGCGCGCGCGCGTGCGCGTCGGCGAGCTCGGCGATCGTTGCCTCGTCGATGCACCGAGGGCTGAACGTCCACGACACGCGCAATTGCCCGCCGCTCACCGCGGCCGTGATCTCGATGGCGTGTGACCGTCTCCCACCCAGGTCCTTCTCGGGACCGGGCGACTCGGGCGCGACGGTGAACGCACCACCCGGGATCATCGCGGCGTCGAGATCGCCGTGGAAGTTGAACAGCACGGTCGGGTCGCCGAGGTCGCGAGCGGCTTGCCGTACCGAGGCATCGTCGTGCAGATATCGCAGCGCGCCGTACGCATGCGCGCGGCCCGTCGCCTCGCGAAGACTGTCGCGCACTCGATGTACGAGCGCCGAATGCGATTCGCCGGTCGCGGTGCGAAGCGTCACGGGGGCGATCGTCGTGAACCAGCCGACCGTTCGCGAGCAATCGATGCCGAGCATCGGTGCGCGGCCGTGCCCTTCGACCTCGATCGTGAAGTCGGCATCGTACCGGGGCTGCATCGCAATCGCGAGCGCGGCGAGCAAGGCGTCATCGATGCGCGCGCTCCAAAGCTCGCGCGCACGACGGCTCAGCGCCGTGCACTCGTCCACCTCGAGCGTGACGACGATCTCGATCTCATCGGCAATGCGATCGGGGGCACCGGTGTGGCCGAGCGCGCGCGCGAGCCCGCCTCTCGACGTGCGGGTCCACGACTCCAACGTCGTGGAGGGGACTTCGCGCGCAAGCTTCGCGTATGCCTCCGACCACTCGACGATCGACGTCGTCTTTGGCGGCAGATGTACTGGCTGGCCGGCGACGAGCGCCGCATATGCGGCTTCCAGATCTTCGAGTAGAATGCGCCATGAGACCGCGTCGACCGCGAGGTGATGAATCGCGATGAACAGCCGCGCTGGCTCCCCCGCTCCACAGTCGAACAGTATCGCCACGAGCGGCGGACCGGACTCGAGATCGATCGTCGCCTGCGCCGCCGCCGCGCGGCGCTCGACCTCAGCGGATCGCTCGTCCGGCGTGCACCGCGAGAGATCGATCGTCTGCAGCGCGACCGGCCGAGCCACGCCGGGATCCGCGATCTCGAGCGACCAGTCTGGCTCGCGGCGCGCGATGAGACGAAGGGCATCGTGATGCTCGTACAGCGCCTGGAGTGCCCGCTCGATCGCCGGCCCATTGGCGTCGGCGACGTTCAGGATCGCGGCCTGATTGAAATGGTTCGGGTTCGAGAGATGCTGTTCAAAGAACCAGCATTGAATTGGCGTAGCACGCACGGGACCAGCGACGGCGCGGTGTGGGTACGGCGCTGTGCCCGACGCGCCCGACGCGCGGGCGTCCGCCGCGGCAGCGATGCTCGCGATCGTCTGGAGCCGGAACACCATATCGAGATCGGCAGCAACCCCGCGGCTTACCGCGCGTGAGATCATCTGCATCGAGCCGATCGAGTCGCCGCCGAGCTCGAAGAAGTTGTCGTGCACGCTGACGGATTCGAGGCGGAGCAGCTCGCGCCAGATGTCGGCGAGCGTTCGCTCAGTAGGAGTCCGAGGCTCCACGGCATGCGCCTGCGTCGCCGCGTCGCGATCCGGGGCGGGCAACGCGCGCCGATCGAGCTTCCCGTGTGCAGTCAGCGGAATCTCGTCGACGGTCACGAAC
>Ga0207702_10002170_pt1 | contig 18819 bp, 12 predicted proteins | sample KBSCornC62_FD_184302 | JGI IMG/M metagenome (GOLD analysis project Ga0207702, IMG submission 184302) | Corn rhizosphere microbial communities from Kellogg Biological Station, Michigan, USA - KBS Corn C6-2 (SPAdes) (version 2) | ecosystem: Host-associated > Plants > Roots > Rhizosphere > Soil ...
GCGCAAGACACTTTGGCGGGACAATGCACGACCCGACAGTACGGTTACGACGCCGACAGCAACCGGACGCAGTTCGTTTCCACTGCTCCGGGTTCTGGCGGTGCGTGTCAGACCGGGACACTTGCGACCGTACATGCTTACGACGCCGCTGACCGTCTTACGGACTCCGGCATCGCCTACGACGCCATGGGGCGAACTACGACGCTTCCCGCCGCCGACACCGGGTCAACGCAGCAGACGTTCACCTACTACAGCAACGATCGCCTCAACACCATGGTTCAGGCTGGGATGACACGAACGGCGACGCTCGATCCCAACTGGCGAGTGCGGACCTTGGCCACGTCAACCGATTCAACCGCCACGCAGACTGATCACTACTCTGATGAGAGCGACACGCCGACGTGGATTGCCGACAATACGAGCGGAACAAACTGGACAAGGAACGTCGATGCCTTCACCGGCCTTGACGCCCTTGTTAATCAGGCCGGAACGACCACGTTTGAACTGCACAACCTGCACGACGACGTCGCGGCCGAGGCTGACGGCAGCGGCAACATCACCTCAACGACGGATTACCAGGAGTTCGGTGCTCCGCGCACTGGCAGCGGCCTGGCACGCTTGGGCTGGTTGGGAAGTTATGGGCGACAAGTCGACTCAAACAGCGGAATCGTCCTCATGGGTGCACGTGGCTACTCGCCCGCACTTGGACGATTCCTGCAGACCGATCCGGCTCAGGGTGGCAGCGCCAACGCCTATGACTACGCATTCCAGCAGCCAATCGACAACAGCGACATCCTCGGAACTTATTCGTGTTACCGCTACAGCTACGGCTGGACGTGGCATAAGGACGTACCGCTAGTCTCTTGGAACATCACGGACGGCCATAGCGGATTCAATGTCGCCCTTGCATGTTGGCATCGCGACGGTACAGCGATTAGAAAGTCTTTCCAATGGGGCTCGTACTACGGAACAGGGTCGTACGGGTACAGTGTCGACGTCAAGCACCCGACGCTGAGCTGGAGTTGGGATAACCGTAGCTTCTATGCGCACCAACACGTCTGGGTACATGGCCCGGCGATTCATCTCAAGATTGAAAAATGGGGCATCGGAATCGACGTGACTATCGGTGCGTCGTCTTGGTCAGGCTCAGTTTGCGGCTGGGGCGACGACGGGTACGAGGGATATTGCTGATTCGAGAGCGGGCTGGGGGACCGCGAAGGTCAGGCTCCCAGTCCACGTCTCGGATGAGAGCGGGTCAGCAGGCTCTGTCGAACGTAGCAGACGACCGGCCGCGCCCGGGAGCGTCGACGGTCGTGCTGTCGCAGCCGCCGTTAGTGGTGTAGGCGGCGGCGGTGCGTCGCCGTTTGGGCTCTTCCTTTGTGACTGGGAGCCCAGGCGTCCGAGCTCGCAGCCGCGGCGAGCCATCTGAGCCGCTCGCTAAGCTGATTGGCTCGCTCTTCTTTGCGAAAGGTCGGCGGGACGTCCGCTGACCATCTATGTTCGAGACATGGCGCGAGGTACCGACCATCACCAGTTCACAGCGCTTCTGCGCGGCGTCGCCGCGATGCTCGCTCCCGCGGCTGCCACGCCGTCAGACGTCATCGTGTTGATGGCGCCGGCCTCGTTGCCCACGAGGCACGCGCTGGCGAAGCGCCTGTCTGCTCCGCTAGAAGCGTTGCCGCCGAATATCGGTGAAAGCGACGCGTTGGCCATGCTCGATTCGTCGCGAGTGGCAGCTGCAGAACGGCTACGAACGATGACGGCGACGTGGTCTGCTCAGGGCGAACGCCTGTGTCCGTGGGACTCTTGGCCCCGGCTTTCACTTGCCGTTCAGGCGACTTATCGCAAGCTGGGTTCGCTTGATCGAGGCGACCTGTATGACCGCCTAGGAGAAAGTCTCATCCCAACGGGTCGGTCGGCGGCTATTCGCAGCGCAAATGGCCAAGCGATCCTGTACGCGATCGGCGAGGACCCGTACTTGCCGGCCGCACGTCAGCTAATTGATCGCGAACTACACCAGCTCGCGGACGAGTTGAGCCGCGCTCAGATCACTTACTCCCCTGACACCTTGCGCCTTGCCTTGAGCCAGGTCTATCGGTTGAAGGATCCGGCGCTGGCCGAGTGCTTTAGCGCAGGGCTGGGCGATCCTGGACAGGCGCTGATCAGCTGGGTCGCAGCGCGGAGGCAGCCCGACGAGAGGGAGTTCCGGCTCGCGTGCGTTGTGGCGGATCTTTTCTTCGTTCGCGACCGTTCCGCAAACTGGGGCGGCTTTCAGGGTCTTCGAGATGGCGGCCGGCCGAGCCACGCCGAGGCCGCCGCACTAATCGATTGGCTTGCGTCCGTCTGGCCTAGTGATGGCGCGAGCGGCGTCACCGAACTTTCGGCCGCTTGGATGAGCGGCCTGACGGCCGCGAACAACTAGGCGACGGACATAGAGGTCGAGGTTGGAAGGCTGCAGCGCGCCTACCTATTGGTCGACCGGAAGTTTGGATGTGGCTTCGAACGGCCGCGATGACAACTCTCCTGAATACCAGGCTTCATCAAGCAGAGTCAAAATGTCCCACTGGTCGGCAGGCGCGGGTCTGAACACGATCGAGTCGCCATCCCAGGAAATCGAAGACTTGTATCGATGCCCGTAATCCTTCAGTTTGGGGACGGTGAAGCCCCGGAAGTCTCCGCGCTCGACGATCCGTTGGAGCTTGACGCTCATATTCAGATTCTTGCTGACTCGATCGGCGAATTCGTCGACTCCGACAATATCGAGCACTGTTCGGATCTCGTTCACGTAGGCATCGACTCGCGCTCGGAGCTGGGCGCGGTCGATGAAAAGACGCTCGAAGGCTGGGAGAACAGCCACGTAGAACCGTCCGCTGTAATAAATCCAGTCGATCGCCTCGTCGAACAACAGCAGTTCATCCTGAAGCGCTCTCAGCTCACCTTGGCGAAACACCGCCCGAATCTGGCGCCGTGGGATCTGCCGGGCTGTCAGGCTGCGTCCGAACAACGCGAGCTCCTTGCCATCGGAGTAGATCAAGATGTAGAAGAGCGGCGGCCGATCTAAGTGTGCGAAGTCGAAATCTTCTAACGCTGCGCAGTTTCGGAAGCGATCTAAGGCCGATACCAGTTCGGCTCTGAGCAGCCGAGCCTCGCCCTGTCCATTCCTTGCATCCAGATAGCCTTGCGTGTTTTCACCCAGCCGCTCGGTCGCGATATAGCTTCGAAGAGCGCTCTTGGCCAGATTCGTCACAGCTTCCTCGGCGATCGCGCCGAAACGCGCGATGAGGTCTGCACTTAGATCGGCGGTGGTCATCCGATACTCGTTGCCGTCTAACTCGCAGAACCCAAGCCGGATCGTCTGTCGTCCGAGGAGGTCGCGTAAACCGGTCGGTGCGCGGGGACCGGGGCTCAAGCCACCTTCCCAACATCCTGACTCAACTTCCGGATCGAGAGCATCTGCTCGCCTCGCACGGGCCTCTTACTGAGCAGGAGCATCTCGGCCGGCGCGAACTCATCGCGGAGCGTGCCTTCCGACCGGTACTGGACGCGATAGATCGAATAGCCGCAGAGCGACAGCAGGGGATTTAGATGCACCAGGTCGGATTGGACATAGACGAGGCAGACCAGCGCCAGGAATCCGAAGAACACTAACCAGTCGCGCCAGTCGACGAAGGTTACCGTCAGGAATGGCAAGAGATACGTTGCCACATAGGCAGCGACTTGTTCGCCAACAGAATCGGCCTCAGAGACCGTGACCCGTCTCACCTGTCGAGCCCGGACGCCTCTAAGGATGAGAATGAGGCCGACAACCCCGAGAATGGCCAAGCCTGAAAACACCGCCCAAGCGCTGCCCGACTGTCCGCTTGTTCGCACGGCTAGCAATACAAACAGAGGGACGTACGAGCTGAGGAACAAGCTGATCTTCGCCCAACTGGCCATGATGACGGGAGGCTACAGCATTGTCGGGTCGGCCTCGGGCGACGCCGATTTGTAGAAGGTGACCCGTTCAGAGAGACCCAGCGCCCCTAGAAGGCCGCTGACAGGGGAAAGGCCCTGGTCCACCGGGAGTTCTTGATCCTCGGCGTGGGTTGCTAGGGGTACCCTGACCGCCCTGGGGTCCTGCGCTCTGCCGTGTCCTCGAGACTTGACATTTGGCAACAACAATGAGAGGATCGCCCCCCAACTCGGGAGGCGGGACGATGACGCTGGCAAACCATCTCGTCCTCAAGGGCGAGTTCGCGCTGGCCGGATCCGAACCTGACGGCGATTCAGTCCATTTCGTCGCCGACGATCCTTCGCTCCTTACCCAGCTGCGAAACGGCCATCGCGTGCGGCTCACGAAGGCCGGGGCCGTGCAGCTGCGCTTCGAGGGCGTTGACGCGGCAGAGCTTCACTACGGAAGCGACGCTCAACCGCTGGGAGCATATGCGCGAGACGCGCTGCTCAAGCACATGGGCTTCACGGACGTTCAGTTCAAATCTGGCAAGACCAGTGTCCAGAGCGCGACTCCGCCCAACCTCCCCGGCGCGATTCTGAGCAAAGCTGTCGAGATCAATGGCAGGCCGGTCTCGTTCGTCTTCGTCGGTGAGGAGGCGCAAGCTCTCACTGACGCCGACAACGTGCTTCTTACCCCAGAACTGCTGCACCAATCGCTGAACTGGTGGCTGCTTGAAACAGGCGTCGCCTACTACACCGTCTATACCTCGACTCCTCTTCGCGACGAGCTTCGAGCGGCCGCCCAGACCGCCCGGGGCAAGGGCGGGCCCAAGAACGTGTGGACGCTGGATTCAAGTTCGTCTTTCAAGCTGATCGATCAAACATCGATTGGCCCAGACGGCGTGTTGATCCTGCCAAAGCTCTTCCGCAGAGCAACGGACTACCTCAAGGCCGTGGCCAAGGGGTTCTCCGGCGACCTCTCTGAGTGGATCGCCTCAACGGTTACGCAGACCCGAAACGAGGACGACCGCGTTGTCCTGGCCGATCAGACCGAGGTCAGCCTCAGCGACCTCATCGTCCAGCGGAATGCGACGGTCGTCTTTCAGCCGGATCTGCTGGACATCACCTTCGTCGAGAAGTAGCTGGCGATGGCGGTCGACGTCGGGCAGTTCCGCCGGCTTTCGCAGACCCTCACCGGCTGTACCCCGCTGTCGCTGGAACTCGCCGATCGGTATCTCGACAACTTGGCCGACCGACCCGAAGCTGCGCGGCTTTCGGAGCTTGGCACCCGCTTAGAAGGTGGCGAGGATCCGTCGACGGTTCTCGCGGATCCCGAGCTGAAAGAGTTGGTTCGACTGGTCTTGGTGCTCTGGTATTTCGGATTGCTGGATATCACGCCAGCGAAGGCGTTAGGGCCTGAGCAGTACTACAGCGGCCTTTTCTGGAGCGTCGTACACGCGCACCCGCCGGGACTATCGGGCGGCTATTCCGGTTACTGGGCCTACCCCCCGGAGAACTGATGACCGATCCGAAAGCGGACGTGGTCGTTATCGGTAGCGGAGTCTGCGGGGCGATCACGGCCTGGCAGCTTGCCGCTCAAGGCAAGCGCGTTGTGCTGCTTGAAGCCGGAACCAACCACGTCGATCGAGGCCACCTAGTCGAACGCTTCGCGGGTAGCGCCGACCAGGGACTTGGCAGCCCCTATCACGACCGCCGAAACGATCGATTCGCTCCGGCATCTGACACTTTCAACAAGGACGACGGCTCCTACTACGTCCGTGGGGGGCCGCGAACTTTCCAAAGCACCTACGTCCGCAGGGTCGGCGGTACGACCTGGCATTTTCTTGGCAACACGCCGAGATTCGTTCCAAACGACTTTCGCCTGGAAAGTCGATATGGGCGTGGCGTAGATTGGCCGCTTAGCTACGACGATCTCGAGCCGCACTACTGTCAGGCAGAGCAGTGGCTCGGTGTGTCGGGCGACCACGACGCCTGGAACGTGGAGGAGCTTGGGACGCGCTCTCGGCCGTTCCCGAACCGAGAGATTTGGCCTTCGTACTCCGACCGTCTGTTCTCAGGCCGAGTCGGCGATCTAAGCGTTGAAGGCACCCGCGTCGTGCTTCGTACGACCCCCCAGGCGAGAAACTCGCGTCCCTATGACGGCCGTCCGGCCTGTGCGGGGAACTCAAGCTGCGTTCCGCTCTGCCCGATCGGGGCGAAATACGACGGAGCCGTGCATGTGGCCAAGGCCAGGAAGGCTGGGGCCCGTTTGATCGCCGAGGCGGTTGTCACCAAGGTGGCCCCGACCGCCGAGCGAGTGGCCGTGGTCTATCGCCACTACGACGGCAGCGAACACACGGTCGAAGGCCGCATCGCTGTCGTCGCCGCGAACGCCATCGAGACCCCCAGGCTGCTGCTCATGTCCAACCTCTGCGCATCGAGCGGACAACTCGGCAGGAACCTGATGGATCATCTGCAGGGCACAGTTGCCGCGAAGGCGCCGGAGCCGGTCTTCCCCTATCGCGGCCCACCGACCACCTCAGGCATCGACGCATTTCGCGACGGTGGATTCCGACGTGAAGGTGGGGCCTTTCGACTGTCGTTGGGAAATGACGGCTGGGGCAGAGGCGATCATCCGACTGACCGTCTGCGCTCACTGCTTGACCAGGGTCTGGTCGGTACTGCGCTTCGCAACGAGCTTGAGCGCCAAACCGTCCGTCTGATCCGATTCAGCTACTCGACTGAGATGCTGCCGCGAGCTGATAACAGGGTCGAACTCGCCGATGAGGTAGACGCCTTGGGGCTTCCGCGTCCGAGGCTCTTCTTCTCTGTCGACGACTATTCGCGCGCCGCGTTCAAACATGCGCAGAGTGTCTGTCAGGCCATCTTTGAGGCGGCTGGCTGTGAGGAGATCCACGTACTTTCGGTCGGGATCGACAACGTGGCACCGGAGGACCAGTTCCTTGGCGCCGGGCACATCTCCGGCACCTGTCGAATGGGTGCCGATCCCACAGCATCGGTGGTCAACGCGGACTGCCAAGCCCATGACCACGAGCGGCTCTACATCCTTGGCTCGTCGGTATTTCCAACCGAAGGAACGGCCAATCCGACGCTGACCGCGGTCGCTCTTGTCAGTCGCGCACTCGGCTCGATCACCGCCGCCTTGGATAGTTGGCAATGAACAATCCCCGCTTCCGACTGCTGTCGCTGCTGAGCGAGGCCTGCGAGCTTGAGCACGGGCTTGCCTGCAGCTATCTCTATGCCGCCTTCAGCCTGAAGCAAGACCTTGAGGACGGCATCACCTGGCAGGAACAACAAAAGACCCGGCTTTGGGCATCGCAGGTCCTTGAGGTGGCAGCCGAGGAGATGTTCCACCTCGCGCAGGTCTGGAACCTGCTGATCGCCATCGGCGGCACGCCCTGGTATCAGCGACCAGCCTTCCCCCAAAGCCCACGCTACTACCCGCTTCACCTGCCGCTTGAGACTCGCCCCTTCGGGCTTTCGGTGATCGAGCGGTTCATCGAGTTCGAGCGACCCGAGCCGGAGGCGCAGGCGCTCGAGACGCTTGACGACGATGCGTTCCACACCGTCGGGGAGCTTTATCGCCACATCGAAACGCTCGTGCACGAAGGAGGGCCCGAACTCTTCATCGGCGACCCGGCTCGCCAGGTCGGCAGAGACCTGCTCGACTTCCCCAACCTGATCGCCATCCGAGACGAGGCCTCCGCATTGGCTGCGATCGAGACGATCATCGAGCAAGGCGAGGGGAATCCCGGTGATCGAAACGACGGCCACGACAGCCACTTCCAAATCTTCCAAGCGGTGCGGCGCTCCTTGCTCGAGGAGATGGTCGCTGCTGATCGGGATGGTCGGTCCTTCCTCCCGGCATTCCCATGCATCGAGAACCCGACGGCGAGCAGCGACCTCTTTGCCGCGCCTCCCGAGGCCAACCTGATTGGCGATGCACACACTCGCGAGCTGGCAGATACCTTCGATTCGATCTATGTCTTCATGTTGCGGTTGCTCGGATGGGTGTTTGACGCTGACGTCGCCGCAGGCAAGCAGCGAGCCCAGTTCGCCGGGGCCGCGCTTCGAATGATGACGACCGTGTTGAAGCCACTCGGCGAGGCGCTCGCCAGCCTTCCCGCGGGACCACAGTATGAGAACGCGACAGCCGGTGCGCCCTTTGGCGTCAGCCGAACGGTCGCGCTGCCCTGGTCGCCCGACCTCTCACGTCGAATCGCAAACGAAAAGCAGTCCCAGCTGTCTAGCCGCCTAGCGGAGTTGGCGAAGGGCGGTCCCGCCAAGGTGCGTCTTGCCGCGACCCACCTTGGCGAGATCTCGTTGTGACCGAGCCGCCTAGCTTGTCAGTTCGCCGGCAAGCGCCTTGATCGAGGGCGCAAAGAAGTAGCCGCCGCCGGTTGGGATGACCCAGTCTGCTCCGGTTTGCAGCGACTGGTCGTTTCCAGACAACTTCACCTTGAATGTGCGGGTGCGGTCGCCAGCGTTATCCGCTTGCCCAAGGATGGGATCGATGCCGCTTCCCGGATCTTTGAAGTCGGCGTTGTTGACCCAGTTTTTGGTCACGAACTCGAATTGATTAGCGATGCTCGTCATATAGGCCATGAACAGCAATCCCCGGTCGACGCCATCGTTGATCGGCACGCCGGGCGTTGACCGCGAGGAGTCGCCGAAGGGTATTCCGCGACGCAGGAGTCGGTGAGTCTGGGTGTCCACTTCGTTGGGAAGATTGGGCTTTTCATCGCCGTAACCGGGGTTCTGGGGGTCAGCTTCGTCGTCTCGCGGATAGGACTTGCGGATGTGGGCAGCAAACGGGCAGATGTCGCCGGTCTTGTCGCCCGGTGAAGTCGGGAATGTCGTGTCCTGGCACTGGTTCCTGCCACGCGGCTGCTGGGTGTGATCGGTCGCGTCCTGGAACTCGAAGTTGTTATTGGCACAATCATCATCGCCAAGCGCGGGATCATCGGTGGTCTGGGCGCGCATAATGGGGGCGCCTGAGGGCCAACGGCCAACCAGCTTTGCACCAAGGAACGTCGGTGCGACGTTCAGGTTCGCTGACTGGTCGTTCAGGAAGTTGTGGAAACCGCCGACATCCTGGCGCAGACGGCGGAAGACGAGGTACGAGCCGTCACGCGCCCAGTCTGGAACACGAGGCTGGTTGCTATCATCAAGCATCGAATCGCGGCCGGGCTGGTTTATGTCGGCCGCCTTCCCATCTTGGCCCTGGTAACCGAAGATGAACTCGCCAGGCCAGAGCAGATCCTGACCGGGCTTCCCTTGGTTTGGATTGTCAGGGTTCTGCCGTGGCGTGAGCACGTCGTTTGGCAGGTTCGAGAGTCGCCCCCGCAGTCCCGGTTGAGACACGCCATCGAGGAACCCGAAGTGCTCGTGGCCAGCCAAGACGCCTGGTTGAGTTCGACCTTCTTGCTTGAAGATCACGGTCGCACCGGATTTGGTCGGCGCGCCGATTTGGAAGTTCGGAGCGTAGATCAACTGCTCAACGCGACTGACTTCGGCCTCGAGATCTGCCAGCGTGTCTGAAGCAACGATGATGATCGCGTGGGCGCCGTCATCAGCATCGCCAACGCGCCAGTTGGCGGGGTTGCCTTCGGCCGTCGCAGCAGATGGGTCACCGAGCGATGCGGACTGGGCAACCACCCCAGCCTGGAAGGAGGCGTCGGTGAAACTCGCGACGTCGGAGCGCAGCTGCTCCAACCCGCGACGGCTGAAGGCGATGTTGATCCACGTCGCCTTAACGGTGCCGGAGACGCCGCGCCGGTCTCTCGTCCGCTTGAACAGGCGATTGAAGGCGATCACCTCGTCAGCGGTGGCGACCAGCGGTGCGAACTTCGCTAGCCAGGGCTTGAACGCGGCGGCGTCGGTGATCCGCAGAAAGAGCAGCGTCTGGTAGTCCTTGTTGAACCCGGCGATGATGTTGCCTTGGATGTTCGCCACTCGAAGCACCGGCTCGGCCTTGGCGTCGGGGCGGGCAGGGGCTTGATCCTTGGGCGCCTCGAGCCCGGGTGAAGGTGCTTCTCGGACACTGGGAAACGTGGGGTCAGTGCCTCGGTGTTCGATCTCCGGCAGTTCGACGGTTTCGCTCACCATGATCTCGCCTCCTTGTGGCCAAGAGTCAACGGATGCTACTCCTCGTGGACGGTGGTTTCAATGCGGGCTTGGAGTCATGCCCCTTTCCCGATGGTTCGGTCGTTGACAGAAGGCTTCCGGAGTGGGATGCTCTGGCTGTCGTCGAGGAGGGGCCATGGCCGACGAAGAGAACCAGGTTCCAGACATCAACGTCGAGAACGTACGACAGGCACGCGAGAGCGCCGAGCACGTCGGACATGTGCCGCGGCCAGATGATCAAGACGCCGACGACGTGCCTGACATCCCGACGAAGAACCAGCCAGAGGCTGAACCGCCGATCGACCGCCCAAGAGCGGCCACGCGGGGACCTCCTATCTGGCGTTGATCCAAGATCAGCTCCAGAAGGAGCGTGATCGCCGAAAGGCCTTCGAGGAGCGGGCGATTACGGTGATCACGACGTCCGGGACGCTTGTGACGCTGATGTTCGGGCTCGCTGCGGTTGTTACCTCGGCGACGTCGCTAGCGAGGATGGCAAGCGGTGCAAGCTCGTAATCGTCGCAGCATCCGAAGTCGCCCCAAGAGGTCGCCGGCCTTTCCAGCGAGGCTCGTGGCACCAAGGTGGCCTTGGGCTACCGCGTCGTACCGACGCACGTGCTTCCAGGCACCAAACACAACTCGGCCGTTCTCTATCGCTTCACCGCGATTCATTGACTCCACCTCTGGCGACTGCAGGCCGCCGTCAAGATCGACCCATCCTTAACGCTACTGACCACACCCGCTCACTCTGCGGGATCACTGTCGCGTGGACGCTGAAGACATAACCTTAGTCGAGTGGGCGGCGTCGCTGACCCTGTGCGCCTTGCCGGCGAACTCCCAACCCTCGTCACCCAGTTCGTGGTTCGCCTGGGATCCGCGCCCGACGGCTCGCGGCGCCGGTCGCGTGCAGAACGGACCGAGATGTTGAGCGTCGAGCGGTCGATACGAGTGGCGAGTGTAGCAAGCTGGCGAAGCCTGATCTGAGACCGTTGGCAAGTACTCCACTGTACGTGGCGGCGGTCCTCCGGGTTCGCTGCGCCGCACCTATCCTTAGAGACGCAGTCGCCCACAGCCTGAGCTCGACGCGCACGCTTTGTTGCCCTTACAAGGAAGAAGAGCGATGAGCTAAATCCTGACCGAAGCATCGGCGTTTAGCGAAGAACAATCGCGGCGATCTCCCCACGTGGGAGTGCGAGCTCGCTGGCCTGTCCGCAGCAGCTCTTCACTGGCAGGTCGATGACGATGACGTCATCGTCCACTGTCGAACGCTGAACACGCAGGTCGTTGAGTCGTGGCAGCGATCCACAGGCGGCTTTCATTGCCTTGATCCCTACACTCGTCAGTTCAATGGCGGCGCGTGGCTCATCGGTCGTTCGGTCAAAGACTGCTGACGCCACCGTCATCCCAGTGAACGTTAGGGCAAAGAAACTGACTAAGACCGCACGTCTCAGGCGGTCATACACCGCATCCCGCTCTCGCCGCGGATATCGTCGTAGATCGTTTCGATGAACGCCTCGGGGGTCCGTGCGATGGTTTTTCGGGTTGATCATCGTTGGCCCAGTATTCTCCGACAGCTGCGTAGAGATACAGAGCGGAGCTGAACAGCCAGGCAGTTTAGGCCTGCGGATGGGAAGAAAACGAATCGACAGGGGGCGAGCGCTGCGCGATGGCCGCAGCAGGACGTCGTCGAACTCGCCGAGATCGATCCAGATGTTCACGCGAGGCTCTTGCTCATCGATCATTTGGTGCATTATCGCGCACGGCTGAGGGTTTGATCGAGGCGACACCGGAGCCTCCTCGCTTGGCCGCCGAGAGACCGGGTGACGGCGTGGCGTGTGCGTTGGCGGGTCCACCGTCTGCCCTTCGGCGTGCGCCAGTTTCGCCTTGGCAGCGCGGCTGTCAGAGCATTCTGCGCGCGCAAGCCGCCGACGAGGCGGAACGGCCGGATGGCTCGATCACCGACGTAGACCTCGACCCACAGACGACTTCACTCAACTTCTCGATCGAGCGCGTGCGGGCTCGCGTCAATCGCCAAGTGACGACACTCTCTCGCGATCCATTCGCAGTGGTTCGCCGGCCGCAATCGGATCGAGTCGCCCGTCCCGCTCAATCACGCCAGGCTCCTAGGATCGATCGCATCTCGACACCGCCACCGTCGGGCTGCCGGCCTGTCGCTGCAGGCAGGCCAGTCGGAGTCCGGTCTGCAGGGGCGCCAGCCCCTTCCAGCCCGCTGATTGTCGCAAAGGACTCGTCGGATCTGCAACCGCACTCTCCCCCCTATCGCCCGGACACACCGTGCTGAGACCCGGGCTCGATCATTCAGCAGCGAGAGGGAGGCCGATTCGCTTCCCGCCGCTGTTGGCGCCGCCGCCGCTGGCGGTGGGCCCCGTTGCGCACTGACATCTTCTGGATGAATGTAACTGCTCTCCGTGCGAACGGCCTGATGAGCAGTGACCGACTTGTCGCTGTTCCAGCTACCTACTTCAAATGTCGGCTCCAATTACCCCATTCCACCGAGAGACACCCGGATCTGGGTGACTCGCTTGGCCGTCGCGGGAGCGATGATCCACTTGGGCGTGGGTGCTGGGGAAGTTCGTGGGTTTTGTAGTCGCTCTGTTTGCCGATTGACCGTCGCTTGGCGGATTCATGGTGCCGCGCTTCCGCGGCGGGGGAGGGAATTAGTGGATCAGCTCGTCGGTTCGTTCGTCGCGGAGAATGTGCTGTCGTTGGTTGTCTTGATTCTTGGGTCGGACGCTTCAGTGGATCTGGTTGCCCGGTTGGCGGAATGCGTTTCGATCGTCACGATTGCTCGCGCTACCGATGAGCATGAGGCTCGGAAGGCCTTGTCGGTGACGTCACCGGATGTGGCGATCATCGAGATGTCGACGCTGTGGGCAGACTCTCTGTTCAAGGCAGCAGCAGCGAGCCCAGCCATTGGGCAGGGCGGCGTCCGGACGCTGGCCCTAGGTGAAACTGGGGCGGAGTCCGAGAGACGGCGCTCACAGTCGCTTTCGGCGCACGGGTACCTGCATCCGACCTGCGACCCGGCTGAGCTCCGCTCATTGCTCGTGCGAACGACCGCCGTAGATCGTCCCGCCGCTGCGGTGGTGGACGCCGGGGTAGTTAGGACGCTCACGCGTCGCGAGGCCGCTGTGGTCGAGCTGATCGCCGAGGGGTATTCGAATCGCCAGATCGCGGATTCGCTGTCGATTTCTGAGGCCACTGTCAAGAACCATGTTCATAACCTGCTGGGCAAGCTGCGGGTCAAGAACAGAGTTCAGGCCGGCGTGGCTTGGTCCTCGGGCGCCGTTCAAAGATAGATCGTTCGATCTATTGGCAACGCCTGGCAAGTGCCGTAGCGTTCGGCCCAAGTTATTCTCACGGGGGGAGAGTCTGAATGCGGTCGCTTCGTACGGTGCGCGTGCTTGTGCTTTTGGTTGCTTCTTCGGCGCTGATCTCCGGTTCGATCGACGCTGGTGCAGCTGCCGTATCGAAGGACGTGGTGCCGAGTGCGCCGACGCTCCCTAAGGGGATCGCGGTCGCTCCGAATACGCTGATCGCACTGCAGCAAGCTCGGGCTACGGGCCAGCCAGTGATCGTCGCCGACCAGACGACGAAGACGACGCTGGTCTACGCGAATCCTGATCAGACCTTTACCTCGACGATCGCCGATGGCCCAGTGCAGGAGCCGGACTCCTCGTCGCCTACTGGGTTTACGCCGGTCAACCTGTCCTTGATGCAGTTGACGGACGGGTCGTGGGCGCCGAGGGTCTCCGACGCCCACATGGCGTTCGCGAACGGCGGCGCGACGGCGCCAGTGACGTTGTCGGTCGGACAGCGCCAGTTGGTGATGAAATGGCCCTCGACGCTACCCGTACCGACGATTTCGGGCAGTACTGCGACCTACAAGGACGTGGCGCCAGGGGTGAACCTGGAGCTCCAGGCGCTGACGACGGGGTTTGATCTTCGTGTTGTGCTGACGCGGCGGCCCGCCTCGGCCTCTAGCTTCCGAATTCCACTGGGGTTGACGGGTCTTACTCCGACGTTGAGCGCTGCTGGTCGGCTGCAGTTCCAAGACGCGGGGAAGACGCAGGTGGTCGCTGATCGACCGGTCATGTACGACGCCGCCGTGGACGATGCCGGGAATCCCCTCCACACGACCGCAGTTTCGACGACACTCGATTCCACCGGGTCAACGGCCCTGGTGGTTTCGCCGCAGGACGCGTTCCTGTCTGATCCGTCGACGAAGTATCCGGTGACGATCGATCCGGCGCCGAATCTGTCGGCGACGGTCGACACGTTCGTGAATTCGGCGAGTCCGACTCAGACCTACGGCGGCTCGACCCTGATCAAGGCCGGCAAGTCGTCGGCCGAGGGGCCGGATCGGTCGCTGCTGCAGTTCGACACGACATTCATGGAAGGCGCGAACGTGACCGCCGCCACCCTGAAACTCTATGAGAGCTTCTCCAACTCGTGCACGGCGACCGGCCTCGAGGTGTGGGATCTTTCCGCGTCGTGGACGCAGTCCGTCAACTGGAATACCCAGCCTCCCAAGAACGCGAAATGGGCATCCGCGAACACGAGCGCCGGTGGCGGCACCGGTTGTCCATCCGGCTACGTGGGGCTCAGCACCGGCGGCGCGGGCACCAACACGCTTGCGGGGCTCGTCCAGACCTGGGCACGCGGTACTGCCACGAACTACGGTCTCATGGTCGTCGCCTCGAATGAGACGTCGACCAGCTACTTCAAGCGCTTCTCAAGCAACGAGGCCGGCAGCAACGCCCCCTTCCTCGCCGTCACCTACAACTTCCCACCCGGCGTGAGCGGAGGCCGGCTACCAAACGACAACGCGTACGTCCCGACCACTCGACCGACCCTGCGGGGAACGTTTTTTGATCTGGACGCGGGTACAGTTGGTGAGATTCAGTACGAGCTGGACACGAGCGGCGGAAGCGTCATCGACACCCAACTCGGATCCGCGGTCCCTTCCGGATCAACCAGCTCATGGCAGATCCCGGCCACCGACGGACTCACGAACGGCACAACCTATAAGTGGCGCGCTCGTGGCTACGACGGCACAGACTACGGTCTGTGGCTGGGGTATCGCACGTTCACGGTTGACACCACCGCTCCGAGCGCTCCGACAATCTCGAGCTCTACGCATCCCGATCCCGCCCAATGGTATTCAGGGATGAGCTTCACCGGGTCATGGCCTGCCGTCACCGACTCCCCAAGCGGCGTCGCCGGCTACGCGGTCAAGGTCGACCAGATACCGGGAACGGTCCCGAGCGGCGTACTTCAGACCGCCCTCACATACTCAAAGACGGTTAGCTACACCGGCACGTACTACCTTCACGTCCGTGCCCAAGACAACGCCGGCAACTGGGGATCCACCACGACCTTCCAGTTCAATGTCGGGAGCGGCGGCCTGCTCAGCCCCAACCCGGGTGATCGTACCCAGCAATACGTCACCGTCCAGGCGGCGGCCGGCTCCGGCCTCACCGGCGCCACCCTCCAATACCGCCGCTCACCGTTCGACACCTGGTCGAACATCCCCACAGGGGACGTGGTCGACTCCGACAACAGCAACGCCCCGATCACCTGGCCCGTCTCTATCACCAGTGGAAAAACGCATCACCTGCGCTGGGACGTGAAATCGACGCTCGGGTCGGTAGACGGTCCCGTCATGGTCAGAAGCACATTCTCTCCCGGTTCACCCACACCATCGACAGGGATCACAGTCTCGCTGGACCAGAACTATTTTGGGCAGGACTTCTCGGAGGGGGACGGTTACGCCGACGTTGGCCCGGGGCAAGTAAACCTGCTCACTGGCGACTTCGCGTTAGACGCTTCAGATGTCGCGGCCGGTGGCATGTCCGTTGATCGATCGTTCCACTCGACGAGCCCAAGCGCACAAAGCGGAGGTGTGTTCGGGCCAGGCTGGTCGTCAGGAATCAACTTCGGTACCTATAAGAGCTTGCATTCCGGCGTCGATTACGGTCAGGGGAACTTCGTTGTCGTCCAAGGGGCCGACGACACCGAATACGGTTTCCAGCTCACCAGCGCCGGCACCGCCTACACTCAAACACCGGACGCGGCGGGTATGACATTGACGAATCCATCGGGCACATTCGTGCTGACTGACGAGTCCGGTACCAAGACCACGTTCACGAAGCCTTCGGGCGCAACAGACTACGCCGTCAGCAGCATCGAGACGCCGAACAATGGAGATTCAGCCGAGGCGACGACTTCGTACTCCTATGCTGTAGTGGGCGGAGTGACAAGGCCGACCCAGCAGGTGGCCCCACCCCCGGCCGGAGTGAACTGCTCAACTCCGCTCACGACACGAGGTTGCCAGACACTCACTTTCACATACGCAGCGCTGACAACCGGTACCAGCACATGCTCCGGTTCATTCGGCGACTATGTCGCGCGCCTCAAAACAGTCAGCTACACCGCCTGGGACCCGACCGCCTCTCAGATGCGAACGGTCGATGTGGCAAGCTACTCATACGACTCGGGCGGCAGACTTAGGGCCAGTTGCGACCCGCGCATCAGCCCAGTACTCGCCACCACCTACGACTACGATGGGACCGGCCGAGTCTCAACCGTAACGCCCCCCGGCCTTAACCCATGGTCGCTCGGCTACGACGCGTCCAATCGGATCACGAGCGTCAGTCGTGCCAACGACCCAACTGGCACAGAAACGACCAGCGTCGTGTACGGAGTACCAACTTCGGGCAGCGGTGCGCCGTATAACCTGAGTGCCGCAGCTGTTGCGACGTGGGGACAACAGGACGATCCCACCTCGGCCACGGCGATCTTCCCGCCCAGTGAGGTACCGTCTGGAAATCCGCCGGTGGATTACAACTACGCGACCGTCTACTACATGGACGCGGAGGGACGCGAGGTGAATCTGGCAGCACCGGGCGGCTATATTTCAACCACCGAGTACGATGGGAACGGGAATCTCGTGCGCGAACTCTCCCCACAGAACCGCGCCAACGCACTGGCGTCACCGGACAGCGTTTCGTACGCGCTGAGCCACGACACTACGATGAGCTATGACGCTAGTGGTGTCGAGTTGCTTCGTCAGCTTGGTCCGAGCCATCAGATCGAGCTCGAGAACGGCACCATAACCACCGCCCGCGATGATGTGCAATATAGCTACGATCAGGGTTCTCCGGGAGGTGGCCCCTACTATTTGGTCACGACAACGACCGAGGGTGCCCTGTTGGATGGCGCGACATCGGATAGCGACGTGCGCACCACCACCGCCGACTACTCGGGACAGTCAAATCTCGGCTGGACGCTGTTCCAGCCAACATCGACAAGCGTCGATCCAGCCGGACTAAACCTGAAGACCACCACGAAGTACAACGCAGTGGGCCAAATTACCGCGCGGATAATGCCGGCAAATCCTACCGGCGGTGACGCGCACGAGACGGACACCGTCTACTACCAGGCGGGCACCGGAAGTGGGGTGGCTGCGTGCGACAACCACGCGGAATGGGCGGGTCTTGCTTGCCAGGTCGCACCTGCGGCACAGCCGGGCACCAGCGGCTACCCCGACTTGCCCACCACCGTATATACGTACGACCTTTGGGGAAGCCCGACCACAAAAGCGGACACCGTAGGGGCCACCACCCGAACGTTCACTAACAGCTATGACGCCGCCGGTAGACTTGCTCGCCAGTCGATCGCTGGGCCTGGTACCGGCTTGCCCACGGCCGATTACGCTTACTCTTCAACCAGCGGCTTGCCTACTACCATCTCCACCACAAGCGGCACGATTACGCACACCTATGACCAAGATGGCCGGCTGAAGACATATACGGACGCCGATGCCAACCAGTCCACTTACGGCTACGACACCTCGGATCGAGCGACCACAATCAACGACGGCAAGGGATCCGAGACGCTGAGTTACGACCAAGGCTCCGAACGTCGTGGGTTGCTTACAGGCATCACCGACTCGCAGGCGGGAGACTTCTCAGCAACCTACAACGCTGATGGTGCGCTCGTCACGCAGTGGTACCCAAACGGGATGACCGCGACTAGGACATTCGACGAGACAGGACAGCCAGTCGCACTCGTCTACGTCAAGACCAGTAACTGCTCGACTGCCTGCACGTGGTACGCAGATCAGGTCTCTCCATCGATCCACGGCCAGTGGCTTGCTCAATCAGGGTCGCCATCGGGGCAATCATACACTTATGATGCCGTCGGGAGACTTAGTTGGGTATACGACACGCTAAACGGCCAATGCACAACTCGCCAATACACGTTTGACGCGGATTCCAACCGCACGGCGCTGACAACCCGCTCACCCAACACAGATGGCAGCTGCAACACGACCATCGGTGGTGCCACCCAATCGTCCAGTTACGACACCGCAGATCGGGCCACTACGTCCGGTTACGCTTTTGATGTCTTGGGGCGGGTCACCACAGTTCCAGCGGCGGACGCCGGCGGCGCCACCCTCACTAGCACCTACTATGTGAACGACATGGTCAACACGCTCACTCAATCCGGGACCACTGACACCGCCTCACTCGACCCGACTCGTCGCATCCGCCAGTGGGTCACTTCCAGCGATTCGACCGCCACCAAGATTAGTCATTTCGCATCGGATGACGACTCGCCTAACTGGATCGCCGAAAATACGAGTGGTACAGCCTGGACGCGAAATGTGCTCGGACCCTACGGGCTCGCAGCAATCGCAGACCAAGTAGGCATCAC